>Ga0209062_1003026_pt1 | contig 20484 bp, 9 predicted proteins | sample Coa_R2_2_FD_187158 | JGI IMG/M metagenome (GOLD analysis project Ga0209062, IMG submission 187158) | Surface soil microbial communities from Centralia Pennsylvania, which are recovering from an underground coalmine fire - Coalmine... | ecosystem: Environmental > Terrestrial > Soil > Unclassified ...
CAAACTCGTGGAAGCCAACCCGCTTATCCGGCGCGCTTTCCAGAATCAGCGCGGCCCCCGCGTCGCCTACCGTTAAGCAGGCGAGGCGAGAATCCATATAGCCTTCCAGTTCTTTTTGCGCCGTCAGCGTCAGATGAGTAATGTACTCACCGCTTACCACCAGACCGCGACGAATCAGCCCCGTTTTGAGAAACGCATCGGCAATATAGATGCCGGTGAAGAGGCCGGTGCAGGCATTAGAGATGTCGAAGGCAATAGCATTGCTAAAGCCAAAATGGTGGCGCAGGCGTAATGAGGTACTCGGCTCAAAGGAGAAAAGCGCGTTGGGGCCATCGCAGCGCGAGATACTGGTGCAGATAAGCAGATCGATATCGGCAGGTGTATACCTGGAATTCTTGAGACACTGTTCGACCGCCTGTTTTGCCAGATCAAACGAGAATTCCGTTTCACCTGCCATTCTCCTGCTGTTGATGCCGGTGAGCCGGGCCAGAGGGAAGCGGATGGGCTTGTGGCATTGCTGCACTATCTCATCGGTGGAAACCGCTCTGGGCGGCAGGTAGACCCCCAGACTTTCAATGACCGTGTTCCCGCGCTCGCCCCGCGCTCGCTCTTCTCTTGCAGGCGAGACGGCAACCTGTGAGACGCTGCCGCCAGAAACGCGCTCAACCGGCTTCTCCGGCTCCTCAGACGATTGAGCGCGTTCCAGAGCGAACGCTAATTCCGCGATGGTCTGGTGTTCAAAGAGGGCATCGAGCGTGACCGGTAGCCCGGCCTGACTGCTTTTTGAGACGACTTCTATGCATTGAATCGAGGCCCCGCCTAAATCGAAAAAGTTATCATTGATGCCAACCCGATCCAGCCCCAGCACCTCGGCCCAGATACGGGCCAGTTGCTCTTCCGTCTCGCTGCGAGGCGCAACATAGACCTTTTCAAGTTCAGGTCGAGCATGAGAGGGTTCAGGCAACGCTTTCCGATCTACTTTGCCATTGGCGGAGAGCGGCAAAGCCTCAAGGAAGAGGAAGAGAGACGGAATCATGTAATCGGGCAGCCTGTCCTTCAAATAGCCGCGCAAGCTCTCAGTAGACGGCGTCGTTTCCTGTTGAGCGGAAACAAGATAGGCGATGAGCCGCTTATTGCCCGGAGTATCCTCGCGGGCGACGACGACAGCCTGCTCGATGGCGGGATGCTGGAGCAGCACGGCCTCAATTTCGCCGAGTTCGATGCGGAAGCCGCGAATCTTGACCTGGTGATCGATGCGACCAAGAAACTCGATGGCTCCATCGCGTCGGTAGCGGGCAAGGTCTCCTGTTTTGAAGAGCTTCCTGCCAGGTTCGGCGCTGAACGGGTCGGGAATGAATTTCTCGGCGGTCAGCTCTGGCCGGTTGAGGTAGCCGCGAGCGACGCCGACGCCGCCGATGTACAGTTCTCCGGCGACGCCGACGGGGACGGGCTGCATGGATGAGTTGAGAATATAGATCTGCGTGTTGGCGATGGGGCGGCCAATGGGAACAACCGGTTGCTGGCTTTCGCGCTGGCACTCCCAGTATGTCACGTCAATCGCAGCCTCCGTCGGGCCGTAGAGGTTGTGCAGCCTGCAGGAGAAACGCGAGAAGAAACGTTGTTGCAGGTCAAAAGAAAGGGCTTCGCCGCTGCAAAAAACGTTCTTCAGGCTCGTACACTGCTCCAGGTTCGGCTCCATCAAGAACGCCTGGAGCATGGAAGGAACAAAGTGCAGCGTGGTGATCTGTTGCCGGGCAATCAGAGACGCCAGGTACGCCGGGTCTTGATGGCCGCCGGGGCGCGCCACCACCAGGCAGGCACCGGTCATCAACGGCCAGAAGAACTCCCACGCCGAGACATCAAAGCTGAAAGGCGTTTTCTGCAACACACGATCTTCCGCCGTCAGCCGATAGGTCTGCTGCATCCAGAACAGGCGATTACATACGCCGCGATGGGTATTTGGCACGCCCTTGGGCGTTCCGGTTGAGCCTGAAGTATAAATGACATATATCAGGTTATCCGGGCGGGCAAGGCTGAGCGGCTCCCCCTCTTCGTCGGAAGGGTTCCAGTGCTTATCCAGGCAGATCGTCTGCACCCCGCTCAAAGAGAGACGCGCCTTCACCGCCGTTTGCGTAAGCAGGATGGAGATGTGAGCGTCCTGCACCATATACGCCAGGCGCTCTGCGGGATAAGCGGGTTCCAGAGGAACATAGGCCCCACCGGCTTTGAGGATGGCCAGCAGCGCCACCACCATCTCGATTGATCGCTCCATACACACGCCTACCAGCACATCCGGCCCCACGCCAGAGGCCTGTAAGGTACGAGCGAGGTGGTTGGCGCGCCGGTTTAATTCCCTGTAGGAAAGCTGCTCCTCTTCAAAGATGATGGCCGGAGCTTCCGGCGTTCGCTGCGCCTGAGCCTCAAATAACTGGTGAATACAGGCATGTTCTGGATAGTCGCTCTGCGTGGCGTTCCATTCGACCATGATCTGATGGCGCTCGGCCTCTGTCAGCAGGGGCAACGCCTGGACGGGCTGATCGGGATCAGAGACAATGCCGGTGAGCAGCGTCTGGAAATGGCTTTCCATGCGCGAGAGGGTAGCTGCATCGAACAGATCGATATTGTAGCGGAAATCGGCTGAAAGCGTATCCGGGGCCTCGAAGATGGTCAGGGTGAGATCAAAAGGCGCTCCCTGCTGGCCGAACACAACGGGTTCCAGCATCAGGCCCTGCGAACCGGGCTGTGACGACCCGCCCCCGGCAAGGAAATGCTCCTGTTGATCGCGCGCGCGCAGCTTATCCCAGATAAACAGGGTCTGGAAGATCGGCGAGTAGGCGGGGTCGCGCCTGGGTTGGAGCCGCTCGACGATGAGCGGGAAGGGGAAATCCTGATGTTCCAGCGCGCCGACAACGGTTTCCTGGACGCGGCCCAACAGTTCTCTGAATGTGGGATTGCCGGAGAAGCTGGTGCGCAAAACGACAGGATTGGCGAGGTAGCCGATGACCTGCTCCAACTCGGCGCGGTTTCTGCCGAGAGCAGGCGTGCCGACCAGCACATCCTCTTGATTGCTATAACGCGCGAGCAAAAGCTGAAAAGCAGCCAGCAAAACGGTATAGAGGGTCACATTCGCGGCTCGCGCCAGCGCCCTGAGCCGCCTGGCGAGGCTTTCGTCCAGCGTGAAGCGGTGTGAAGCCCCGCGATAGGTCTGGACGGGGGGACGCGGCCTGTCCGTTGGCAGGTTGAGCAGAGGCAAATCTCCTGAGAGCCTGCGCTGCCAGTATGCCCAGAGCCGCTCACCTTCTGGCCCGGCCAGCATCTCGTTCTGCCAGCGCACAAATTCACTGAAAGGCGGACGCTCAGGCAGGGAGGGCAATGCCATGCCGGTGCTATCCGCGAGATAGAGGGTCAGGAGTTCCTCAACAAGAAGGTCAAGCGCCCAGAAGTCCACGGCGATGTGGTGGATCGTGAGCGAGAGGATATGCTCCTGCTCGGAACGTCTGAAGAGCTTGAGACGCAGCAGCGGGCCATGTTCCAGATCGATAGGACGATTGCCTTCCGCGTACAACTGCTCTTGCAACTCTTCCCGGCTCCAGGATGAGGCGTCGATTTCTTCCAGATCAACGCGCTGATCGGGATGGAAAGACTGCACCGGCTCGCCTTCCAGGACGGTATAAGTTGCGGTGAGGATGGGATGGCGCTGAAGCAGCGTCTGTAGCGAGCCCCGCAGCGCGGGCAGATTCAGCCGGGAACGCAGGACGGCTGCATACAGGAGGTTATAGGCTGCACTCGTCGGCGCGAGCCGGGAAAGAAACCAGAGCGCCTTCTGGTTATGGGAGAGAGGGAAATAGTTTTGATCCGCCTGCACCTCACGCTCGCCCGTTGAAGCAGCGGGCAGGGGAATTTGATCGAGTAGCTGCCCGGCAAATTGAGCGATGCTGGGACCCTGTAAGAGCGAGACGATGGGAATACGCACGCCCGCTTCATATTCAACTTTATTCTTCAGTTCGATAGCCATCAACGAGTCCATGCCCAGGGCTGTCAGCGGCTCGTTGACGTTCAGCCGGGAGGGCGGGATGCGTAAAACGCCTGCCACCTGCTCGCAGAGGTATGTTTCTAACACCTGTCGGCGATTCTCCGGCGCAGCATGCAGTCTTTCCAGAATGGAACCGGCGGGCGGCAAGGTTGTCCCTGCCTCTTCCTGCTTATCAGCAGGCTTTTCGAGCAGGTACGAAACGAGGGGCCAGCGCGTGATCTGAGGATAGAACTGCTGCAAGCGCGGCCAGGAAAGCTTCAGCACGCCCACCTGGGCCACCTGCCGGGGAATGAGCAGTTCTAGCGCGGCCAGCACCTGCCGGGGCGAGATGCGCTCAATGCCATGCGCTTCCCAGTATTCGTGAATGCGCTCCCCTTCCTGAGTTGCGCCAAAGCCCACTTCTGAGACAGCCCCCCAGTCGATACTCAGAGCAGCACGGCCCTCTGCCCGCATCTGGTGAGCAAGCGCGTCGAGAAATGCGCTCGCGGCAGCATAGTTTCCCTGAGCAGCCGAGCCAAATAAGGAGGCGCCGGAGGAGAAAGAGACAAAGAAGTCCAGCGCCGTCTCTTTCAAGAGCGTATACAACAGCCAGGCTCCAATGACCTTCGGTTGAAAGACCTCGCTCAAAGCGGCGGCGTTAAGATTGGACAGCGAGCGCACCAGCGACTGCCCCTGCGCATCCTGCCACACAGAAGCGGCATGGATGACGCCCTTGAGAGGAGGACGCTGCCCGCTGCTGAACTCGCGCAGCAGGGCCGCCAGTTGCTCGCCGTCAGCGACGCTGACCGGAACATAGGAGACATCGGCGCCCAGTTGTTCCAGCCGCCTGATAGCTGCAATTTGAGCGGCCAGGCGGCTGTCTGTCTCTACCAGATCCCATGTTGCTCGCGGCGGAAGTTTGCTCCGACCGATGAGTACAAGGTGCCTGGCCCCTTTGCCGATCATCCAGCGCGCGACTTCCAGGCCGAGTCCCCACAGGCCGCCGGTGATGAGGTAGCTGGCATCGGGCCGGAACGTGAGTTCCTGTGGCGACCATTGCTGGCTGCGCGCCAGCCGGGCAACGTAGGTACGTTCCTGGCGAAAAGCAATTTGATCCTCGCCGCGCTCGCTCAAGAGTACGGCCAGAAGCTGCCCGGCAGCGAGGTCTGCCGACCCTTGAGGGTCTATATCGATCAAGCCGCCCCAGAGTTCCGGGTGTTCAATAGCGCAGGAGCGACCCAGACCCCAGAGGGGAGATTGAGACAGCGCCAGAGAGGGGGTCGCCTCTACCGGCTGCGCGCCCTGCGTTACCAGCCAGAGGCGAGGCAGTTCGCGCCCTTCCAGGGTGCTGAGTTCCTGCATCAGCAGTAAAGCATGCTCACAGCCCAGGGCCTGATCGTTTTGCAGCGAGGTGACGGTGGTTGCTGCCAGAGGCGTGGCATTCAGGCTCCAGAGGTGAATCAACCCGCGACAGGGCAAGCCGGTGGCCGCTACAGCGTCTCGCAGAAGACGGCGCATATCTCCGGCGCTGGCCGGAGAAAGCTGGTACTGCCCCGGCGCTACCTGCCGGTAGCTCTCCCCCGGAAACACCTGGATGTATTGCTCTCCACAGGCCGCCAGCAGTTCTCCCAGCCGCCGACCCACGCCTGCGCTATCCATGAAGATCACCCAGCTTCCCTGTTGAGCAGGGCGGCTGGCCTTCGCCGGTGTCACCGCCTCCCAGTGAAGTTCATAGAGCGTATTTTCAAGCTCAGCGGCATGAGCGGGCGCGGGACGATGTTCAGTGAGCGCCAGGCGGCGGAGCTGGAGACCACACGCCTCCAGCAGGAGTTCTCCCTGCTCGTCGAGGATGCGCACATCGCCCTCCAGACTCTCTGCGTCCTGATCGGCAGGTTGAAGAGACGCATGGCTCCAGACTTGCCTTCCCGGTCGCCGGTAAAGCTGGAACTGGCGCAGCCCGGTAGGGACGTAGAGGGCATCATCCCCGGCAATCAGCCTGTCCGGCAGGGTCGCGATCAATACCTGGAAGCAAGCATCTAACAGGGTGGGATGTATCTGGTAGGCATCAGCCTCCTGCGCCACCGCTTCGCGCAATCGAACCTGGCCCAGAGCTTCTCCATCGCAGCGCCAGAGATGCTCGATGCCCTGGAAGCTGCCTTCCAGCTGGATGCCCCGGTTGCGCAGCTTTTCATAGAACGCCGATACAGAGACTTCTTCCTGACAGCGCCGCCGGATATCCGGTAAGCGGTCTGATACGGGCAGGTCAGGAGACGGTGCAGAACTGGTGGTCGAACTGCCATACTCTGCGACAGGCATATCGCCGTTGGCATGGGCCGCTTCACGCCCTGCACCGGAAGAGAGAACCTCCCAGGCTGCCGGTCTTTGAGCAGCCGGGCCGCCATCGCAGCGTTCTTTCAACTGGTTGAGATACGGCATGCTTTGCAAAATAACGTCGGTGGTCAGGCCGAAATCGAGCTGGCACGCAATCTCGTTGACGCCGACCGCTTTCAGTTGCTGCACCAGTTCAAAGCAGCTTTCCGGCGTACCAAAAAGAATGCGCCGGGTCGAAACGAGGCGATCAACGACAAAGTGCAGGTAATCTCTGACATCCTCTTCCGATAAGCTGGCGATATCGACCTTCTGCCCGCGACTGTAAGCGATGGAATTGAGCAGGTAGGAGGCGGATTTGAGATACTCGGCGAACGCATCCAGAGCCTGCTGTAAGGCCGTCGTTGTATCGCTGACGAAGGTATGCAGCATAACGGAAACCTGACCCGTCTGAGGGTCATAGCCCTGCCGTTCGCGAGCCTCTCGATAGATACGTATTTTCTCCGCAAGCTCCTCGACGCTCTGGTTATACATATGGGTGAGCAAATTGGCGCCGATCTCACCGGCGCCGGCAAAGGTCTTTGGATTGCCGGCAGCGGTAATCCAGAAGGGCAATTCGCGCTGGAGCGGAGTCGGATAGGTGCGTATGTCAACCAGTTTGCCATCGCCACCCTGCACCTGGATGGATTCACCGCGCCAGAGCTTTTGAACCACCTGAATCCCCTTGTACATGACGTCGTTACGAGTGGCATAGTGGTCGGGGAAGAAGACAAAATCGTTAGGATGCCAGCCAGAGGCAAAGGATATGCCAACCCTGCCCCCTGAAAGATGGTCAAGCATAGCCCAGTCTTCGGCCACACGAATCGGATGATGCAGCGGCAAGACGACGCTGCCCGCGTGCAGGCGGATCTGCCTGGTTTCTCTGGCGAGGGCCGCGAGCAAGACCACCGGATTCGGGTACAGCCAGCCATCCCGGGTGAAGTGGCGTTCAGGTATCCAGACCGAGGAAAAGCCGTGGGCGTCAGCAAATTTCGTACTTTCGATGACCAGGCGATAGATATCGCTGTCGGTTGGTGCCGCAAGGCTGGAGAAAAAAATCAAACCGAACTTGATCCCATTGCCTGGTGACGTGGTAGATACCATGAAATCCTCCTGATTGCAATTTGGCTGTCCTTACCTGGGGTAAATTTTACCGCTGGCGTGCAGCGTCCACAGATGGCGTGGCTGTTCCTCCCGCCCGGCAGGGTGGCTGTATACCTGAAAAGAGAGCTGCTCTTGCGTGCGGGCAAAGATCACCTGCAGGCGCTGCGCGTTGCGTTCCGGTAAGAGCAAGAGCTGCCTTAGCTCCAGTTCTGACAGGATATGCGTTCCAGGGCCAAGGACCTCCACCGCTGCCGCCTGAGCCAGTTCAATAAACACAGAGATAGGCAGCGCCATTGCTCCCTGGATACGATGGTCATTCAAATAGGGGAAGCGATGGCTATCCAGCAGGGTTTCCCATACATGCGTTCCCGCCGGATATGCTACCTCTACATGGCTTTCCAGGAGCGGATGTCCCTGCTTGCGCGCCGGGGGCGCCGGTTGAGCAGCGGGTAATTGCTCTGCTCGCTTCACCTCAAACCAGCAACGTTCTCTTTCAAAAGGATACGTTGGCAGCGCCAGGCGACGGCGGACATTGCCCCGGCCAAACGCAGCCCAATCCAGATTCATCCCCGACTCATAGAGAGCAGCCGCGCAGTGTGCCACCTCCTGCCAGTCCTCGCGGCCCTTACGCAGCGAACAAAGCCAGGCATGGCCGTCTTGCGGCACACACTGCCTGCCCATATTTGAGAGAGTGGCGTCCGGGCCGATCTCTAAGAAAATGGTGGCCCCCTGCTCGACAAGCGTCTGCACGCTGGCTGCAAACTGTACAGCCTGCCGTGTCTGCTGCCGCCAGTATCCGGCATCGAGCGTTTCCCCCGCGTTTCGCACCTGCCCCGTGAGGTTACTAACCAGAGGAATGCGCAGGGGAGTATGCTCTATCTGCCGCGCAGCCTGCTCAAAGGCGTCGAGCATGGGGTCCATCAGCGGCGAGTGGAAGGCATGAGAAACCGTCAGAGGATAAGTTGCCAGCCCCTGCGCCTCCACCTGCTGCACAATCACTTGCACCGCCTCGCGCTCGCCGGAGATGACGGTATTCTCCGGGCCATTGATAGCGGCAAGGGAGACCTGGTGCTGGAACGCCCTCAGAGCTTCGGCCACGCGCTCCCGATTGGCGAAGACGACCGCCATCGCGCCATGCTGCGGCAAAGACTGCATGAGCCGCCCGCGTTCCACAATAAGCCTCAACCCATCTTCGAGACTGAAGGCGCCGGCGATGCAGGCGGCGACATATTCGCCGACGCTATGGCCCATCACCAGAGCTGGCTCAACGCCCCATGAGCGCCACATTTCCGCAAGGGCATATTCCAGCGCGAAGAGAGCAGGCTGCGTGTAGGCCGTTTCATTGAGCAGCGGGGATGGATGCTCTCCATAGAGGACAGACAGGAGCGGCTGTTCCAGATAGGAACTCAGGATGCGATCGCATCTCTCCAGAGCCGCACGGAATGCGGGCTGCGTCTCATAGAGCTGCCGCCCCATGCCGGGGTATTGAGACCCCTGACCGGTGAAGAGAAAGGCCACTTTGCGATGCGCGCTCCCGCTCGTCTGGCTGCCGGAACTCCCCGGAGCAGACTGTCCGGCAGCGAACGCCGCCAGTTGCTCGCGCAGGTCTGCGGAGGAACTGGCCACAATAGCGAGTCGGTGGGAGAAGCGGGCGCGTCCGGTATTGGCCGTAAAACAAACATCGGCAAGCGGAGCCTGAGGCTCCATCGCAAGAAATGATGCATAACGGCCTGCCAGAGTCTGGAGAGCTGTCAGGCCGGGTGCCGAGAGCGTGAAGACCTCCGGGAAGCGTCCTTCTTCGTCGGCAAGCTCGGAAGGCGAAGGGGAAGCGGGCGCTTCTTCCAGGATGACATGCGCGTTGGTACCGCCAAAGCCAAAGGCGCTTACCCCGGCAATCAGACGCCGGGGCGCAACCCAGGGGCGGCGTTCGGTTGGAATAATGAACGACGTTCCAGTGAGCGAGATATGCGGGTTCAGCTTCTTAAAATGCAGGTGAGGCGGAATCTCCCGGTGCTGAAGGGCAAGGACGGTTTTTATCAATCCGGCGATGCCGGCAGCCGCTTCCAGATGACCAATATTTGTCTTGACGGAGCCGAGGACACAGGGCTGATCCAGAGAACGACCGGGCATCAGGGTGGCTTTCAACGCCCCAACTTCAATAGGGTCTCCCAGAGGGGTACTGGACCCATGCGTCTCCACGTAGCTGACCTCTGTGGGGGCAACGGCGGCATTGTGCAGAGCTTGCAGGATGACCGCCTCCTGAGATGGCCCGTTGGGAGCGGTCAACCCGTTGCTGCGGCCATCCTGATTGATCGCCGAGCCGCGAATGACGGCCAGAATACGATCCCCATCTTTCAGGGCGCGCGAGAGCGGCTTGAGGACGACCAGCCCGCATCCTTCGCCGCGTACATAGCCATCGGCGTCAGCATCGAAGGTCTTGCAGCGACCGTCAGCGGACATCATGTGGGCCTGCGAGAAAGCAATCGTTAGCTCAGGCGAGAGCATCACATTCACTCCGCCAGCCAGCGCCATGCTGCATTCGCCATTGCGCAAGCTCTGGCAGGCGAGATGCACTGCGACCAGCGAGGAAGAGCAGGCAGTATCAATGGCGAGACTGGGGCCGCGAAAATCAAACACATAGGAGAGACGGTTCGCCGCAATGCTATGCGCATTTCCGGTACCGGCATAGGCATCGATGAAGGCAGGGTCGCTGAATTGCAGCCGCGAATAATCACTGCTACTGATGCCGATAAAGACGCCCGTCTCGCTTCCCACCAGCGTATCAGGCGAGAGTGCGGCATGCTCCAGCGCCTCCCAGGCAACTTCGAGCAAGAGGCGCTGCTGCGGGTCCATGCGAGTGGCCTCACGCGGAGAAATCCTGAAGAAATAGGGATCAAAGAGATCCACCTGTGAAAGAAAGCCGCCCCAGCGCGTGTACATTTTCCCCGGCGTGTCCTGTGCTGGATCATAAAGGGCGCGCAAATCCCAGCGTTGGGGTGGAACCTCTGAGATAGCATCCCCTCCATCGCGGAGAAGCTGCCAGAATTCTTGCGGGTTATCGGCGCCGGGGAAACGACAGCCCAGACCAATGATGGCAATGGCCTCTGTAGCGGCATACCTGTCTGCCCCATCTCCACCGCTGACCGGCATCTCAGCAACAGGTTCCTGTGCGATATGGCGGGCAATCGCTCGGATAGTTGGATAGTCGTAGACCAGGGTGGGAGCAAACTCGTATCCCAGCCACTCCTCCATATCTGCGGCTATGCTTACCGCCATCAAAGAATCGACGCCATAGGTAGCGATAGGAACATCTACATCGATCTCGGCTTCGCTGATCTTTGCATAGTCGGCAATACGGGTAATTAACCAGTCCTGAATAGCCGTTTCCGTAGCCTGTTGTCTGGCCGGTGAAAGCGCGGGAGCGGCTTCCTGATCGGAGCGTACAGGCTCTTCGCCCACCTCCAGCGTCCAGCGAGCTACAACATCCAGGCCACCGGCAAGATATTCTTCCCTGCAGGCGCGCCGTTGTATCTTGCCGCTCGAAGTTTTTGGTATGGTTGCCGTTTTCACCAGCACAACGGCATAGACCTGCAATGCGTGTTCTTCCGCAACGGCCCTGCGAATGCTGTTGATGATCTCGCCAGGATCGCGGCTCAAGTACGCCCGCTCAACCTCATACACCACCACCAGCCGTTCTTCATCCTGTACATCAACGGCGAAAGCAGCGCCGCAGCCCTGTCGGAGACCAGGATGGCTCTGTTCTACCGTTCGTTCAATATCTTGCGGATAGTGATTGCTGCCGCGAATAATCAGCAAATCTTTGAGCCGACCGGTGATAAAAAGCTCACCATTGTGCAGAAAGCCCAGGTCACCGGTGCGCAGGAATGCTGTTTCATTCGTCGTTGTCAGGTGCGCGCGGAAGGTAGATTCTGTTTCCGTCGGATGCTGCCAGTAGCCCTGAGCGACGCTTGGGCTGGAAACCCATATTTCTCCCACCCGCGTGGGAGGGCAGGGGGTCAGGGTATCCAGGTCAACAATGACGACCTGTTCATCCGGCAGCACATGCCCGATGCTCACCAGTGTCCTGCTATCCGCTTCCCCTGAAGCTTCGACAACCTGATTGTCGGCAAGAGCCGAGGCCTGGAAGGCTTGAGTAACGGGAAACGTTGCTTTCTGACCGGCAGAGACAACCAGGGTCGCTTCCGCCAGCCCATAACAGGGCAAGAAGGACTCACGGCGGAAGCCGCAGGAGGCAAAAGCGGCGGCGAAACGCTCCATCGTTTCGTAGCGCACAGGCTCGGCCCCATTGGCGGCCACCTCCCAGCTACTCAGATCAAGGGCAGCCTTTTGCTCAGGCGTGATTTTTTGCACGCAGAGATCATAAGCAAAATTTGGTCCGCCGCTGATAGTGGCTCTGGTGCGCGAAATAGCCTGCAGCCAGCGCACAGGGTGTTGCAGGAAGGAAGCCGGAGGCATAATGGTAGACTCATAGCCCTTATAGAGCGGCTGCACAATGCCACCGATCAAGCCCAGATCGTGATACAGAGGGAGCCAGCTCAGGCTGTGCGCGTGAGGCGGTTGCTGGCAATAGCGATCAACCAGAGACGAGTTGTGCAGCAGGTTGCCGTGACTGACCATCACCCCCTTCGGCGTGCCTGTTGAGCCGGAGGTGTACTGAAGGAAAGCCAGCGTCTCGCGAGTAATGGAGGGTTCGCTCCACCCCTCTCCCGCCTCAGCAGGCAGAGCGGCGGTATCGATGACAGGCAGAGTTGAAAACGCGGGAACGTTTGCCAGCAGGCCCTCAATCTTCGAAGCGAGAGCAGCCGTAGTCAGCACAAGTGAGGGCTGAGCATCAGCAGCGATAGCGCGAAACCTGGCTAATGCCCGATCCGCACGTACTGACGTGGGAGGGTAAACCGGTACAGCGACAATGCCCCCGTACAGGCACCCGAAGAAAGCGGTAATAAACTCTAGCCCTGACGGGTAGATCAACAACGCACGCTCCCCCTTTTGCGTAAGCGCAAGGAGTGAGGCGGCAACGATACGTGCCTGGCGCTCAAGCTCTGAAAATGTCAGGTATCCTTTCTCTGTCACCCCATCACTCAGGAAAGAATAGGCCCGTTGTTCCGGTTGCCCGGTTGCACGCCATTTAAGAAGTTCAATCAATGAAGAAGGTTCTGAAGGAAGAGCCAGATTATGCTTATCCAAAATACGCTGCCTCCAGGACGAGCATCTCAGCAAGAAGACAGGCAACGCTGCCTGCTAAACGATAAGAAATAGAGACACCCCCACTTAATTGGGAAACTCAGTGATATCAAAATACCATTAACTCGTGAATAAGTCAATAGCTCTCTATCTGGTAGTCAGAGCGTCCAGGGAGCGCGAAATAGAGAGGCTCTGCGTTGCCGATCAGGTCGTCTATCACGCCCCCGATCTATCCCCTGGAAGCGTCAACGCTCAGTTGTTGCATCAGGCTCATCTGGTCGGAGCCATCCCGATGTTCCGCTAGCTTACCATGAGAAAAACGACGCGCAAGACCTATGAACGGCTTATGCGAGCCGATGAGTAGTGAATTGACCACCTTCATTTGATGCGGCTGGAGAAGAGGCAAAAGACCTTCAGGAAGGTCTCCCAGGTGTGAAACCGGCAACGTAATAAAGGTTGACAGAATAGTAGACGCGCAGGAAACGTTCCTGAAACGCAACTTCTGCTATATTATTAGCAAGTGAGGAGAGTCATAAACGAACCGGTACAAGAAAGAGAGCATAAGAATGCAGGAAGGTATCGAGACAGAAGACTCAAAGCGCGAAACATCCGGGGAAATGCAATCACAGGAGATGCTGCTCAACATGGGACCCCAGCATCCTGGTACGCATGGCATTATTCGCTTTCTGCTGACGCTGGAGGGAGAGACGATTGTAGGCTGCACGCCAGTTATAGGCTACCTGCACCGGGGCATTGAGAAAATTCTGGAGAACCGCCCGATTATGGCGGGCATTCGCTACATGGATAATGTGGACTACCTTTCCCCCATGCTGAATGAGATTGCCTATGTAGGGGCGGTGGAGCAGGAGATGGGCATTGAAGCCCCACGCCGCGCCCAGTATATTCGCCTGCTGGTGGGCGAGTTGCAGCGCATCGCCAGTCATCTGGTAGCTGTCGGCTCGCTGGCGGGCGATGTGAGCGCGCTGGGTGTCTCACCTTTCGTCTATCCTTTTCGTGACCGTGAAGGCATCCTCTCCCTGTTTGAGCAACTCGGCGGCAGTCGCTTTAACGTGAATTATCAGCGCGTGGGGGGCGTGCTGCATGATTTTCCTCAAGGGTGGATGAGTACATGCGAACACTGGCTCGACCAGTTTGAGAAGAACCTGACCGAACTGGCGGAGCTAACGCTGGACAACGAATTGTTTCAACTGCGCACGCGGGGTGTGGGCTATCTCAACCAGGAGCAGGCCGTCGCCTATGGCGTCACCGGCCCTAATCTACGCGCCAGCGGCGTGAACTACGACCTGCGCGTTGCACGGCCCTATATGGCGTATCGAGAGGTACCGGTGCAGGTGCAGATACGGCAGGAGGGCGATTGTTACGCACGCGCCCAGATACGAGTATTGGAGATGGTGGAAAGCATCCGCCTCTGCCGCGTGGCGCTGGACACCATGCCGGGCGGGCCGATCTCAACGCGTACCCCCATCGCGTTGCGCCCGCCTCGCGGGGAAAGCTACTTCGCCATTGAAGGGAGCAAGGGCGAACTGGGCATCTACCTCATCAGCGATGGCAGCGAATACCTCTGGCGAGTCAAGCTCCGCAGCCCTTCTTTTGTCAATTTGCAGGTTCTGCCGGAACTGCTGCGCGGCTATCGTATGGGAGACGCGGTGGCCATTATTGGCAGTCTGGATTGCGTCGTCGGCGAGGTAGACCGATAAAAGAGATATCTGGTACTCAGGCAGACAAAGGCCATTGCCTGCTGAAATCACTCCGCGCCTATCAGGATGATGATGCGACCGTGATCCAGATTCATATGCTGCTGCGCCCGCTACTCCTCGTCTATATCACCAAAAAGGGCTTCCAGCAGCGCCTGCTCACCCGGCGAGGGGGCGGTCTGCGCGCATCGCTGGCGCAGTTGCAGCAGCCGCAACAACAGCGCGAGATGGCGGTTAGCGGCCTGCTCGCGTTCAGAAGGCTTCATCGCCGCCAGATCGTTCGCTTCCAGCAGGATGCAGATACGGGCTTCCAGCACGTTCAGCCAGTTATTGAGCCGTTCCAGCGCATCCTGCTGGCATTCCTGCTCGTGCAAGGGATTTTTTGGCATAGCATGTTCCTTTCAACATGGACAACGGAGTTTAACGCATGCGGCGCAGCAAGACGCGCAGGTGCGTGCCGCCAACCACCATGCCAACGGGCAACGCCTCGATGATTTCGTATTTAGGCGCGCTGGCAACCGCAGCAGCCGTCGCCGTCGTCGTATCGGCAACGTAGACTGCGCCGGTAAAGTTGGTGCCGGACGGGGCAATCATCAGCATATCGGCATTGTGCAGTGGGACCATGCCACTGGCATCGTAAATTTGCGGATCAATGATCTGTTCCGGGCGCATAATGACCTGCACCGCGCTGTAGCTATAGCTGCCGTTCGCCAGGTAGACAATCACCACCGTGCGCTGCCGACCGGCAAAGGTGCGGGGGATGACTTGCAGCATGTGCTGCTCTTTGCGCGCATCAAGCGGCATAGATACCTCCTTTTCCTGAACACGAATTTTAGAATGGTTGCTCTTCGACGCCGGGCGGCAATTGCGCGCGATGGTGTGAGAAATGCGGGATATGGGGGTGGACTACATGGCTGCGCGCCTTTGTATGGCCCTGATGGCGTGCCTGCGAAGCCTCGGCAGAGGCGAAGAGCGATGTGGTGTAGGGCGAGGCCACCAGCGTTGAGGGCGGCGGCGCGTACATCAGCGACGCGGAACCTGCTCCGCTGGCCGCTGTGGATCGAGGGTTGACGGTAATGGACATGTTGAAGGCTCCTTTTCAATGCGCGCCTTTTCCTCGTGGATATCGAGTTCTTCTCCGGCAAACTGGAAGATCAGGCGCATGGCCGTCTCATCACTCACCCAGCCCTGACCTTTTGCAGCGATGAGCGCGGAGACGAGCATCCGGGTGGCGCTGGCCAGCGTCTGGTGGTCGGCCACGTCGATTTCAGGGAAGAGAATATCGTAATGCGTATCAATATCGTCGCGCAGTCGCCCGGCCCGGCGCGCCTCGAGCAGCACGCGATCCAGAATGGCGCGCAACATGGCTCGCATGACGTACTGGCGGCGCTGGAACTTCAGGAATGTTGGCAGGCCCATCTCCTTTGCCGTCGCCAGATTGCTATTATCCCCATCTGATAAAAAGTGTTCGGGAAGCTGCGCGCCCACTGCCACCATGAGCTTAATGGCTCTGCCATCCTCCGCCGCCTCGCTGGCGTTGATCTCCGGTTTGACCGCTGACCACTGCTCCGCTTCGTTGTGGATGATGACGCTGCCCGGCTCCGGCGGGTACGAATACTCCATCTTCTTACGCTCTACCGCCTTCCTGTCCGCACCCGTCAGCACGACATCCCAGAGGAACGCGCCCTTGTACTTGTTGATGCGCACGCGATCCGTCAGCCAGTCCTTGTAGCGGCGCAGCCAGGGCAGCAGCGTCGCCAGATCGCTCTTGCCGCGTTTAGCGTTGCTCACTTTGTTGATGGTGAACTGCACTACCTCCTCACCGGCCTTGAACCACTCGCCATCAGGGTGCTGCTCGTCCGTGCGCGAGATGAGCGGCGGGCTGCCCGGCAGGGTCGCGCTCGGCCCGATCGGGCGGCGATGAAAACGCAGCGGCGTCTCGATATCATCGGGGTCGGTCTCAATCTGATCGATCAGCGAGGGGTCAATCTGCCGGATTTTCACACGCCCGTCGAAGCGATTGACGAAGAAACGGATAAACTGCTCGCCATACAGCGACAACTCGGTACACAGCGCGTATACCCGCGTCTCCATATGATTATCAGGATCATGCCAGAAATCCATCAGCACGCGCTGCACCTCCGGCTCTGCCGCCGCCAGCGTCACCCCCTTTCCCATAACAAAGCTTGTCGTGATCTCAATAATCGCAAACGCCAGCGGATTCGCATTGTACGCCTCGTAGCATGTGTTATGTAATTCCAGATACGTTGACGGTATTACATCTTTTATGTACCAGTTGTCACTTAATCTTCTCCAGTAATAATCCTCTTCGCCTCCAGTCGCCAACCGGCCCCAGTACCAGTCCTCCTGTGTCGGGGAAGAGGCAATCGCTGTTGGATTAATCTGCTCCTGAATGCGTCCAGACGAGGCAGAAGAGGAAAGCGAAGGTTCAGAAAAGAGTCGGCGCAAAAATGCGGCAAACGAGAAGGGCATAGTCTGCAACTCCTGTGGCAGCCAGACGAAGAAGGTTCGAGCGGCAAATTCAGCGGGACAATCAGAGAGGTAAGCTATCGTTTTACCGGTAGCTTGCTCTAAGTATACAATCAAGCAGGCGGGCTGTCAAGGTTTTTCTGCATCGCTTCCAGCGCCTCGACCAGCGCAAAAACGGACGGATAGCGTTTATGCGGCTCCAGGGCGAGGGTGTGCAAAACAAACTTTTCTAATGCCGGTGAAAGCGCGGGGCAAAAAAAGCGCGGAGAGGCCAGTTCCAGCCCATCGCTCTGTTTGCGCGCGTAGAGCAGGCGTCGCGTGGCCGAGACCGGGGCGCGTCCGGTCAGCAGCAGATATAACATGGCGCCAAGCGCGTAGACATCGGCGCGCTCATCGTATAGCCTGCTCAACAACTCAGGCGCGGCAAAGACGTTCTCGCGCCGGAAGCGCAGCGGGAAATATGCCTGCACATCTTCGCGCTCAGGCCAGAAACACGGGGAAGGGGGCCAGCAGGCAAGCAGCAGAGGCGACCACGCCGCCCTTGCTGTCCTGTCGCTTGCATCTATCATAATCGTTGAGGGATTAAGGTCAACCGGTATCGTTCCCTGGCGGTGCAAACGAGCCATAACACGAGCAAGCTGGATTGTCCAGGCAACGGCAATCCGCGTGTCCAGCCAGCGCGGCCAGCGAGGGCGTTGCAGCAGATCGGCCAGTGGCATGACGACCGAGCCTGCTGCCTGACTCTCAAACAGGCGCATCACCAGATAGTGTCGCCCCTGTTCTACCCCTGTCCACAGGCGTTCAGTAGCCCCGGTCGCGGGCAGGCGCAGCGCACCGACCACGCCCGGCGAAAGGAACTCCTGCCATGCCGCCTGCTCCACCCGCGCCCGCGCTCCGGCAGGCAGCCCATCCAGCACCAGTTCGCGCACAGCCACCAGCCCGCGCTGCCCGTCCTGCTGCTGGTTGCCACCCTCTCGCGCCAGACGCCACCCCAGATAGAGATTCACGCGCGGGCGCGTATAGAGCAAACGCAGCAGCATATACCGCCCCTCAAGAATGCGCGAACCCGCCGCTAAAGACTCGCTCATGCTCTCTCTTCCCTTCCTCCACTACTACCACTACCTGATTAGACGAAACGAAAGAGGCACATTAACAGACCACTTCAATCGACCACGCAGGATATGTTCTGCGTCGGTCTTTGTGAAGGGGAAATTGTTTACACATTCATTTACAAATCTCACGCTTTTGTTTACAGGATTTTTACATCTTGCTGGTAGCATGAGAATAGGCCGTTTATCCTGCAAAAAGCTCTTTTCTCAAACGTTGACATCATGGTTAAAGATAGCGTACAGTATAAGCGGCAGCCAGTTACAGTTCTTTTCGTGCCTGTCATCATTTCATAGCAACTGTTCCCACAGGCAGGGAACAGGCGAAAGGAGTAACGTCTATGGCATCCCAACCCCGGAGAAGCGGTCGACGGTGGCTTCTCGTCCTTCTCATCATTCCCTTTATTGCCATGTTGTACACACCGTTCTACAACCATGCCGACCCGACGTTCATCGGCATACCCTTCCTGTACTGGTATTCATTGCTCTGGGTTATCCTCACCGCCATTCTGACGGCTACGATCTATTTCCTGGGAGCCTGAAACCGGTCAGGACATGCAATGGTCCAACAGTGCAGCAGTCCATTCTGTTGTGTGGCATGTATCATGCATGCCTGTCTGTTCAGTTGATGTCACGAGGGAGAAGAATTCATGTTTAATGGCGTCGCATTTACCGTCTTCATCATTTTCTTCCTGCTCGTCACCGTGCTGGGCTTTGTCGCGGCGCGCTGGCGGCGCGGCAATCTTGCCCTCATCAATGAATGGGGCCTGGCCGGGCGGCGTTTCGGCACGCTCGTCACCTGGTTCCTGCTCGGCGGTGACCTGTATACCGCGTACACCTTCATTGCCGTTCCCGCCGCCATGTTCGGGCTGGGCGTCCTCAACGGCTGGTTCGCGGTTCCCTACACCATCCTGGTCTATCCCATCATCTACGTCCTCATGCCCCGCTTCTGGTCTGTCTGCAAGCGCAACGGCTACGTCACGGCCTCCGATTTTGTGAAGGATCGCTTCGGCAGCAAGACACTGGCGCTGGCAATGGCAATTACCGGCATTGTCGCCACCCTGCCCTACATCGCCTTGCAGATGTTCGGCATCCAGGTCTCGCTGGCCGCGCTGGGCATCCCGCTCTCATTGTCACTCGGCGGCTTCAAACTCGACCTGCCCCTGCTGATCGCCTTCCTGATCCTGGCGGCCTACACCTACACCAGCGGCCTGCGCGCCCCCGCCATGATCGCGATGGTGAAGGACATCATGATCTTCATCACGCTGATCGTCATTCTCGTCGTCATCCCATCCAACCTGGGCGGCTTTGGGCCGATCTTCGCGGCTGCCCACGCCAAGCAGCTCAGCACACCCACGTTCACCGAATTCCTGACCTCCAAACAGGTCTGGCCGTATGTCACGCTGGCCCTCGGCTCCGCGCTCGCGCTGTTCCTCTATCCGCACTCGCTGACCAGCGTGCTGAGCAGCAATAGCAAGAACGTGGTCAAGCGCAACACCGCTCTGCTGCCCATCTATTCGCTCATGCTCGCCCTGCTGGCCCTGACCGGCTATATGGCCATCGCCGCGAAAGTGAATGTGAAAGCTACGCCGCTGGCATCCTTCGCCGCGAACGGCGCAGTTCCTGCGCTCATCCTCCAGCAGTTCCCAAGCTGGTTCGCGGGCTTCGCCTTCGCCGCCATCTCGATCGGCGCGCTGGTTCCCGCCTCCGTGATGTCGATTGCCGCCGCGAACCTGTTCACGCGCAACATCTTCAAAGAGTATATCAGCCCCAACGCCTCCGACCGTGCGGAGTCTGAGGTTGCCAAGTGGGCTTCGCTCGTCCTGAAGTTTGGCGCGGTTCTCTTCATCGTCTACATCCCGACGGCGCAGGTGATTAACTTCCAGTTGCTCGGCGGCATCTGGATTCTGCAAACGCTGCCGGCGGTCTTCCTGGGCCTCTATACCAACTGGTTCAATCGCTGGGCCTTGCTCATCGGCTGGGCGGTCGCCGAGGTATTCGGTACCATCTTCTTCTATCTGGCCGGGCTGAAATCGGTCTATGTCATCACCATCGGCGGCTTGAGCTTCCCCGGCATGTACATCGCCTTCTCGATGATCATTCTGAACCTCATCCTGGCGATCATCCTGACGCCCATCTTCAACGCCATCGGCCTGCGCAGCGGCCAGGATAAGACCGCTCCTGCCGACTACGATGTAGAAGAGGCTCCGGTAGAGCCAGAAGAGAGCCTGAAAGAAGCCCTGGGCTAATCTTCTTTCCGCGTCCGCTCAATACGGACAGGGCATGGTACAATAGAGGTGGCGCGAGACTTGGAAATCTCGCGCCGCCTCTATTGCTTTGTCTGAAGGATACAGAATCTTATGCAAAACGACGAATGGTTTAACGAAGCGAAAGATGAGTGGGAAGCGGTGGGAGCGGGGGAAGCGGGCAGCGATGAACTACTGGCGGACGAGCAACTGCGCCTGCCGGAAAGCGCGAGCATTCT
>Ga0209062_1003028_pt1 | contig 20476 bp, 22 predicted proteins | sample Coa_R2_2_FD_187158 | JGI IMG/M metagenome (GOLD analysis project Ga0209062, IMG submission 187158) | Surface soil microbial communities from Centralia Pennsylvania, which are recovering from an underground coalmine fire - Coalmine... | ecosystem: Environmental > Terrestrial > Soil > Unclassified...
TTGTTGAGGACGTAGGAGTAGCGGTTCCAGGATTGGGGGAAGGCGGGGGAGGCTACGGAGAGCGAAGCCGGATCGGGGGTGGTCCAGCGGCCGAGGGTGCTCGAGTATTTGCGGAACAGAGTGTGGTCCAGTCCCGTTTCGCCGTCGCGCTCATCTCCCGTGAATTTGTGCGAAGTGACGGCGGAATCGGAAGAGTTGAGCTCGCCGAACGGGAGATAGTCGAGATTTTGGACGACTTGGAGGCTGGATCGGTTGTCAATGAGGAAGCCGTCGTCGACGCGAATCACGGCTGGCGATGTGGGCTGCCAGTTGGTGGCGTACAGGGCTGCGTAAGCCACGCCGGAAGGGATGGTGTAAATGTTGGATTGCAAGGTCCATCCCGAGGTGGTGGGCGAGGCGTCGGCACCAATCCAATTCGTGACGTTATGATTGGCGTCCATCGTTTCCATCCACCAGCCCAGAGCGCCACCGCCGAAGGGCAGCAAGGCTGATTCTAGCACCGAGAGTTTTCGCGTGAATGCGAAACCCGCAACCGATATGCTCATGCCCGCGGTCAGGGCGAATACATGGCTCACGACGAAAACGAAAGCACGAGCAATTGGACGAGGCCACAAAAATCATCACGGAGGCCAACAGCAGCGAAAGAACTAAAGAAAAATCTCCTGCAGGTGAAATGAGAAATCCCCCCTGTATCCGTGTGTCTCCGCTGGACTAGCACGCCGCCCTCCGGCGGGCGGACCAGTGTGTGCGTACTACTCTATTCTCCCGAGAAAACTAAGAGGGAAACCCCGAAAAGCTCTTGACAGGTCGCAGCGCTTTCATACATGACGTGTCACATATGAAAGCCGGCGCTGTCAAGCGCCGTAGGTTTTTCTTCGCCGAAGTGGCTTTGAACAACACTTCTCCTTCCTAGCAGTCGAGCCTCCGAACGATTGCGCTACCGCCGGGCCGCCTGTTTGAAACACCGAGTCCCAACGGACTTTCCCAAAGGCACGCTAGGTCCTCAGGGACAGGAGAAAGACCACGGCGTACAGAGGGCTAAGCAGAGCGAGTAACCACCACTTTGAGCCTCGAACCGCCGCGACCAGGGCTGCAATGAAGGCCCCTCCCAAAGCGGCGACCAGCCCTACGATATTGCTGGCGGACGGCACGTCCTTTGCCGTGTACACATAAGCCCAAAACGCGACAGAAAGAACGAGGCTCGCGATCCCAAACTGATTCGGCCTTTTGCGGATGTTCAGCATGCCCCATCCGCAAAACAGTGGGCAAGTGCTCCCACACCCCTGAACGGATCGTGCTCCCCGAAATGCATATTCCCTTGTGCCTGAGGTACGGAACTGAGCGGGTTCAAGTTGATCTCGTAAACGTTGAAGTGGCCAGAGTTTGCTCCCGTGAGGAAACTGCCCGGGCTTCGATACGAGTTGAACCCGGGCTCGAACCAGGAACTATTGTGTTGGATAAACCCTGCCTTCAACAGCGCAGCCCCGGCCTGATCCGGCGTGCCATTGAAAGTGAATGTTCCTGCCTCTAGCTGATTCGCTTCCAGCTTGCTATTGGTGAGGGTAAAAGAGAAGCCGGTGAGCGCGTCGTTGTTAGCCCAGCCAGCATCTTGGAAATTTGTCTGAGGCGTGCCGTTCACGAAAACTCCGGCCGAAGAAGTCTGGCCTCCATTGTTAGAGAACTGCACGCCGCTGCCGTTCACGCTCGCTGTGTAGGCTCCGGTCCCGGTGGTCTTATCCACCAAGTTGCCGTTCGCGTCGTTCCCGATGAGAGTGGCCGTGAACTGCCCATTGTTTGTAGTTTGTAGCGCCCTGCACCCACGCGGTCTGTGCGTTGCCGTTTTTGTCGTAACCCACAGTTTCTTGCTGACAGGTCGATGCGTTTTGATCGGTGTGCGTGCATGTCAAGTAAGAATCGATTCTGATTGATGTTGCGCTCTGCCATGACGTGCTGAACGGCACTCCAGTGCCAAGACCCATACCAGGGTTGCTCCCCCTCGTGAGCCGGAGAAGTCCGGTCCTCTACGGTGTGTAGGGTGTTTCCAAAAGCTGTCAGAGCGTTCGGTGCCACGCCCTGTTGCCCTGACGCAACCCAGTCTGCCTGTATTTGTTCGGCAGCATCTTCATTCTTAGCTATGAAGGAATCTGCCTCCTGCCTGGCCTCCGTTGGATCTTGGTTGTGAGCGCCATCCCTCATACCGTGCACAAACGAATCTTCAACATCTTGGGGGCCGTGTCCGTTCACTTGGTTCTTGTAATCGGTGTCGTGGCTCGCCTGTTGAAGGGTCTTGAGTTGGTCCTTGCTTAATCCAGGAAAGGCTTCATTTATTATCTGGTTGTGGATGTTTGTAGGCCACATCCCATTCTGGTCGACAAATGCTAGCGGGTTGTTCAGCGCGTATGAGTAGCGATTCCAAGTTTGAGGCAACCAAAAGTCAACACTCAAATTTGAAGGGTCGGGAGACATAAAACGCCCGAGGGAGCTTCCCATGTAGCGAGCTTGAGAATTGTCGAGGTTGGATTCGGCATCGCGTTCTTTGCCGGTGAACTTGTAGGTCGAAAACACGTGTTGTGCTGCGCCGTCGTACATATAGGTCAATACGTCGAAGCGGCGCTCTTTGCGGACTGGCCCGCCTGAACGGCTTCACCATAGCTGCAAGAGTCGAGCCCACGCGGCTTCATATGCACGCGCAAGACCTTCTTCTTCTGGTGTTTCACCACCTCTAGCGGAACGTTTGCGGGGCACAGAGGGTCAGCTTTCACAACTAGCCGGTATCGTCCAGCGGAAACGCTTTGCAGGGAGAAGTTGCCGGCAGCGTCGCTTTCCGTGGTCGCAACCAATTTGTGGTCCTTCTCTGTGAAAATGCCTACACACACTTTCGGTACCGCACCCTGCTGCGGGTCCGTGATCGTCCCTCTCACGTCCTGAACGATCAGAGGGCCATAGTCGGTCTGATTGTGATTTTCATACTCAATGATGCACGGCGAAGAATCGACCTTTTGCTGCGCGAAGGACGGCTCGGCCAACAGTGCCGCTGCGAAAATCAGTAGAGTTAAATTTCGGTTGCTCACCTTAGGGTGCAGGCGATCTAGAATCCGGTCGAAGACGATACTTTCGACTGCGAAAACCACGATAACAACTGGAAAGTACACGAAAACCTTGCTGAAAAACTCCGGGGCGAACCTGTCCAAACCCACGAACCCTATCACAATTACCAGATGTATTGGCACGGTTAGCAAAAGGCCTGTCCACAACCATATCTCTCGAAAGTGGTCTCTTCGAGAAACATAAAATCGGTCTCCATAGGCCAGTGAAGTGATTAGGTATCCTTGAAAAATCGCAACGGAAAAATGCAAAACAAAACGCAAGACGATCAGAAGCGTTAGCCCGATGCCACATGCCCACATGAGACGGCTTCTGCGCTTCTCCTTGGCAAGGTCGAAATTTTCCTCTAGCGCGTAACCGAACACGGTGCTCCGTTCCCTACTGTTTGTTATAGCAAGCGGTGGTTTCGTAGACGAAACTGCCTGCAGAGAGCGCTGCTCCGCCATATTTCAGTAATGGTTTCAGAGGGGCCACGTAGGGAACGACTTTTGCTGCGCCCTGGCGAAAGCTCTCGGATAGTATAGGAAGCCCAACTTTCTTCAGCGTCCATGCGGTCATGGCGGGGGACTTGTTTTCGCTGAAGAAGTCGAGCGTGGCATGGGCTTTGTCTGCCCCATCCAGAGTTGTGCTCACTGGGCTCGAAGGTTCATTCGGAATTCTAAGGAGCCGGTGACCGAATGGGATTTGACTGGCCGCCGCGCTTCCCGCGCAATCGGAAAGCTTATTGAGGGGAGCCACCTCGGCGCTCAATTGCCCAAAGATGGTCTGAGCGAAGGGAGTGAGGGCGTCATCCAACGGAGTCGGTGCCGAAGATTGGGCACAAATGCCGCCGCCGCAGGCAGATGCGGACCCTATGGTCAGATAGCAGCCGAACGAATCTCCGCAAACATCGGAAAGATTGATTGCGCTGCCGTCGCCGAAGGTGCAGCTCCAATTCGTGTCACAGCCTGTTAGGCCGTCAGTTCCGTCCCACAGCCCTCCGGCTGCTGTGCAAGCATCTGCGCCGATCCCACCGTCCGCTTCGTCGTCATCATGAGTTCCATCTTGCCACACACACCACAGTCCCGAAGGATCACTAAACGACAAGGGATTGTTGAGGACGTAGGAGTAGCGGTTCCAGGATTGGGGGAAGGCGGGGGAGGCTACGGAGAGCGAAGCCGGATCGGGGGTGGTCCAGCGGCCGAGGGTGCTCGAGTATTTGCGGAACAGAGTGTGGTCCAGTCCCGTTTCGCCGTCGCGCTCATCTCCCGTGAATTTGTGCGAAGTGACGGCGGAATCGGAAGAGTTGAGCTCGCCGAACGGGAGATAGTCGAGATTTTGGACGACTTGGAGGCTGGATCGGTTGTCAATGAGGAAGCCGTCGTCGACGCGAATCACGGCTGGCGATGTGGGCTGCCAGTTGGTGGCGTACAGGGCTGCGTAAGCCACGCCGGAAGGGATGGTGTAAATGTTGGATTGCAAGGTCCATCCCGAGGTGGTGGGCGAGGCGTCGGCACCAATCCAATTCGTGACGTTATGATTGGCGTCCATCGTTTCCATCCACCAGCCCAGAGCGCCACCGCCGAAGGGCAGCAAGGCTGATTCTAGCACCGAGAGTTTTCGCGTGAATGCGAAACCCTAAACCGATATGCTCATGCCCGCGGTCAGGGCGAATACATGGCTCACGACGAAAACGAAAGCACGAGCAATTGGACGACGCAACAACGATCATCTCGGAGGCCAACAGCAGCGAAAGGAAAAACTCCCACAGAGAAAAGAAAAATCCCGCTGCCTCGGAGAGCCTCTCCTCTGACGACAACGTCGCTCTCAGGCACGCGGATTCGTGTGTGCCAATCGGTCCACTTCCACTAAAAAAAACCAAAAGAGACACCCAAAAAGCCCTTGACACGCCGCAGCGCTTTCATACATGACGTGTCATAGCCTATCCCGGCGCGCCAGCGCCGCTCTTCCCTCTTTCAGTGGGTGCTCACGGGAGCTCCACCCGTCGGGGCGCGTCCTTCGCGCCAGCGATGGACCGCCCAAGACGCGACCAACCCCACCAATCCGACAATCGGCCAGACCGACGGAAATGAACCTACTGGTAAAAGGCAAAGAAAGAAGAAAGTAAGGGCAATTCTATCTACCATTGCCAGTTTCCTGTCCATGAACCGCACCATGAGCAGAAGCGTCACGATACAGTAAGCAACGACCGTTAGCGACGCAATGTGTGTAGCGGGCACCTGACGCAGAGGGAAGATTTCCCTTCCCGTTAGAAGGGCGATAAGTCCCTTGACAGCACCAAAAATAAGACACCCCGCCAGCAATTGGTACCACACATGTGCGGTGGAAAAGAGAAGACCGACGCCCAGTATTACCTCAAGCCATATCATCCAATCCAACCAGCCAGGCTGGCTATGACTAGATAGCGCTTCAAGTCTGGTACGCGCCTGTCCCAAGAGAAGGGCCCCGATCAGGAACACTCCAAGCCCACCGCCTAGTCGGAGTCCACTCTGGATTTGCTCTCTCACGGATCTGGCCACGTGTGACTCCTTCAAGAACTCTTACCGAGGAATGGCGCATCCAATCGCTTCTGCCGCTGTTAGTCCTATATCGGCTGCCAGTTTCAGCTCCGCTGCGCCCGTCAACCATCCGGCCAACTTCTCAGCACCAGTCTTTGCAAGAATCCGTGCTGCGGGCCCCGTTTTGCCGGCTAGGTTGAGCGATCGAATTGAGGCTGTTCTTCTCCCGGCTGTCATCACCTCTCCAACTCCGGCTTCAAAGGAACGCGAGCCGCCTTCCCAGGCTGTCGCTCCGAGCGAAGCTTCCGCCCGATCTCCAAACGCTAGCCCCGAGACGTCGTTGCTGAGTAAGAAGGTATCAGTCCCGGTAAAAGTGTTGAGGCTGTAGGTCGATGAATTTGCGCTCAGGCACTGGCGGTAGGTTTGGCCGGGAGCGCGGATGCCGACAGTGAAGCCGCTGGTATTGCCGCCGCTTGAATTTGGCGTTGGCAGGGGGTTTATCAGGAGGCTCCAGTCGATGGGGCCCGCACCGTTGTTCGCCACCAGCATCCAACCGCTCAGGCCTGAACCGGTCTGCACCAAAGCAAAGCCAGCTTGTATCCCGGCGACTACCGCGGCCAGGTCGCTACTCGCGCTGCCACTCCAATCAGGCAAGCCAAAATCAATAAAGAAGGAGTGATCGACCCAGGTGCCGCCAGCGCCCGAACAACTGTCCGCACTTCCGGTGTCTACGTCTTCGATCGAGTCGTAGCTGCCGTCGTCCCAGACGCATTCGAGGCCGGAAGGGTCGAGCAGATTCATGGGGTTGTTGAGGACGTAGGAGTAGCGGTTCCAGGACTGGGGGAAGGCGGGGGAGGCTACGGAGAGCGAAGCCGGATCGGGGGTGGTCCAGCGGCCGACGTAAAACGGAGCCGGTAGGATGGCGGCCGTTTCAGTGAGATTGTTTGCCAAGGTCAATTTGCGCAGGCCTCCCGCGGGTTGCCTCCCACGCAGGGCGCAACCGGTATATAGGCGAGACGTGATTGGATGTCAATCGTACCCTTGCGAATACTTGCGGAAAATCTGACTGGAGTTGGCGTTGGGGCTAAAGGCGGAGCCTGAATGCAATGAGACCTGCCTGTAGTTACGCCTGAGGCGAATACCGAAGGAAAAAGAAAAGACGTGAAATCCGCAGAAAAAAGATTAGGACAGGCTGGCGGGCGCCAGCCTGTCCGGTTGCGCTCGGTTGATTGTGCTTACCCCTCGAGGTTTAGAGCGAGCGCAAGAAAGGCTCAGAGTGAGCGGAGGAAGTTGAGCAAGTCCTGCTGTTGCTGTTGGGAGAGGCGGTTGAAGAGGCCGATGACAGTATTGGCTTCGGAGCCGGAGCTGGCGTGAGCTTTGATCGCCTGCAGCAGGTCCGAAGTGCGGCCATCATGGAGAAAGAAGACGCGCTGGCCGAGTCCCCAGAGAGGAGCGGTGCGAAACTCATCGTTTCCGGCGCCGCCCTGAGAGACGCCGTCGGCGAGGCCGGTACCCATGTTGTGAACGAGGAGATCGGAATAGAGGTTCGCGCTCACGTTGCTGAGGCCGGGAGTGAGCTTGGAGGGTCCGGTGGTGAGCGTTGGCGTGTGGCAGAGCGTGCAGCCGACCAGGGAGAAGACGTTACGCCCGTTGCTGATGGAGGAGGCTCCGCCGGGAACGGTGGAGGAGGGAGTCGGAGGAGCGAGGAGCCGCATGAACATGGCGAAGGCAACGGCGTCACTGGGAACGCCTACGGTTTGAGTGGCGGCCATGTTGGTGGCGTCCTCAGGGGTCGGATTGAGCTTGCAATTGGCGGGCAGCCCGGCGGCCTCGTCGGGGTTGGGGCGCTCGTTCATGAACATTTCGTTGGTGACGCCCATCTCGACGTTGTAGGCCTCGCCACTGAAAATCTCGAGAGATTTGTTTTGAGCCTTCCAACCGAAACGAGAGATCGTGCCGTCATTGCCATTGCGATTGGGGTGGCCGGAAATCCCGGCGGCGCGCTTGATGAGGGGATTGGCATTCATATTGGCGATGATGGCTTCGTCGGGAATGTTTTCAATCAGTCCGGCGCCGAAGACGGGCGTGGGAATGCGGAAGATGATGTTGTTGAGAGCAAGGTTTTGGGCGAAATTCGGCTGGGCGATATTGCAACTGCCGGCGTCTGGCCGGCCGGAGATGACGAACAGGTCGTGCACGCCGCCATCGGGAGAGCTGCTGAGAGAGCCATTGGAATTGAGGAAGAATTTGAAGCGGGCTTCACGAACCGGACCATCCGCAGTGATGAAGGACGGGAGCGTATTGCGAGCTCCCTGGAGATTGAAGATTTGCGTCTGCGGATTGGGACCGAGATTGGGGAACGCCGAAGCGCTGGGGCTGGAGCCGCCGAGGGCGGGCTGGGCGTGGCAGCTGGCGCAGGAGTTGCTATTGAAGCGGGGGCCGAGGCCGTTCGAGACTTCATCGGTTTCGTTGAAACGAGCTTGGCCGTCGGTGAAGTATTCGAGAATGGTGGGGTTTTGGAAGACGGAGGCAAGGGGCTGGCCGGAATCAATGGTGCCGGCGCGGGGGCCGGGGTCGTGAGCGGTGGACTGAGCTATGGAAAGTCCGGCGAAAGAAGAAAGCAGGAGGCAGGCGAGAAAGAGCGGAGCGCCGCGCAGGCGCGTGTTGCGATTTGAGAGCGATACGGCTGCGAAATATGAGGACATACCCAGCTCCTTTGGTAAAGGACGGCGGCAGCGTTCGCACGCAGCACGATTCGCGCACACCCGGTCTGCGAGCGGATGGGCAGGAATCGAGCACGGAAGAAGAAGGACCAGTCGCTGCGAATCGGCCTCCCTTACAAGCCGCTGCCTGGCTGGATGGCTTTTTGTACGCGAGGGAACGCGACGCGGCAAGGCCAACGGATTAGCGGAAGCTGTTATTCCTTAGCTTTTTCTGTCCTCGGCGTGCTGGCGGTAGCTGCCGGGAGGCTGGGTGAAGCGACGCTGAAAGGCGCGGACGAAACTGGAAGCGTGTTCGTAGCCGACGGCGTGTGCGATTTCCTTGACGCTTAGATAGCTGTTCGCGAGGAGATCGGCGGCCTTTGCGAGGCGCTGCTCAGCGAGGACCGCGCCGAGGCGCACGCCGGTCTGCTGCTTGAAGATTCGCTGAATGTACGCGGGACTCAGATTGAATTCGAGGGAGAGTTCGCTGACAGTGCGCAGCGAGCCGGACTCGACCTTGCGAAGGATTTGCGCCAAACGGCTTTTGGGCGCCAGCTTGTCCGAAGCCTTGCACGCGGGGCGTTTTTCGGATTTGACGCGATACTGCTGCGCATGCATTTGCCCTCTCCTCTCCGCAGGAGCACGGTTAAAGCGCAGGCGCACCGGGACGAAGGTTAACGCCTGGTCCGGTATGCCTGGAGCCCGTCAAGGATCGCGAGCGAAGCCGGGCACGGCAGAGGGTGCACGGCAGGAACGAAACGCTGGGCGACGGTTGCGCGCAGTGTAGTGGCGGAAGCGGTACGACGCAACGTTCGAAAGGGCAAAGCGGCGCTGTCCTGCGGGGCCAGGTTCGGCCAGCTGTACGAGTGCAGACAACGGGATGACAAGCGCGGAGGGGACCGATTTCTTTGACCGCGCACATGCTTGGAGTACACTCTGGAGTTTGCGAATGGCGCGCGAGGGCCGCTGGTTTGCAACTACCACGATGAAAAGAATCGCCGCGATACTGCCCGCCGCAGGTCTTGGGACGCGTATGGGCGCCGAGACGCCGAAGCAGTTTCTGGAACTGGAAGGCACGCCGATCTTGATTCACAGCGTGCGGCGGCTGGCTTCCTGCGCACAGATTACGGACATTATTGTGGCGACGCGGGCGGATGGAGTGGCGATGCTCGAGGAAAGGCTGCGGAGCGAGCATCTAAAGCAGAATGTGCGGGTTGTGCGGGGCGGCGATTCACGTCAGGAAAGCGTGGCAAATGCGTTACACGAGGTGCCGGACGCGACCGAACTTGTGCTGGTGCATGACGCCGTGCGGCCCTTCGTGACGGCGGAGCAGATTGCGCGAGTGATTGACGAGGCGCGGCGGTGCGGAGCGGCCATTCTGGGAATCCCGGCGATGGATACGGTGAAAGAGGTGAAGCGAGCGAGCCTGCCGGAGGACGTGGCGTTGATCACGGCGACGATTCCGCGGGAGCGAGTGGTGCTGGCGCAGACGCCGCAAGCGTTCCGGACGAAGCTGTTGAAGGAGGCGTTTGCGCGGGCGGCGGCGGATGGGATCAACGCTTCGGATGAAGCGGGGGTGGTGGAACGGCTGGGGCACGATGTGCATGTGGTGCTAGGGTCGGAGAGGAACATCAAAATCACGAAGCCAGCGGACATGGAGCTGGCGCACTTTTATCTTGAACTCGAGCGCCGAACAGCATGAGCACACGCTGTGGGATTGGGTACGACCTGCACCGGCTGGCGGAAGGACGAAAACTGATTGTCGGCGGAATCGAGCTGGAATTTCCGAAGGGACCCGTCGGGCACTCGGATGGAGATGTGCTGGCGCATGCGCTCTGCGATGCGCTGCTGGGTGCGGCGGGGCTCGGCGACATAGGAACACACTTTCCGGACACGGATCCGGAGTGGAAGGGCGCGAATAGCCTGAAATTTTTGGAGCATGCCGCGCGATTGCTTGGGGAAAAAGGTTTTAGGATCGAACACGTGGATGCGGTGGTGATCACGGAAAAGCCGAAGCTGGGTCCACACTTTCCCAAGATGAGGGCAGCACTGGCGGGCGCGCTCGGTGTGAGGGCGGAAACAATTCATTTGAAGGCCAAGACGAACGAAGGCGTGGATGCCATTGGGCGCGGCGAAGCAATCGCGGCGCAGGTGGTGGCGACGGTCAGGGACGACAGCTAACACTTGACAGCCGACAGTCAAAATCAGGAACAACAGGCAAAAGGGCAAGATGGCGGGGATGCGGGAACAAGTCGTCGCGCAAGCGCCTTTACGGCCGTAGAAGTCGCGGCGATCTTGCGGAAGCGCGGATGGCTTGGCGGAGAAATCTCGGCGGGGCAAGGGCAATGGTGCGAAAATGCGGCGCAACTACTCGGGCCGCATGCGGCGGATGCGGAGGCAATCGAGGGATGGCTGGAGCTCGTTTTTCACTACGACGCGCGAGAAATTTTGACGAAAGTTGATTCGCATGTGGTGTTGTCTCGCCACGGGGCACGCGAGGTGGTGCGGCGGCTCGCGGTGTTGCTCATCGGAGGACCGCCGCTCAGCTCCGAGCGATTCAAAGAGGTGGTGGCCAGTCTCAAGGCGGAGATGGAGAGTCGCGGGCGCGAGCTGTTCCATCCGATACGACTGGCGCTGGCGGGCAAGTCCGGGGAAGGCGAGCTTGACCGGGTGATTTTGCTGGTGGACGAGGCGGCGGAGATCGAGTGGCGAGTTCCGGTGAAGAGCGCGGCTGAACGCATACTTGAATTTTGCGCGGCACTGGATTGAAGGAAGAGAAGGTAACTCGAGGCATGGACCGGCTGACGGGAATTCACGCGGTGCGGGAGGCGCTCGAAGCAGGGCGGCCGCTGGAGCACGTGTTGATCACGAAAGGGAGGCAGGATTCGAGAGTCGAGGAGATTGTGCGGCTGGCGCGCGGGCGCGGGATTCCCGTGCGATTCGAGGAGCGCGGACGTTTGGATCGCATCGCCAAATCGCGCGAGCACCAGGGAGTCGTGGCAGTGGCGGCGGCAAGCGCGGCGGCAACTCTGGAGACGATTCTGGCGCGTGCGAACAGCAGCGGAGGCGCGGGACTGATTGTTCTGCTGGATGGAGTCGAGGATCCGCACAATTTGGGCGCGATTATTCGAACGGCGCTGGCGGCCGGGGCGCACGGGGTGGTGATTCCGGAGCGCCGGGCAGCAGGGCTGACGGATACGGTGTCGCGCGCATCGGCGGGAGCACTGGCGCATCTGCCGGTGGCGAAGGTGACGAATCTCGTGCGGGTGATGGAAGAGTTGAAGGAAGCGGGCTTTTGGCTGGTGGGACTCGATGAACACGCGACGCGAACGTATATGGAGGTGGATTACAGGTCGCCAGTGGGAATCGTGCTTGGAGGAGAGGGGAAAGGGTTACACGAGCTGACAAGGAAGAGATGCGACTTTATTGTGTCGCTGCCGACGAAGGGACCGGTGAAGTCACTGAACGTTTCGGTGGCGGCGGGAGTTGTGCTGTTTGAGGCGATCCGCCAGCGCGAGGGCGGAGCGACGACATAAGAGGCGAAATCTCGGAGCGCGGTGGCGCGGGTGGCGCGGATGCCAACCGGCTCGGCCGGTCTAAACCAAACGCCAGGTTGGAATCGGGCTATCTATCGTATTGGATGAGAGAAAAGACGTCGAAGCCGTTGAGTTTGGAGCGGCCTTTCAGGAATGTGAGTTCGACGGCGAAGGCAGCGCCTTCGACCCTGCCTCCGAGTTTTTCGACCAGCTGGGCTGTGGCAGCGGCAGTTCCCCCGGTGGCGAGGAGATCATCGCAAATAATGACGCGCTGGCCGGGCTTGACGGCGTCTTCGTGGATTTCGAGCGTGTCGGTGCCGTATTCGAGAGCGTAGGAAACGCTGGCGGTTTTGGCGGGAAGCTTTTTCGGCTTGCGTACGGGCACAAAACCCGCGCCAAGGCGGTAAGCCAAAGCCGGGGCAAAAATGAAGCCGCGCGCTTCGATTCCGGCGACCACGTCAATCTGGTGGCCGCGGTAGTGATCGCAGAGCGAATCGATGAGCTTGTGAAATCCCTGCTTGTCCTTGAGGAGGGTGGTGAGATCATAAAAGAGGATGCCGGGCTTGGGATAATCGGGGACTTCGCGAATTAGCTTTTTGAGGTCGTCCATGCCAATGATCTCCTTCGCGCGCAAGCAGGGTCCCGAGCTTCATTCATCTTCTTCAATGGTAAATCCGCCTTGGTAGCGGCGATCGAGCGGAGCATCTTCGGCGCGCACGTTCGTCACGCTCGAGAGCCGGGGGCCGCGCTCGAGTTGAGCGCGGAGCCGCGCCAATCGTTCGGCCGAGCCAATGGCATAAACCTCGACGCGACCGTCGCGGAGATTCCTGGCGAAGCCCGAAATCTCCAACTCCGCGGCGATGTGCCGGACGAAAAAACGGAAGCCCACACCCTGCACGATTCCGGAAACGAAATAGCGCTTGGCTTCCGTGGTTTGGCTCACTGGCACACCGATTGTAGCAGAGAGCTTGCGGCAATCCGCGGATAAGCGAACGCCGGAAGGCGGCCCGGGGCCGCTTTTGGCGCGGGAGTAAGCATCTAACTCTCCGAATATGAGATTATTTCGCGATATGAAGGTTTCGCGCACAACGCGGCGCCGGTTTGTGATGCTTGCTCTGGGATTGAGTGTGCTGCTTGCGGGTGGCTCCTCGGCCGTCGCGCAGGACAATACGGGACCGATGAATCCAGCGCCGAACCAGCCGCCGGTGATTCGACTGAGCAACCGGCCGGAGCCGGATGCGCCCCCGGCGGTTCCCGCTGAGCAGATCATCCAGCACTTTTCGCAGAAAGAGGATGAATACGGAGCTGCGATGGCGAGGTATTCCTACAAGAAGACGATCCGCATTCAGTCGTTTGGGTTTGATGGGAAACCCGACGGCGAGTACACGGTGGTTTCGGAGCCTGCACGAAATCCGGACGGTACGGTGTATCAGAAGGTGGTGAAGCGCCCCGAGTCCACGCTGCCGCACATGCACCTGCTGACGGAAGACCTGGACGTGATCCAGCGCATGCCGTTCTTTGCTCTGACGACGGCACAACTCCCGAAGTACAACCTCAAGTACATCGGTAAGGAAAAAGTCGATGAGGTGGATTGCTACTTGTTTCAGGTCAGTCCGAAGCTGCCGGAGCGGAGTCACGCGCTTTTTGATGGCGTGGTCTGGGTGGACGACAAGCATCTGGAAATCGTGAAGACCTATGGGCGCTGGGTGACGGACCTTGGCGAGATGAAAACGAATGCTCTCCCGTTCACGATGTACGAGACCTACCGCGAGTATATTGACAACAAATATGAATTCCCGACATACGCAAGCTCGGACGCGACGGTAACGATCGACAAGCAGGAAATACCGATTCGCGTCGTGATTCGCTTCACGGACTTCAAGCCGTTTGGCGCGGCCGCGAGCACAGCTCCAGCCGAAAAAGCGCCCTCACCGGAGAGCGGCAACAGCAAGCTGCAATCGCCGAAAGGAACGGTGTGATTATTGAGAGCGCCGCGCGATGAACAGGCAGCGCGCCGCACCATGAAATGGGCCGCAGGGTCAGAGCCCTTCTCCTTTGGAGGTTTTTTGCGCTGGAGCTTCCCCTCCTGGAGCAATCGGGTCGTGACACGACCTTTGAAAGCTCCCGCTTCGACAGGGCTGGAAGCGAAAAGCGCGAACAATCAACGATTCAGGAACGCGCGGAAAGAAGGCGAATTTTGCGTAAGGTACCCAACTAAAATCGGAAGATGAGGCCGCCGCTAAAATTGCCGCGGCTTAGAAAATTCGCGACGTTGCCGAGAAAACAAAACCCGAAAGGATCGCAGAAAAGCGCGGGCGAAGAATTTTTGTAGACCGGGACATAGCGCGCGTCGCCCCGGATGCCGAAGTGCTGGCTGAACATGTATTTCACACCGCCGCCGAGGTTGTAGGAGAAATCGGTGCGATTGGGGGTGAGGCCGCTATTGAACTCATGTGCGAAACCAACTCCGCCCGCGATGAACGGGCGAATGCGATGCTCGTCGCTCATGACCATATAGAGGAAGCCAAACTGGAACTGATCGATATCGGAATCAAACGCGCGGACGTAGTTCGCACTGGGGAAGATGCGCTCGCGGTAGGTGGTGGAGTTGCGGTTCCAGCCGAACTCAAACTGCGCATTGCGCGTGAGCGAATAGTCGATGAAGGTGCCGTAGCTGAGCCCGCCGTCAGCGCGAAGGCGGTCTCCGGGAGCGCCGTTGGGCAGAGCAAAACTACGGTTCACGACGGGAAACGAGCCTGAGGTCTGATAGCCGACATTCGGGTCAATTTCAAAACGGTTATTCCACCATTGGGCTTTGGCGGAAGGTCCAGCAAAGAGGAGAGCGATGGAAGCGGCAAAAAAGCAAAGGAGCAAGCGAATTCCCATAGGACGTTCCTTCCCCAGATAAAGATTGCGGAACATGCCGTGTGCCAACGGACACAAATTAGGATGCGGAAGAGCAGGGTAAGGTAGCTTAGGAGAACCCTGTAGGCGGCGATAATGACCCGAGGTGCGCGTCTCGTCGATTGGAGCTCAGTGGGACGCGGGCTTCGCGCCGTCGGCTAGGGCATGTGGCGGAGAAGGAGCATGCTCCGGTTTCGCGCTGCTCTCAGCCGCTGGGGTTTTCTCGAGATACTGGACGATGAGAGAGATGCGTCGATTCGACGGATCGAAGGGGTCCGCTTTTTTTCGGAGGCGCTGATCGGCGAAACCGCGAACCTGGGTGACCTGGTCCAGCCGAATGCCGCTGGACTGCATGAGGCGGCGAGCGGCGTTGGCACGATCGGAGGAAAGCTCCCAATTGGTGTAGGCGGCGCCTTCGGCGTAGGGCTTGGAATCAGTGTGGCCTTCGATGGCAATTTTGTTGGGTAGCTTTCCAAGCTCCTCGGCGAGCATTTGCAAGATTTCGTAGCCGTCGCGGCTGATTTTCGGGCTCCCGCTATCGAAGAATGTGCCAGCGGCGGATTCTGTCAGCTCGATGCGAAGCCCCTCGTTTGTGACGGTCATATCAATGTGGTTTTTGAGTTTGTCGAAATTGGGAACCTCGCGAATCGCTTTCTGAAGCTGTTCCTTCAGCTCTTCCATGTTGTCTTTGTTGACGATGAAGTTCTCGCCGGAACCGACCATGTCACTGCCGACGCGTTTGGACGTGCCGGTCGGATCCTTGAAGTAGCCGCCGACAGCTTCCTGGATTTGCTTGCTGGTATTCATGAGCCAGAGGACGATGAAGAGGGCCATCATGGCGGTGACGAAATCGGCGTAGGCGACTTTCCACGCGCCACCGTGATGGCCAGCGTGGGTGATTTTTTTCTTGATGATGATGGGAGGGCGCGCGGCAGGAGGCATAGAGTTCACCGGCGCGCTAAGCTGCTTTCTCCGCGGGAGCGGGAGCGGCGGCAGAATTGCCACCTTTGATGTGGGCTTCCGTCTCTTTAAAGCTGGGACGGACATGCTGCGGGATTGCGCGGCGCCCAAATTCGACGGCGACGCTTGGGGGCGTGCCTTTCATGAAGGCGATGATGACGATGCGAAGCACGTGATAGTAGGCATGTTCCTCGTCCGCCGCTTTGGCCATGTTTCCAGCGACAGGACCGATGAAGCCGTAGCAGAGCAGAATGCCCAGGAACGTGCCGACGAGCGCGGCGGCAACTTTGTGGCCGATTTCTTCGGGCGGACCGCCGAGTGCGCCCATGGTGATGACCACGCCGAGCACGGCGGCAACGATGCCGAGGCCCGGGAGCGAATCCGCCATCGTGGAGAGCGCGGATATGGGCTGCGCGGCTCCGTGGTGGTGAACGTCCATGTCGAGCTCCATCATTTGGTCAACGTCGAAAGGCTCGACGCCTCCGCCAGCGGCCATTCGAATGGTGTCGCAGACAAAATCGAGCGCGTGGTGGTCGTTGAGGAAGCGGGGATATTGCGAGAAGACGGGGCTTTTGTCAGGCGCGTCGCTATCCGTTTCGAGCGCCATTAGACCTTCCTTGCGGGCGCGGCTGAAGAGCTGAAAGAGCATTTTCAGCGTTTCGAGATAGCGGTCCTTGCCGTATTTCGAGCCGCCGAACGAACCGGCAATGCCGCGAGCGAGTTGCTTGATGATGTGGAGCGGATTCGCGATCAAGACTGTCCCGATGGCGGCGCCACCGATGATGATCAGCTCGGCCGGCTGAAGGAGAACCTTAAGGTTGCCGTGCTCCATGAGGTAGCCACCCATGATGGCGCCGAGCACGACCACGATTCCGATGATGACGAACATGTCTCTGGCATCTCCCTATCGATGTACGCGCTATCTTGTGCGAATGACCACGCGATTACCGCCCTGGCACATAGCCTCATCCAACGCGGCTTCGGCGCGGGCCAGCAAAAGCTCGGGGGTATCGCCAGGGCCCGCAGAGGCGCCGCCCATGGAGGCGGTGACCTTGAAAGCGTCGCCCCACCACTCGATCTCGGCGGCATGGACCATCTTGCGCAGGCGGCCAGCGACCAGAGGAAGCTCTTCCAAGCCGCATTCCCCGAGGATGGCGACGAACTCGTTCTCACGCCAACGGCCGAGAAAGTCGGTTGGCCGAAGCGAGTTTTCGAGCGTCATGCCCACGGCTTTGGCGATGGGAGAGAGCACGGCGGGGCCGTAGCGTTTACGCAGAGTCTCGAGACCGTCGATGCTGATGCACAAGAGCGAAAGCGGAACCGGATGCTGGGCAAACAAAGCCAACTGTTCGCGCAGGTGCAGCCCCACCATCTCGCGCGTTAGAACGCCGGAAGTGCCGTCGATGCAGCCATATGTCGCCAGTTTGCTCTGGCGCTGCTCCCAATTGGCTGCCGTCGAAGTCTCTTCAAAACTTTCAACCGCGCCAATGACCGAGCCGCGAGAATTGCGAATGGGTGCGGCGTGCAGGCGGACGGCGACACGATGGCCCAGCTTGTGGCGAAGATTGACGATCGAACCCGAGGATTTTCCGTCGCGAATCGCGACGCTGAGCGGAGCAGACTGCCCACCGGGTTCCGACAAGTCCATGTCCTGGTAGCCGAGAAAGCCTTCGCGGGCATCACGACCGAGGAGTTCCTGACGCAGACGGCCTGTGATGCGCTCGGCGGCGGAGTTCCAGAGCACGATTTTGCCGTGAGCGTCGACGAGATAGACGCCGGTCGGCAGAGTGTCAAGGACCGAACGCAAGATTTCTGGATCGTCAACGCAAACCATTGGTGCGAGCGCCTCTGGGCACATCGGCAGCGAGTCATCGCACCTTTAGTTCCATATGGTTGGTCAGATTCTCTGAGAAATGGCGTGGTTTTTTGCAGCACGCGAGGACGTGGAAAGAGTTGGGCGCCAGATTTGGAAAGAGCCGTTCCAATTTGAAACACGGCGAGCCGCGCATACGTCGCACGCTTAGGCAGAGCCGCGGCCCGCGCTTCGCGGGTGTAGACTGGGCCTGAACAGCCCGCCCTGGGAGGAATCATGGGAAAGTCTCTGGAACTCACTGTCAATGGCAAGAGACATTCGATTACCTCGGATGGAGACGTGACGCTCCTGCAAGTGCTGCGGGACGAATTGGGGCTAACGGGAACGAAATACGGCTGTGGAGAAGGGCAGTGCGGCGCCTGCACGGTGCTGCTCGGCGGCATGGCGCGGCGCGCCTGCCAACTGCCGGTGAGCACGGTCGCGGGGCAGTCGATCACGACGATCGAAGGGCTGGAGCGCGATGGGAAGTTGCACCCGTTGCAGCATGCCTTTATTGAGGCTGGCGCGTTCCAATGCGCGTACTGCACGCCGGGAATGATCATGAGCGGCGTGGCACTGCTGGGCCAAAAGGCGCGTCCTTCGCGGGAGGAAATCGCGCACGCGCTGGATGGAAATATATGCCGATGCGGAACGTATCCGCGGATTTTGGAGGCGGTCGAGCGCGCGTCGGCTTCGATGGCGGGAGGCGCGCGATGAAACCGGCAACGAAGGGAGTCCTGGTGGAACCCGAACGCTACGAACTGCGCGGCCAACCCATTCACCACTTCTCGATCGCCCGCCGCGATTTTTTCAAGGTGCTGGGCGCGGGAATAGCGGTGTTCACGGTGGCGAGCGAAGCGCCTGCAGGAATGCCGCAGGAATCGGGACGCGGCCGGCGCGCCGAAGAAGAACTGCCGAAAGACATTACGTCGTGGCTGCACGTGGGTGAAGACGGAGTTGTGACTACATTCACGGGCAAAGTTGAAATCGGCCAGAACATCCGGACATCGCTGGCGCAATCGGTTGCGGATGAACTGCGCGTGCCGTTCGAGAGCGTGCGGATGGTGATGGGAGACACGGCGCTCACGCCGTTTGACATGGGCACTTTCGGCAGCCGGACAACGCCGACGATGGCGCCGCAACTCCGCCATGTCGCCTCGGTTGCGCGGGATTTGCTGGTCGAGCAGGCGGCGAAGGAGTGGAACGTCCCGGCCGAAAAACTTGTCGCCGCCAACGCCAAAGTGACCGACCCAGCATCCGGCCGGTCCCTCGCCTACGCGGAACTTGCCAAGGGCAAGACCCTCGCCCAAGAAATTCCCGAAGCGGATCCGGTAACTCCTCCCTCCGAGTGGACCGTTGCAGGCAAGCCGATTCCGAAGGTGAATGCGCGCGATTTTGTAACCGGCCGGCATCAGTATACGCCGGACCTGCGGCCCGCAGGCGTGCTGCACGGCAAGGTGCTGCGTCCGCCGGCCTTTCACGCCACGCTCGTCTCGCTGGACGCTAGCGCGGCGGAGCAAATGCCAGGGGTGGTCGTGGTGCGTGACGGTGACTTCGTGGCTGTAGCGGGTCGCTCCGAGCGCGAAGCAGAAAAGGCAGCCGCCTCGCTGAAAGCGGAGTGGAAATCGCCCGAAGCACGGGCTTCGAGCCGGAACATCTATTCGTATTTGAAGGAAAAGGCTGAATCGCGCGGGAATGGGCGTGACCGCGAAACCGCGGGATCGATCGAGGAAGGCCTGCAAGCCGCCGCGCGACGGCTCGAAGCAACTTACACTGTCGCTTACATCGCGCACACGCCGCTCGAGCCGCGGGCCGCCGTCGCGGAATGGAACGACGGTAAACTGACGGTGTGGACAGGAACGCAACGGCCTTTTGGCGTACGGGAGGAACTTGCGGATGCGTTCCAGCTTCCGCAAGACCGCATTCGCGTGATCGTGCCGGACACCGGCTCCGCGTACGGCGGCAAGCATACGGCAGACGCGGCGCTTGAGGCCGCGCGCTTGGCGCGGGCAGCGAAACGCCCGGTGAAGGTCGCCTGGACGCGCGAAGAGGAGATGACCTGGGCGTACTTCCGTCCCGCGGGTGTTATTGATATTCGTAGCGGCATCACGGCGGACGGCAAGCTTAAGGCGTGGGAATTTCACAATTACAACTCGGGCAGTTCCGGGATTGGAACACCCTACGATGTCGCAAACCGGCATATCGAGTTTCATTCCGTTGATTCCCCGCTGCGGCAAGGCTCCTACCGCGGACTCGCTGCAACGGCGAATCATTTCGCGCGAGAATCGCACATGGATGAACTCGCGCATGCTGCGGGACTCGACCCGCTGGAATTTCGCTTGAAAAATTTGAGCGACGCACGGCTGCGAGCCGTTTTTGAAGCGGCTGCGAAATCCTTTGGCTGGCCGCGCAAGAAGACGGAGGCGGGCCAGGGCTGTGGCATGGGAGGCGGCGTAGAGAAAAAGGGCTACGTCGCGACTTTTGCGGAAGTGCGGGTGGAAAGCACAAAGGCCATTCGCGTCAAGAAAGTGGTGTGCGCGTTCGAATGCGGCGCCATCGTCAATCCCGACGGACTCCGCAACCAGGTCTCAGGCGCCAACGTGATGGGCCTCGGAGGCGCGCTCTTCGAAGCCATCGAATTTGCCGATGGCAAAATCCTTAATCCCCACCTCGCGAAATACCGCGTGCCGCGTTTCCGCGATCTGCCGGAGATTGAGGTCGTGCTCCTGGACCGCAAAGATATTCCGTCGGCAGGAGCAGGAGAGACGCCGCTGATTGGTCTGGCCCCTGCAATTGGCAATGCCGTTTTCGACGCGACCGGCAAGCGCCTCCGCTCCTTGCCCATGCTGCCGGCGCTCCTTCAAGCCTGAACGGGTGGCACGTCACCCGAAACGTTCTGTCCATTCAGCTTTCCCCGGG
>Ga0209062_1003034_pt1 | contig 20456 bp, 13 predicted proteins | sample Coa_R2_2_FD_187158 | JGI IMG/M metagenome (GOLD analysis project Ga0209062, IMG submission 187158) | Surface soil microbial communities from Centralia Pennsylvania, which are recovering from an underground coalmine fire - Coalmine... | ecosystem: Environmental > Terrestrial > Soil > Unclassified...
CTAAGACTGTGATTGCTTGGCGTGCTGTGAGCCGATGAACTCCATGTTGTGTTGCTAATTCATTTTCTGAGGGTAGACGTTCACCAGGACGATACACTCCTGCCATAATATCTGCCATCAGCTTTTGCGCTATCTGATTATAAACAGACTTACCTGCACGCTGGTCCTGCATAGAAACTCCCAAGACATTATTCATCTGGTATCATCTTGCATGAGAAGCTAGTCTCATTTTAGATAGCTACTAAAGCACAAACATTTGGAAAAACAAATCCAACTTGTCAGTTTTCGTAGACAAAAACCAGGGAAGATCAGGGAGTTAAAGCTGGAACTTTAGTTTTTCAGCCCAGGAGTTGGTGATTGCACTACCAGAAAATGAACTTAGATGTGAGAAAATCTAGACATCAGCAGAGGCTAACTCCCTTAAAATCCGAAAAAAATAATTACCTTCCGAAGTTTATTCGCCAACATTCGCCAACATACTAAGGAGCTAGGGTTGAACCTAGACAACGAATTATGAGTTTGTCTTTGCCAAGACGCCAACGTGGTGTTATTCTAACTATTCAAGGATGGAAAAAACTTCAGGCAGCAAAGCATAAAGCCGAGATTGAGGAGACAGCGGGTAAACGCTACACGATTGAAGTTTTGAGTGAAAGAACTGGCTTAGACCCAAGCACCGTGTCCAAGGTACTAGCTCGTGAAGAAACAGTTGACAAGAAAACACTAGAGTGCTTTTTCAGAGCGTTTGATTTGGATCTGAGTCCGAGCGACTATACCAGATCTTACCCCAGGAGTGAACAGCTAGAGGGGGCAACTATCGCTCAACGCTGTGATTGGGGAGAAGCCGTTGATATCTCCGTTTTTTACGGGCGCAGCCAAGAACTGACAGCACTGAAGCATTGGATTGTTGTGGATCGCTGCCGATTAGTAGCAATACTGGGCATGGGAGGAATTGGCAAAACTGCTTTGGCTGCGAAAATAGCCACAGAACTTCAACACGAGTTTGAATGTGTGATTTGGCGATCGCTGTGCAATGCCCTACCACTTCCAGATCTGCTCAACCAGCTACTCCAATTTTTGTCTAATGAGCAGAAAGTTGATTTAGCAGCAACTATTGACGAGAAAATCTCGCGAGTGATTGATTATTTACGAGCACAGCGCTGTCTGTTAGTACTGGATAATTTCGAGTCTATTTTCCACAGTGGCGATCACGCTGGATATTACCGAGAGGGGTACGAAGGCTACAGCCAACTCCTGCAACGGGTAGGAGAAATCCCTCATCAAAGCTGTCTAGTATTGACCAGTCGAGAAAAACCAAAAGTGGTGGCATCTCTGGAGGGAGAAACACTACCGATGCGCTCATGGCAACTCAAGGGTTTGTCAGTCATTGCAGCCCGAGAACTCTTAACAGCCAAGCATTCCTTTCGTGCCTTAGAGTCTGATTGGCAAGACCTCATTCAACGCTATGGTGCTAATCCTTTAGCTTTGAAGATTGTGGGGACGACAATTCAAGATTTGTTTGATGGCGATATTGCCGAGTTTTTATCTCAAGGAACTATAGTTTTTGGGGATATTCATGACCTATTAACGACTCAATTTCAGCGGTTATCTGTAACAGAACAAGAGATTATGTACTGGCTGGCAATTAATCGAGAGTCAGTTTCAATTTCCGAACTGCAAGAAGATATTGTGCCAGCCAAAACCAAAATAAAATTACTAGAAGCCCTAGAATCTCTAGTCCGACGAGCACTGATTGAGCAAAGTGCAGCTAAGTTTTGCCAACAACCTGTAGTTATGGAGTATGTAACTGAACAACTAATAGAGCAAGTTGTTCAAGAGATTACCACGGAGAAAGTTAGCTTATTGCTTAGCCATGCTTTCATCAAGGCTCGGGCCAAAGATTATATCAGAGCTAGTCAAATTTATCTCATTTTAGCACCGATAGCAGACAGGTTATACAATCATTTTAGAACTCATAAACTTATTGAACATCAACTTAATCAAATTCTCCAAAAGCTTCGTTTGGAGTTGTCTTTTAACCCCGGATACGCGGCCGGAAATCTGATTAACTTATTACGCTACTTCAACATCAATTTAACTGACTTTGACTTTTCAAATTTGACAGTTTGGCAAGCCTATCTGCAGAATTATACCCTACATCAAGTGAATTTTGCTCACTCAGATTTAGCCAAGTCAGTTTTTACAGAAACCTTCGGTAATATTTTTTCTATAGCAATTTCATGCTGTGGTCAACTTTTAGCTACAGGTGATATTGAAGGGAATATACGCTTGTGGCAACTCAAGAATGGTCAACAACTTTTACTCTGTAAAGGACATACAAGTTGGGTTTGGTCAGTTGCCTTTAGTCCTCAAGGAAATATTCTAGCTAGTGGTAGCCAAGATCAAACAGTTCGATTATGGGATGTAAAAACTGGTAAATGTCTTCAAATTTTACAAGAACGCAGTGGCTCAGTCATGTCAGTTGCCTTTAGTCCTGATGGTAACATCCTAGTCAGTGGTAGTGGCGATCAAATGGTACGTTGTTGGGATGTGGCATCTGGTAAGTGCCTTCAGACTTTGCAGGGGCACACCAGTCCGGTATTGTCAGTTGCCTTTAGTCCTGATGGTAAAACCTTAGCCAGTGGCAGTAGCGATCAAACAGTACGCTGCTGGGACGTCTTGGAGAGTAAGTGCCTCATGACTTTGTTGGGGCATAGCAATTCAGTATGGTCAGTCGCCTTTAGTCCTAATGGTAACATCCTAGTCAGTGGTAGTGGCGATCAAACGTTACGCTGCTGGGATTTGATATCGGGTCAGTGCCTCAAGACTTTGCAAGGACACATTGGTACGGTATGGTCAGTTGCCTTTAGTCCTGACGGCAGAACCTTAGTCAGTGGCAGTGGTGATCAAACGGTACGTTGCTGGAATTTGGAGTCTGGTAAGTGCTTCAAGATTTTGCAGGGGCATACCAGTGCAGTATTGTCAGTTGCTTTCAGTCCTGACGGTAGTATCGTTGCTAGTGGCGGTGAGGATCAAGCAGTACGATGCTGGGAAATTTTAGACGGTAAGTGCCTTAAGACTTTGCAGGGTTACAGTAGCGTAGTCTGGTCAGTCGTCTTTGCTTCGCAAGGCTGCGTGAGCAGTCCTGACGGTAGTATCGTTGCTAGTGGGAGTGGAGACGGAGCATTAAGAGTATGGAGGTTCTCGGATGGAGAGTGCTTGCAGATGCTGCAAGGGCATACTAGTTCGGCATTTTCTGTTGCCTTCAGTTCTAATGGTAAACTTCTAGCTAGTGGTAGTCTTGATCACACAATACGTTGCTGGGATCTGGCATCTGGTGAGTGCCTTCAAACTTTGCAGGGACACGCTAGTGGGGTATTCTCAGTTGCCTTTAGTCCAGACGATCATATCCTTGCTAGTGGTAGTCAGGATCATACTGTACGCTATTGGGATGCCTTGAATGGTAAATGCCTCCAGACTTTGCAAGGGCATACTAGTGCGGTATGGACAGTCACCTTCAGTCCTGATGGTTGTCTCCTAGCCAGTAGCAGTGTTGATCGAACAGTACGTTGTTGGGATGTGGCGTCTGGAAGGTGCCTGCAAACTTTGCAGGGACACGTCGGTGCAGTATGGTCCGTCGCCTTTAGTCCTGATGGTCTTACCCTTGCTAGTGGCAGTCAAGATCACACTATCAAGTTGTGGGACCTCTCACAAGTAAATAGGTGCCTTCAAACTTTGCAGGGACACACTGGTGCAGTGTGGTCAGTTGCCTTCAGTCCTGACGGTCGTACCCTTGCTAGCGGTAGTGAAGATCATACGCTGCGCTGCTGGGACATTTCAGATGGTAAGTGTCTCCAGATTTTGCAGGGACACACTAGTTCAGTATTGTCAGTTGCTTTCAGTTACGATGGTCAATATCTAGTTAGTGGCAGTCATGATGAGACGATCAAGGTTTGGGATGTTACTACAGGTTGCTGCCTGAAAACCCTGAGAGATAAAAGACCCTATGAGGGAATGAATATCACTGGTGTAACAGGTTTAACTCAAGCAACTATTGCTACTCTTAAAGCTCTCGGGGCAGTAGAGAATCCAGTATAAATTATTTATATTTTGGGAAAAAGCTATTAGAACTGTGTTTGTTGATTGACAAACAGTTCGATCTTTGTGCGAGCAGGCAGATACCAAATATTAGTGCGTTCTGTCGAGTTAGAATTTGCTTGTTGATTGCGTCGGGTAAGTTCAGGAAGGATAGATTTTGTACCACCGTCTAAGGCCGCAGCGAGAGTATTTCTTTGAGGCTCGGATTGAATAGCCTCACTCCTAGTACAGTCTTCCTGTGTGGAGCCTTCGACTTTACTACAGGATTTCAATGTAACCAATTTTGAGTTAGGTAGGTTGATGACATCGCCGATTTTGCCAGCACCTCCTAGGATGAATAATTTGGCATCACTTGTGATGTGTGACCGACCTTTTTGATATTGACTTGCGACTAAAGGTTGACTTTGGGGACCGCGAATTGTGATTGCATCTGGTGACAAACTTTTTTCTATGGTGTTACCGTTTTTCTCTTGCCAGGTTGCTTTGACTAGATCAAGTTGTACCAAGCCTTTGTCAGAAATGGAACGAATTTTCGTTAATAATTTTGTCTTTTCAGGTAAAGCAATGCTTCCATCTGCTGCTTTTAATGGTTCTGTTAGCTCTACTAGAAATACTTGATTGTTGATACTCTGACTATTGCCATTCTTCTGATTGTTTTGATAACTCGGAGTGTTTGTACTTTCTCCATAGATAGCAGTTACCAAAAAACCTTTGGCGCTAGTTCCTACCTTGACTAACTTAGAAGATTGGGATGTTTGTGTGGCTTGACTCACCATGGGTGCAGAATTTGGGTTTTGCACAATCCGAATTGGAGGTCGCCGAACCTCTAAGGAAGCATTATTTGTAGCCACACTATAACTAGCACTTGGTTTACTACTAGCAGGGACTTGACCATAACTACCCAATTTGGCTAACATCGACCACTTCTGTAACGGATCTGGTGCAGCTGGTGGAGTTACGGTTGGTAATGGTTCAACATTTGCTGCTTGAACAGTGGGTGTGTTCTTCACTTCAGGTTGGGGTAGTGGACGCGCAACTGTGACAGTCCGAGGAACATAAACAGTACGTACAGGTGTTGGTTTCTCTCGACTGGAAACTGGTTGTTGGGTTCGAGGAGGTAATGGTTTTTCACTTCTAAGCTGCTGTTGTGCGGCTTTAATATCTCTTGCTTGTTCCTCAAGAGCAAGTTTTGTTTTGAGCGCCTCTATTTCCCCTTGCTGTTGAAGGCGTGGTTCGCTAGCAGGTGATGGTTGTATTTTAGGTGTGACAGTATTATTTTTCGGTTTGTTGTGATTGCCACTCATGATTTGAGTCAAAAACACACCTGCAAACACAACTAAGGCAAATGTTCCAGCTCCTACTAAGCCAACTTTGGCGAAGGGGTTAGATGATAGAGGTTGCTCAGTTTTGACTTGTTCTGGTTCTGAAATGGCTGGTTCTTTGAAAGTGACTGAATCTTCCTCAGCAAATTCAGGCTCTTCTTCAAAGCCAACTAATCTTGCCATTCGGGATTCTAAATCAGACGAATTTATTTTTGATTGGGAATTGTTGTCAGTGGAAGTTACTGAATTACCAGGAGAAGGTCTTGAAGGAATTTCGTATCGAGTCATAAGTATAGAGATTTAATTTCAAGAACATTTCATATCTTTGATTTCACACATATTATACAATTGCAGTCTGGCTTCGCCGAGTCGATAAACTGCTGAATACAATGGCGATGATGTATCTGGTAGCGTAGTAGCTTGCTTGTCTATGGCACGAACTAAAATTTGTTTGTTGAAAGGAACTGATTTTCCCAATTTATCAGAACTTCCAAATAATAAACTATTGCCACTTATCTCTACTTTCCATTTACCCTCTCCTATTTGTGTGGGTTGAGAAACTTTTTGTAATATGAGTACATTTTCTGTACCAATACTTATATTTTCAAATTGATTTCCTGGATTTAAATTGATTAGCTGAGACTTAAATTTATCTTTAAAATTATTTGCTATTAAATCAGAGCCAATTTGCCAGACCATTCTTGGTGGTTGTTTCTGCGACCATGTAAACATTAAAGTCATGGTTTCACCAACAAAGCGTCGAATTGTTTCGGGATTACGCTCTAAATTTTGTTTAGATTCTACGGTGAGTGTACTACCATCTGCAAGTTGTACCAGACTTGGCTCTTTAGATTTGCGGCTTAATTGCTGTAATAAAGATCCATGGAAGAATAGCAATAATAAGGCGAATACATGAAGACCAAATGTTACCACTGTCAATAGTGGTAGTATGTTTTTTGGATTGGTTTCTGGTTTAACTAATCGCATTAAAATTAAAATTGTAAGCTTCTAGAATGGAGTAGGCTGAGTAGTAGGGGTTGTAAAATTGCTATTTCTTGTGTTTTCGCAAACAGGAAATTGTTCTTCATTTGGTTTTTCATATTCATCAAGTAAACATAAGTTACGAACTTCATAAATTTCCATTTTTGCATTGCGGATACTGTAAATTGCTTTTTGTAAATCAGTTGCTGTGTCAGCTAGTGGATAAACAAAAGTATCTACTGAACGGATTAGAAAATCTTTATTAAAAGGAATGATAATTTTTTTATCTTCAGAACGCTTTTTTTGGATAAGATTGGCAACCATCCCAACTTCCCACTTCCCTGGTGCAATTTTAACGGGGGGATAAACTCGCTTAATCACTAATTGTGCGGATATTGCCTGATTCGAGTTGTTATTGAAGACTTCTGGTGGGGTCATGTCCGCAATTTGAGCTAAGAACCCTTTACGAAAATCCTCTGATAAAGCAAAACTTGCAATCCAACTGCTAGTTGTTACCTTTTTGCTGCCTTGTGGGGTTGTAATATTTATTCCTGGATCTAATGTCGGGTTTGTCACTTGTTCGATGCTTTGGGGTGGTAGCGTTCCAGACCAATCGAACATTGCAGTCATGGTTTTGCTAACAAATTGACGAATGTCTTCTGTTTGTCGTTCTAAGTCGTCGGTAACGGTGACTGGTTTGCCATCAACAAGCTGTACGAAAGTAGGAGATTTTTGAAGACTAAGTTTGCGAATAGTTAATCCTTGAAATATTAAGAGAAGTAATATGAAAACATGTAAACCTAAGGTGGCGATCGCAAAGGTTGACAAAAGACTGATTGTTCTTTTTCTTTTTTCCAGTAACCGTACCATTTTTTTTCTTATTCCCTTTTTTCATCTCCCTCACACTCTCTCCCTCACCCACGAAGTCGTATTACTGATAGCACTGAATACGGCAAATCCTCCAGCAGCAGCAACACCCAAAGATAAAATTGGTGCCAAAATACCCAGAAAGATTATAAACCACATTAAGTCTGGGTCAGAATTATAATCTTGTCCTAAAGCGTTAACAATCATTGCTGAGGTTAAGACAGCGATAATATTAAATGAAATTTTGGCAATCCCAACAGATAAAAATCCTGTAAGCCATGCAAAAATTGGTTTACCTGCTAGAGGTAGCAAAGAACCGCCTACAGCGAGTGGTCCTAAAGCTGCTATAAGCAACATTGTAGCTTCGAGCAAATTTTGAAAAGCAAATTGTAAGGAAATCAAAAAGCTTTTAATACTTGTTTGTACTGTTGAACCCAGCAAAGAATTAAATGCAATTTCTGAGACGTTACCTGTATTATCTGAGATTTGATTGACTTTATTTTCTAGCCTATCTATCCAAGTTTTATTGCCGTATAAGGTTCTGTATCCCGCCCAGAGAAGATCAATTTTTTCTCTAGCTTTGATAAAGCACTCAGTTTGTCTATCGCCAGTTAGTGACTGGCAAGGACGCAAATAAGACCCAGCAACTTCTTCAGCTACACTCATATTGAGCGCTTGCTGATAACTTTGATCAGCATCGCCTGCTTTAACTACTTGCTGGTTTATATTATTGATATAGTTACGCACTCCTAGGGTTAAGTCAGACAGTATGGTTCCATTTCCTGGGTTTGCTAATAATGCCACCACAACAAATGGCCAAATCAGATCTGTCATAGGACGAGAATACTCGCCATCCAAGACATCTCTTAGCCATTGAATCATGAAAAATAGTAAAGTGCCTACTGCAAAAAAGACACCCAAATTGGTGAGTGCTCCGTATAAGTTATTACTAGTATTATTTTGTAATAAGTCTAACCATTGATTATTCCAACTATTAGCAATGCTTTTTGCCGTTGCTGCTCCATTGCTAAGAATATCATTGACGCCTAGATCTGCAAAAATATAAAAACTATTCATTTTGATTTTCTCTTCCCAACAAATCTATTTGAGAAGTAGCTCTCAAAAGTCTTGCTGCTTCTGAAGATGTATCAACTCTTCTGGCACGATTTGCTTCTTCCATTTGCTGAGAAACATTCGCTAAATTTAGGTTAGAGTATTGCAGAGAGTGATTCACTTGCATTGTCTGTGCAAAGGTTTCTGCTAGTATCTTGGCTTGCTCACCTTGAACCCGCAGAATTTGCAACTGTGTATTTGCATTATTTAAGGCTGTACAAGACGAATTTGCTCCTGTTGCGGTGCTTGTTGGATTACTACCAGCAACAGTTTGACAAGCAGTTTCTAAAGTTGTCTGCAAGGCTTGAGCTAGTATGTTGTTATTTTGCTGTGCTTGTTGTATGGATTGAGTGATATCCCTAATAGAGCTATCAATATTTTCTAACTTCGCTTTTAACCGTATTTGTCCATTTGTTCCTAGAACACCTTCGGCTGAACCACGGGTAATTTCACGGTAGACCTCATTGCTAGCTGCTGTTGCTTCTAATGAGGGATTATTCTCAAAAGTACCTGATATTGACTTTTGAATAACATCATCACGGACATTTTTTGCAGCACTCACAGGGTTAGGTAAATTGAGTTGACCTGTAGAATTATAGATAGCAGTTTGTGTCTCGTAATCTGCTGGTTTTGAGTTTTCGGCAATATTATTTTTTAGATAGTTTTGTAAATCTGTTGCGTAATTTTGGAAATCAGTTGACCAAATATTACCTAATTGTGCCATGGCTGGCAGGGTTCCTAAAAATAACAGAGAGACAGTTAAAAGAGTAGTTTTTTGCATAAAACTGCATCTATGAAAAGCAATTAAAAGGAATTCAACCACGCAGTGCAGCGACTAGCTGACGTGCAAATGTAGAAATAGCCTCATACTTATCGCTGTAATGCTGCATAGCTTGTTGACGTCCAGCTTGTTCATCAGGATTGTTGGCAACTACAGCGAGCTGTTCATAACCAGGGTAGTAGCGGCAGAAGGTATAAATACCATTGTCATCCAACAACCATTGGCTATAAATGCCTTCTTTTCGAGGGAAAAAGCTTTCTGTTGCATTGCGAGAAATAATTTCTGGAGGATATTTTAAAATGTTCACAAAACTATCCACTGCAACTGGCTGAATGCGACCAATCAGTCGTGTTGTTAGGTTTTGCAAAATTTTAGATGATGCTTTTGATTTAGCAATCGTGTCGGGGTCCTGTGCTGATAGGATGACCCTGATCCCAGCTTTAGCACCATTAGCACAAATTCTTCCCACTAAGTTAGAGATTTGTTCGAACTCAAACAAAATTGGTGCTTCGTCAATAAAGAATATTGAGGATGGACTACTTAATGAGCGTCTCAGTGCTGCTGAATAAGCACTTAAAGAAAGTACTGCGGCATCTTCACTATCAGATAAGTTCCTGAGAGCAAAAACTAAAAGTTGTGCATCAGTGGGAAAGCTAGATGGTGCTGAAATAGCTTGTCCTACCCGGCTAGAAAGCCAAAATCGTAAGCGCAAGTGAATTTGACTCAGTGCATCTTCAACTCTGCCACCTATACTATCCAACCTGAGATGCTCTGGCGAACAGAATATGAGGAAATCCTTTAAGGTCGGAGTTTTTTGCCAAGCTACGCTGCCAAATCCGTCGGCGATAGCATCTCGATATCTTTGTTGTATACCTTCATCAGCAAAAAAGACTTCTAAAGCCAAGTTGATGATCGCTCGTACAGTTTGGGATAACAACAGATTTTCAGTGGATGACCCTAGAATCATTGTCATTAAGGCTGATTCTAGGAAGGCGATATAATCGAGTAGGCGATCGCGTTGTTCTTCTTGAGAAAGTGAACGTAAGTCTGGCTGCTCAAACAAGTTATTTGATTGTTTGGAAATGTCAAAATACGCTCCATTTCCCTCCATAAATTCTGTGTAGTCTGTGAAGGTAGACGTACCATCAGGTTTAGGAAAGTCCAATGCCACTACAGGAATACCATAAGCCAAAGCTTGGGTTAAAATTCCTGATACTAACACTGATTTACCAGCACGAGTTGTTGCAAACAAAGCTAAATTTTTATGCTGGTTAAAGAGATCTATATGAATGGGGGTTCCTCCCTCTTCAGCAATCAATTCAAAGCCTTGGTTATCACCGCCTTTAGTGATTGATAAAGGGATCAACCCTGGCACCTCGTTAGTCAAATAAAGCTGACGTCGATTGAAGGGTTTTGTCAATAATCCTTCCCAGACGATAGGTAGTGTTTGCAACCAAATTTTCCACGTATATTCTGTTTCCCTAATCACCTGTGCTGGGCGCTGGAAACAGCTTTCTATATATCTAGTTGCCTCATCTAATTTGTCAATAGTTGGCCGATGTACTAAGATGGTGATAGCAGTATAAATTGGTACTGCACCTTCAAACAATTGCTCTTGCGCTGCCACTGATTTTTTCAGTTTCAATTGTGCGTTGACATCAATTGTTTTACTTTTTTCCTGAGCCATCAGAGCTGTCATGTTTGACTGCTTCAGTACCCGTTGCAAGGTTGTTTTCACCAATGCGGGATTTGCCGCAGTCAATTGGCAAAAAATCTCTGTATCAACAACTGTTTCTCTTGCCAGAAGTTCCCACAAATAGCGCAATTGAGCAGATTTATTGATCCAGCCTCCGGGTTTTTCCATAAATGTCATCGCCCCAACGTAGCGATTGTTAACATAAACCCATCGGCGATCGGCACGAGGTACATTTGACTCCATCAGCAATGTTGTACTGTGGAGATTTTCCATGAGCAATTTTGTACTAGCTAAGTCGGAATAAACGTGCTCATGCAACCCATTTTCATCTAAGGTAACAAGCTGAGGGATATCTATAGGCTGTGTGTCATTAAATCGTTTCCAGAGCCCCTGCCAAAGCTCAACAGCACTTAAAGCTCTGACACTGAGTCCCATTTGATTAGATAAAATCTGTTCCCATCGGCGAAAACCTTCTGTATAAGCATTAGAAATCATGGTTTCAATACGCTGGTGTTCTGCCGTTGAGAAATCACCTTTAAATTTCAACCACCATGACTCGCCTCTTGCTAAAAGTTTCTCTATCCAATCTCCAGTATCTGAAGAGTTTGGTTCAATAGTGTATGTTACATAAATCCGGAGAAATTTCGGTTTACGAATACCAGCGCGAGTGAGTTCTCTAACTCTGGCTCGTTCTGCCATCAGTAAATATTGTATATCTGGTGAGGGAGCGGATTTTATCAGGAATGCAAGTTCCTTTTGCCGCTGTTGTTCTGAGCTAAAAGAGCCCAAATGAAAGGTAACTCTCTCTCCTGTGGGGATATCCTTCAATCCAGATTCAATGTTATTACAGATTGTATCTATTTGTTCTGCTCTTAAGGTAGTGTGAATACCTCGGCAATCAAAACCAAAAACAAAGCAGAATCGATCTTTTTGATTACCTTTAGATAAGATATACGCGCCGACATCCCTGCCATTCAGTGAAATGCTTAACATTGTAGAAAGATGTAAAGCATCTTCAAGTGGTGTCAGCCTAGTTTCACTTCCTGCGATATCGACGCTTTGTTTTCCGATTTTTTGCTTCATGGTTAACGTCCAGAAGACTCACATAACGAGCTGTACCCCTTGTCCAAGTGGGGACGCCAATAAATTTGCTTAAAAAACGCCAACTCCTACCACCAGTTAAAATCCACCAAGTTGCCATCCCCCAACCAGTTATTAATGCAGTCCATAACCATTTCTGGAAGTCATCTGGAAAAAAGCCACCAAAAATACCATTGATGATAAAGTAGGAGGCTAGTGCAATAACTGTCCAAGGAAAGACCTGATCTGCTGGAATTGGCCCTAGTGAGGGTTGGCTTCCTAGAATTTGATTGACTGGTCGAAACTCTTTATCTCGGTCTTGGGACATGGCAAATATTTTAGAAAGTCTTTATCTTTTAAGTTTTTATCAACAATTTTATTGATTACTACCAATGATAAAGGCTGTCAATACATCAGCAATTGTTACAGCAACGACCACTAATAGTGGAGTTCTGGCAATACTTTGCCAATCTTCGTCTTTGCGAACAGCATTGATAACACTGATCAAAGAAACAGCAATATAGAGTAAGTAAACAGCTCTTAATACGTTAAAGACTAAACTCACTGCTGCTTGACTGCCACCTGTTCCATTTTGGCTTAAATTATTTTTGAAAAAATCTTCAGCTCTTTTAAAAAATTGAGCTTGTGCTGGATAGGCAAAGTAGTCTAGCCAAAACAAACTTAGAATAACAGCAGCTATGAAGATTTGTAATATAACTAAATACCTCTTAGGTAAATGTACTTGCTGCCCAACTTGCTGTACAACAATTGTGATTAAACTGCCAACAAGCAAACAAAATAGAAAAACAGGACTTTTTAAGCAGATAACACCTAAAAATACTGCACATGCAATCAAAAAAGGCACAGATTCCAGCACTTTAACGCGCCAGTATTCTAGTGTCAATCTAAATTTATGAGACATTTGCGCACGCCCCCAAACTGAAGCTTTCAAAAAGTTTCCCTGATGAGAACTTTGCCCAAACATTTGCTCATTTCCCTATAGCTATAATTACAATATATTGTATAGAACTCTAACATAGAAACTGTATATTAATTTCAACTCTACATTAAAACTTGATGTTTTTGGAGCATTGTCAGGACGTGAGGTTATACACCACATTCAGATTGTTGTTTCCCAAAGAAGGCATCCATAATATTGAAGCATACTGTAGTCAAGAGCAGTTGCTACATTTTACATACTCAACTTCCGTTTAAGTAAGATCTAGACACGGATAAATCATGGCTACCTCACCCCGCAACGAAAAACTATAGCTAACAAGGCTCATACTAGTCCCTGTAACACGATGCTCGATCTCAACAGAGACGACGATGAGACTTACAGAATCTACAGTTACAACTCGCGATCATCATGATCGCGAGTGTGATGCTGACAATACTCATAACGAGACTCAGCATTGACATCAGAAGTTAAAAATCAAACAGCACTAGCACTAAACAAATGTTGATCAAAAGGCAAAAATTAAACAATTCATAATTTTCGGTTAACTTTCAAACTGTAATAATTTCTCCAGGACAAGTTACTGTAGAACGAATATGATACTGTTTCACTAATTATTGTTGCTGATGATGACGCTGCCACCTTTGCTGATGCCATTGCTGGAGTTGTTGCTGTTGCTCTGGAGTTAGCAGTGCTTCTATTTGACTTTGGGCATCCTGTCGGATCTTTTTAATTTGCGCTTTTTGCTCATCACTCAAGTTCAGGCTAGGTCTGGTGTGTTGTTGTCTTGCCTGTTGTAGTTGATCTTTTTGATCTTGGGTGAGGATCGCATCAATTTGCTCTTTAGCAGACTCGTGAATTTGTTTGATTTGTTCCTTTTGGGCATCAGTCAGATTTAGTTGTTTTCCCCATCTTTGCGCCTGTGCTGGTTGAGCATCCGCAGCATTGTTAAAGTAGGGAATCACTGGCAATATCGCTAACATCAACATAATTGTTCCAGGCAAAACAAATAAAGTTTTGATTTTCATCAAGGTAGAGTTATTCATATCTTTAGACAATTTCATACTGAACTCCGCTGTAAATGATGCTTATAGCCTCTGATCTGTCTTGCAAATGAAACTTGGGTCCACCACGAAGTGGGGATTAGGGGAATGGGGAGTAGGGGAAGAAAGATTTTGATGCTCATTCAAGAGCAGAACTTTTTCAGGGTTATTAATTTATACCAAACTCATCTGTTGACTCAGTTGCAAGATGTCAGTTTAATGTCATCATAAAGGTTTTTCCTTCTTGCACAATGAGAACAAAGTCATGGATTTAATGGTGACTTTAGTCATGTCTTAGACTGTTTCACAAAAAGCCCAATATTAGGAGTTCAATAGCAGTCCTAAGCAGTCCTACTTGATTTATGAAAATTCCAATTTCTAGAGACCCGGTTTTTTTAAGAAACCGGGTCTCCATATCCTCACGAGTTATAGAGAATCGTTATTTGCCCTTTAAATTCAAAAAGTTCAAACAGTGATTTTTGTACCATTAAACTTGGTAAATGTGTAGCCCTCGAATCTCTCATTAAACCCTAGCTTCTCGTCTCTGAGGATGCTAATGGCAACTTCCTCTCCTAAAGCCAAAGCAGTTGCACCATCTGAACGCCAATGGATACCGCCATGACCACGACCAATAGCATAATTAGTTGCTAACTTATTTAGCTCACCACCGACTGTCAGTGGGGGTCCACTATAGGGAAGCACTTTTGTAGGATCTTTGGGGTCAGGCTCTACAGGATTAGGAATGACAAAGCTCTCGTCAAAGAACGCTTTCAATAGCGTGGCTTGAACACCGGCAATTGATGCAGCACCACCACTGTAGGAAGAATGGGTTGGTGCTCCTTCTGGATATGCTTGAGGTAGTAGATAAGTGCCAAAAATACTGAAAGTCTGAGCTAAAGCTTGGGAATTTAAGAGTTCAGAGTTAATTGGGTATTCTGTTTTGTTGACGAGATTGTTGTAAACTAATCCACCAAACGCTTCTGGTCGCAGGCGGCGGTGTACATACCACTTTTGCCAGTAAGAGGCTCTAATTGCCCGTGAGGGAGCAAGATCGAGTATGGTCTGAAAATAAGCCGCGGAAAATGCTCCAGTACCAGGTGCTTGAATTTTGTAGTTGTTATAAGGATTGCCCGGATTTAAGGGTGCGTTAATATCTTGACTTAAAATCAAGAAAGCTCCCAAGGCTAAAGCTCCACCAATATGTGCTAACTCACCTAAATCTCGAATAGTAGATACATAACGGCGTTGTGGATCGTAGTTAATCGACTTGCCAGAACTACCTCCATTTTGGATAGTTAACCATTCATTGAAATTGATAAGGAAGTCATTGCCAGGGAGTGCTGTACGAATTAGAGGCGAAATGAACTGGGTACCAAAAGGAATATTCCGCAGTAGAAATTGTGAAATATAAGGACCGTCAGTTACACCAGGTGGAATAAAGTATTGTGCTGTTCTGCCTGATGGATCACTCTGATCAACATAGGTGACACTGCCGCGAAATAGAGTTTGGGGTGTAACACGACCATTCTGTTTTGGTCCGCGAAATCCTGAAAGCTTGTTGAGGTCTTCAACTGCTGCCAAAACTTTTGGATCGTCACTATTATCCTTTAACTTGTCAAAAGACACATCTCTTAGTAAAGCTTGCCAGTAGAGTTCAACTGCTTCAGCAGCCTGTTCTTCGCTATCCAGAGTTGGAGCTGGTGGAATCGCGATCTGAGCTGCATTGATTCCTTCTAAACTAATTGCCAGTGGTCCTTGAATACTGGTCAGTTTCCTTGTGCCGCCTAGGATAATTTTTTCAAAATCATCAGGGTTAAGCGATGTCAGTGCTTTGATCTCAGAATTATAGGCATCTAGCTTGACTTCGCCTAGTTCGTTATGCGGTAATCCTCTGGTGTCAGTGGCAATTTTGTTGGGATAGCGTTCTTCATCTCCGTTGGTGGGATGTGGTGGAATACCAAGCTCGAACTCTTGTTTTGCGGCTTGGAGACGTATACGATAGGCTTTCTCACTAAAGCGAGCATAGTTGAACACCTTAGCCTGCTTTGCAACATCTTGTGCGTGAACGATGCCTCCTTTTCTTGTTGCAGAGACAAGGGGAGATAGCACCCCAGCTGCAACGCCAGCCGCAGTTAACAAACCTGCTCGACCGAGAAATGAGCGTCTACCCAGACCACCCTTGAATAAGCGCCGACGAATACCATCAGCAGTTTTAGGATTTATTTGCTGTTGTGTGTCTGTTTGAGAAGTGGGATCAGATTGCATCACATTACTCCTTCTACCTAAAAATTGAAATCACGAAATTTCGCTACAGGAAAATCAATAGCTGTAGACATGACGTAGCTACTATTCAGGGTGCTAATAACGAAGCATCGTTATTAGTGCGATCGCTTGTGCCATAGTGCTTTAGCTCATTAATTCTGATGGGTTGTGAAAGTTTGTAGTAAGCACTCTAGTGCTCAATTGCAAGCACTAAAGTGCTCACTCTACAAACCCCACAAAATTAATGAGACAGAGTGCTAACCTCAAACATGGCTCTCAGGTGCAAACAACTCTTAGCTACGCCTTAAACAAGGCATAACTCTGCTCAGCAAACAATACATCTATGCATCAGCTAGATGTCATCAATGTAATTGATGTTAATTAGCTAATCTACTATTAATCGGTAGATTTTTAGTATTTACTGCCGAGATACAATCTCTCACAAATACGCGTTAAAAGCAAGAGAAGATCAAGCATTTTTTTTACCTTGTCACTGCTTTCACCGCTCAATATTTAAGTTAAAAGGCAATCGAGCATAAATACCCAAGGGGTCATTCATTTTTTGTAGAATTGCTATTTCCTGTTGCAGTTTTTGAAGTTCAGCCGTTAATGGATTGCTATCTTGATTCTGAACTTGGTCAATGCCCATAGAAATCCTGACTTCTTGAGAGATTGTTCCAAATAACCGTTCTTCAAAAGTACCAAATTGAGGATATTCTCTTAATTCCCAGTTGTCTCCCAGATTTGCTTGCTTAGCAGCGTATGCGATCGCAGAATCCAAACCGCCAATATCATCTACCAACCCAATTGCCTTGGCTGCTGTACCCGACCAAACACGTCCTTGAGCAATTTCTGCCACCCTTGAAGATGGAATTTTGCGACCTTGTGCGACTTTATTGAGAAACAGATTATAAATACGGTCAACACTGCGCTGGTAAAGCGCCAACTCTTGAGGCGATTTAGGACGAGACATTGTTTGAGTATCAGCATAGCGCCCAGTTTTCACCGCATCCCAGGTAATACCATTGTTATTTGCTAGCTTTTGTGCGTTAAATAACAGTCCAAACACACCTATAGAACCTGTGATGGTATTGGGTTCAGCAAAAATATGATTAGAGTTTGTTGCGATCCAGTAACCACCTGAAGCAGCAAGATCACCCATGGACACAACAACCGGTTTGACTTCACGAGTCAGCCGTACTTCGCGCTGCATCACTTCAGCTGCTGTAGCACTACCACCAGGACTGTTGATCCGTAACACGATTGCCTTAATATTCTTATCCGCTCGTAATCGGCGAAAGATTTTAGCAAAGCGATCGCCTCCTACTTCTTCATCACTTCCTTGACCATCGACAATTTCGCCTGCTGCATAGACAATAGCGATATGATTTTTGGAAGTGTGCTCCATACCCAAGGACTGACCAGGCACTTCCGCATAGTCACTGAGACTGATTTGATGAAAGGACTTATCTTCTTTTTTGCTATCCGTTAACTGCTTGAGATCAGCTACAACCTCATCAATATACCCCACCTTATCGACTAAATGCTCAGTTTTGGCTTGATCTGCTGACAATAGAGCTTGATTATCTGTAAGTTCTTGTAGCTGTTGAGGATCGATTTTGCGACTGGCTCCCACTGTAGTTCGCCACTGTGACCAAACATCATCTAGCAATTTCTGAGTTTGTTCGCGGTTTTCAGGACTGAGCTTTGTTAGGACATAAGGTTCTACTGCTCCCTTAAATTTTCCCTCTCGTACAACCTGAACACCTATGCCATATTTCTCGAATGCTCCTGCTAGAAACATTGGTTGTGTACTTAAACCTTTTACTTCCATTTCACCCACAGGGTTAATCACAATCGTATCTGCGATCGAACTCAGGTAATATTCTCGTTCTCTCCAATCCAAACCATACGCTATGATCCTTTTGCCAGCAGCACGACACTTCTCCAACGCTTGACGAACTTCTTTGAGAGTTGCAAAGCCTGTGCTGCTACTTGCCTGTGAAGTGTGACTACCATCTAAATAAATAGCCACAATCCGTTTATCCCGCCGTGCTTTTTCCAAAGTTTCTAGAACTGTGTGGAGTGAGAGCCTTTCATTATCATCACCTGAGAGAGCTTTTTGTAAAAATCCACTAGATTTTGGATCACTATCAGTAATATTCACCGATAAATCAAAAACCAGCACTGACTTATCTTTCACTTGTGGACTAGAATCTTTAAAAGATATAGTGAGAAGTAGCAAGAACACTCCTGTAGTTCCAATACCAAAGAAAATTAACAGTCCTAGTAAGCTTCCAATTAAGCTAGCAAAAGTTTGTTTGAGAAAATTACGCATTGTAGTTTTTATTGGGTTAGTTATTTAGTTCTTAGTCATTAATGCTTAGATTTATAACGCTTTTGTCAATTTGATATTAAGATATATTATGTCTATGGTAAACCTCAAACTCAACCAACAACTAGGAAAGTATCTTCCCTTTATCATTTAGATACTCTTTTTGCGAAAATATGCAATAATGAGGGTTACATATTTTTCTCTCAAGAAAGTGATAAAAAAGAGAGAGCCTTAGCGAAAAATAAATTTGAAGTAATTTATTATACTCAAAAATTCATCATATTTAATACCTAATCATCTGCATACTAATGACTCTTATCTTATAGCAGAAACTACACCAGTATGGTTCAGGCTAAGCCTAACACATATGTTCCTCTAGCCAAGGGTGAATTATTTTAACAGTTAGTCATGGTATAGAAACGCACGAGAGTACATTACAGGAACGTAATTTGGAAGATGAATTATATGTAGATTTAATGAAGATATTTGCAACTCAAAAAATAAATTTGGTTAGTAAGAGTCTTCTCCTAAAGAAGGGGTCATCCCATTTTAGAATAAGTAGTGCGAGAGTCTCTCTCGCGTAATATAACCAGCAAGCAAGATACTCACACTACAAAACAAATCTACCAAATTGGGACGCACCTTTAAAGAATAGTAAAAGTGCATTTATTTTCAACAATGAGGTGAATCAAATTAAGTGAATAAAGCTGTAAACCTAGCTATTGGCGATATAGGTACTGATATTCTACTAGAATCTTATCAAAGTTAATCAGTACATCTAAATAGTATTAATTAAGTTGTAACTGCTGGAGAATGAGCAGTCAAAGTTATAGGGTGTCGATCCGTTTTGAGTTCAAGCTGAGGCTTCTCGCATCTGAGATGATGTCGTAGTATGAACTGATCCTTGAATAGTTAAGACTGAGCAAGGAGCATGATGCAACACATAATTACTCACACTACCCAAGAAAAACTCGCTGAGGCCACTATGACCTCGGCGACCCACAATGACTAAGTCAGCTTCCCAGGCACGAGCAACTTGACAGATAATGCGACCAGGGTCTCCAGCCTTTAATGTGTATTCACTTTGGACATCTGTCGCTTTTGCTTCATTATTAAGTGATTTCAAATACTCCCTTCCCTCTTTTTGAAATTCTTCCCACTGCTTCATGTATCTATCATATTTATCACTTGCTTCCTCAGATGTAGTGGGCTGGAAAATATGTGGTTCTGATTCTACAAATGAAGGATTAAGAAATTGCTCATCAAAGGGATAAAAAACGTGCAGTAACATCAATCGAGTATTCATTAATTTCGCCAAAGATACAGCTTCATCAAAAACATGCCGATCCATTTCAGAATTGTCTACAGCAACCAAAATCTTATGAAACATACGTCGTTTCCATTACCATAAATTAAGCTGTTATCAACCATCTACTTTAGAAGAGATGGGGAATGGGGAATGGGGAATGGGGCATAGGGCATAGGGCATAGGGCATAGGGCATAGGGCATAGGGCATAGGGATAGTTATAGAGTATTTCCCTTTGATCTCTTGTCCTCCTTGTCCTCCTTGTCTCCCTTGTCCTCCTTATCCTCCTTGTCCTCCATTCCCCACTCCCTACTCCTCACTCTCTGCATCAGCGACTTCTAGAAGGGTCTTTAACACAGAATCAGGATTGAGACTAATAGAATCAATCCCTTGTTTAACTAAAAAGCGAGCAAATTCTGGATAATCACTAGGTGCTTGACCACAGATACCAATTTTACGTCCGTATTGTTTAACAGTGGCGATCGCCTTGCCTATCAACCGCTTAACAGCTTCGTTTCGTTCATCAAATAGATGTGCTACCAAAGCTGAATCCCGATCTAGTCCAAGAGTCAACTGAGTTAAATCATTCGAGCCGATTGAAAATCCATGAAACACT
>Ga0209062_1003037_pt1 | contig 20449 bp, 20 predicted proteins | sample Coa_R2_2_FD_187158 | JGI IMG/M metagenome (GOLD analysis project Ga0209062, IMG submission 187158) | Surface soil microbial communities from Centralia Pennsylvania, which are recovering from an underground coalmine fire - Coalmine... | ecosystem: Environmental > Terrestrial > Soil > Unclassified...
CCCCCACGGCTCAGTTTCGTGTCCGCGTCAGCCCGCAAGGAAGTCCGCTCGTCACCAACTCGAATGACGATTCCGAAGACATGGCGGGCGGCGACTATGAAGTGCAGGATACGGACCCGCCACTCAAGCAGCTCTATCAATGCGACTTGCACGACCTCACGAAACTCTGCCTCCATGATCTTCAGCCCGGCGAAACCACCGGGGCTCACATCCTCCACCTTCCGTAGCCCTCGCGGTTTTTTTGCGATTTCGACCCGGGCGGGTGTTCAGCAGCCCGGGCATTTGGCCTTGCGTGGCTCGTCACACGCGGCGCTCTCCCCGACAGTCCTGTGCTCTGTGCTCGCGCAAATGGCTAAAGACAAATTGGCTCTTGTGGCAGGCCAATTCCTGCTAAAATGGGCCCGAAGGTGAGAGCCAATGCTGCCACTTCATCTCCAGCCGGAAAGCCATATTCCGCTTTACATTCAGCTTCGTGACCAACTCCGCTCCCTCGTTCATGCGGGCGACTTGCGCCCCGGAGACCGCATTCCGGCCAGCCGCGAGCTGGCCACGATCCTCGGTGTTCACCGCACCACGGTGGCAAACGCTTACGCCGAACTCGAGTCCGAAGGGCTGATTCAGGGTCACGTTGGCCGAGGCACTTTTATCCGCGCCAATGGCGATGGCCTCAAGCTCACCCCTCCGCCTCCGCCGGTCCTCAACGGCAATCACGGAGTGCGTTGGGAGCTGCTCTTTGCGGATGAGCGCGGCGAGGAAATTCTGACGCGCCTTACGGCTGGCACGCCCGAAGGCGCGCTTTCCTTCATCATGGCGCGCCCAGCGCCGGAATTTTTCCCTGTCGAGGAGCTACAGTCCTGTGTAGCTGCTGTTTTGCGCCGCGAGGGCGGAGAAATCCTCAATCTCGGTCCCTCGGATGGTTACCCTCCACTGAAGGAAGCCTTGCTTGAGATGCTCCGTCGCGACGGGATATCCGCCAAAGACGAAAATCTCCTCATCACCGATGGGTGCCAGCAGTCGCTCGACCTCATTGGCAAGGCGTTTGTCCGTCCGGGCGATTCGATTATTCTGGAAAACCCCACTTATCCCGGCGCACTGGCTATCTTCAATGGCGCGCGAGCCCGTTGTTTGGGCGTTCCCGTGCACACCAATGCCGCTCCCGGAACAACACTGGGTATGGACGTGGAAGCGCTCGAAGCCACTCTGGCCGCCAACCGCGTCAAGCTCATGGTGCTCACGCCCGACTTTCAGAATCCCACGGGTACTTCGCTCTCTCTCGAATCTCGCCGTCAGATTCTCGATCTCGCGAGCCGATATCAGGTACCAGTGGTCGAGGACCACATTTACTCACGTCTCTACGCGCGCGAGGAACGCGTCCCTTCGCTCAAGCAACTGGACCGTTCCAATCTGGTCATGCAGATTGACAGCTTCTCGAAAGTCGCGTTCCCCGGCCTGCGTGTCGGCTGGATCATCGGCCCTCCGGCCGCGATCGAGCGTCTGCGCGTTGTGAAGCAGATCACCGATTTGCATACCGACCAGCTGGCTCAAGCCACGCTTGCTGAGTTTCTTCGCCGGGGCCTTTTTGCGAAGCATCTGGCGCGTATGCGGAAGATTTACGCTTCGCGTCTCGGCGCCCTGGATGAGGCGCTTCGCAAACATATGCCCGAAGGCACGCACTGGACCTGCCCGAGCGGCGGCATGTGCTTCTGGATGGAGCTTCCGCTTGGTTTCGATGCCAGCGAACTTCTCATTCACGCGCGCGAACGCGGGGTGCTCTTCGCTCCCGGCCGGTATTTCTATGTGCAGAGCCCGCTGCCGAATACGTTGCGCCTAGGATTCGCGGGCCTTGACGAAAAGCAAATCAACCGGGGAGTTTCCACGCTGGCGGAACTTTTGCGCGTCGAAATGCGCAAGCGGCAGCGCGGCGTCCGCCGCGCCGAGCGCAGCCGCGTGGCGCTTGTGTGAGGCCGCGAAATGGACACGAGCGACAACGGTACGATTCGCCTTACGCCAAACCCGGCGAACAAATGTTTCGGCTGCGGCGGCGCCAATCCCGACGGCATGATGCTTGCGTTCGATCAGGACAACGCCGGCAAGCGCATCGTTGGCCGCTTCATTCTCGGCCCCCGCTATCAAGGCGGAGGCGGCATGTTGCACGGCGGCATTATCGCCATGCTGCTCGATGAGGCGATGGGCAAGGTTTGCCGCTTTCGCGAAGTCCGCGCCGTCACCGCGGAAATGAGTATCGATTTTCTGAAGCCGATCAGCGTGGATCAGGAGATCACCGTGGAAGCATTTGAGACCGCCTTTCGCGGCCGCAACATTTTTCAATGGGGCGAAATTCGCGACTCCGCCGGCCAACTGCTGGCGCGCGGCAAGGCCCGTTTCGTGATTGTCGGCGAGAAGCATTAGCACAGGCCGGCTGTTGGCGCCTGTGTTCGGCCGGTCTTGAGACCGGCGAGTATGGAGAATGGTTTTCGGCGGGCCGAGCGGCCGCGCCTCAGTTTCAGCAGCGAGAGGAGAAGGGAAATGGACGCAACGAAAGTCAACGGGAGCGGCAACGGCGCAAAGGGCTCAAATGAATGGCGCGTGAAAGTCGGGCTTGCCGAAATGCTGAAGGGCGGCGTCATTATGGACGTTACCACAGCGGAGCAGGCGCGCATTGCCGAAAAGGCCGGCGCGTGCGCGGTGATGGCGCTCGAGCGCGTGCCTTCGGATATCCGCAAGGAGGGCGGCGTCGCGCGCATGGCCGCGATCAAGGTGATTCGCGAGATCATGCAGACCGTTACCATCCCGGTGATGGCCAAGGTGCGCATCGGTCATTTCGCCGAAGCCGAAGTGCTGCAGGCGCTCGAAGTCGATTTCATCGACGAATCCGAGGTTCTTACGCCGGCCGACGAGGAAAATCACATCTGGAAGCACGATTTCCGCGTCCCGTTCGTCTGCGGCGCGCGCAATCTCGGCGAGGCGGTCCGCCGGATTGCGGAGGGCGCCGCGATGATTCGCACGAAGGGAGAAGCGGGTTCGGGCAACGTCGTCGAAGCCGTTCGGCACATGCGCGCCATCGTCAGCCAGATGCGCAAGCTCACCACAATGCGCGACGACGAACTCATGCACGAAGCCAAGGAAATGGGCGCGCCGCTCGACCTGATTCGTCAAATCGCTAAGACCGGCAAGCTGCCGGTGCCGAACTTCTCCGCTGGCGGCATCGCCACGCCGGCCGACGCTGCGCTCGTTCGCCGGCTTGGCGCGGAGGCCGTTTTCGTCGGCTCCGGCATCTTCAAGTCCAGCGATCCCGAGGCGCGCGCCAAAGCCATCGTCAAAGCCACCACGCATTTCGAGGATCCGAAAGCCATTCTCGAAGCGCACGAGGAGCTTGGCGAGGCGATGCGCGGCATCGACGTCCGACAGCTCGAGGAGAAAGACCTGCTCTCCACGCGCGGATGGTAAGTTCGTACGCGCTCTCGGCCGAGGGATGTTCCGGCTAGCCTAGGGCCGTTCGCGACTCGAACGGCACCCTCCGGCGGGACTTGAAGGCGGTTCTCCGTGTCCTGTGGCCGTGCGGCGAGCGTCTGTGGACAATGACGAAGAAAACCAAAATTGGAATTCTCGCTGTTCAGGGCGATTTCGCCGCGCACGCCGCGATGCTTCGTGAACTCGGCATCGAAACCGTCGAAGTGCGCACCCCGGCTGACCTGGCCGATTGCGCCGGCCTCATCCTTCCCGGCGGCGAATCCACCACTCAGCTACAGTTTCTCCAGGAAGAAGGCCTTTACGACGCAATCAAAAGGTTCGCCGCTGAGGGCCGGGCCATCTTTGGCACCTGCGCCGGTGCGATTCTTCTCGCCTCGCACGTGAAGAATCCCCCGCAGGAATCCCTCAGCCTGCTCGAGATGACCATCCACCGCAACGCTTACGGCCGCCAGCTTGCCAGTGATGTCTTCTATGGGCCAACGAAGCTGAAATCAGAGCCGCTCGAGATGGTCTTTATCCGCGGACCCGTCATCGAATCGGTTTCGCCCATCGTTGAGGTGCTCGCCGAATTCGGGGGCAAGCCCTCCCTGGTCCAAAAGGGCCGTATCCTGGCCGCCACGTTTCATCCTGAGCTCACCGACGACCCCACCGTCCACCGGCATTTTCTTTCGCTCGCGGGATGAATGCGCGTTCGGTTCATTGCGGCGGCTAGCCGCCGATCCTGGCCGAACCTGGCGCTGGCAGGGCCCTTGCCATGTCGCATGCCACGATTCGATCGATAACCGCGGAAGCGCCTGCTGCCCTACACGTCGCACAAATCTGCCGCTTCCCGCAGTGAGGCAAAGGGATCTCGCGACGGAACAAACTCGTGCGCCACATACCCCTTGAAATCTGTCGCCGCGATGCCGCGCATCACGCCATCCCACTGCACTTCCTGCGTGCCGTCCAGCTCATGCCGCCCCGGGACTCCTCCGGTGTGAAAGTGCCCAATCCACTGGATATTCTTCTGAATCGTCCGCACCAGATCGCCTTCCATGATCTGCATGTGATAAATGTCGTAAAGCAGCTTCACGCGCGGGGAATCGACCGCCTGCACGACGTTCACGCCCCACGCGGTGTGGTCGCACATGTAGTCCTTGTGATCGACCTTGCTGTTCAGCAGCTCGAGGCAAATGGTTACGCCGTGGTCTTCGGCGATTTTCTTGACGCGGTTTAGGCCGGTAATCGTATTTTTCGCACCCTCTTCGTCGCTCATTCCCGCGCGATTCCCGGAAAACGTGATCACATTCACGACACCCGCTTTCGCCGCCAGCGGAATGTATTTCCGAAAACCCTCTTCAATCCGCGCGTGATTCTCCACGCGATTCATTGCGTTTGGTATCTCCCCGCCGCCCGCGTACGCCATCGCGCACACCAATCCGTATCGCTTCGGCACTTCGTATTCATCCGGATTCAGCAAGTCAATCGCCTTCAGGCCGATCTCCGCCGCGTAGGCGCACAGCTTGTCCAGCTCAATTTTCTGGTAGCACCACCGGGAAACCGATTGCTGGATTCGTCCCTTCCGTTTTACAGGCGTCGTTGTGTCAGTTGAGGCGCTGTTTGCAAGCGAGGGCAGGGAAGCCATGGCCACCCCGGAGACCGCGGTTTTCAATAGATCGCGGCGTGTCAATTCGGATAGCGGTTGTCTGCTCATAGCAGCGCGAGTCTACAGGAATTCCCGCAGGCTCACCATGAAAAACCGCGGCTTCAGGGATCCCCAAGCCGTTCTTTATCTCTTGCGCCGCGACTTCGGCACTCGGCCAATCCTCGGATCGCCGGCAGCCACCAATTCGCACGCTCGCAGGGCCGCGCTTTCGAAATCGGGCGCTTCCGCCGGAAGGACCTGCCAATTCGTCGGCCTGCCATTTCCCAGCACCCGAACCGACCGTATGCTTGGGAACTCGCGCCGCAAGCTCTCGTGGTGCTCCTTCGATGTCGCCAGCCAAACGCCGTCGTCGGCATCCGCCCTCGCTCCGCCTTTTTCCCGGAGAATCAGCACGATCTTCTCCCTGACGTAGACGGCTGTGCACCCAAACATCGGCCTCGTCCGCGGTTCCACTCCCGCGAGCGCATCCATCACAAACACATAGGGCGTTCGCTTGCGCGGCTTCAGCTTCGGTACGCCGTAATCCAGTGCGATTCCCCAGCTTTCCCCCTTGTTGCGCGCCGCCCGGCGCTGGTTGTGGCGCCTTGCGGTTTTTCCCGCTGTCTCTTTCGCGCGCATCATGCGCTCCTTTGATCACATCGGCAACAGGCCGAGATGCGCCGGAGATTCTCTCCCGCAGCCTGCCTGGCGGCGAACCGCGACGAGGATCTCCCTGCCAGGCAGCTTTGCGTTTCTCGATCCCGGCATGCATCGCTACGTCCTGGCAGGTCCACGACGCGGCGCCCGTGAACTACCGGTCCGTAAACCCCAAGGACGGCTCCGGCCACAATAGCTTATACCTGTTCTGCCAAAGGAGCCGGAGCGCACGCTCGAAGCGCTCCGGTTTCTTCTTGCAGGGGTCTTTCGCAGCCGCGGACATTCCGCTCCCGCCTGATTGCTCCGTTTGGCGAATCTCGCTACCCTTGTTCTCTGTTCAAACAGGGGCATTCGCCGGACGCCCGCGCCGGAACCTTTGCTGTGCGCGGGCCGATTCAGCAAATGTTTCACGTTACGGCGAAAGGGAACCGGCTTGCGGCGGGAAAAGACCAGCGTATCGCAGGAAGACTACCTCAAAGCCATTTGGGAAATGCTTGAGGAGGAGCAGGCGCCTATCAGCGCGCGTCTCGCTGAGGAACTCGGCGTGAGTCCCCCGGCGGTCACCGCCGCCCTCAAGCGCATGACCCGCGACAATCTCACTCGGATCGACCGCACTGGCCGTATCGAACTCACACGGAAGGGCCGCGCCATCGCTGAGCACATGGCCCTGCGCCATCAGCTCGCGGAAATGCTGCTTACGGAAGTGATCGGCCTCTCCTGGGCCAAAGCGCACGATGAGGCCGAGCGGCTCGAGCACGCCATCTCACCCGAAGTCGAAGCGCTCCTGCTCAAACGCTTCGGCGACAAAAAGACTTGCCCGCACGGAGTTCCTCTGCGGGGCGGCATCGCCAAACTCCGCGAACAGGGCGCCGTACCCCTTTCCGATCTCCGCGCCAGGGAAAAAGCCGAAGTCATTGCCGTCCACGAAAAAGATCCGCAATTTCTTGAGTTTCTCGAAGGCTTGCGTTTGCACCCGGGAACGCATCTGGAAATCCTGAACCGCGAATACGACGAGACCATGACGCTGCGGTCTTCCGGCAAAACCATGCATCTCGGCAAGCCCGCCACGTCGCGCATCTGGGTCCGCCGCCACGCTTGAGTCGCGGCCACGTGGCGCGAAGGGCCGGGATCGGAACTACTTGCAAATTCTTTTGGTTCCCCATACCGTATGCTCAACGTGAGAGGCCTCCGCTTCCCGAAGCACCCCATCCGCAGGGTGCCGCGCACTGTGACGGCCGGAAGGTACACCGATGTGGAAGACGTTTCGTTATTACTGGATTGCAGCGCGCGGATACCGGCTGCATCCCTGGGACAGCCCGTACTTGCGATGGCGCTTTGAGACATTTCTCGGCAAAGAAGGATGCAACCTCAGCGCATCTAGATTTCTGAGCCTCTCCTGGAAATATCGCAAGCAGATGCAGCGCTTCGTGGATTGGGCGGCTGAACGCCGCCGGATCCAGCGCCGCCGCTTCGTGTAGCTCCAGCCAACGCCGGGCTAATGGGCTTGCGGAAGCGGCGTTTGCGTGGCGGAAGGGCTGGTCGTCGCGATTCGTTTCGAATGCGCATCAAGATAAGGCTTGCCCGCGGGGCACCGCAAAGCGCTGAGCGGCGCGGGCTTTGGCCTTGGCGGCTTCCTCCTCTCGATTTTTGGGCGGAGCGGAAGTCTCGAGCGAATGGAGCAGTCGCTCGGAAGCAGCCGAAATTTCCTCAATCGCGGCGTGAAAGGCTGCTTCATTCGCTTTGGAGGGTTTAGTGAAGCCGCAGATTTTGCGTACGAACTGCAGAGAGGCCGCGCGGACTTCCTCCGGCGTGACTGGCGGATCAAAGTTGAAAAGCGTTCTGATGTTTCGGCACATTGTGTCTCCTCTTGTTCCCTCGGACGCAGCCGGCGAAGGGCGCGGCGAAATGGAGCGCCGCTGGTTCAGTTGCTGGCGTTACGCGATGCGCGAAGTCGATCTTACTCCGAGCGGAGCGCCTCGATGACATCGATGCGGGCGGCACGAGCTGCTGGCCATACGGAAGCCGCAATGGCCGCTACGACAAGGATAACCGCCGAGGCCGCCACGGGCAGAGCGCTGGGCATGCGGGCGTCCTGAATGTAGCTGCCGGCCAGCCGTGCCAGGGCATATCCTCCAGCAGCGCCAGCGATGACCCCCGCCAGAGCCATGATCAGGCCTTCCGTCATCACGCTCGCGAGGATGTGGCGGGGCTGCGAGCCGATGGCGAGGCGAATGCCAAACTCGCGCGTACGGCCGCTGACGGAAAACGCCAGTACGCCCGCGACGCCGACGAGAGCGATGGCCAGCGCGACGATGGCGAAGCCGCCGAAAACCAGCGTGTTGAGGCGGTCGGGGGTGAGCACTTCGGCGCGAATATCCTCGAGCGTCGCGGCGCGCTCAACCGGCTGGTCCACGGACATTTGGCGGATGATCTGCGTGACAGGCGAAACCAACCCGTAAGGATTCGCATGGGTGTGAACGAAGAGGCGGCCGCCCCCGAGGCCTTCCTGTTCGAACGGCTCATAGATGGTCAGAGCGGCACCTGGCGTTACGTTTTCGTCTTCGATATCGGGTACCACACCCACAACGCGGCGCGGCGCCGGGCTGACATCAATGAATTTCATCACCGGGTCAGTCCACATAATGTGGCGGTTCAAGGGATCCTGACCGGGGAACATGCGTTGTGCGATGCTCTGGCTGATGATGACGACGGATTCGGAAGTCTTGCGGTCCGAGACGTCGAAATCGCGGCCCTCGAGAATGGGTACGCCGAGAGCAGCGAAGAACCCTGGCGAGACGGTGCGGAAGCGGCCCCGCGGGTCTTCCTCGCCGGGGGCGCGAACGTGGCCATCGGCGGAGAACTCGAAGCCGGGGCCAAAATTTCCGGCGTCGCGCCAGGGGACGAGATTTCCGACGGCGACGGCGTCAACCCCGGGCAGTGCCTGAATACGGGAGATGGCATCACGATAGAAGGCGTTAATCTGATCCTGCGTTTTGCCGTAGGACATCACGGGGACATTGAGGGCGAGCACGCGATGCGTATCGAGGCCGGTCTGCGCGGCCTGAAGCGAAAGCAGAGTCTTGAAAAGCATGCTGGCTCCGGCAAGCAGGACAAACGAAGCGGCGATTTGCGTGACGGCGAAGATGCGCAGGCGGCGGCTAGTACCGCCGGTAATGCGCAGGCTGGTGCTGGCAAGCCCGATGCCGTGGGAAGAATCCGCGGAGGGAAGACGCGGCACATAAGCAAGCAGGACAGCGGAAATGACGGCAAGCACGGCGCCAACCCAGAGCAAGCTCGAATCCACGGTGAGATCGACGGCGCGGACGGAGAATCGCGCGGCGTAGCGCGCCAGAACGGCGACGATGGGCCAGGCGCTAAGGATGCCGAGCAGCGCGCCGGCTCCGCAGAGCAGCAAGCTTTCGGCGAGCAGAGTCCGGCGCAGGGCGCCGGGGCCCGCTCCGAGAGCGGCGCGGATGGCCAGTTCGCCTTCACGGCGAACGCTGCGGGCCAGAATGAGATTGGCAACATTGGAGCAGGCGATGATGAAGATCAGTCCGGATGCGGCAAGGAGGACGAGCAAAACAGTACGCGCATTTGAGGTGATTTGATCGCGAAGCATCACGGCATCAATGCGGAAATCGGCTCTCTGCCCATAGGCGTCCGGATGATCGCGGACCATGTTGGCGTGGACCGCGCGGAGGTCGGCGCGAGCAGCCTCGAGAGTTACACCCGATTTCAGGCGGGCGAAGAGTTCCGTCATGCGGTGGACGCGTCCGGTAACCATCGTGGCGGAAAGGTGGTGCGGGCTGGTCACGACGTTGGCGATGATTTCGGTGTCGGCGGGGTAGGGAACGGAGGGTTCGAGGACGCCGACAACAGTGGCGGTGCGACTCCCGAGGCGAATGCTTTTGCCAATCACGGAGGGATCGCTGTTGAGTGTGTTCTTCCAGAATCGGTAGGTGAGGACGGCGGCACCCGCGGCTTGCGGGCCGTCATCTTGCTGACCGAGCAAGCGCCCGAGAACGGGATGCAGGCCCATGACTTCGAAGTAGGAGCCGCCAACGACTCCTGCGCGGACTTCGCGCGGTTCGCCGAGGCCGACGAGGGTGAAGCCAATCGTGGAGAAGTCGCCGAATTCGCTCAGCGACTTGACGCCTGCCTTGAGGTCCTGGATTTCCGGGACGGAGAAGGTGGTGTTGTCGCTGCCGATGCCGCGGGCGCTCTGGCGAATGTAGATGAGACGATTCTCGTCGCGATTGACGAGCGGCCGGAGAAGCACGCCGCGAACCACGCTGAAGATGGCGGCGTTAGCGCCGATGCCAAGGGCGAGGGTTAGAACGACGGTGACCGCAAGACCCTTGCTGCGCCAAAGAGAGCGGACGGCGAGCTTGAGATCGCGGCCAAAGAGTTCAGGAGAAAGGGTCACGGGCGCTCCTTTTGTTGTTCATAGGAAACGACGAACGACGCCGGGCGTTTCCGGGATTTTACACGAACGGGTTCTCATCGGCGGAGGGGCCATATAGCGGCGGAACAGGAATATCGAGCTGGCGGAGGTACATGGTGAGCTGTCCGCGATGGTGGACGATGTGATTGAGAAACATGACGCGAAATGCGTCATACCGGGGCATGGAGAAAAGGGTTCGGCCGTCGCGCTTCATGGTCCAGGTTTGCTGGAGCTGCTCGTCGGTGACCGAGGCGAGGGCGCTGCGCGCATCGTTGCGGCGCTGCGCAAAGCCATCGAGCAGTTCAGCGTGCCTTTCGATTTTTGGAATGCGCGCGGCCGTGGTCTCGAATATCGGCGTGGTGAGGATCACGAGGCCAAAGCCTGGGAGCGTGGCCACGTGGCCCGCCATCCATGCAAGCGAGCCGGACTTGGGCTGTGGCTTCCAATCCCAGTTGGCGGCGGGGACCCGCTCGAGAGTAGTCTGCGTGCGGGACATTTCCTGGTCGAATTCGCGGAGAAGCAGTTCATTGACTGGCATATGGAGTCCTTGAAGGAAAAGATAGCCGGCATTGCGCGACGAGGACAGTCTGCACCTATTACTTGTAAAATGCAAGTTATAATGGAATAGTGGAAGGCTATGAAGGGGCAAAAGCCAGGCGTTAAGAGACGGTCGGGGTGTCCGCTGAACGCGTCGGTCGAGATTCTCGGCGACCGCTGGTCGCTGCTGATTATTCGGGACATGATGCTGCGAGGCTACCGGAGCTATAACCAGTTCCTGCAATCGCCCGAGGGCATCGCCACGAACATTCTGGCGGACCGGCTGAGGCAGCTTGAGAAGCATGGAATTATCCGGACGGCGCCGGACCCTTCCGACGGGCGGAAGGTGCGGTACTTGCTGACGCGAAAGGGAATGGATCTCGCGCCGGTGCTGACCGAAATGGTGCTCTGGGCTGCGGCGCACGAAGAGACTGGAAACCAGGCGCTAGTGCAACGCATGCGGGAGGACAAAGACAGATTCCTAGCGGAGGTACGGCAGCGCTGGGAGAAGGAGCAGGAAGAACATTCACGCTGAGTCACCCGGAGTGGATTGCAAGCGGCGAGAGTGTTGCATCAACGCAGGCGCAGCCGCGCACGAGCGCTCAGGGGTGGTGCTACGATGCCGGAGCCACCGATTTCTTGCGGCGGTATACTGAGCTTGGGAGTTAGCTGTGAACGAACTCCGCATTCTGCAGAAGACGCGCGAGCTACACGAAGCGCGATGGTGGGAGGCGGAAGCCGGCGGACGCGCGCACTGCTACCTATGTCCGCGACACTGCCGTATACGGCCCGGACAGGCCGGGTTCTGCTTCATCCGGGTGAATGAAGGCGGGAAGCTCTACAGCCTCGGGTACGGTTCGCCGGCAGCACTCCAGGTCGATCCCATCGAGAAGAAACCGCTGAATCATTTCCTGCCGGGAACGCGCGTGTTCAGCATGGGCACGGCCGGCTGCAACATGGGCTGCTTCTTCTGCCAGAACTGGGATATCTCGAAATCGCGGGCGGACCAGGTGCGGTCGCGGGAGATTCCGCCGGAGGAGGTTCCGCTGCTCGCGAAAGAGTATGGCTGCGAATCGCTGGCGTTTACTTACAATGAGCCGACGATTTGGGGCGAGTACGTGGTCGATATCTGCGCGGCGGCGGAAGAACATGGGCTGAAGCGCGTGATGGTGTCGAATGGATACATCACGCGGGAGGCGTTCCATGACATCTACGACCACATTGACGCCGCAAACATCGACCTCAAGGCATTTACGGAGGCGTTCTACGGGAAAACGACCCTGACGCATTTGCAGCCGGTTCTGGACACGCTCGTGTGGCTGAAAAAGGAAACGCCGGTCTGGTTCGAGATCACGAATCTGATGATCCCTACGCTGAACGACGACCCGGACGAGACGCGCCGGCTGGCGGAGTGGATTCTGGAGCACCTGGGGCCGGACGTGCCGTTGCATTTCACAGCGTTCCATCCGGATTTTAAGCTGCGAGATAAGCCACGCACACCGCCGGAGACGCTGCACCGGGCGCGGCAAATCGCGATGGACGCCGGGCTGCATTTCGTCTACGAAGGAAATATTTTCAGCGAATCGGCGAATACGTATTGTCCGGGCTGCGGGACGGTGCTGGTGCGGAGGTCGTGGCACGATGTGCTACAGAATCGGATGCGGTCGGGCTCTTGCCCGAAGTGTGCGATGCCGATACCCGGAGTGTGGAGCAAGGAATGGCGCCCCGCGCCGGAGAGTCCGCGGTGTTCTTGAAGGTTAGCGGCTAAACGAGTAGAAGCCCGGCCCGACGCGCATGAAGTGGTGCCAGGCGAGAGGAAAGGCCCAGGAGACCAGGGAGCCCAGGATGGCTTGCCCAAGGGCGAGCGGGAGGATATTGCGTTCAGCGGCAAAGAGCCAGGCCATTGCCGTACCACCGATGAAAGTAAGCGGAACGAGAACGGGATTTGGCCAATGGAGCGCGGCGAAAAGGGATCCGGCGAGGAGAGCGGCCCACAGCGGGCTCTGCATTGCGGCCAAAAAGCGATTAGTGAGGTACGAGTTCAGGGCGACTTGCTGGAGCAAACAGAACGAAAGGTATCCGGAGAAGCGCGCCGGCAATAGATGAAGCGGCGGGCGGTGAAGCGCCCCGAGCAGGAAGCCCGCCACAAGCAAAGCGAGGATGAAGGCGAAGAAAACGGGGGTGCAGCGGCGCGTGGCGGACCAAAGATTGTCCGCGCGCCAGCCGAGAGACTTTGGCGAATCGAGGTGAGCAGCAAAGCTAACGCCAAGCCACAGCAGAAAGAACCACCACAGATTGGCCCGCGTGAATTGCAGCCGCCAGATATACAAGCCGATGAAGGCGGCGAAGGCGACAGCTTCCAGAAACGTGAGCACACGCTTTGTGCGTGAGTCAATGATCGACGCGGAGGGCAACTCCTTGGTTTGACCGATACGCTGCAAGCAGCGCCTCGTGAAACCCGGGCAAGGAAGCGAAGTGTGCTTCACGCGGACCCGGAAAAATTTCGATAGCAACCTGGAAAATCAGATGATCAGCGCGGAAAAGAAGTTGCGCTGGGCGCGGATGCTCCGGCAGCCTCAGCGCTCGCTTGCGATTGCAATTCGGCGCGGATGAGCGCCTCGATATCGCTCCAGACCTTGGGATCGCACTCGATTTCCATGTGGCTGCGAGTGAAAACGCGGTTCCACCAGGGATAGCCATGGCAAGAGACGGGTGATTTGTCGTAGTCGAACCGAAAATTGCCAAGGATTTGCGTGCGCTCGGAGTCGGCGGCGCGGATCTCCGCGCGGCCGTGGAGCAGGCCCCTGGGCTGGAAGAAATTCGCGGCGCGCGCGACGTTTGGGGGAATAATGCCGTCATTAGCGCCTGGTGGGGCGATACTGTCAATTTGTATGGTAAGGAGCACCGGAACGCCATCCTGCTGGAGCTTCCTCGCGAGCGAAACCACGGCGGCAGCGCCCCAGCTGTGGCCATAGAGGATTACATTTGGCGCCGAAGCCGTGGTTTCGGCGGCATCCGCGCGCGGCAACGTTATGCGCTTTCCGGTATCGCGAAAAAAGCGAAGGATTTCCCCGCGCGCCTGAGAAACACGGCGATTCTCGAAGACCTTGACCTGCACAATGGAAGGATAGATCGCGCGCAAATGTTCGGCGAACCGCACTTCGCCGTGAGCGCGTGCGTCGTGAGACACAAAGCCTCCGACGAACCCGACGATTAGCGTCGGACGCAAATCGGAGAGAGAAGGCGGCGCGGGTTGCGCGGACTGAGCCTGCGATGCGGGGACTGAAGCACAAGCGAGAAAGGCCGCAAGAACCAGGACCGGCGGTCTCATCTTCTTGAAGCACGCGAAGGTGCTCCAAGTTTGATGCGGCATCTCCGCCATGGGTGAGATAATGGTACCAGTTCGCAGGGAAAAATCATGCGGAAGGTTGAAATCGGAGAGAGACACCGCGTCGTCATCCTGGGGGGTGGCTTCGGCGGGCTGAATGCGGCGCAGAACCTGAAGCGGGCACCTGTGAGTGTCACGCTGATTGACAAGCGAAATTTCCACTTATTTCAGCCGCTGGTCTATCAAGTAGCCACAGGATCTCTTTCGCCGGGCGAAATAGCGGCCCCGCTCCGCAGTGTTCTGCGAAAGCAAAAGAATACAGAGGTTTTGCTCGGGGAAGCCATTGACGTTGATCCGGAAGCCAAAGTCGTGTTTCTGCGGGATGGCGGCCAGTTTCCGTACGACTCGCTGATTGTCGCAACGGGTTCGCAGACGTCGTACTACGGGAACGAAGGGTGGAAGCGTTACGCGCCGAGCCTGAAGACCATCGAGGAAGCGACAGCGATCCGGCACAAAATCCTGGCGGCGTTTGAAGAGGCGGAGCGCGCGAGCTCCCAGGAGGAGGCGCGCGCCTGGCTGACGTTTGTCATTGTCGGTGCTGGCGCAACCGGCGTCGAATTGGCGGGAGCGCTCGCTGAAATTGCGAACCAGACGCTGCGGCACGACTTCCGGCACATTCAACCGAGCTCGGCGCGGATTCTGCTCATCGAAGGCGGTCCGCGTGTCCTCAGCGGGTATCCCGAGGACCTTTCCGCGAAAGCGGAGAAACTGCTTTCGCGCCTCGGCGTCGAAGTGGTCAAGAACGAAATGGTGACCAGTATCGATGACGAAGGCATCTCCTTCAAACGGGGCGATGATTCGGAACGTCTGCGAGCAAAGACGGTCCTGTGGGCCGGCGGAGTGACCACTACCGCCTTCGGGCGGCAACTGGCGCGGCGCACGAACGCAGAAACGGATGCGAGCGGCCGCATTAAAGTGGCGCCGGACTTGACCATACCGAGGTTTCCGGAGATCTTCGTGATCGGCGACCTGGCCCACGTAACCGGCGAAAATGGCAAGCCCATCCCAGGCGTGGCGCAACCCGCGATTCAGGGCGGCGCCTACGCCGCAAGGGTGATTCGCGCGCGGATCGAAGGGAAGCCCGCGCCGCCGCCATTCCGCTACTTCAATAAGGGCGACATGGCCGTGATCGGACGCGCCGCGGCGGTGGCGAATATTTTTGGCATGCATTTCGCGGGGCTGTTTGCCTGGCTCATCTGGCTCTTCGTTCACCTGATGTACATCGTGGAATTTCAGAGCCGTGTACTGGTGTTCATACAGTGGGGATTCGAGTACCTGACGTTTAGCCGCGGCGCCAGGCTGATCACCTGGGGCGACGCCATACCGGCGGATGAACCGTCGATAGCGGCGCTTCGCAAATCGCAAAGCCAGCATTGAAGCTGGCAACGGGAACCGCCTACGTCCCTGAAAGCGGCTCCGCATCTTCGGCCGGTTTGGCAAGCTCGGGCGCATAACGGCGGACCAACGCAACGGCGATGACCAGCGCGAGAATCAGCGCGCCGAGCACACCCAGTTCCGTCATGGAATGACGAAAAATTGCTTCGCCTTGGCCGGACAGCCGGTTTTCTTCGCTGCGGCTGGCCATCTCGAGACTAATGACGAGCATTCGCCGGACGGATGCGATGATGCCGACAATCAAGAACGGTTCGATGAGCAGCTCGTGAGAACGGATGGAGATTCGCACGCTATGCAAAATCTCGATGAGCATGAGGGCGATCAGCAATTGACTGAGGGCTGGCAACATACCTTCGGTGAAATGCCAATGGCCCAGATTCTCCCAGAGAAGTTCGCCCGCCACCACTAAAGCGCCGAATGCAGTAACGATGAGGAGAGCAGCGGTGACAATGTACGCGACCGTTTCCGCGCTGGCGAAGTAGCGGTTGAAGCGGTTGGTCACATTTTGTTCAGCCACGGCGCACCCCCGCGCGGCGATTTTTTGCGCGAACAGGCGCGATCATTGGGCTCGATTGGCACGAAAAAAGAACAAGACTCACGCGAGGCTTGAGCCCTTGCCGGACAAACCCACCGCGCGTGAATGTTTGCTTAGTTTCTCAGGCCCGTTGGACGCGTGCCCGCGTACCGCTAAAGAGCGCTATCATTTCGCGGTTGAAGGCCGGGATGTCGCCGGGTTTACGGCTGGAGACGAGGTTGCGGTCGACCACCACTTCGCTATCGATCCACTCTGCTCCGGCATTGCGGAGGTCGGTCTTGAGCGATGGCCAGGCCGCGATGCGGCGGCCGCGTGCCGCGCCGGTTTCTATGATGGTCCAGGGGCCGTGGCAGATAGCGGCAACCGGCTTATTGGAATCGAAGAAATGTTTGACGAACGCTACGGCAGCGGGATTGGTGCGGAGCCGGTCCGGGTTCATGACTCCGCCGGGAAGCAATAAGGCGTCGTAAGAGTTTGGCGAAGCGCGTTCCAGTGGAACATCCACCGGGAAATGCTCGCCCCATTCGGCGAAGTTCCAGCCGCGCACCTGCTCGGGCTGAGGCGAAATGATATCCGTTGTGGCGCCGGCCTCGCGCAGAGTCGTTCGCGGTTTGGTCATTTCGACTTGCTCGAATCCGTTTTCGAGCAGGATGGCGACTTTCAATCCGGTCAGAGAAGGCACAGGTTGCTCCTTAGGTTGTTTGTTGCGGCAAACAGAGCCGCCCGAAATCTTGGAACAGACAGCTCACGGTATTTTCGATTCATTCCGGGAGGAAGAAGGGGCGGGGCTGGCAGAATTAGCAGGATTAGCCAGGCCGTGTTCCGGCCCGGCCATTTCGCCGCCTCGGTCACAGCTAAGTGCGGAGAGCCGCGCAGGGTGCGACGTGTCTGTCCGAGAACATTTGGATTTCGGCCCACCAAAGGCCTATGGGAAACATCTCCTATGCAGGAGGAATCTCATGTTGCAGAGCAAGTTGACACTCGGTTTGTTCCTCGTGGCGGCGCTGATCGCCAGCGCCGGTTACATTCGGGCCCAGAATGCGCCCTCCGGCGGCGCCGTTCCCGCGCACCTTGTGGTTACGGTTGTGGCGCACAGCGGAAATCAGGTTCCCGCGGTCCAGGCAGGAGACGTGCAGGTTTACCAGAACCGCGAGCGGCTGCAAGTGACGGACTGGACTCCGTTGCAAGGAGCGCAGGCGGCACTGCAACTTTTCATCGCGGTGGACGACGCCGCACAGCCGGCTGCCTTCGGCAGCAACATAGCGGACCTGCGGAATTTCATCACATCGCAGCCGGCTACAACCGCGGTTGGAGTCGCTTACATGCGAAACGGAACCGTTTCCATCACCCAGCAGCTTACAAACGACCATGCGGCAGCGGCGAAAGGAGTACGGCTTCCGCTGGGCAACGACGGCGCCTTCGGGAGCGTATATCTCTCGATTGCGGATTTGATCCAACGCTGGCCGCAATCCAACGTGCGCCGCGAGATTGTGATGATTTCAGATGGCATCGACGAGCTCGGCAGCTTTGGAGTGTCTAATCCGTACGTCGACTCCGCCGTGCAGAAGGCGCAACAGAATGGGATTGTGGTTTTTGCGATCTACACGCCCGGCTTCGGGCGCTACTACCGCAGCTACTGGCGAATGAACATGGGCCAGATTCATCTCTCGCAAATTTCCGACGAAACCGGCGGAGAAGCCTATTTTTTGGGTTTCCAGGCGCCGGTCAGTTATACGCCCTATCTCGATGACATCAATCAGCGGCTCAATCATCAGTATCTTTTGACGTTCGCGGTCCCGGCTCCGAACAAGCCGAAACTAGTACCCGTTCGGCTGCGCACCGAAGTTCCGAACGCGGAATTGATCGCGGCGGATCAGGCTTGGGTGGGTGCAAGCGCGAGCGGCACCAGAGACTGAGTCTTGCCTTCCGGAGCCGTCCTTTCTCGGGAAAAGCAAGCTCGGGGCCAAACTAGCTCGCAGTTGCTTCCGGGTGACTCCGCTGTGGCGAGCGCTGCAGATAGAAATGTACAACGGGAGTATAAATGAGAGAGAAAACCATCGAGCTGAGCAAGCCGCCGATCACCGCTATCGCGAGCGGCTTCAGCATTTCCGATCCGGATCCCAGGCCGAAGGCTAGCGGAAGCATTCCGAAGATTGTCGCGAGAGCGGTCATAACAATGGGGCGAAGGCGGCGGCGGCCTGCCTCAATCATCGCTTCTCCGTCTGACCTGCCCAATGTGCGAAACTGCTGCTCGGCATCAAGCAGCAGGATGCCGTTTTTTGCCACGATGCCGACCACCATGATCATGCCCATGAATGACGCGACGTTGAACGTGGTGCGCGTAACGAGCAGCGCGAGGAAGCCGCCAAACGTGGACAGCAGCGCGGAGAAGAGAATGGCGGCCGGAGCTGAGAACGTCCGAAATTCAAAAAGCAGCACCGCAAACAGCAACATGAGCGCGAGCGCGAGAACCATGGAAAGGTCGTGAAACGAGCGCTGCTGTTCCTGGTAAGCTCCTCCGTATTCGACACGAATCGAAGAAGGCAAATTCAGGCTGGCAACCGCTTTTTTCACCGCCGTAATTCCCGACCCGAGGTCCACGCCCTCCAGCCGGCCGGTGACCTCCACCAGCCGCTGAAGGTTTTCCCGGCGAATTTCGGTCTGGCCGGGATCGCTCGTGACGGTTGCCAGAGAGCCGAGAGTTGCGGTGCGGCCGCTGGAGCTGGTCAGAAGAGTGTTGCTCATCTGCTCGAGCGACGCCCGCGATCGTTCGGGGAAGCGGACCCGCACCGGATAGGCGCGGTCGTTGAGCACAACGGGAGTCGCGGCGGGCGCGCCTTCGAGAAGCGCCGCGGCATCCGTGGCCACTTCTTCCGGCGTGAAGCCTGCCCGCGCGGCCACCGCGGGGTCCACCTGGAAGGTTACGGCGGGGCCGCTGATGGTGTTCTCGATCCCGTCCAAAACATCGACCACTCCGTGGATCTTGCCGATGGAATCGGCAACGCGCGCCGCGGATTGACGCAAGAGTTGCGGATCCTCGGAGTAGAGTTTGACGACCACCGGCTCTGGCTCGTTGCTTAGATCGCCGATCATATCCTGCAAGACCTGGACGAATTCGACGTCAGCCGCAGGCTCAGTCTGCTTGATGCGCGTGCGCACGTCGTCCATCACTTCATCGATGCCGCGATCGCGGTCCGCTTTTAGCTTCACCGTAAAGTCGCCGCGATTGGCTTCGGTAACAGCCGCGAGACCGAGCTGGAGTCCGGTCCGCCGCGTGGTGTTCTCGACTTCCGGCGTCGCGCGGAGAATGCGCTCGATGTGCTGGAGGATGCGGTCGGATTCGGTCAGCGAACTGCCCGGCGGCGTGTAGTAGTCCAGAATGAAGCCGCCTTCATCCATTTCGGGGAGCAGGTCGGTGCCGAGCAGCCAGAAGCAGACACCGGACAGAGCGACAATGAGAACGGAACTGCCTGCAATCAACACGGGTCTGCGGGCGATTTGATGCATGGCCCGCTCGTAGAAAGCCAATATGCGGCGGAACAGTTTGCCTTCGTCCGAGGTCCCCGGAGATGAGGTTTCGTCCGGTGCCGCCGCAGGGGGTTTCGCGCCGCTGCGCAGCAGATATTGGCTGAGGGCGGGCGTCCAAGTCAGAGCGAGGAGCAGGGAAGCAAGCAGCGCGGCGGTCATGGTGACAGCAAGAGCGCGAAAGAAGGTGCCCGTCACGCCAGCGATCGAAATGAGTGGCAGGAACACCACGATAGGCGTGATGGTCGAGCCGATCAACGGCACGGTCATTTCGCGGAGCGCATTGCGAATGGCAGCCGGACGGCTTTCGCCTGCGTCGCGGTGCATGACGATGTTTTCCAAAATGACGATGGCATCGTCAATCACCAGGCCGACGGCGGCCGCCAGCCCGCCGAGGGTCATCAGATTAAAGCTTTGGCCCGTGAGCTTGAGAACGATGCACGTGAGAAAGAGCGTGACCGGGATGACCAGGCCGGCAATCAGCGACGTTCCCCAATCGCGAAGGAAAAGTACGAGGATCGCCGAGGAGAGAACAAGCCCGAGCAGAACGGCATCGCGCACGCTCGAGATGGAATCTCGAACAATGGTGGACTGATCGTAGAACGGCTCGAGATGAGTGCCGGGAGGCAGACTGGCACGGAGTTCCGTGATTTGCCTGTGCACTTCATCCGCGACAGTTAGCGTATTGCTGTCCGGCTGCCGGTTCACGCTGAGCAGCACGGCCGGAGCGCCATTCGCCGTGACCATCGTGTACACCGGAGCGACGGAACGCGAGACGCTGCCGACATCGCCCACACGAATCGGCACGCCAGCCGCGGAATTCTTGATGACGATTTGGCCGAGTTCCTCCGGCGTGTGGACTTGGCCGCTCAC
>Ga0209062_1003038_pt1 | contig 20447 bp, 18 predicted proteins | sample Coa_R2_2_FD_187158 | JGI IMG/M metagenome (GOLD analysis project Ga0209062, IMG submission 187158) | Surface soil microbial communities from Centralia Pennsylvania, which are recovering from an underground coalmine fire - Coalmine... | ecosystem: Environmental > Terrestrial > Soil > Unclassified...
ACCGGCAGCCCGGTACTGCGGCGCAGCAAGGTATAGTAGTCGAGCATGCGCTGCCCGAAGATCTGTTGCCGGGCGCGTTGCACCTCGACGTGGAGGAGCAGCAGCTTGCGGGTAGCCCCTCTTTCCTCGACCTGGGCCACGATGTCGGCGATCCGGCGATACCAGACAGGCAGCACGTCGAAGAGTTCGGTGCCCCGTGGCTCGATGGTGTCCAGGCGTAAGGCCTCCGCGGTCTGCGGGTCGAACGCCTGCAGGAACTGGGCCAGTTGTCTGGCCGTGCCCAGCGCCCGCTTGTAGAGGGAATCATATCCTATCTTCTCGGCCGTCATCGCGCTGCGTCCATGCTACCAGGTCCCAGACTCTCGCCAGGGCCTTCTCCTATTATCGCGGTGTCAAGCTGAGTAGCCCACCGGTTACGCCCCCCGTGTCGCGCCAGATCGGTGCCCATGCACCGAGCGCGGTGAGTTCTTCCTGGGTGATCGCGCGCAGGTCGAGCGGCGCCGTGCGCTGGAGCTGGGCGAGCGCGCGAGCCCTGTCCAGGGGCGCATCGGCCCGGCCCCCGCCGATCGTGACCAGCAGCACGACGAACCCATCTTCGCGGCCCTCGGCTCGATAGGCGTCGTACTGGTCGACCTTGTTGGCCAGACGCCAGGCCGCCGTGGTCCCCCGGTCGAGCTCCAGGAAGGCGTGTAGCGGACCTCCTGGCCCCTCATAGCGCAGTTCGGCATCGGGTCGCAACGTCTGGAGGTGCTCGCGCCCGTGCCGATTGACTACCCGATAGGCCCGCGTGCAGGCCCACTCGCCGCGCCACCACAGCGTGCCGCCCTGCGCCCGTGTTGCCAACAGGAAGGCCAGGAAGGCGCGCTGGACGCCATCGGTGTGCTCCAGGTTGGCCCGGGCGAAGTTCAAGCCCCTCTCTCCAGCGCGCTGCGCATCGTCGAGCAGCCCGGCGATGCGCCGGTAGGTCGTCGCCGGCAGGGCGGCCTCCTGGGCCAGGAGCTGCGTGCCCCGCGTGGTCAGGCTATAGCGCCAGGCGCGGCCCCCCTGCCGCGGTTGCCAGGCCTGACACAGTCCGTGGCGGCACAACTGCTGCAGGAGGTCCCAGACGTCGAACGGGTTGCTGCACAGGACGGTGGCCAGGTCCGTGCGGGTCAGGAGGGGATGCTGGCCGACACAGCGCAATAACGGCCAGGCACGCGGCGGTACCGCCAGCGGCAGGGCCAGCAGCTCGCGCACCGCGCGGCCGGTCCCGTGCATCATGCGCAGGCGATCGGCGTGGCGCCGCAACCCATCGGGCGAGCCTGGCGCGCTGATGTTGCGTGCAGGGGCAGCGCCTGGTGCCGGCGTCGGGCGTGGCGGCCTGCGGCCTGAGAGCTCAAGGGCGGCCCGCAGGGTGCGCGCGTCCCGATTCGCGCCCGGCCTCCCCGTGGTCCACCACGGGGCCACGAGCGGGCCGGAGGACTCCAGCCTTTCGGCGGTCGTCCACAGCAGGGCAGGATGGTCGCCCGCCGGCAGGCGCTCGGGGGCGGCCGTCACCAGCAGGACCGGGGGCACGCGCGGTCCCTGAGGCAGGGCGTAGGCGGGATCGACCTGGAGCTCGGCCAGCCGGTCCAGCCGGGCGGCCAGGGCCGCGGGCGGCAGCTCCGCCGCCCCATCCCAGAGGTAGCCGATCGGGCAACGCCGGCCATCGGCGAAGCGCAGGGTGGCCGCACCGTCGAGCAGCAGCGTCTCGCGGCGCCCGGCGCGGTGGAAGGCCCAGCCAACCGGGTAGGGCCGCCACCCCTCCAGCGCGCCGTCGGCCTGCTCCAGGGCCGCGGCCAGGCGCAGCAGGACGCGGCGGCCGGCCACCAGGCGGCGCAGGGCCGGCAGACGCCGCAGCAGGGCACGCTCGCCCAGGCCGTAGCGGCCCTCCAGGTCGTCCGGCGTGGTACCCAGGAGAGCGGCGGCGGCCGCGACCCCGGCCGCGGTCAGGAAGTAGAGGTGGCGCCGCGTGGCCGGATCGGCGATCGTGCCGGCCTCGCCGGCGCTGACGCGGGCCTCCAGGGCGCGCCGGGCGCCGCGCTCGCCGAGTCCGTGCAGCAAGGCCAGGTCGTCGGCGCCCAGCAGCGGGGCGTGGGCCAGGGCGACCAGCGTCGTCTCACGCATCGGGGACAGTCTCCGCTGACACGGGCGTTGGGGGAGCGACAGTCGGGGACGGCGCCCCGGAGGGAAACGTGGTGGCCGCCGGCGGCGCCGTCTCGGGCAGGGTCAGTTGCAGCGGCCTGATCGGCACCAGGCGCGGGCCCTTGTAGCGCCGGCTGAGGCGGCGCTCCGGCCGGTCGCCCGCGTGGGGGCGCTGCACGGGCACACCCGGCGACGGCTGCGGGCGCAGCGGCGGGTCCGGTTCCGCCACGGCCTCGTCTCCATTGCCAGACGGGGCTGTCGCGTCGTCCGGCGGGGCGGTATCGCCCGCGGCGCCCTGGGCCTGCGCTGCTGCTCGCTGCGCGGCCCTCTCGGCACGGTCGGCGTGGTAGCGCTCGGCCAGCCACTCCCGGTACGCCTCCAGCACGGCGTCGCGCGGGCGGCCGTAGCGCCGCGCGCAGGCCTCGGCGATCAAGCGAGCAGCCTGGGGCGAGGAGGGCGGCGGGGGCGGCAGCGTCACCAGCACCGGGTCCAGCGGCCGCTCCCCATCGGTGGTCGCGATGTAGCACTGGCGCAGCCCCAGCAGTTGCAGGTCGCGGTAGCTGAGCCGCTCGCCGTCCAGCACGTGGGCCAGGTACTCCGCGTCGTGATAGTCCCGCGTGCGGAAGAAAACCTGCGTGGCCGTGTTGTTGAAGATGGTCTGGTGCAGTCCTTCCTGCATCTGGTCAACCTGGGCCAGGCCCTGGGCGATGCACACATAGGAGCCGCCATGCTTGCGGATGCGCGGCAGGTACTTGTCGTACAGAGCGGGGGCGTGCTGGAATTCGTCGATGATGATCAGCACCTGCCGCGCCGCCTTGTCAGCCTCCGGGCGGGTGCAGACCAGGGTGTGCAGGATGTTGAGCAGGGTGGCGTCGAGCAGCGCGGCCGTCTCGTCGGTGATCACCTCGGCGGCGGAGTTGATAAAGAGCGGCGCGCCACTTGCGAGGAGGGTGCGCAGGTCCAGGGTGCTGGCCGGCTGACTCAGGATGGCCAGGTTGTGGGCGTTGTCGGCCAGCTTGCCGATGCGCGTGAGTACCGGCTTGGTGGCGGTCAGGCGCTCAGTGCGCGGCAGCTCCAGGTAGTCCTTGTGCCAGTAGCGGGTCAGGCGGATGTCGTCGGCCTCGCGCAGCAGAGCGGCGCGGAAGCCCTGGTCCTGGAGCAGCGGCTTGACGTCGAAGAGGGTGAGTTGGTCCTGGGGACGGCGCCCGTGGTTGACCGTGAGCAGGGTGCGCAGGGCGTTGCGCAGCAGGTCCTCCAGGCGCTCGCCCCAGGCCTCGTAGTAGCGGCGCCAGGCCTCCACGATGGCCCCGACCACCTGATCGTCGTCGCGGCCGGTGTGGGCATCCAGCAGGTTGAGGCCGGGCACCAACGTGGAGTGGCCGCAGTCGATCACCACGGCGCGCAGCTTGTCGGCGTCGGAGAGCCAGCCGACGATGGCGGTGACGAGGTCGGCGTCGGGGTCGAGGACCACGAGTTGCACGTCGTGCTGGGCCAGGGCGTGGCGCACGAGGTGCTGGGCGAAGGTGCTCTTGCCGGTGCCGGTGGCGCCCAGCACGACGGTGTTGGCGCGGTGAATGGCTGGAGGCAGGTGCACGGCCTCGGTGTGGGTGCCCGCCGCGGCGACGCCGATGGGCACGCCGGCGGCGAAGGCGGAGGAGGCGGGCAGCAAGGCGCGGGGGCCGCTGCGTTCCAGGCCGGGCAGATCGACCGCGGCGGCGGGCAGGTGCCAGAGGGCGGCCGCCTCATCGGCGCTGAGCACGGGCCAGGGGAGCAGCCACAACGGTGGCGCGCCGGCCGTCGTGATACGGGCCACCTGGTCGGGCGAGCAGCGCCGGGCCACCAGGCGGTTGCCGGTTTCCTCGGCGAAGGCGCCGTAGGCGGCGATGAGTGCCTCCAGCCCCCGCTCACAGGCTGCCCGGTCCGGACCGACCGCGAGCAGGCGGAGCCGCGCGGTGAAGGCGGGCGCGGCGGCCTTGCGCGCCAGCAATGTGGAGAGGGGGGTGACGTCGGGTAGCCAGCCGCCAGAGTAACAGGAGTCCGCCCAGGGCGATCCCACCCGCCGCCGCGAACGGCAGGAGCGCCGTGACCCCGTGCCGCGCGTACTCATGGTAGGCGGCGAGGCCGCCCAGTGCTCCCAGCACGGCGAGGGCAGCAAGGGCGGCGGGCAATGCGGGAACGTCCTCGCCCGGTGTGCCGAGCGCGCGTTCGCGGGCCAGGGCCTGCTCGCGTGCCCGGGCCAGGTGTTCTCCCCAGCCGCGCGGCCCCGGCCACAGGAGCACCTGGCAGAGGCCGCGGGTGTCGCCGTCCAGCCGGCGCAGGGCGCCCAGCACCCGCTGTAGCCCAGCCGAGGGATCGGCGACGTCAGGCCGCTCGCCCGCACGCTCGACGGTTCTCAGCGGCAGCTCCGGCCGGAAGCGCAGCCGCAACTCGGCCGCCACCGCTACCTCCCCGGGCCGTATGCACGCGAGATCGTCAGCCGGGTCGGACAGTAAGTGGACGGTCCCCTGCGGGAAGTAGCCGGCGAGGGCGCCTTCCAGGGCGGCGCGCGCCGCGGGGTTGGCGGCCCGGGCCAGGAAGCGCACGTGCCCGCCCTTGCCCGCGATCTCCAGGGCAATGCCGCGCCGGGCGGGGCGTCGGGTATGGGCCAGCGCGGCCAGCATCTGGGCCTGGCCGGCCAGGGTGACCGGGCTGCTGCGCGGCGGGGTCAACGCGAGTAGGCACGGCTCAGCGGACATGGGCGTCCTCCGCTGGCGGTGCGTCCCTGCCCTGGCGTTCGCGCCGCCTATCCTGCCCCCAACCGGCTGCTGGGTCGGTAAAGACCAGCGGGGCGAACTCCGGGCTGACCAGGATCTCGAAGGGCAGCCGCAGCCGCTCGCCCGTCGCCCTGGGGTGCTGCGCCAGCAGCAGGCCCTGCCCGGCCGGGGCGCGCAGCAGGTGCGCCCGCTCCCGCTCGCTCAAGGTGGCCGCCTGGCTCAGGCCCGGCAGGGCCGCCTCCTCGCAGCGCAGCAGCCAGGTGCGGCAACTGTTCAGGATCAGGGCGCGCCCGGCCGCCGTGGCCGTGAAGTCGAGGGGGGCCTGGCTGGCGGCGATGGTCTCGCACCAGTGCTTGCGGCCCTGCCGGGCCAGCCGTGCCAGGAAGTCACCGATGCCGGCGTAGCGCGTCACGAAGTGCGCCTCGTCGATCAACACGGAGCGCCGGCGTCGCTCCGAGCGCACGGCGCGCCAGACGTGCTGCGTGACCAGGTGCATCAGGGCGGCACGCAGATCGCCGTTGCGCTCCACGCCGTGCAGCTCGAAGACGGTCAGGTCCCGGTCCAGCGCGACCGTGGTGGCGCCGGAGAAGAGGCCGGAGAGCGCGCCGTCGCAGTAGCGGCCGAGCCGCTCGGCCAGCCCGAAGTCGTCGCCCATCCCCTCCAGCGCGGCCCGCAGATGGGCCAGCAAGGGCGCCGACCGTGCGTGTGTCGCCGGGTCGCGGGTGATGCCGGCCGTGCGGTAGGTGCGGAAAAGTGCCGCCTCCAGGCGGGCGCGGGGACCGGTACCGAGCCCCACGCCCTCGCCCGCGATGAGCACCTCCAGCAGGTCGATCACCCCGGCCACGTGCTCGCTCAGCACGTCGTAGTCGTCCTCGTCGGCACCGCCCCGCGGCAGATCGAGCGGGTTGAGCCGGTCGTGCGAGCCGGCCGAGAGGCGCACCACCTGACCGCCCACGGCGGCGCACAGGGCGCGGTACTCGCCCGCCTGACCCGGATCGACCACCACGCGCTGCGCGTCGAGCTCGCCCAGGCGCAACAGGTGCACCTTGGTCCAGGCGCTCTTGCCCGCGCCGGAGGAGCCGATCACCACGCTGTTGCTGTTGGGGCCGGCGTAGGGGTCGATGATGAGCGGGGTGTTGTTCTGGGTGTTGCGGCCGTACCACACGCCGTCGTCCATACACAGGACCGGGGAGCCGAAGGGATAGCTGGCGGCCGCGACCGTACCCGGCAGCGGCCGGCGGTGACCCAGGCGGTCCTGGGCCGTGGGCAAGGTGCTCTCCAATCCCGCCTGTTGGGCGAAGAGGGCGCGACGCGTCTGCAGGCGGTGGGCGCCGAAGGCGGCCTCCACACGCCGTGTGCGCGCCTCCAGGTCGGCGCGGTCGTCGCCGTGGACCTGGGCGTAGAGCGCGACCTGGAACAGGCGCTCCTCGTGGCTCTCGAGCCGGGCGAGCACCTCGCGGATCTCGGCCTGGGCCTGGCGGCGCTCCTCGCTGGGCAGGCGCCCGCGTCCCTGGGCGAAGAGGCCCACCGACTCCAGGCCCACCAGCAGATCGGTAAGCTCGGCGATACTGTGCGCGACGTCTTGCGGGATCAGGCGCAGGGCCAGCACCAGGCGCTCCGGCAGCGCCGCGAGGGTGCTGAGCCAGCCCCAGGCCACCGAGCCGGGCCAGGCCGAGAGGGCCAGGGTACGCGTCCATTCGCCATCAAAGCGCAGGTGGGTGGCCGATTCCTCGATGGCGTCGGGCGCCAGGGCCGCCGCCACCGCCCCCACCGGCGTCAGCGCATGGCGATCTGGAGGGGGCGCCGTCCAGGCACGCCACGGGCTACGCATGATCGGCCTCCTCGCTTGATGACGCTGCGGGCGGCTGGTCGAACAAGACGGAGGAACCGGGCAACAGAGCGGCGTGTCCGGCATCGAACGGCTGCAGGCGCGCCGAGCGGGGGCACAGGCGCCGGTAACACAGCACGCGCAGGGCGCCGCTGTCCAGGCGGCAGGACGGCACCCGGCACGGGCCAAACCGTCTTGCACCGCCGCACAGCGCTCGACCAGGAGTTGGCGCGCCTCACGCGTCTGCTGTCCGTCTCGGTCCGCAAACGGCCGATGGTTGCGCCACAGTGCGTGGAGGCCCCAGCCGCCCGGTGGCGGGTCAGCGGACGGCGGCTCGGCGGGGATGACGACGTAGACACGCCGGTCGAGCGCCCCCAGCCGGGTCAGGGCGCGGCGCATGTAGGCCGCATCGGCGCTGCCCAGACGGCGCACCTCCAGCGGACGCTCGGCCAGCCGCCGTAGGCGCTGCGCTGTATAGGCGCCGAGGTCCGCGGGATCGGTGCAGAGGAGCACCTGCAGGGGGAAGGCGAGGCCGAGCAGGAAGGCGTGGTAGGCAGAGTGCAGCGTGCGTTGCTGGTCCTCTTCCAGGAAGGCGACGGCGGTGCCGCTGCACTCCAACACGGCGCACTGCCGCCCGTCGGCGTAGACGAGACAGTCGTCGGCGATCTCCACGGGCACGAACGGCAGGCGCGGAGTTGCCGCACGCCGCGCCATGCGTGTGAGCGCCTCCGGTGGCGGGGCCGCCGCTGCCTGAGCCTGCGGCACGCGGGCTGACCCTGGCAAGCCGGCCAGATGCGGGAGACGCCGCGTGCCCGGCTCCGTTGCCATGGACCGGGCCGCCGTCGGTGATGTCCAAACCGCGCGGCGCTCGGCCAGCAGGTGCTGCAAGGCCAGGCGGCCCCAGGCCAGGAGAGATCGGCTCCCAGGGCGAACCAGCCCGATGATCGTCCCGAGCAGGGCGACGAGCACCGCCTCATCGACGCGGACGGCCGGGGCCAGGTGCGGTTGGGCCATGACCCCCGCCGCCGCGAAGACCCCGGCCACGAGGGGGACGACCTCGCGCGCGGTGTAGCGGCCCACGATGGGGTTGCGTCCGTCCAGGTGGGTGGGAACCTTGAGGGTGAGCGACATCAGAACCTCCTCCGGCCCGGTGTGGTCGTAGCGCTCATCAGGAGAAGAAACCCTTGAGCGAGTTGACGATGGGCGTGGCCGCGATCACCCCGACCAGGCCGATGGCGGCGTGCCACCAGGTGGAGATGGCGGTCCGCCGCAGTTGTGGGCTGGAGCCCGAGACGATCCACAGCAGGCCGCCCCAGCCGAAGATAAGCGTGCACAGCGAGACACCGATGACCAGGAAGTGGCTACTGATGAAGTCGGCGATCTTGCTGATCTTGTCGAGGGCGTCTCCCAGTCCGGACGGCGTACCGCTCGGTGGGGGAGGGCTGCCGGCTGCGAGGTGCAGGACACGATAGGCGTGCAGGGCGGCGACAGACAGATGCGGAGCAGCGCCGATCAGAAGATGGGTGGACATGAGGGTACAATCCTTTCTTTGCGCCGTGACGACGTGTGAGCATGGGTGACCGGGTTATCCCTGAGAACTGGAACGTCGGGGAGGGGAGCGGCTACCCACCGGCGCCTCCCTTCAAGACCAGGCCGGTCACCGAACGCAGCGCCAGCAGGCTCACCGCCAGCGGCGTGCCCGTATAGCCCCGCAGGATGCGCGGGACGCGCAACACCACCACGAAGACGCCCAGCGCGACCAGGTACTGCGCCCAGGTCAGCATGTTGCCCAGGCTGGTCTCCCCGGCGATGGTCGTGCCATCCTTGCCGAAGACCAGCGGCGCGTAGAGCACCAGGTCCTCGCCCATGTGCAGGACCACGATCTGGACGAACTGCGTGATCAGCGTGACCACGAAGAGGCGGCTCCAGAGCTCGGCCATGCCTTGCAGGCGCGGCCAGGCGTAGCAGAGCAGCCCGGCAGGGGCCAGGATCAACAGGCCGTCGAGCAGGCCGATGCGAATGATCATCTGGATCGCCAGCAGCAGCTCCAGTACCCCATCGACCAGGCTGAGCAAGGCGCCCAGGACGGCCCCGTTCAGGGCACCGCTGTGCGCGCTCACGGCGAAGAGTCGCCCCGACTGCAAGCCGGAGGCCCCGTCGGTGGCGGCATTGGCCAGGGCGACGGCCGTACCCAGCACCGGCAGGCTGCCGTTGGCCAGCAGCGCCGCCAAAGTCAGGCGCCAGAAGCGTTCGAGGGCCCCGGCATAGGTGCGCTGGGCGGCGGCGGAGGCGAGAATTTCCAGGCAAAGGCCCAGGAAGATGAAGAGGATGAAGGCGTCGGCCAGGGTGCGGACGCCGTCCCAGTAGCGTGCCACAACGGGGTTGGAGAAGGTCAAGCCGGGATCGGTATTGGTCCAGATGTCGGCGGCGCCGACGGTGTCGTTCAGATCCTGGACTGCTCGCGACAGGTTGTTGAGGAGCGCGGTGGCAATGCTCGAGCCCCAGGAGCCGACATCCCAGAGGTCGCAGCCGACGGTGCCACCCATGCTCGCCCCTGCGGCCCGTGTTGTCACCGTCGCAGCCGGCGTGGAGGTGGTGTAGAGCACCAGGCACGAGCTATGGCCGGCGGAGCAGACGGTGTAGGGCGTGGAAGTCGGGCCCGGCGTCGCGGTCGGTAGCCGGGTGACCAACGCCGTCCGCGTCGGCACCGAACGTCTGACCGCGATCTGGCCGGATACCGGGCTGGTCCGCAGGCCCGTGAGCAGCGCCCACAGTCCCATGCTGGCAACACAACTGCGCCATCCACGTTGTGCCATCGTCGCTCCCTCCTCGTCGCTGGCTCATGGCCAACGTGAGGGCAGCGTAGGGCAGGGCGCTCCGGAAGGTCTCCGTGTGGAGATTCTCTGGAGAAAGACATCGACCTCCGCAGCGTCAATGACCGGGGGACTGGGCCAACGGGCGGTGCGGGTTGGGCAGCGGGACGGTGGGGCGATGAACGGTCAAGTAGAGGTTGGGGATGGCATATTCCAGTTACCCGCCGAGAGAGCAGGGATTACTGCATCTGACCGTAGAGCAGCGTCGGCGCGACGTGCCACCAGCGGCACCGGCCGCGGCAACCGGAGTGACCGGCGTGGGTCGTCAGGGCATAGTCGTACAGGCACTACCCGTCCGTGGTCATGGTGGGAATCACAGTTCGGGGCGGGGACGTCGCGTAGAGAGTGGACCACTGTGTATATGCTCTGCTGGGTACGCGAGCCGAGTTGCTGCACCGGCACAATCTTAGTCAGCGGGTCCGGGGGCCTGCCACCCAGCCACAGTCAGAGTCCCGATCCTCGGAGCGTGCAGGCGAGTGCCAACCGCATCGAGCCGCACCTGAGGGAAGTTGACGATGGCGCATCCAAGCGCTGGCCTTGACTCAGTGTGCTGTCAGTATTGTCGTCAGCGCGGTGGACGCCAGGTTCAACAAGACGGTAAACGCGACAAAAGCACAAACGGTCCTCGTCCATCGCCGCAACCAGTGCCCGAGCGCCTGCGTAAGGTGCTCTCGCAGATAGGTGTCACTCTCTGTGTTACGCCGGATCATGGCATCGTACGCTGTGGCCACACTTGCAATAGCGGCAACAACGCCATAGCTCACTCCGACGGAGATGAGCGGGGCCTGCCATCGTTCGGCTCCACGGGCGAGATGGACCTGTAGTAAGACGTACACGCGCATCGTCAAGAGCAGCGACGGCCACGCCTTCCATACGGCAAGACCGAGCATGAGCAAGAGCGGGAAGGCCATGCCGAGAAAGGCAAACCACCGATAGGTTCGATTGCCCTGATAGCGCGCCTCGATGCGCTGCCGGGCCAGCCGCTCCCGGCGACGTGCGTAGTCACTGATAAGATCATGCAGTGCGGCGAGCGACAGCCGCGATTCCGGCATCGTGTCGGCCCAACCACCGCCGATGGTCGCCTGCAGTGAGAGTCCCTCCAGCGTCTCTTCTACCAGCGGCACAGTCCGCAGGACAGTCTCATCACCGAGTGCCTGTGCGGCCGGGCTTCATGGCCGTCATCGAGCGTGAAGTCGAGCGCAGCGGCCAGGGTGGGAGTTGGCGGCGCGCCCTGCGCCTGGCGCCCTACCTGCCCCTGGCGGGGCGGCGCCTGCTGTTCCGCCGGCTGCATCGGCAGCTCGGCGGGGCGCTGGCCTTCCTGGTCTCGGGCGGCGCGGCGCTCGACCCCGCCCTGGCGCGCAAGTGGGAGCTGGTGGGCATCCCGGTCCTAACCGGCTACGGCGCGACGGAGGCGGCGCCGTGCATCGCCACCACCGACCTGAGCCATCGCAAGCCGGGCTCGGTCGGCAAGGCCGTGCCGGGCGTGGAGATCCGGGTCGCCGCGGACGGGGAGATCCTGGTGCGCGGGCGCAACGTGATGCCCGGCTACCGGCAGAACGCGGAGGCCACGCGGGCGGCGTTCGCCGAGGGCTGGCTCAAGACCAGCGACCTGGGCCGGCTTGACGCGGAGGGCTACCTGACGCTGGTGGGGCGCAAGAAGAGCATGATCGTGCTCGACAACGGCCAGAAGGTGTATCCGGAGGACGTGGAGGAGGCGCTGCGGCGGGCGGGGGCCGCGGACGCGGTGGTGTTCGGGCGGGCGACGGACCAGGGCCCGCAGATCCACGCCGTGTTGCTGCTCGGCCCGGAGGCGTCCGAGGCGGAGCCGATCGTGGCGGCGGCGAATGCGCGCCTGGCCCCGCATCAGCGGGCGCGCGGCTATGCGGTGTGGACGGAGGCCGACTTCCCGCGCACGCATACACTCAAGGTGCGGCGCGACCTCGTGGAGAAGGCTGTCTCGGGCCACGCTGTCCTCGGGTCCACGGCCGACGTTGAGCCGGGCAGAACGTGCCTCACGTCACATGCCCTCGGCTTGTCAGCAGGTGGGCCAGACCGACCGTGAGAGGGAAGGCCACGGCGACGATGGCAGCGACGCCGAGATAGGTCGGGAACGGCCAGGACCATGAGCACGCGCAGCCAGTCGATGGAGTAAACGCGCTGCCGCGGCGCCGCGACCGCCGGGGCCAGCGGCTCGGCCAGCGTCACGCGCGGCGCACCTCCCGTCGCACCAGTCGTCAGAGTTTGATCGCGACGGCCTCCAGCCAGAGGAACAACACCAGGGCGACGAGCCGCTGCTGGACGCCGCGCCGGCCGGGCTCAGATCGTCGATGCCCGCCCACACCACCTTGAGCCGCCGGCCACGCGCGAGGACGGCAGATCTACCTATCCGATCCAGTAAGATCATACGCTTGTGTTCACCCGTGCCATATTCCGTGCTTCACCTGACGGAGCAACCGCGTGAGCCGCGGATCACGCCCAGAACGGGCGCGCCGACACGGTGCAGGATACCGCCTCGGTCCATCAACATTATGGGCCGGCCGCGTCGGCTGCGCATCAGGTGAACCACCCGATGCGCTCCACGCCGCATCCGGCTATCCTGCTAACCGGGAGCCACCGTTTGAGAGGCTACCGCCATGGACACACAGCGTTGCCGTGTCGAGAGGCCGTTGGACCATGGCACGATCCATCCGGCACTGCGGAGACGCGGGTGCCGGGCATGGCACACGAGGGCGAGGTGACACGATGACGTTCCTGTGGCTCATCGTCTGGCTGGTCGCGCACACGCCGACGGTACAGATGTTCGGGACCTGGAACAACTGGGGGATCGCCCTGGCCGTCTGCGTGGTGATCGACCTGACCGGCTCCATCGGCGCCAATGCACGGCGTGGCCGCTGGCCGAAGGATGCGGCCCAGATGTAGCGCGCGGCCCGGTGCCGCCGGTCGTACCCGACGAGGTACAGGCTAGATCAGGCGAAACACCCGATGCGGGGCGTGGCGCGGGGCCGTATGCTCGGTAGTGAGGACAGGACCCCGGCCGTGCCCTCCGTGGCCGCGCCTGCCCGAATGGCCCCACATCTGGTGACCTCTGGCCGGCGTCAGCGGGGCCATTCGGCCCTGGGCGGTGTCCGCGCCGCACTCTACCCTAGTGGTAGGTAGTGCGAGTGGCGGAGGGCCTATGATCAGGATTCTACTGGCCGAGGACCATGCCATGGTGCGCGCCGGCCTGCGCCAGATCCTGGAACGCCAGCCGGATATGCGGGTGATCGCCGAGGCACGGGACGGTGCGGAGGCCATCGCCCTGGCCATCCAACTGGAACCGACCGTGGCCATCCTGGATGTCGGGCTGCCCGGCGTCGACGGCCTGGAGGCCCTCGAACAGATCAAGGTGCACGCCCCGCACATCCGCGCGCTGATGCTCAGCGGCCTGGCGAACGAGCCGCACGTGCGGCGGGCCCTGCAGGGGGGCGCCGCGGGCTACCTGCTCAAGGAACAGGGGTCAGAGGACCTGATACAGGCGGTGCGCACGGTGGCCCGCGGGGACCTGAGCTATGTCGGGGCGGGGATCGCGGATGTGGTGGCCAGTTCGGGCAGGAGCGACGGGCCGGTACCGTCGCACAGCCGGCTGACGGTGCGGGAGCGCGAGGTGTTGCGGCTGGTGGCGCAGGGCTATAGCAATGCGGGGATCGCGGCGCTGCTGCGCCTGAGCCCCAAGACGGTGGACTCGCACCGGGCGCGGCTGATGGACAAGCTGGACTTGCACAGTCGCGCGGCGCTGACTAACTATGCCCTGCATCAGGGCTACGTGGTCGTGGCCTGAGACGCGGCCGCCCCCCGGCTGAGCGTTGCATCGCCCTTATCCGGTATCCGGCGCGATAGATCCGACCCGACCAGATCCGCGATCATCCTGTGTCGACAGGCACGTCGACAAGCGCCGTCTATGGTGCCCGGGCGGTCTGCGTACCATCCCGCCCCCCACCACTCACGCCGAACGCCTGGGCGGTGTCGGCGTATTGCCGCAGGCGCGCCTCGACCAACTGATGCACGCTGCCTTCCGGGTACGCCCCCGCCTGGTCGCGCCGGCCGGCCGGCCGCCCCGTGAGCAACTCTATCCCCTCGTCGATGCTGCTCACCGCCCAGATGTGGAACTGCCCGGCCCGCACCGCCGCCACCACCTCTTCGGACAGCATCAGGTGCCGCACGTTGGCGGCGGGTATGGCCACCCCCTGCTCCCCGCTCAGCCCGCGCGCCTTGCACACCGCGTAGAAGCCCTCGATCTTGTGCGTCACGCCCCCCACCGCCTGCACCGCCCCGTGCTGGTTCACCGAGCCGGTCACCGCGATGCCCTGCCGCAGCGGCACCCCCGACAGCGCCGAGAGCAGCGCGTAGAGTTCCGTCGAGGAGGCCGAGTCGCCCTCCACCTCGCTGTACGACTGCTCGAAGGTGAGGGTGGCCGAGAGCGCCAACGGACGCTGCTGGGCGTAGGTGCCCGCGAGGTAGCCCGACAGGATCAGGAAGCCCTTGGAGTGGATGGGTCCCGACAGCTCGATCTCCCGCTCGATGCTCTGCACCGTGCCGCGGCCCAGGGCCACGCGGGCGCTGACCCGCGAGGGCAGGCCGAAGGTGTAATCGCCCACGTCGATCACCGAGAGGCCGTTGACCTGGCCGATGCGCGTCCCCTCCGTCGCGATGGCGATGGTGCGCTCGGCGATCGCCTCCCGCAGGCGCTCCTCGACCAGATTGGAGCGGTACTCCTTGCGCTCCACCGCGCGCTCCACGTCCTCCGCCTGGACCAGCTCGTGGCCCGCCTTGCCGGCCCAGAAGCTGGCCTCGGTCACCAGGTCGCCGATCTCCAGCAGGCGCGTGGAGAGCTTACCCTGATGCTCGCGCAGGCGGGCCCCATACTCGACGACACGGGCCACGCCGCCGCGGTCGAAGTGGCGCCGGCCGTCGGTGCGCGCCAACTGGCTGATGAAGGCCGCGTAGTGGCGGACGCTCTCCTCGGTCCACTCCATGTCCGGCGCGAAATCCGCCTTGACGCGGAAGATCTCGCGGAAATCGTCGTCCTGGTGGTAGAGCGCCTGATAGAGCTCGGGCGAGCCGATCAGGATCACTTTCAGGGCCAGGGGGATCGCGGCGGGGCGCAGCGTCGTCGTCGGCAGGGCGCTCATCTGCTCGGCCAGGTTCTCGATGGCCGCCTCGCGGGTCAGGATGGCGCGCTTGAGCGCCTCCCAACTGAAGGGGTTGCGCAACACGTCGAGGGCCTGCATCACCAGGAAGCCGCCGTTGGCGCGATGCAGAGCGCCCGGCTTGATCTGATGGAAGTCGGTCACCATGGCGCCGAAGGCGGCGCGATAGTCGATGCGTCCGGCCAGGTTGTAGAAGGTGGGATTGCGCTCGAACCCCACGGGGGCGCCGCGCAGCCGGCTGTTGTCGACGAAGACGTTGACGCGGTAGCGCATCAGGCGATCGGCGCGCAACGCCGCCCTCTCTGTTAGGTTCGCCGGGTTCCCCGCCTCTTGCGGCGCCGACGGGCGGAAATCGTCCAGGTGTTCGGGCAGGTCGTTCTGCACGCGATCGAGATGCGCCAGGATGTCGGGATGGCCCGCATAGCGCTCGCGCAGGTCTTCCAACAGCGGGCCGACTGCGAAGAGCGCGACATCGCGATCCAGCACACGGATGCGCTCGGCGGCGTCCTTCTCCAACTGGTGGACCTGGCGCATCGTGTCGGCCACCCTGGCCTGGATCTCTTCACCACGTTGCTCGATGTCCCGGCGCTGCTCGGGGCCGAGGCGCTCGAACTCCTCGCCCGAGAGGGGATGGCCGTTGGCCAGCGGCACACTGGCGATGCCGGCCGGCGTCGTCTCCAGGGCGAAGCTGCGCCCCTGGGCGAAGCGCTGCAGATCAGAGAAGAGCGCTTCGCGGCGGCCGGTGATCTCGGCCAGCGCCTCACGGCGGCGGCTTTCATAGGTCTCGCTATCGAAGGCACGCGGGATCTCGCGCTGGGCCGCGCTGAGGAACTCGTCCATTGCCCGCGCGAAGGCCGTCCCTTGCCCCGCCGGAAGGCTGATGGCAATGGGGTGGTCGGGCTCCTCGAAGTTGTGCAGGTAGAGCCAATCGGGCGGCGCCGGCCGGGTGGCGGCGTACCGTTCCAGGAAGCCGTGCACGGTGCTCTCGCGGCCGGAACCGGGTGCGCCGGCCACGAAGAGGTTATAGCCGTGGGTGCCGATGTCGAGTGAGAACTCTATGGCGTCGATGGCCCGCGGCTGGCCGATGGTGTCCTCCAGCGGGGCGATCTCGGCGGTACTCCGGAAGGGCAGGCTCGCCGGGTCGAGGCGGCGCCTCAATTGGTCCGGGACCAATTCCAGTCCTTCGCCATTCTTCTCCAAGGTGCAATCCTCTCTGCTCGCTGTGCGGCCGTAAGCGGCAGTTGCATTCTGCCATACAGCGGTCGTCCTGCATCAGCATCTGTCCCTCCTGCTTGGGACACATCAGGTGAAACACCCGATGCCCGCTGATTCGGGCGCTGCTACGCTGATAGTTAGGTTAGGAAGGCACGAGCTTCCGGCATGGCACTGCGATGAAGGAAGGAGGCGCCGCAAGACGTGAGCGAAGTTTACGCCAGTAGGGGCGGCTCGTACCGCCTCGTAGAGGATTCCTCAGACGCGCAAGCCGTCTGAGATTAAGGAGGAGACACACATGACCACTGCCGTGAAAGAGCCCGAGACCAAGGTAGAGGTCAAGCCGGAGGTGGCCGTGCCCAAGCACGAGGAACGGCCGCTGCGCCGCTTCGATCCCTTCGAGCTATTCGATGAGATGCAGGAGGAGATGGCCCGCCTGTGGGGTCAGACCTGGCCCTTCATGCCGCGTCCCCTGTCCCGTCCACTGCGCCGGTTGGCTGCGACCGCCTGGACACCCCGCCTGGATGTCTACGAGAAGGACGGCCGGGTGCTGATCAAGGCGGAGTTGCCCGGGCTGACCAAGGAGGACATCGAGGTCACGCTGGAGGAGGGCAATCTGCTGATCCGCGGCGAGCGCAAGGCGGAACACGAGGTCAAGGAGGAGAACTACTATCGGATGGAGCGCAGCTACGGCCGCTTCTTCCGCCGCGTGCCGCTGGACTTCGTGCCCAAGGTCGAGGAGATCACAGCCACCTACAAGGATGGTGTGCTGGAGATCGCGGTGCCCCGGCCGGCCGAGACAGCGCCCAAGACGCAGAAGATCACCTTTGCGTAGGTGATAACGCCGCTATCCTGCCGGGGGGCGGCCCGCGGGCCGCCCCCCGGCAGGTAGGTGAAGGGTGCGTTCATGGCCAGGGTAGTTGTCGGGAGTGATGCCGCAATCCCGCGTCCACTGCTGGGTGAGCTGCGGCGGGATACCTGCGTGAGGAGACCGCGGTGCGTGTCGCGGTCGAACAGGTTGTGGTCTCGCTCACCGTCCCGATGAGCAGCTACGCCAGGCAAACGGCGGTGCGGGAGGTGGTCCACCGTGCGGGTGACCGAGATCGTGAATCAGCCACGGATCAGTGACCTGGACTGAGCGACGCCACCGGAGCAGCGGACGGGGCCTGCGAACAATTCCCAGGCGTCGCCCTTGCCTTGTAGGCGGTGGTACACCCGGGCACGGGATTGCCTGCAAAGTGCGCCCTGCACATCTTTAGGAGAGCCGGTGATCACATCCAGGCCTGTTGCGAGATGGATTCCATGCCGCTATCAGGTGGTCCACCCGATGGCGGTTCGAACCATCGGATGTATCGTACAGGGTAGGAGGGCTCGACCCACGCCCACACCGGCATGGTGTCCTCTCCACCGAAAGGGGAAGGCAGCGATGACGACGATGACGTTGACCGCATTTGACGTCCGTAAGGAATACAGGAACCTGTACCACCCGCCGGCCACGGCCGTCACCCTCATGGATGTCCCACCCATGAATTTCCTCATGATCGACGGGCACGGAGATCCCAACACGTCACAGGAGTATCGCGATGCCCTGGATACCCTGTATGCCGTCTCCTACACGCTCAAGTTCATGCTCAAGAAGGGCGCGGCAGCCATCGACTATGGCGTGCTGCCGCTCGAAGGACTGTGGTGGGCCACCGACACGGACGCGTTCGCACTGGCCCGCAAGGACACTTGGGACTGGACAATGATGATCATGCAGCCGCCGTTTGTCACGGGTCCCCTGGTCGAGGAGGCGATCGGGCAGGTGGCCGCCAAGAAGAATCCCTCCGCGCTGCCGAAGCTGCGCTTTGCCTGCTTCCACGAGGGCTTGTCGGCCCAGATCATGCACATCGGCCCGTTCTCCGCCGAAGGTCCCACCATTGAGCGCCTGCACCATTTCATTGGGGAGAGCGGGTATGCCATCACCGGCAAGCACCACGAGGTGTACCTGAGCGATCCGCGCCGCGTGGCGCCGGAGCGGATGAAGACGGTGATCCGGCAACCCATCGGCGCACTCCCGACCAGCATACCTACTCGACCCAATGCCGGCTCAATCTGATTGGCATGGCTCAGGCGGCTGTGTCAGAGCAATGCCATCTGTCCGGGCGCGACTGTGACCAACATCGGCGAGGCGATGCCCTCCGAGCGGCTGGATGCGACGGGGGCCGAGCGAGCCGGCACGTTCGCGGCGCTGGCCCCTGCCTACCTGGACCCGACGGATATCGCGGCGCTCGCGCTGTTCCTGGCTTCGGACGAGCCGCGGCACATCAACGGCGCGATCATCGCGGCCGATGGGGGCTGGGCTGCCGTCTAGCCACGGCGGGGCTGGGGCGCGCTTGAGCGACGCCCTGCTCTTCGGCCTCAGTCTCGCGCTCATCGGCGGTGTCTTCGGGAGCATTGCCCTGCTACTCGCGCAGTTCACCCAGGAGCGGCGCACGGCGGCCGGGATGGCGGGGCCTGCTGCTCGCCTTCATCGTGCTGGATATGGCCCATCGGGTCATCCCGGGGATGGAGTGGCTCTCGCGCCTGTCGCCGGTCTACTACAACCTGAGCAAACCTCTGGTAGCAGGCTACGGTGCCAACGGAGGCGCGCTGCTGGTGATGGCCTTCGCCGTCACGCAGGCGAGCCGCTGGGCGGCCGATGAGGAGGAGGGCCGGCAGGACTTGGTGCTGGTCACACCGCAGCCGCGCTTGCGGGTCATCCTGGCACGCTTCGGCGCGCTGACCACCGCGACGGTCCTCATCGGGGTACTGACCCTGGCGCTTACGGCGCTAAGCGGCCGGGCGGTGTAAGCTCTTGGAATTGTCATGGGCCTGGCGAAGCTGCTGGGCTTTGCGGACGAGGGCCGCATCGACCGCCGCTTTGAGGTCGGCGACCTGCGCAAAGCTGCGAATAGGTAACTGATGCGCTTTGACGTCATTCCAGAGGGGCTCGATCTCCGATTGCTCGGGGCAATAGCGCGCCAGGTAGAGCAGGTGCACGTTGGCGGCCGCCAGGAGGGGCTGCGCCTGCTGGAGGGTCGCCCCGGTGTGCACGGAGTAGTTGTCCAGCGCGACCAACAGGGGCCGGGCGCGGCGCCAGTCGGGGGCGGCGTCGGCGGGGCGGCCGGCGATCTGCCACAGGAAGGCCACCAGGCGGGTCCCATCGATGGGACCGACCTCCTCCACGCTTAGCCCGTGCGCGGCGGCGCGCTGCTGGGGCGTGGTGCGCGGCGCCTTGGACCGCACCTGGGGCAGCACGGCCCAACTCTGGAAGTCCAAGCGGCCGGCCTGCGGGCCGTGCGTGAAGTAGGCGCCGATGGCGTTCACGCGCCGCCCTTGGGGGGCCTGGTAGGGCACGCGCAGCCGCGCCCCGCGCAGGTACCAGGTGTAGGTGGTGGGCAAGGTCAGGGCGAAGCCCCCTTCGTCGAGGTGGCACAAATCCATCACGCCGGCATCCCCCTTTTTGCGGCCGCCGCGAGCTCCGCGCCCCGCTCGGCCACCTCCTGGGGGTCCTGCTTGTGGCGCAAGCTACGGCTGGTGCGCTGCCAGGTGATCTTGGCCCGTCGCAGGTGGCGCCGCAGGCGGTCCGCGCTCAGGCGCACCCCGTACTGCGCCGCGGTCCAGTCCGCGAGTTGGGCGGCCGTCCAGGTGCGCCCCCCCTGCGCCACCGCGGCCCGCACGCCCTCCAGCATCGCCGCCGTCAAGGCCGATTGCTTGCCGCCCCGCGGCTTGTTGGGCAAGGCGTCGAAGCCCCCGGCCAGGAAGGCTTTGACCCACAGGCGCACCGTCTGTTCATGCTGGCCCAGGTAGAGCGCGATGCGCGGCACGCTCCAGCCCGTGTCGGACAGGCGCACCATCTCCAGCCGATCGCGCGTGCTGGGGGCCAGCCCTTTCGCGCGGGTGCGCTCCCGCAGCTCCTGGCGCTGCGCCTCAGATAAGGTAATGCGGTACATAGCCTCAAGCTTACCGAATTCCACGAGCTTCGACCACCGAGCTACTTAGCGGCAGCCGCCAGCGGCCTGGGGCTGGTAGTGGCGTCGCTGCGCTTCATGCGCAAGGATATTGCGATCTAAGTAGAAGTTGGTAAGTTCTTGCAGCTCGTCCAGCGTAGATTCCAAGGCTATTTGCGCTACATCGCCCAGCACGAACATACCGGCGCCTACTTAGACTGGAACGTTGCCGGCGGCAAGCCGCTCCGCCAGGCACAGGGCATCGACCGGCCAGAAGGCGCGCGGTCGCGGACGAGCCACGCCTGATAGGCCGTGCAGGGGACGGCAGGTCAACAGCGCCTCGCGCCACCGCGGTGGGATGGATCGCGCGCCGTGGAGAGCGCCGAGCAGGGCGCCCGCGATCGCGCCGTTGGTGTCGGTGTCGCCGCCGCCCATCACCGTGGCGACCACGCCCTCCTCGA
>Ga0209062_1003041_pt1 | contig 20430 bp, 15 predicted proteins | sample Coa_R2_2_FD_187158 | JGI IMG/M metagenome (GOLD analysis project Ga0209062, IMG submission 187158) | Surface soil microbial communities from Centralia Pennsylvania, which are recovering from an underground coalmine fire - Coalmine... | ecosystem: Environmental > Terrestrial > Soil > Unclassified...
CCTGATCCTGGAACGCAAGGCGGCGGGCGATGCCACGATTATCTCCACCCACAACCTGTACGAGGCCGAGACGGTGGCCGATCGCGTCGCCATCGTGGCCCGCGGGCGCGTGCGCCGCCAGGGCACACCAGCCGAGCTGTGCCGGCCGCTCGACGGCCTGGAGTCGTACCACCTGACGCTGGCCGGTCCGCTGGATGGACACCTCCCGGTGCTGGAGAGCATCGCCGGCGTGCAGGCGGCCGGAGTGGCCGCCGCCGGCCCCGAGGAGCACCGCCTGTCGTATCGTACGCGCACGCCGCGTGCCACCAACGCCGCCGTGGTAGCAGCGCTGGTAGGGCGCGGGGCGGAGGTGGTCAGTCTGGCCGTGCAGCCGCGCCAGTTGAGCGAGGTCTATATCGAGACCATGGAGGAGGCGGAGCGATGTCCGTGACCTGGGTCATTGCCCGGCGCGAGGCCAACAGCATCCTGCGCCAGCGTCGTATGCTGTTATTTGCCGTCGGTTTCGGCGTCGTCATCCCGCTGGTGGCCGGTGCGGGCGTGGTCGGTCTGGTCATGCGTCTGAGCTCGTACGTCGAGGTGGCAAGCCTGGGCCACCTGCACGCCGCTCTGCACGTCACCGGCCTGCAGCACTTGGTGCAGGGCATGCTGGTCTGGCTGGGTATCTTCCCCATTCTCTTCAGCGCTCAGTTCGCGGCCATCGCCTTCGCCTCGGAACGGGAGCGGCGCTCGCTCCCGGCGCTGCTGGCCACGCCCGCGCCGCTCGGCGCCATGATCGCCGGCAAGCTGCTGGCCTCGCTGGCACCGGGCTGGGCCACGGTGCTGGCCTCGTTCGGCGTCTATCTGGCGGGCGTCAACGCCGTGGCGCCGGAAGCGACAGCCTGGCTGCCGGCAGATATGGTGATCGGCGCGCTGCTCTTCCTTATCGCGCTGTCCCTGTTGGTCAACGGCACTGCCCTGCTCATCTCTGCCCGCTCGCACACCATCGCCGGCGCCTCCTCGACGGTCACGTTTGTCTCGCTGCCGGCCAGCATCGCCACGGTTGTCTTCGCCACGCTGATGGGCGTCCTCGGCACGGTGGCCGTGGTCGGCATCGCCCTGGCCATCGCCGGCTTTGCCGCCATCGTCCTGTTGCTGGGCACGGCGCTCTGGCGGCGCGAGGAGATCTTGGCGAACTGAGCTCCGCTGGCATCATTCCAAAGCGCTGAGATGCACGGCCATGGTAGCGCGCGGGCCGCGCCTGTACAACAGGTGTCGCTGATCGAGCGCACGTGTTCTTGTGCCCGCTGGGGGAACTACGCTATGCTGTTGCTCAAGAAGCTGGGGACACCGCCGAAGACAGGTGAGGAGAGCGCCGTGAAAGCCGCCGTCTGTTACGAGTTCGGCAAACCGCTGGTCATCGACGAGATCGAGATCGATCCGCCGCGCAGCGGTGAGGTGGTGGTGCGCCTGGCGGCGACCGCCGTCTGCCATAGCGATGTGCATCACATCAGGGGCCACTGGGGCGGTCTCACGCCGACGGTGACGGGACACGAATCGGCGGGCATCGTCGAGGAGGTGGGCGAGGGCGTCACCTTCACCAGGCCCGGCGACCACGTGGTGGTATCGCTGCTGCGCTCCTGCGGCCACTGCTTCTACTGCACCACCGGGGCGCCGTATTTCTGCGAAGGCCGTTTCGTGCTGGACGCCGAGACCCGCCTGCACACCAGGGGCGGCGAGCCGGTCGAGCAGGGTATCTTCGTCGGCGGATTCGCCGAGTACGCGGCCGTCGATCAGTCCCAGGTGGTGCCGGTGCCCAAAGAGGTGCCCCTGGAGTGCGCGGCCCTGCTGGCCTGCGGCGTGATCACCGGCGTGGGCGCCGTGATCAACGCCGCACGGGTCGAGCCCGGCAGCAGTGTTGTCGTCATCGGGGCGGGCGGCGTCGGCCTCAACGCCGTGCAGGGGGCCGCGCTCTCCGGCGCCAATCCGATCATCGCCGTGGATATGCTCGACGCCAAGCTGGAGGCGGCGCGGACCTTCGGCGCCACGCACACGGTCAACGCGCGGCGGGAGGATGCCGTGCGGGCGGTGCGCCGGCTGACTCCGGCAGAACACGGCGCGGATTACGTCTTCGTCACCGTCGGCAGCGCGGCGGCGACCGAGCAGGGTGTGAAGATGTTGCGCAAAGAGGGGCTGCTGGTGGCCCTGGGCATCCCCGAGATCGAGGCGACGACGCCGCTCTCCGTCTACGACCTGGTGATCAAAGGGGCGCGAGTGATGGGGTGCCGGCAGGGTGCGTCCCGCCCGCGGGTCGACGTGCCGCGCCTGGTAGGGCTGTATCAGAGCGGCCGGCTCAAGCTCGACGAGCTGATCACGGCGCGCTACCCGCTCGAGCGCATCAACGAGGCCATCGCATCCATGGAGCGCGGCGAGGCCCTGCGCAACGTCATCGTCTTCTCGTGAGGCCCGTCGAGCCTCAGACCCGTCGCGGCGACGGCTTCCAGACCAGGAAGAGAAGACAGTCGACGACCAGCGCCACCTTACCCCCAAGGTCGATAGCCGCCATACCCCAGCCGCCGGCGGAGTGGAAGACGAACGTGGTGACGATGCACCAAACCAGGAGACCGAGCAGAAAGCGCCCCTTGGTCACTACCCCCGAAGTAACGGCTTAGCCTGCATTATTCACGAGGACCGCGGGGCACCGTTCCTGGGACCGCCGGCATCCTTGCCGGCAGGGATGCCGGCGGCGTCGGCCCGCGGGTCGCCGCCAGGCAGGGTCGTCCCGCCCTATCAGACGCCCATGAATAATCCAGGTTAGATCGCCAGCCCGACGAATAGCGCCGCAACGATCAGGACTACCACATACCGCAACTCCATGAGAACCTCCCTTCTTTCTCAACCAGCATCAACGCTCGGTACCGCCACGGCTCCAGCTAAAATAGACATGCCCTTGTGTCTGCCGCCGATATTGTAGCAGGAGACGTAGCATCGCTGTCATACCCCCACCGCTCACCCGTTCTGGGACACGAAAGTGGGCGCCAACTCCGCGCGCCTGGCCACGGCGCGAGCGGCAACCAGCCCCGTGCATGACGGCGCGGGCGCTCTTTCGTTTTCGGGCTAGAATCAAGGTACAGGCCACGACACACAGGAGGTTCCGATGCAGATCTATGACTCTATTCTGGAGGCGGTGGGGCATAGCCCGCTGATCCGCCTACGCCGCGTGGGGCGCGGGCTCCGCCCCACCATTCTGGGCAAGGCCGAGCACCTAGAGCCGGGTGGCTCCATCAAGGATCGCATCGGCATCACTATGATCGACGAAGCCGAGCGCGCCGGTCTGCTGAAGCCGGGCGGCACCATCATCGAGCCCACCGCCGGCAATACCGGCACCGGCCTGGTGCAGGCCGCCGCGGTGAAGGGCTACCGTTGCATCTTCGTGATGCCCGATAAGGTGAGCCAGGAGAAGATCGCCTTACTCAAGGCTTACGGCGCCGAGGTGGTGATCACGCCCACGGCGGTGCCGCACGAGTCGCCGGAGAGCTATTACTCGGTGGCAGATCGCCTGACGCAGGAGATCCCCGGCGCCTATCAGCCCAACCAGTTCGCCAACCCGGCCAACCCCGCGGCCCATTACCAGACGACCGGCCCGGAGATCTGGGAGCAAACGGAGGGCCACCTGGATGTGCTGGTGGCCGGACTGGGCACTGGTGGGACCATCAGCGGCGTGGGGCGCTATCTCAAAGAGCAGAACCCCGCCGTGACCATCGTGGGCGTCGATCCCGAGGGCTCCATCTATTCCGGCGATACGCCCAAGCCCTACAAGGTGGAGGGTATCGGCCAGAGCTTCTTCCCCGCCACGGCCGATCTGTCCGTGGTCGACCGCTGGATTCGCGTGAGCGACCGCGATAGCTTTCTCACCGCGCGCCGGCTGGCGCGCGAGGAAGGGCTGCTGGTCGGCGGATCGGCGGGCACGGCCGTCTATGGCGCCCTGCAGATCGCGCAGGAACTGGACGAGAGCAAGACCATCGTCGCCATCCTGGCCGATGCCGGGCGCAATTACCTGAGCAAGATCTACTCCGACGACTGGATGCGCCAGAACGGCTACCTCGAACGCTTCCCCGCCCGCCGCGTGGCCGACGCCATGGCGCCGCGCAAGGGCGAGCGTCCGCCCCTGGTCTTCGCCAAGCCGCGCGATAAGGTGGGCGCGACGATCGATGTGATGCAGAGCTATGGCATCTCGCAGATGCCGGTCTTCGAGGGGGCCGAGCCGCTAACGGTAGCGGCCATGATCGGCTCCATCGAGGAGCGCACGTTGCTCGACCGCATCTACCGCGAGCCGGAGAAGGTCGACGCCGACGTCACCACGGCGATGGGGCCGCCCTTTCCGGTGGTGGATGAGAACAGCGATGTAGAGAGCGCCTTCGAGCAACTGCTGGATGGCGCCAATGCCCTGATGGTGGCCCACGGCGAGACGCCGGTCGGCCTGATTACGCGTCTGGATTTGCTGGAGTTTGCTGCGCACCGCCGGCGCTAGCGGGCCGGCGACTGAAGTCGCCTGGCAGGGACGAACCGGCTAAAGCCGGATAACGGTTGGGCGTATGCAATACGCCCCTACGATGCCCGTCCCTTGCCATGACACTTTAGTTTTAGAACTGGCATGCAACCGAAAGAGATTAAGGATACTTGATGAACGAAGAGAGCCGTTCCTGGGGCTTCGCCACGCGGGCCATCCACGTGGGGCAACCGCCCGATCCGACCACCGGCGCGGTGGCCGTGCCAATCTACCAGACCGCCACCTTTGCCCAGGAAGCGGTGGGGCAGCACAAAGGCTACGAGTATGCCCGCACCGGCAACCCGACACGCACCGCGCTGGAGCAGTGCCTGGCATCGCTGGAAAACGGCGCCCATGGTCTGGCTTTCAGCTCGGGCATGGGGGCCGAGTCGGCGCTGACCTATCTGCTGCGCGCGGGCGACCACATCGTGGCCCACGACGACCTCTACGGCGGCACCTCCCGTCTGTTCAACCGGCTGCTGGCGGCTTTCGGCGTGGAGGTGGACTACGTCGACGCCGGCGATCCGGCAGCCGTGGCCGGCGCCCTGCGGCCCAGCACGCGCATGATCTGGCTGGAGACGCCGACCAACCCCCTGCTGCGCATCATCGATATCGCCGCCGTGGCCGAGATTTCCCGCCGGGCCGGAGCGCTGCTGGTGGTGGATAACACCTTCGCCAGCCCGTACTTGCAACGGCCGCTGGACCTCGGCGCCGATATCGTGCTGCACTCCGCCACCAAGTACCTGGGCGGCCATAGCGATGTGGTGCTGGGAGCGATCGTCACCCGCGACGCCGCCGTGGCCGAGCGATTGCGCTTCATCCAGAACGCCGCGGGCGCGGTGCCCGGCCCGCTCGACTGCTGGCTGGTGCTGCGCGGCCTCAAGACCCTGGCCGTGCGCATGCGCCAGCATGAGACCAATGCGCGGGAGGTGGCCCGTTTCCTGGCAGGACATCCGCGCATCGCGCTGGTGCTCTACCCCGGCCTGGAGACCCATCCCGGGCACGATCTGGCGGCGCGGCAGATGGACGGCTTCGGCGGCATGATCTCGGCCGAGGTGGTGGGCGGCCGGGAGGCCGCGCACCGCGTGCTGAGCCGCACCAGGCTGTTCACGCTGGCCGAAAGCCTGGGCGGCGTGGAGTCGCTGATCGAGCACCCCGCCAGCATGACCCACGCCTCGATCAGCCCGGAGCGGCGCGCCGCCATCGGCATCGGCGAAGGACTAATTCGCCTCTCGGTGGGCATTGAGGAGGCCGACGACCTGATCGCCGATCTGCGGCAGGCGCTGGAGTAGCCCGCACGCATTGGCTGTCTGGCCTCCTCCACGCGGGTAGTGAGACGGTCAGGCGCTCTCACTCCGCGGGCTTCGCCAGGATCGACCCGCGCAGCGGCCTGCTCGCCCATACCAGGCGCGTCGGCCCGCTTTCCATCGCCGCGACTGAACTCGAGACGTCTTCGTCGTCGACGAAACCAGCGCGAGCGTCGGCTATCATGTGAGCGGAGATGATTGGAGGAGTGAGGATTGTGACCGAAAACCCTTTTGTTGCCGATATCCGCAGCCAGGCGGATTGGCTGCGCCGCGCGCTCGAGGCCGATCTTGCGAGTCCGGTCGCACGTATCCAGGCAACGCGCTACGACCGGATCGTGATGAGCGGCATGGGGGCATCGCTCTTCGCGCTGTATCCCGCCTGGCTGGCCTGCGCCCGGGCGGGCCTGCCCGCCTGGTGGATCGAGACGGGCGAGTTGCTGCATGACGCGCGGGAGCTGATCACCGAGCGCACGCTCCTGTTCCTCACCTCGCAGTCCGGCACCAGCGCGGAGATTGTCGCCCTGCTGGATCGGGTGGCCGAGCACAGGCCCGCCTGCGTGCTCGGCGTGACCAACGTGCCGGAGAGCCCGCTGGGGCAGGGCGCCGACGTGGTAGTGCCGATCCTATCGGGGAAGGAGTATTCGGTCAGCACCCGCAGTTACATCAATACGCTCGCCGTCACGCGTCTCGTCGCCGATGCGATCGCCGGTAAAGCCGTGGATATGGGGCCGTTTGCGCGTGCGGCCGAGGCCCTCGACCCCTATCTCGGGCCAGAGTGGGAGGGTCATGTCGAGGCGATCCGCGAGGCTCTGCGCCATGCAGGGCGCGTGATCATCGTGGGTCGCGGCGCGGCGCTCGCCACGGCCTGGCAGGGTGCGCTGGTAATCAAGGAGGTAGCGAAAGCTGCCGTGGAGGGCCTGAGCACCGCACAGTTTCGCCACGGGCCGTTCGAGCTAGCGGACACGCAGACCGCCGTCATCATGCTGGAAGGCGACGCGCACACCGCGGAGCTGGACCGGCGGTTGGCCGCCGATCTTGTCGCACTCGGCGCGCGCGTGTTGTGGATCGGGGCCAACCCGCCCCCTGCCGTCCGCGTTCTCCCGGCGGCAAAGGGTGTGGACGTGGCCCGCGAGGTGGTCGATGTCGTGCCGCTGGAAATAGCCGGCGTGGTGCTGGCGGAGGCCGGCGGGTTCATTCCGGGGGAGTTCAGGTACCGTGCCGACATCGCCAAATCGCTCTAAGGGTGCCGTTTCCGGCGTAGGCCCTGACACCGGGCCACATCGCTCTCAGGCCCCGGAGGCCGGCACGGGAGTCGTCGCAGGCGTGGACCTCGGGGGCACGAGCCTGCGCGTCGGGCTCGTCGATCCCGGCGGCCAGGTGCTGCGCACCACGATCGTGCCGTCGGCCACCGGCCGTCCGCCGGCGGCCAACCCGGCCTATCTGGCCGAGGTGATCGAGGGCCTGCTGGCGGAGGCCGGAATGGAGCGCGCCGCGCTGCGCGGGATCGGCATCGGCACGAGCGGCCCGGTGGATCCGGCGACCGGACTGATCGACAACCCCTACACGCTGCCCGCCTGGAGCGGCGTCGGCTTGCGCGCGCCGCTCACAGGGCACTTTGGCGTTCCGGTGCTGATCGAGAATGATGCCTCCGCGGCCGCGCTGGGCGAATTCTGGCGCGGCGCCGGGGTGGGCAGCGAGCGCATGGTGATGGTAACCATCGGCACGGGCATCGGCGGCGCCCTGATCGTGGGCGGACACGTCTACCAGGGCGCGCGCCGCTTCCACCCGGAGATGGGGCACCAGGTCATCGATCCGAGCGGCCCGACGTGCTATTGCGGCGCGTCCGGCTGCTGGGAACAGCTCGCCGCGGGGCCGGCCATCGCCCGCGCCTGGACGGAGCTGCTTCGCGGGCGCGGCGATATCGGCGACGAATCCGCCGGATCGGAGGACCTCTTTGCCGCCGGGCGTGCCGGCGATGCGGACGCCATGCGCCTCATCGGCGGCATAAGCCGCTACCTGGGACTTGGCTTGCAGAACGTCGTGGCGTTCTACGCGCCGGATACGGTGGTGGTGGGCGGCGGCGTGGCAGAGCACTTTGACCTGCTTGAACCGGGCATGCGCGCCGCCCTGGATCAGGTCGCCGGCCTCCACGCGCCCGGCGGCGTGGCTCTGCGCGCCTCACGGCTGGGCGATGCCGCGGGTATCCTCGGCGGGGCGTACATGGTGCTCAGCCCCGCCGCGGTGACTCCGCCCTAATGGATCATCAAGGGGCCGGCATCGGAGCACCGGCCTGGGACTGCCGGCAAACGGGGGCCGGCAGGGATGCCGGCGGCGTCGGCCCGCAGGCCGCCGCCAGGAATGGCGCCCCGCTGCGAAGTAACCCTCTGAAACGGTACGAGCCGGTATGATAAGAGCGGAGTTGAAGGGAGGAGCAGGGCATGCGTGAGAATTGGGTCAGGCGAAAGCTGCTGAAGGGCGAGGTCTCGATCGGATCGTGGGTCACCCTGGAGGGCACGCTGGGGGCCGAGGTGATGGCCAACGCCGGCTTCGACTGGCTGGTCATCGACATGGAGCACGGGCCTATGAGCCTATCGCAGGCGCAGGGTAGCATCGCGGCGATCCGCACGACGGAGACGATCCCGCTGGTGCGCGTCTGCTGGAACGAGACCGACCTGATCCAGCAAACCCTGGATATCGGCGCCTTCGGCCTGGTGATCCCCATGGTCAGCACGCGCGCCGAGGCCGAGAAGGCGGTCAAGGATTCGCGCTATCCGCCGCTCGGCGAGCGCAGCCGGGGTGGCATGCGCTCGCGCCTGGCCTTCAAGACCGATGCCGGGACCTACGGGCGCCAGGCCGACAACGAGATCCTGATCCTGACCCAGATCGAGACGCGCGAAGCCGTGGCCAACGCCGCCGAGATCTTATCGCTGGACGGCATCGACGGCCTGTTCGTCGGGCCTAACGACCTGGCCTCGTCGATCGGCCAGTGGCCGCTGGTGTGGGATAACCAGGTTCCGGAACTGGCCGAGGCCATTGCCCGCATCCCCGTCCTGGCGCGCGATTACCACAAGATATCCGGTATCATGGTCCCCAACGCGGCCATTGCCCGGCGCTGCATCGCGCTCGGCTACACTTTTATCGCGCTGACCAACGACGCGGCCTTGCTGGAGCAGGCGGCGCGGCGCGAGCTGGCCGCCGTGACGGAAGGATAGGACCCTGTATGACTGCGCACGTGCAATCCACGGCCTCGCTGGTGGACACATTGGGCGAGGAGATGATCGAGACGCGACGGCGACTGCACCGTCTGCCGGAGCTTGGCTTTCAGGAGGTCGACACGGCGGCGCTTATCGCCGCGCGGTTGCGCGCCATCGAGGGCGTGGACGAGATCCACGAGGGCGTCGGGCGCACCGGCGTCACGGCCCTGATCCGCGGCGCCAGGCCCGGCCCGGTACTGCTGCTGCGCGCCGATATCGACGCCCTGCCGATCCGCGAGGCCACGGGGGCGCCCTACGCCTCGACCCGGGACGGCGCAATGCACGCCTGCGGACATGACGGCCATACCGCCATCCTGCTCAGCGTGGCGCGCGTGCTGGCGGCGCGGCGCGATCGTTTCGGCGGCACCGCCTTTCTGGTCTTCCAGCCGGCCGAGGAGATCCTGACCGGCGCGCAGGCCATGCTGAACGACGGCGTCTGGGACCTGGCCGGGGGGCCGATCGCCGCGGCACTCGGGCTGCATCTCTCCAACTGGCTGCCGCTTGGCACGGTCGGCGTGCGCTCCGGACCGTTCTTCGCCGCCGTCGACCGCTTTACCGTGACCATCACCGGCAAGGGCGGGCACGGCGCCCACCCCGATCAGGCCATCGACCCCATCGTGACCGCCGCCGAGACGATCCTCTCCTTGCAGCGCGTGGTCAGCCGCGAGGTGCCGCCGGTGAAGCCGGCCGTGCTCTCGGTCTGCCAGGTGCAGAGCGGGACAGCCTTCAATATCATCCCGGAGGAGGCCCACCTGGTCGGCACCGTGCGCAGCTTCGAGGCTGAGGTGCGGCGCGACGTGGCGGAGAGCATGGAGCGCATCGTCGCCGGGGTCGCCGCGGCGAGTGGCGCCCGGCACCGCCTGGAGATCGAGGCCGGGCCGCCGGCGGTGGTCAACGACGCGGCGATGTGCGACCTGGTGCGCCGCGTCGCGGCCCCGGTGGTGGGACAGGACCAGGTGATCGAGGCGGAGCCTACCATGGGCGGCGACGACGTGGCGCTCTTCTTGCAGCGCGTGCCCGGCTGCTACTTCCTGGTGGGGTCGAGCGACCCGTCGCGCGGCCTCGACGCGGCGCATCACCATCCGCGCTTCGACTTTGCCGAGGAGGCGCTCACCACGGCGGCCACCGTCTTCGCCGATGCCGCGCTGAGCTACCTGTCCTGACGCGCGGCATGATCGAGACGCCAGCGCCCCCATCCACGGCCCCGGTCACCCCGGCCGCCGCGCGCCTGCCGTGGCGCCAACTGGTCGGCCTGACACACCTGTCATTTGCCCATCAATTCCTGTGGACCACGCTGCTGGTCTTCGTCATCCCGGTGCAGGTGGTGGCTATCGCCGGCGAGCGCGATAAGGCAGGCGCCCTCTCCACCGTGCTGGTGCTGGGAGCGGCCGCCGCGGTCATCTCGCAGATCGTCGCCGGCGGCCTCTCCGATCACCTTCCGTCGCGTTACGGCCGCCGCCGGCCCTTCATCGTGGCCGGCACGGTGGTCGCCGTCATCGGCCTGTATCTGATGAGCACGGCGCGCTCGCTACCGCTACTCCTGGTGGGTATTCTGCTGCTCCAGCTCGGCTTCAACTCCGGGCAACCGGCCTTCGCGGCCCTCATCCCCGACCGGGTTCCGGCCGCTCAGCGCGGCAGCGCCTCGGGGCTGCTCGGCCTGATGGCCATGCTGGGCACCATCGCCGCGGCCGGCGTCGCCGGCAAGGTGGTCAAAGAGGGCGATTATGCCTCGATGGGCGCGATGTATGCCATCGTCATCGCGCTCAAGATCCTCTTGACGTCGACCACGGTGTGGGTGCTGCGCGACGATCGCGCCGTCGGGGCACGGGGTCCGTTCGCGCTCGGCGCGTTCCTGAGCGGTGTCGCCCGGGAAGCCTGGCTGACCCTGCGCAACAATCGCGACTTCGCCTGGGTCTTCGTCACGCGATTCCTGGTGATGATGGGCTATTGGACGGTGCTGAACTTCCTGTTCTATTACGTGCGCGACCAACTGGGACACCGTAACGCCGCCGCGGCGGTCTCGCAGATCACCGCGGCGGTGATCGTGGCCGCGGCCCTGACCATCTTCTTCGGCGGCCATCTCTCCGACCGCTTCGGCCGCAAGCCGATCGTCTATCTCAGCGCCGGGCTGATGGCCGCCGTCTCCTTGGCCTTCTCTTTCGTGCATACCGTCTCGCCGGCCGTGGTGGTGGGAGCGCTATGGGGGCTGGGCTGGGGCGCCTTCCAGGGCGTGGACTGGGCGCTGGCCACTGACACGCTGCCGCGGCCGGCGTCGGCCGGCGAGAGGACCAACTTTGCGCGGTACATGGGCGTCTGGTCGCTGGCCGTGACGCTGCCCCAGGTGTTCAGCGCCGCCATCGGCCCGGCCATCGACGCCCTGAACGCTCGCTCGCCCAACAGCGGCTACCTGCTGATGTTCGGGCTTGCCTTCGTCTATTTCCTGTTCGGCGCCGTGCTGGTGCGCTATGTGCGCGTGGCACGGTGAGGGCCAGGCGGGACCGGCGACTGAAGTCGCCTGGCAGGGACGAGCCGACTAAAGTCGGACGTAAGGCACTTCAGTGCCCGTACCCTGCCATCCGGGGTCCCCTTTAGGGGAGGCAGTGTCAGGCATCAGTCAGGAATATATCCACCTCTATATCGTATATCGCGCTGGGGGCCGGGTTGGTCTACGTGCCGTAGATGGAGTAGCGGGCCAGGCCGCGCTCGAAGGGGTCCATGAAATCCAGCGGCAGCGGGACAGGCTCGATGCCGATCTCGCGCAAGGCCGGCTCCAATTGCTCGGCGGGGCCGTAGATGAACTCCGTCACATCCGGCCAGTAGCGCTCGCAAGTCTCCGTGATGATGTCGAGGTGGTGCAGCTCCACTTCCTGGCCGTTGTAGTAGCCCACAAAGGCGCCGAACGGCAACGGGTCGGCCTTGAGGAGGCGCAGCAGGGGAGTGGCGGCCGAGCGGGGCAGCACCACCATACCCTTGAAAGACCCGGCCGTGATGCCGATAGCCGCGCGTCGCAGGCGGCTTTCCTGTTCAGCGCGCGCCTGCTCCAGCATGCGCTGTTCCTCCTCGGGAACCTCGGCAAACTGTGGCTCAAAGTCGTCGTCGAGATCGTTCAGGCTCATCATCGAATACTCCCAGCGGATGAATGCTCTGAGATGTAGTGTATCAGGCGGGACGACGGAACGGATTCTGCTATATTCCACAATGTCAGATAGTCCCATCAGCGTGGCTCTCCTGCGGAGGAAGTATGAGGTTCAGGTTCGCACGGCCGGCTATCCTTGCTCTCACCATCCTGGTCACGCTCATCGGCGCGCCGGTCGGCCCCACGAGGGCCGTTGCCGCGCGCCCGTCCGGCATTCTGCTGTTCGTTGCCGCCGGCAATCGCTTTGTCACGGCGGGCACCACGCAGAAGGTGTGGGTCCATACCATGGCCCTGGCCGGCGTCGAGTTGAAAGTCGACTACGGCAATGGGCAGGTCGTGACACAGCGGGCGAGGACCGACAGCGGCGGCACGTATCTTTTCCGGTGGCCGGTCAACTATACCGGTTCCTCCGTCACGCTGGCCCGTTTCTGGGTGCATGTCACGCGCGGGTCGCTGGGTACGGCCGCCCGCGGCGACTTTGTGCTCTTCCCGGCGCCGCCCCTGGGCATTCATGCCGCGGTGCTGACGCCGAGCATCTACGCGGGCGACGAGGTGAAGGTCGCCGCGAAGAGCCGGCCCAATACCGATCTGACGGTCAGCGTGCGCGGCGAGGACGGCCACGTGGTGGTGACACAGAAGGTGCGCACCGACGCGACTGGAGCCGTGACGGCGAGCGTGCCGGTCAGCGTCACCATCGCCCAGCCGCATCAGATGCAGGTCGTGGTATCGGGCCAACGTCTCGGCCGTTTTTCCAGCGCCGTCGAGGGGTTCAAGCTGGTGCCCGCGCCGGCCACCCAGGTCTCGTTGTTAGCCGGGATTCCGATCTCGGGCGCGCTCGGCGCATCACCCGATGAGGCCAGGCGGCTGGCCCGAGACGCCGCCGGCGGGTCCTGGACCACCGCCCAGCGCAACGCCCGCCTGGCCGTGCAGGCGATCACCGTCGACCTCCAGGTCCTGGGCCAGTGGACCTCGGCGATTCCGGGACATGGCGCCGGCTACTATACGAACGTGCTGGACCACGCGACCAGCTATGACCAGTTGATCGACGTGACGGCACAGGCCCTGACCGACGATGGGCCGGTTGAGGCCCGGATGCGCTCGGTGATGCCGCATCAGGCCATCATGGTCTCCATCGGCGAGCAGGTGTTGCGCGCCTATCAGGACGGGCAGTTGGTGATGTCGACCTATGTCACGACCGGCCGCCCGGAACTGCCGACGGTGACCGGGCACTTCTACATCTACGAAAAGGTCACGCCGTTTCAGTTCATCTCACCCTGGCCGCCGGGCTCCCCCTACTACTATCCCCCCACCTGGATCAAGTACTGGATGCCTTTCTACCAGGGCTACGGCCTGCACGACGCCTGGTGGCGCGCGCATTACGGCCCCGGCACCAACGTCACCGGCGACGGCCCCGGCTCGAGCGAGCCGACGGGCACGCATGGCTGCGTCAACATCCCCTTCGCCAACGCGCAGTGGCTGTGGAACTGGGCGCCCGTCGGCACGCCGGTGGTGGTCTACGGCGGCCCCTACGTGGCTCCCGGCAGCGCCGCTGGAATATAGGGGGGAGATGCGGAGTCCACCCACGGCGCGAACACAGGCAAGAGGCCGTGAGGCGCACGAGCTATACCATGATATAGTATCTCACAGTATACTATATCATGGTATAGCTTATTTCCGGGCGAGATGGAAGGAGAAGGCATGCCGGGTTTCGTCAACCGCGAGGCGGAGCTTGCAGCCGTGGAGCGCGCGTTTGATTCCTCCCGCGCCGAGTTGGTTATCGTGTACGGCCGGCGTGGAGTCGGCAAGAGCGAGCTCCTGGTGCGTGCGCTGGAGGGTCACAACGGCCTCTACTACCAGGCCACCACGGAAGTCATGCCGCAGCAGCTTGCCGACCTAGCCGCCGAACTGCAGCGCGCCGCACTGGGGCCGATGGTCGGACAGTTTGCCTCCAGTTCCGACTTCTTTGACGCCCTGGTCACCCTGGCGCACCTGGCGCCTGATCGGCCCTTTCCGGTAGTGATCGACGAATTCCCCTATCTGGCCGAAGCGGAACGTGGCTTCGAGACCATCTTGCAGCGCTGGTGGGATCGGAACCACCGCACCACACCCACTCTCAAGCTGTTCCTGGCCGGTTCGTCCGTGTCATGGATGCAGGAGCACACGCTCGCCGAGCACGGGCCGCTGCAGAACAGGAGGACCGGCCAGTTGGAGGTGTTGCCGCTGGACTTCCGCGATGCCGCTCTCTTCTATCCGCATCTCGATCTGGCAGATCGCGTGCGCGCCTACGGCGTGTGGGGCGGGCTTCCGGGCTACCTGCGAGAACTGGACCCAACTCTGGGGCTCTGGGAGAATGTGGCCCAGACCGTCTTACGCCCCGAAGCGCGCCTGGCGGTCGAGCCGGACTGGCTGCGCTTTACCGATCTGCGGGCTGATCGCCTCTATACCTCAATCGTGCGGGCCGTGGCCATGGGCGCCCAACGGCCAAGCGACATTGCTCGCGCCGTGGGCTACAGCGGGGCAGCGGAAGTCATTCCGCCGCTCAATCGCCTGACTCAGGCAGGGATAATCGAGCGCACCGCTTCGCTCACGGTGCGGGAAGAGGGTCGCACACCGGCCCGTTATGAGCTGGCCGATCCCTTTCTGGCCTTCTGGTATCGCTTCGTTGATCCCCGCCGGGGTGCTGTTCGGCGCGTGCGCACTGCCACGGCCTCGGCCGGGATCGCCGCGGAAATCGCCGCCGAGATCGACACATACATCGCGCGCAATGTGTTCGAGAACCTATGCCGTGCCTGGGTCTGGTCCGCTGCCGCGCGTGGCAATCTGCCACAAGATCTGCGCATCGGCGACGTAGGAACCTGGTGGGGAAGCCGCAACGGGGACCAGGATGAGATCGATGTCGTGGCTATATCCCCGCAGCGCAAGGGCGTCCTGTACGGCGAATGCACATGGAGTGTGGCGCCGATGGATCTGCGCGACCTCGCGGGACTGCGTGCCGGCATCGCCGCGGCCGCCAAGGATATCCCGCCGATCGATCGGCCCTGGCGCGTGCTTTTCTCGCGATCGGGGTTCCATGGCGATCTGCTACAGGAAGCCTCCGATCCCGAGAACCGCATCCTCCTGGTAGATCTCGATCACCTCTACGCTTGACTCAACCTCACGCCAGCGCGACTCGACATATAATGAAGGAGTACGTTGGCGCGCTGGGGCGCCGCATTTCGGCGCGAGGTGGCGCCACACGATAAGGACAAGTCAATCATGGTTGATACCACGCGACAGAGCCCGACGAGTGATCTGGAGAGCCAATGGCCGCGCGCCCATAACAACCTCAGCGTGGCCGAACTGGTCGAACACTCCCTGCGTCGGGAGGATACGGCGCTGGCCGACAACGGTGCCCTCAATGCGCGGACGACGCCGCGCACGGGCCGCTCGCCCAAAGACAAATTCATCGTCAAAGACGACGATACGTCCGGTCGCGTTGCTTGGGGTGGCCCGAACACGCCGATCGAGCCTGAGGTGGCACACCGGCTGCAGCAACGCGTCGCGGAGTATCTGCGCGAGCGTGAGACCTTTGTGGTGGATGCCTGGGCCGGCGCCGACCCCGCCCATCGCCTGGGCGTCCGCGTGGTGGCCGAGTATGCCTGGCACGCGCTCTTCGCGCGCCAGCTCTTCCTGCGCACCAGCGTGGCGGAACGCGCCACCTTCCAGCCCGGCTTCACCGTGCTGGCCGCGCCGGAGTTCATATGCAATCCCGCGCGCGACGGCGTGGCGTCGGAGACGGCCATCATCGTCGACTTCGGCCGCAAGCTGGTCACCATCGCCGGGACGCGCTACGCCGGCGAGATCAAGAAGAGCGTCTTCAGCTATCTGAACTATGTGCTGCCGGGCCACGATGTCTTTCCCATGCACTGCTCGGCCAATGTGGGGCCGCGTGGCGACGTGGCGCTGTTCTTCGGCCTGTCCGGCACCGGCAAGACCAGCCTCTCGGCCGACCCGGAGCGCATGCTGATCGGCGACGACGAGCACGGTTGGGGCCAAAACGGCATCTTCAACTTCGAGGGCGGCTGCTACGCCAAGTGCATTCGCCTGCGCCACGACAGCGAGCCGCAGATCTATGAGGCCATCCGCTTCGGCGCCGTGCTGGAAAACGTGGTGCTCGATCCGGTGAGCCGCCGGCCCGATTACGACGACGAAAGCCTGACCGAGAACACACGCGCCGCCTATCCGGTCGACTTCATCCCCGGAGCGGTGCCGGAGGGGCGAGCCGGGCACCCCAGGGCGATTCTCCTCTTGACGGCGGATGCCTTCGGCGTGCTGCCGCCCATCGCCCGCCTGAGCACGGATCAGGCCCTCTACTACTTCCTCTCCGGCTATACGGCCAAGCTGGCCGGCACCGAGGCGGGCATGGGCTCCGATCCCGAGGCCACCTTCAGCACCTGCTTCGCCGCGCCGTTCTTGGCCTTGCCTCCGACGGTGTTTGCCGAGATGCTGCGCGACCGCATGGAGCGCCACGGCGCGCGCTGCTACCTGCTCAATACCGGCTGGAGCGGCGGTCCCTTCGGCATCGGCCAGCGCATCTCCATCGGCCACACGCGCGCCATGGTGCACGCGGCGCTCTCGGGGCACCTCGAGGAGACCCCGTGCTGGACCGATCCGATCTTCAACCTGCAGGTTCCCGTGCAGATACTCGGCGTCCCGTCCGAGGTACTACGCCCGCGCGACACCTGGGACGATAAGGATGCGTACGACCGCACGGCCCGCGACCTTGCTGGCCGCTTCCGCGCCAACTTCGCGAAGTTCAAGGACGCGTCGGAGGCCGTAAAGGCCGCCGGACCCATCGGTTAAGCCTCGGGAACCTGGCGGAATCAGGGCCGGGAGCGGCGTGCTACTCGGCCGCTCCCGGCCCTGACCATACTCAGTGCAGAAGGTTCAGGGTATTGGTCCCATCGTCGACGAAGTAGACTCCATTGCCACCGGGAACAACGGCCAAACCGAAGAGCGTCCCTGCTCCCGGAGGCGAGCCACTCGAGTCCAGCGTCTTGACGTCGATCTGCGTCCCGGCCGGCGTGGTCTCCACGATATTGCCGTCATTGCCGTTGACGCTCAGGATATCGCCGTTCGGCGCTATTGCCAGGCCCAGCGGATCGTTGACCGCTCCGTTGGCGGTGACATCCCGGCCGGCATTGGCGCTGTTCACGCGGAAGAGCGCGTTGGGGATGTCCGCGATGCGGTTATTCACGCTGTCGGCCACGTAGAGCGTGCCGTTCGGCGCCAGGCCCAACCCGGTCGGCCCCACGACCAGCGCAGCCGGGTCGGTACGCTCCGAGAAGCCCGAGCCGATCACCTTCTCGGAGACCAGTATCGGTGCATGGCCGTGGGGCAGCACCAGCACCAGACGCGCGACCGTACCCTGGTTCACCACGGCGCCGTTGGCGGCCACCGTGCCGTTGAGCACGTTGCTGACGAAGAGCACGGCGCTGTTGCCCAGGTCGAGAGCGGCCATATCCCAGGGGCCGTTGATGGCGCCACCGGCGATGGTCTCGACAACCGTGCCGCTGCTATTCAGCACCAGCAGGCACCCGGCCTTGGCCGTGGCCGCCGTGCCGTCGGTCGTCGGCAGGCTGCCCACGATGACCCAGCCGCTGCTCAGAACGGACAGGGCGGTGGTCAGGCCCACGCCGCCCGGACAAGAACCGGGCAGGTGCGACGGATCGATCTGCGCGAAGAGGCTGACGGTGCCGCCGGGAGTAACTTGTACGATGGTGGTGCCGGTGCCCTGCAGGTTTGAGCCGGCGTTGAAGTTGCTGACCAATACGTTGCCTTGCGTCAAGTTGCCGATGGTTCGGGGTACCACGGCCACGCCGTAGGGGTTGACGTCGCCGTTGGCGGGAACGGTCGAGGCAAGGGTGCTGACAGTATGGAACTGCCCGATATACGACGAGCCGGCCGCCCGTGCGGCCGACGGCGCCGCCATCAGCGTGCCCGCTACAAGAACCGATCCGAGTAGCGCTGCGCGGGTTCGTGTCATGTGTCGCCCTCCTGTTGTCTACGCGGCTATAGCCCGTTCCCCAGGCTGGAAACGGGCTCCTTGGCTTATACGGAGAGGGTTACACGGTCCGTCGCCCGACGTAGAGCAGATGGTTACTCATGCCAAGGATACTGGGCTCGCACATCGCTGCGCATGCCGGACACGCTCTGCCTAGCGCGAGGCAACGGCAGCGGCGTACAGAGGCCGTCTGGGTTGGCGTCCGGGGCGGGAATCCGGCGACGGGTGTGCCGGCCGGTTGGTCGCGGAATCGAGGGAGATCAACCCGTGCTCGTATTCCCAGCGGTGGTTGGGGCACAGATAGACCAGGTTGGAGGGGGCGTTGATCTCGGCTAAGGGAGTGCCCGGCGGGAACTCCTCGGCCGGGCGGAGGTGGACGGTCTCGACATGCACGGAGTAGCCGCAATGCGCGCACATGCGTGGACGGTCGGCCATGACCTGGCGTATATGCAGGCGCTGGTCGGCGGCGCTGGCCTCGGCATGTGTCAGGTGGGGCAATCGGTGCAGGAGGGTGTCGGTGCAGGAGGGGCAGAGGATACGCGAGCCTTCGGGGGCGGTGGTGGCGACCCGGGCGCCGCACTCCACGCAGAAGCGCGGTCGGGCTTTCTTCTTGGGGGCCACGGCGCTGCTGTTGTTATGGCTGGCCGCGCAGGAGCGCGTGCAGAAGCGCCGGCGCACCGTCTCCGATAACTTCTCCCCTTTGTGCGGCAGGATCGGCTCATTGCATTGCAGGCAGCGATTTGGCTCGGCCAGATAGGCCGACCAGTCCCGCTCCATCTGCGCCGCGGTGCGCCGTCCCCTGCGTCCCGAGGTTGTGGTCTGTTCCATACATCGCCATTGTACCCCATGGCGGCCCCTCTGTCTAGAGGGATTCGAAAATCGACGAATTTGAATTTTGCTCAAATTTCCCTATTGACAAACCCACCGGCAGCCGCTATGATGGTTTTGCCGGCGAGATTTGAACCGATGGATGATATGACCAGATTCGAATCTCTCCAAATTGGGAGGTTCGACTCCTCTCCATCGCGCCGGTTGTCGGAGGACAACCCTCCTGGAGCATTCGTCCATCGGCTAGGATACGTGCCTTTCAAACACGTGAAGCGGGTTTGACCCCCGCATGCTCTACCGCGTGGTGAATATGGTGTAACGGCAACACGATGGACTGTGGATCCTTCGTTCCGGGTTCGAATCCCGGTGTTCACCCTCGATGGGCCAGTAGCTCAACGGCAGAGCAGCAGTCTCCAAAACTGACGGCTGCGGGTTCAAATCCTGCCTGGCCTGCCACGTTGGTGTAGCTCAGTTGGTAGAGCACGAGACTGAAGACCTCGGTTGTCGTGGGTTCGAGCCCCACCGCCAGCGCACATCGTCAGGCCATTCGGGAGGAGGCGGCGCGCCGCCTCCTCCCAGGCCAACCTGTCGCAGATGGGCGCCGGATTGCCCAACGGTCTGTAAGACCGCCTCCCCGTGGGGACTGTAGGTTCGAGTCCTACCCGCGGCACTGGATTAGAGGAAGCCGGCGACTGACGTCGCCTGGCAGGGACGAACCGGCTAAAGCCGGGACTCGCAAGCAGGCACCTGGCACTGTAGGGGCGTATGGCATACGCCCTCCCGTACCCTGCCATCCGGGGTCCCCTTTCGGGGAGGCAGTGTCAGGCTTCAGCAGATGCGGCCTCTTAGCTCAGCGGGGAGAGTGCCTGCGCGACATGCAGGAGGTAGCAAGTTCGAGCCTTGCAGAGGCCACTGGCGCAAGCAGGAGCGTGTGCACCACGCGGCGACGACACCACGGCAGGAGCGGATAGCACAGGGGCCGTTACCCCCCGCGGCCGTCCTCCTGGTTCCGACGCTGGACCGCCCGGGTAACGGCCCGGACCGGCAGCGCGGTCGACATATCGGGGAAACCGTATGCCGGGCCTCGGCCCGGCCTGCTTGCCCACCCCATCCGGGGATTTGCTATCATCCGCAGTGTAGTCGCTCCCAGAGGAAGGAGATATTGATGCGACGCACACTGAGCATGATGGCGGCCGCCGCCGTGTTATCGGGGCTGCTGGGCTATCGGCAGGCCGACGCCGCGGTCGATCCCCATATCCTGGCCTTGCAGCCCAGCGCCTTCCCGGCAGGTGCCTTCATCACCCACGAGCACGTCGACCGCACCGCCGCCGCCGTGG
>Ga0209062_1003043_pt1 | contig 20405 bp, 16 predicted proteins | sample Coa_R2_2_FD_187158 | JGI IMG/M metagenome (GOLD analysis project Ga0209062, IMG submission 187158) | Surface soil microbial communities from Centralia Pennsylvania, which are recovering from an underground coalmine fire - Coalmine... | ecosystem: Environmental > Terrestrial > Soil > Unclassified...
ACCGTGGGGAGGGCAGCCCTGAGCGGTTGCGCAAGGGGTTGACGTTCTGTGGTAAGCCTCGCTGGACCTACGACAGCGCCGGGCAAAGACACCCGGCCCCGAATGACATGGTGTACCTCGTGTATGCCGATCAGGAAGGCTTCGTCTTCGATTGGGATTGGGTCAAAGAGAATCAGGGAGAACCGGGCTATCCCATCGACTGGCCGCTTCGCTTTGGCAATCCGATCACGCTATCAGCCGAGGCTGCTCTCGACCTCCCTGCCACTGTGAATACGGCGGCGTTCGACCAAACAAAAGCCGCCTACTCGGAGAGGGGAGACTGTGTTTTCTGTTACATCCGTGACGAACCGGCTTTCGCCCACCGCTACAATTCCGACCTGACGGTTTTCCGGCAGTTCGATTCGGAGACCGTCACGGGTTTCAAAGTGAAAAATGTTCGCCGCATTTGCCAGGAGGACAAAAGCATCAATCTCGATTGCCTTGACGACATGAACCTCGGTTCGGCTACTGCGCCGGAACTGGAAATCTCGGTGGATGCCATTCTCATGGCGTCTCTCAAAGGCCATCGGGAAATGTCGGTCGATATTTATACCATCATCATCCGGGCGTTGTTCCGAGATAACAAGGAGCCTCCGAAGGTCACGGTCCCAAAGAAGGTTCGCAACAACCGTCCTCAGTTGGCACCGGCCTAAGCAGGTGTGCCCTGGGGTTATGTTTCAACACTTTCTGAAAAAGCTCGTGTATAATCAGAGCGAAGTAACGCTCGGATCGTCCACAATTGGCTGCCCTTTTTCAACGAGCTTCTTCTGAACCAAGTCCATCTCGTATATCCGAACAACGAAGTCCGCCGCCATCTTTAGGTGCGAGGAAGACTGCTTTCCTCGCTCCTTCGGCGGATACCCTTCCAAGAATTCGACAACGCCGACCGACTTGTTGTGGGCCTTGATGTGGTTGATCGACGGGATGTTGTCTGCATCGCCTGAAATCAGGATCGCCACGTCGTAATTGTGGAGCATCGTCACCATGTCCACTGCAAGTGCGGTGTCGAGTCCCTTTTCCGTCACGGTCTTGTGAAAGAAATCTACCTTCCAGCGAGCCGTCGAGATTACTTCGATGAAGTCCGTATCACGCTGGACTCCAAAATAAAATCGGCGCATTCCATCAAGCGTCTGCCACTTCTTCTCGTACCAGTCCTTGAAGTCGTTGAAGCACAGGCTCCATGCTTCAAGAGCAACTTTGTCCTGCGGCTGACCTGCCAGCTTCTTGCCAGCTACCGCCATAAAGTGCCCCTTGATTTCCTTCTCCTCGTCGAAGCGTTCTTTCAGAAATGCCTGCGCTTTTGCATCCTTCAAATCCCATTCATCCATCTGTCCAACAGCGTACCAATAGACTCGTCGCAACTCAATGGGTGGAAGCGGTTCGGCATAAAGGCTTGCCTTCCAGGTTTCTACGGACGAGCGAAAGATGTAGGCGAAGAACGACTGATAATCTGGAACCCGCACGTTCATGTGCTTCATCGTACCAAAGAGGTTGGACCCGTCCACGAACATGGCGAATCGCACGGCTTATTCTCCTCTTGTCAGAACATCTTTGGCTGTTTTGGCTTCACCGGCATTGGATTGCCGAACAAGTCTTTAGGACCGCCGTTAGGCGGGTCAGGTTCACTTGAGTCGCTGGCGTCACCCTCAACATACTCCCGCACCGCCTTCTCGCTGCCCAGCAGGGCCACGGCGTCTTGCCAGCAGTGATCCCAGGTCCAGCCGTGGCGGGGGTCGTCCTTGCCGAACTCTTCGGGCTTCCAGTGGTGGCACCCGTCTCGCTTGCGAATCAGCGGCTCCGGGCCGGTGGTCATCTCCGGGATGCCGATGATCTCGAAGAACTGGTCGTTGGTCAGCTTGACGGCGGATTCGGCGGACCATTTGCCTTCATTTAGGGCACGGAAGGCACCGGCGGCGAGGCCGGTGAGCCGTTCCCGAAAGGGTAGTTGTCGGTCCACCCGGTAAAAGCCCTTAGAGTCTTTGGGATCGTCTCGCACGATCCAGTCGAAATCATCCGGGGTGAGGCCGTACAGGTCGGCACAGAGGGCGTCGATTTCAACTCGCAGCCGCAAGCGATCAGCCTCGGTGACTGCCCACCAATGCTTCCATTCCTTCGTCGCCAGACCGGGGTACAGGTGCTTTAGCCGTAGCCATTCGGGGGCGAAGCGGCGGTGGAGCAAACTTAGACGTGCCGTAAGAACGACAACTCTCGACACCTTTGCGTTCGAGGCTTTGTCTTCTTCCTCGACTCGTGAAAGAGGGCACTCCTCAATGATGTACCAGTTGAGATTCGCACCTGACATTCGCTGTCGGAGCACAAAGTCGAAGGTTAATGAACTAAGGAGAGCTTGGACATGGAGATATTTAGCGACATCCGGCTGATCGAGCGCAAGAAGAAGAACTGAGTTGCCGCAAGGGAAAGCGGGGATGTAGGAACATATCATCGTCCTCGTATCAGTGTTTCTCCCGATTCCACGATAGCCGATTCGTGCTGCCGACGATAACTGCGAAAGATTCCGGTATGTATCCAATCCCATCCCATACCGAGCAGCCAGCCGCTTCTCGTCAAAGGGTGCAAGACACCACCCACGTTTGCCCGGCAAAACCTCCGCCCATCGTTTGTATTGAGGATCAAACAGGTTAATCATCCCACCCTGGTAGAGTGGAAGAGCCACGTCTCCGTTTGGTCCAACCCATCGTCCGAAAACGTCCGACTTGAACCCCATTGCTTCCCACTTTTCAAGAGTCGGAAAGTGCTTTGAGTCGTTGGTCATGTGGAATTCAGTTGCATAAGTGATCTCCCAGCCAGGTGCATTGTCACCAATGCGGATTGAATGAGCGTAAATCGTGCGGAAGATGGCGAGATCACGCTCGCTCTTGAGTTCAACGAGACTCAGCGACTTTGGGCTATTCAGGCGCAAGTCAGCCGGCGTGAAAACCATCGAGGCAGTGCCGTTGCGCAGAATGTCATCAGGGATTTGTTGGGCTTCAGGAGAGTCACCCACCCCCATGCGAAATCGGCTCTGGAACGCTTCCGTGCTGCCGCCCCTGGTGGCAAACAGGGCGACTTGCTTGTAAGAGTGGTGAGCGGCAGAAAAAACACGCTTCTCGTTCTGGAAGGCATAAAGGAAATCCAGTCGCCCCTTGAAAAGCAACGCTTCACGGAGGTCTTTGGTGCCGAAGTCCGAATAGATGCCGGTCGGCAGAATCACTCCCAGGCGACCTTCCGGTTGGAGCAATGACCAGAAGAACTCTGCAAACATCTTGTACGAGTTCAGGTCTGCGCTCCCCTGGAGCCGAAAAGGATGAGCAACGTCCGCAAAGCCGACTCGTTCCTGGCGGCGTTTCTCCCAAGCTGTTTTCAAGCTTGTTTCTTCCCTGCCTCTGGCGAGCGTCACGTCAAATGGCTCGGCCACGTTCCTGGCCCAATTGCCCAGGGACTTGAAACGGGCGGAGTAATCAGCCCACTGTTCCTCGACAGTGGACAGAGTGGCAAAGAGTTCCTTCTGCTTACGCAAGGCGGCTTGCTTGTCGTAGGTCCGGTACAGCGGGTCGAAGTCGCTAAAGAACTCCTGGGAGTTGGGCTTCATCACGTCCCACGGCGGGTTGCCGATTAGGGCGTCGAATCCACTGCGTTGTGGAGTGAATACGTCCGGGAACGCCAACTCCCAATGGAAGAACTTGATCTCGGACGCCAAACGAGTGACGACCGTAGCCCGGTCCTCTGACGGCTCGTGGAAGTGGAGCGGCGTCGGCACACACGTCATCATTTTCTCATCGGTGGGCCAAAACCAGGCAGCGCACCACTCGTCCATCGCCTGTTTGAGCCGTTGCAGCGAAGGGCTGCGCTCGATGTGTTCCCGGTAGGATGTTTCCCGCTCGTCCGGCTCGCCCATCGGCAGATCGTGCAGGCGCTCGTACTCCGTGCGCTCCTCTTCCACGATGCCTTCGGGGGTTGCTTCCTGGTCCTCGAACAAGCTACGAACACCTTGAAACCGCCGTTCAATCAATGACCGCATTTCCTGCTTAATCCGGCCATCGCCGGTACGCCGGTTGCCTTTCTTCTCCCCCTTGAGGAAAGTTTCGATCCGCTGCGTCCGTGGCCCATCCTTGCCGTCGCCACCCTCTCGCTCCCACGCCTTGAGCGGGTAGTCCAGCACACGATCCAGCCAGCAGCCGACCAGCGAGTTGCCGACCTTGATCTTGTGGTCGAGGAAGGAGAAGGGCAGTTCGGAGTCGAGCGTTTCCACCCACAACGACACACGGGCAAACTCCACGGCCAGTGGGTTGATGTCCACGCCGTAAATGCAGCGTTCTACAACATGCCGCCGCAGGAGCGCCTTGACTCGATCTTCAAAGGTGTGCCCTCGCTGCGGGTCATTGGGCGGAAACGGCACCAGTTCTTCGTCCAACTTGCTGGTGCGGGGCCGACCGTAAGGCAGAGTCAGCTTCTTGGCCTGGTCCGGGTCGTCCAGCTTGCGGTGATGGCAGAGCGATTTGTAGAGGGCGTCGGCCAGATAGTGCAAAGCGGCCACCAGGAACGATGCGCTGCCGCAGGCCGGGTCGCAGACCTTAAGGCCCAGGATCACTTCGGGCGTCTTCGGAACGAGCGTGCCGTCCTCGGCCTTGTCGAAGCACAGCGGCTCCAGTGTCCGGTGAACGGTCGGCACGGCCAGTTGAGGCCGGGTGTAGAAAGTGCCGGTGCCCTTGCGGGTATTGCCGGCCCGCACCAGATAAAATTCGCCCGTGGCAACCACCTTCTTGATGAGCTTGGTCGCCTCGGTGTCGATGCGGGCCTGGTACTCGCTGTCCGGCTCCTTGGCCTTTTGTTTCCCGACCAGGCCGGCGAGGACTACCGCTTCCTTGGCCCAGGCTTTTGCCGACTCCACGGCGTCGAGATAATCCCCGCCCCGCACAACTTCGTCGCCGGCCACGGCCTCGACTTCGACCTCCGCTTCGGTGGTTTCCTCCTCAGTTTCTTCTGGCTCCTCGGCCTCCTCTTCGGCCTCTTCCTCCTCGGCGGCGGCGCTGGCCGTGACCTTCTCCTTGCGCAGTGTGGTCAGCAAGTCCTTGAGGCCCTTTTTGTCGTTGGATAGCATCTCGTTGAGCCGGGACAGCGGCAGCACAGGCTCCCGACCGAGGTTGAGAAATACCTGCGGGCCAATCTTCTCGTCGGTGCGCTTGAGCTTGTAGTCGAGCAGACCCTCATAAATCAGGCCGATGAACTCGGTGCGCAGGTCGGTGTAGTCCACTGGCCCTTCCACGAACGTCTTGGCCCGGCCCCGCAGCACCGGCAACGGCCCCCGCAGCAGCTTGCGCAGGACTTGGTAGACCGTGGCATCGCAGACCGATACGGCATGTTCGAGAATGTGCAGGGCACGGGCGACCGGCTCGGTACTCTTGTCGTCACCGGGCCGGAACAAGGCCCCGCCGTAGGGACGAAGCTCGAAGGCACCGTGGGCCGAGCCGCCGTGGATCAGTCGGAACAGGGCCATGAGCCGGGGCCAGGCCATGTTTCGGTTCATCAGCCCGTGTGTGCCGCCTTCGTTGCGGGTCGTCTCTTCGAGCAGTTCGTAAAGCGACCGGACGCCATAGGCTTGGGCGTAGATCGGGAAGTCCACCGGCAGCAGTTGGCGGGATTCGGCAAACAGGCAGACGACCAGGCGCATGACCACCCGCACAGTGGCCTGGAGCAACGCTTCGTGGGCCTCGGCGTCGGTCAGCGGTCGCTCGGAGCCTGCCGCCATCAACGAGGCGAAGAGGTCCGTCTTCGTCTTGTTGGCCGTCGAGACATCTTCGAGCAACCGCTCCACGGCCTGGCGAACGTTTTCCCGCAACACGCTGGAGAGATCGGCCTGGCGCTTGCGGGACTCCTCGACCGCATCGAGCAGCCCCGACGTGCCCTCCTTGACGGGCTTCAAGGCGTCAGGGGAGAGCAGTTGCCGCAGGCCGTTCAGTTCCTCGGTGCCGTCGCCGTCATCGAACCAGCGGTCGCCCTCCCATTCGCACCACGACTCGAAATCGAGGCCCGCATAGATCAGACGGAATTGATGCCCGTTGGTGAGCAGGCCCAGGCGGTGGCCGGTGCCCCGCAGGAGTTCAAGGAAGCGAGAATAGGCCGTCCGCCCCTTTCCTCGACCGACGATATGGGACGTGTCGGCCATCACTAGCAGCGCCGGGGTCTTCCGCTCATCGTCAGCAAAGACGACTCGGTGGGGACGGATCGTGTCGGATTTGTTGCTGATGCGAATGGCGGCGGTGAGGTTTTCGGGGATGCTGTGCTGGTTGGCGATCCTCGTCTTGCCGTGGCCGACGTAGTTCTCCAGCAGTGCATCGGTCCAGGCAAGGATGGCCGACTGCTCCAGTTGCGCTTCGCCCTGGCGAGCTTCCGCCGTGGAAACGAAGCGGGCGTAGGCATCCCGTAGCCGGGCCGTCTTGTGGAACGGCGCTGGCTCCGGGGCGGCGGGGAACCGTTCCAACATCACCACGGGCGAGAGCAGCAGTCCTTGGTGCCGGAGGCGAGACCACCAGGCATGAGCGGTGTCTTGCTGGCTCATCGGCGCACATCCTCCGCAGTTGCCGGAATGAGGTAAACCACGGCCAGGGGCAGTGGCCGTACTTCCCGCAGTTGAAAGCGCTTGGGCAGCACCACATTCAGCCGCTTGTCCCGCTCCCGCTTGAGCAGGTCACGGGTCCGCTCCACGTCCCGTCGTAAGACGCTCATCTGCTCTTCGATCTCCTGCGCCCGATACGTCGCCTCTTCTTGAATTTCTCCGAAAAGCGCCGGCTGCATGGCCTCGGCCTGCTCCCGGAGCAACGCCTTGGCCAGTTTGTTCAACTCCTGCTCCCGGCTGCGGTCCTCCAGTTCCCGGAGCCGGTAGCGGTAGCTCTCCTTGGCGGCGGCACTCTCCCGTTGCAGCGTGGCGTCGGCCCGCTCCTGGAGCAGCGTGTGCAGCGACTTTTCCTGTGCCCGGAGGAAGGCTTCCAGTTCGCTACGGTGCTGGAACCACTTGCCCCGGAAGATGCGAACCCATTCCTCCTGGCGCTTGATCGATTGGATCGGGTGGAACTCGCTGCCCAACACGGTCTGCTGGAAAGCGTCTTCCACACGGGACAACTTATCGACCTCGATGCGAAAGACCGTGGAGAAAACCTCGTCGTGGAGCGGTTCCCGCAATTCATTGATGGCGGTTACAGTGTAGTGAAAGACCAGTAGCGCCTCAAAACCTTTCCTTTGCAGAGCGGCCAGGGACCAGCGAAAAATGCCGTCACGGGGGTCGGGGGCGTGCAGTTGGCGGCAGAGCGTGGCCATCGCCTGCCGCATGATCGGGTGGCCCAGACGCAGCAACACCTGATGCTTCTTGAGCCGCAGCACACGTCGGCCAGAGATTTCCTCTTCCACCAGCGCCGTGTCGAAGACCAGTTCCATGCGGTCGGTGCGTGACCCCACCGTGAGCGTTTGCCGGGCCAGGCCCTCCCACCGGGGCGGCGGCTTGAGCCGGTAGAAGCCCGGCTTGCCGGTGATCTCTTCCAGCGCCCCTTGGCCCTCCACGGCAATGGCGGCTCGCAGGATTTCGACCAGGGATTCGGCAGAAATGCCCAGGCGAGTGTCGGTAATTTCCAGAAGCTCTTTGGCCCGCTTGGTCAGGTCGGCAATCGTCGTGGGCGATTCATGCCCCAACTCGACTCGCTCCGGGCTGCGGGCGATTTCCTGATCGACCAGCAGGCTCAGTTGCTTCGTGTCGGTGGGCGTACCCTGGAAATGACGCTGGATGGCGGTGTCGAAGACTCGCTCGACGCTGCCGAGGTCATCTTGCACCTGGCACACCTTCCCGGCGACGTAGGAAAGGAACTTCATGTCTTCTTCCTGGTCGCAGCGGAAGTAGTAGATGCTCACGTCCCGGTCCTGGCCGTAGCGGGACACACGCCCGTTGCGCTGGACGAGTCTCGACGGCGACCAGGGTACGTCGTAGTGGATGACCCAGCGGCATTCCTCCTGCATGTTGATGCCTTCCGAGGCGGCGTCGGTGGCCAATAGCAGCCGCACGGCGGCGCTGGCGTCTTCAAACTCGCCCTTGACTGCCTCGAACTCGTCGGCGCTCATGCCGCCGTAGAGAAGCCGCAGCGTGTTCTTGTCAAAACCTTCGTGGAGGAAGCGCTGCTCCAGGTAGAACAGCGTCTCCTTGTACTCGGTGAAGACGATCAACCGCTCGTCGTCCCGCAGCTTGCCGTTGGTGAAGAGGTTTTGCTTGACCCATTTGACCAGGGCTTCGGTCTTGGAATCCGACTTCTTGGCCAGTGCCGCAAGTTTGTCGGGGTCTTCGACACTCTTGCGGTCGTAGCCGATTTTCTCCAGAGCATGGTTGACCTTCTCCTGTACTTCATTCACAAACTTCTGCGTGCGGAACCAGGCCCCACTGTATCGTGCGGCATCCTCTTCCAACACCGATTTTTCTTCGTCACTCCGAGTCTGGTCCTCGGCTCGTTCCGCCGAAATCCGGGCCATGTCAAAAAGATTGGCGTGGTCATCTGCTGCCTCATCCTCCAGGTGCCGCCACCACGTTCGGGCGAGTGCCAACGGACAAGAAAGCAACCGTTTCGTCAGCAGGGTGTAAAGAAACACGCCCAGCCAGCGCTCGGCGGCGGTCGCTTGGCTGAGAGCAGCGTGGCCCTTCTTGCGATATTCCCGGATAGCAGCGTAGAGAGAGACTTCCTGGGGCGAAAGCTGGATCGGCAGGGCCACCGGGTCCAGCTGTTCAGCAAACGGGGGCCGGAGCGACTGCTTGTTGATGTCGTCCTTGAGGCGGCGAATGCGGACCTCGGCCAAGTTATCTTTATCCTGGGATTCCATCTCGACCGTCATCTGGAAGCGGATCGGGTCGAGCAGTTCCAGCAGGCCGGTGAAGCAGACCGTCTTGCCATTGTGCGGCGTGGCCGAGGCGAAGATGCGATGCTCGAACAGGAAGCGGATTTCTCGGAGCATTTGGGTGCGCTGGCTGGCCCGGCTGCCGCTCTGCGGGGCGAAGTGATGGCACTCGTCCACGATCAGCAAGTCCCACGGGGCGTGGGGAGACGTGCGCCCGCCGTTCGTTTCGGCGTCCGGCCCGGCCCCCGACGCCTGGAGGAACTGTTGCAGTACGTCGGGCATCCGCAGGTAGTCCATCGATGTGATGATGCGGGGGAAGGCTTTCCAGGGGTTGGTGTCAATCCCCAGGTCACGGCGCAGCTTGAAGGTCGAGTCGGAGTCGATGACCTTGAAATCGAGGTTGAACTTGCGACGAAGTTCGTATTGCCACTGCCGCTGGAGCATGGCCGGGCAGAGGACCAGGATGCGCCGGATGCGCCGCCGCAAGAGCAGTTCTTCGAGAACCAGGCCGGATTGGATGGTCTTGCCGAGGCCGACGCCATCGGCCAGGAGCAGGCTGACACGGGGCATGGCCAGGGCTTTCAGCACCGGCTCCAACTGGTAGGGATGGACCTGGATGGCCGAGTTCCAGACGCCGAGCAGCGGCTCGTCCTCGATCCCCTCCGTCGCCCGCAGGCGGTTCAGGCGGGTCCAGCGGTGGGCGTTAACGAAAGCCATGAGCGCCGTGGGGCTGTCAGGACGGTGGGCGTCCACGCCAGGCAGTGAAGTCGTGCCCAACACCTTGGCCGTGGCCTCGACCTCCCACAGCAGTTGCTCGGCTTCGGGGAAACGGCAGTCGTCCAGGTACTCGACTTCAACGATGTGCAGTCGGCCTTGCGCATCCCGGCTTTCGTAAGGCTCGACGGCCCGGACGGTCGCCAGCCGGTTGCGGACCCGGACGGCGTGACCGACTTCAGGGATCGCAGGGTTTGTTAGGCTCACGCTCATAATATCCGCTCCATTCCCCTTCCCGCATTCTTCCTCACATGCCCTCGGCCCTAGCCTCATGTACGCTAGTTTGCCTCATTACTTCGTTCCTACGATTTTGATGTTTGTCACATGCGGGCAGCCGAACTCATCCTGAATGTGCGCAAGCAGCGCCCGCTTGTGTTGGCTCAACCACTTCGGGTCGTTTCCAGCGTATAGTTCGATTTCCCACGTCGAATAGAACGTGCCGGCCTGCCGCTTGTGCATCCGAACGTGGCTCACTGCCCGGCAGCGGTAAAAGTAGTTGACCAGCCTGGTGATGGACTGCTTGACATCCTCCCTGCCGGAGCGCTCCAGTAGCTCCAGGTCACACGGGGCCGGCAAGAGCGTGGCGGTCTGGAGGAAGTTGAGTTCGTTAAGTTTCTTCTCCCGGTTGCACACGCTGCACAGCGTTTGCGAGTTCTCCACGGTCGTTTCACCGCCCAGGTTATACGGAACGATGTGGTCGATCTGCAAACGGATGCCCCTGCCGCTCGCCCCGCAGCAGAGGCAGGTGTAGTTATCCCGCCGCTTGACCTGTTCTTTTTCAGCATCAGACAACTCCCGCTTCCTGCGCTTTTCGGTCGGCTTCGCCGTCGAAGGCCGCTTTCCATCCCCGTACCTCTCCTCGTAAAGAACTCGCCTCGTGGCCCCATCGAAGGCCGTGGCGAACCGCTCGTAGGACTTGTAAAAGACCTTCCACAAGTTGCCGGGCTGGTTGAACTCGTGTCGCAGGAATTCGTCATTCTCCAGCGCATTCTTGTTTAGCCGCTTGCGGGCCAAGGCGTCCAGGTCGTACTTGCCCCGGTTCTCGAAGGAGTGGAACTGCGGCGCTGCCTGCCGCTGGGCGATGTGACGGGTGATCCGTGCGAGGTCCATCCCCAGGCCGTTGCCGAGTTGGTCGCTCTCCGGGTCGAAGAAACGGGACACCCAGGGTTCGGCTTCGGTCTGCATCCACTCCGAGGACAGGGACTCCTTATCCCACCCTTCGGGCATTCGGCGTTGGAAATCCTTGATGAAGGCGTCGAACTTCGGCTTGGTGTCCTCGTAGACCATCACGAACTCGATGAACGACTGCGTTTCGTCGCTCCCGTCCTCGGGGGCGACGACGATCTCCGTCTGAAACCACCCCAGCGGGATGATCTGCGAGAAGGGCGGGGAAGGGATTTCACCACCGCTGTTGATTTGCCGGGAAAGCTCCTCGACCAGCCGGATCGAGATGTACTCCAGCGGGTAGTAGCCACGGATGACCCTCTCTTCCTCAGTGCCGCCGTCGAGGGATGCGGGAGTGGCCCAATCAATCAGCCGCTTCCACTCGTCCATGAACAAGACAATGTTGGCCTCGTCGTCTCCCCCAGCTTTCTTGCCCCGCAAGGCACGACCGACCATTTGAGCCATGAGGATGGCGCTGGTCGTCTGGCGAGTCAGGAAAACCGTCCTAACGCTCGGCACGTCCGCCCCTTCGGTGAGCATTCGGACGTTTATCAGTACGTCGAGCGTGTCACGGCCCGCCCCGTCCTTGGCGTACTTGAACTCGTTCAGGATGCGCTCGTTATCGCTGGTCGTCCGCTTGTTCCGGGCCTCGGCGGACGCCGGATCGGCGTCGATGTGGGAGTAGATGGCGTCGGCCCTCACTCCCTTGGCGAGCAGTTTCTCCTTCAGATAGACGCACTGGAACCAGCGGTCGGCAAAGATGATGGTCTTCCCGTAGCGGTCCTTGTTCTGGACGTACTCCTGAACGATGTAGTCGTTACGGCGGGCGTCATTGGACAGGATTTCAATGATGTCTTCGGGCAAGTCCTTGTGTTCACGCACAAGGCGGTTGTAGAGGCTGTCCGAAACCACCAGTTCCCTTCCGGTGGGCCTTGGGATGTAGTTCGGCCTCGCCAGAATGCCCTGGGCGGTGAGGCGGGCTTTGTCGGCCTGGTAGATGATCCCGGCTTCGAAGACCTTGCCGAGCCACCCCCGCCTCGCCTCGTCCGTGTAGGTTGGCGTGGCGGTAAGGCCCAGGAGGTCCGTCTGCGGGGCGAGGAGCCGAATGCCGGGGGCGGCGCTGTCCTGGCCAACGAGTAGGTGCCGGCAGCCATACGCCGGAGCGTGGTGCGCCTCGTCCAGCACGACAAACAATCCCGACCGGCTCCCCTCCTCCACGAACTGCTTGAAACGGCTGGTGACACGGATGCCCTTCCGGTCGGCGGCGTCCGGGTGCAGGTTCTTGATGGCCGTCTGCGTGGTCATGATTACCACATCGTCGGTCAACTCGATGGACGAGGGAGGGCAGTGTGATGGGTTGCTCGAAACCAGACGGACGTTCAACGTCTGCCTCGGCTCGGCAATCCACCGAGCGTAGCTGTGCAACTCCCGGAACGCCTGGTCGAGCAGGTAAAACGAATGGGCCAGCCAGAGAATCTTGGTGTTTCGCTTGATGACTTGATCGCAGAGCCACTTGATGGTGGTGAAGGTCTTGCCGGCCCCGGTGGGGAGGACCAGCAGACCGCCTTTGCCCTTTCCGTTAGCGAGGGAGAATGCGTGGTTGAGGGCGTCGAAGGCGTCGAGTTGATGCTCGAACGGGGTCTTCGGTACTTGGCCCTGTGCCTGGCTGCGAAGCTCGTCAAGGTTCAGCGTGTAAAAGCCCATCGGTAGCTACCTGTAATGGGTGGCCACTGTACCACCCGGCCACGTTTCTGCTCGTCACTGTGCCGCCTCGTTCGCCCCCACCCGCACAGTCCGCAACTCACTCGGAGCCTCCTTGAAGGTGAATCGCCGGGGCAAATCGTCCTCATTCTCGATACCGAAGCGGAAACAGGATCGGCTGTTCCTCAAGTCGGCAGTGAAGGCGGCTCCCGAGCGCCTAGAGCCGAAGAAAGTATCGAGTTTATCGGGTTGGTTGAAAATCGGGCTGATGATGGAGGGAGGGAGAGTGTTGAGGCACACGCCGTTGACAATCCAATGCCGAGAAGGGACGTTTACCAGTTGGCCTCGTTCATGCGAGTAGGGAGCAACACTGCTCATCGGGAGTTCCCGAATCTAGGGCGAGTCGCTGCGCTTTTTGCAACGAGGCAGGCAGCAAAAAGAACGCCTCGTTTCAGGCTCTCATAAAGTAACCGCTGGCAGATCGGTTTGCAAGCACCGCAGCGAAAAACATCGCTAAGGATTCCCCTACAACCGATACATTGATGCCGCACAGTTAAATTCATGCCGTGCGATGTGACCACGGAGACGTAGGCGCTGAAGATAGGCGAAGTCGAACTGCCGGCACTGGCCGAGAAAGTGACTGACCGGATCACGAGCCGGGTGCCGGAGCTGCCTGACGCCTTCCGCAAGTTGACCGAGCTTGATGATGAACGTCTCGACCGAGTGCTGGCCGGGATTAAGCGCCTCGGTCCAGACGGCGGGAAGGGCCGGAAGCGGAGCTAAAGGTCTTCTTCGACGTGATGCGTTCAGGCGATGGTCACGTTCATGTATTTCTTCTTCGCATTACTGATCCCGAATCGGGCCACGATGGCCTTGTCGTTCCGAGTCGTCAGTACCCACCTTTTCTCCGGCGGATCATCGCTGGACCGTTTATACACATTCCAGCCTTCTTTGGTGGTTACATCGTAGTATCTGTCCGTGACGCTGGTGTCAGTTTCAGGGCCATCCGAGATGAGGACCAGGCTCGGCTCAATGTGATCGAATAGTTCTTCGCAGAAACCGCTTTCACGGCCATGATGCGAGGCCAAGAGGATGTCGGTTCCCTTGATGGCCTCGACGAACTCATCGTCCTCAAGAAGCTCCTTCCAGGAAGCGTTCTCGTTGTCACCGGGAATGATAATCTTGGACCCAGCGTAGCTCAGTACCGTAACAATACTGTGGTTGTTGAGGTTGGAGGTCGCACACTTCTTGGGATGGAAGTGGAGCATCTTGACCCCGCCGTTGTTGGCCGTGGCCTGGACCTTCTCGGCCGGCTGAACCGGCGAGTTGTACTGCCCGTGGATTTCCAGGTACTTGTCGATTTTCTTTCTCTCTTCCCCTTCGGACTTGTTCCCGGCCCGGATGTCTCTCTCCGTGAGATGTTTCGGTCGTCGTAGCGCCCGTGGGGAGAGCTTATAGAAGTTGAAAATGTCGTCGATGTGGTCCCGATGCGGGTGGGTAATCACCACGAGGTCCAGACGCTCCACTTTCCATTTATTTTTCAGCCGCAGAAGCGGACTGAACGTGGCATTGCTGTCTTTAATCGAACCCGTCCCAAGGTCGATCATAATGTGTTTGCCGTTCGGTGTCTTGATGTACGTCGCACTCCCATGCTGGACATCGTAGAACACCATCAGTAGTTCACTCGCCATTTGCGATAGCCTCTTGTGCCTGTTGTGGAGTAGCCACGGCCCGCTACGGATTTCGTAGCGGCGTCTCTTTGGTCCGCCCGTTGTCGCACTCTCCGTCCCGTCATCACGAAGCTAGGCGATGGTCACTTCACGGACACGAGAGCCATCGTCCTTCTGAATTAGCTTGAGGGTGATGCCCTTGTCAGTCCTCGTGGTCAGACAGTACCGTGTCTCACTCCGACCGCTTGACCGGCTGTGGACGACCCAGCCCGTGCTTTGCTGGTAGTAGCTGGTCACTGCGCTGGTGTCAGACCCCGCCCCGTCCGACACGATGGTCAGGCAGGGCTTGAAGTAGTCGAAGATGTCAGCACAATACCCGGCCTCCCGCCCGTGGTGGGCCGCCAGCAGGATGTTTGTTCCCCTGATGGCCTCCACAAAGGCCGGGTTCTCAAGAAGCTCCCTCCACGACGCTGCCTCGTTGTCGCCAGGTATCAGCACCTTGGTCCCGGCGTAGGAAAGCACGGTGACGATGCTGTGATTGTTCAGGTTGCTCCTGGCGCATTGCGTGGGGCAGAACATTTGTACCCAGACACCGCCGGTGTTCCCCGACGATGTTGGATCGTTGGCTGGAATGATTCTCTGGCTGGTCCCTTGGACCAGTGCTAGATACTGCTCAACAGCCACCATGTCACTTTCCCGGTTTCCACCACGCACGTCTGATTCAGAAAGATGTCGTGGAGCCGCCACGACGTTTGGGAATGCCAGATGCAGGTTCTCAAGGTCCGCTATGTGGTCGTGATGCGGATGCGTCAAGACGAGGTTGTCGAGATACGTCACGTTGTAGCTGTACCACATGTGGTGCAACGGGCTGAAGGTTTCGTTCGTGTCTTGGATCGACCCTTGCCCCAAGTCGATGAACCAGTGTTTCCCGTTGGGGAACTTGATGTAGGTGGCGTGCCCGTGCTGCACGTCAAAGAAGAGAAAGAACAACTCGCCCGCCATGCTCACGTCCCCTTCTTCTCGTCGCCCCCGCCCTCCTTCTTCGGCTCCTTGACAGTCAGGAAGCCCAGCAGGGCATGGGTGGTCCGGTACTCACCGAAGCGCCGGTAGCGTCGAAAGGACAGCCACGCCCAGATGACGGAAACCACGGCAAAAAAAACTAGCTGCCACTGGGTAACGCCCCATTGGGCTTTCGCCAGCATCACTTGCCGTTCTGTCACCGAGAACAGCCTGATGCAAAGCGCCACGCACGCCACGGCCATGACCGAGAAGGAGACGAAGATTCCTCGGTAGAACCCTTCTCGATAAATGTAAATCTCCCGCTCCCCGATCTTGCCTGAACGCATCACGGCGTCGTCACACACACGATACAGCCAACGTGCAGGCGCACCGCTCACGTCTGCTCCCGTCAGTTCCTTTGCCTTGGCCTTGCAGCCATCCACCACGGTCTGCGGGAACCGATCAGGGGCCGTGTTCTCGATCACAAGCTGCTCGACCGGCTTGATCCTCTTCTCGACCAAGTTGCCGACAGCCTGCGCCATGTGACCGGCGATGTAGGCGACGACTAGGAACGCAACCCACAACTCTCCGGTCGGGATGTCGAAAGCCACGACCTGAGCAGGGAAGAACAGTGCCCAGAACAAAACCGCCAGCGCCACGAGGTTCACCATCCCCGGAATCAGGTAGCCGAAGACCTCGTAGAGCGTGACCTGCAAATCCTTGAACATGCGCCGACCCCGGTAAGAAGAACAAGGGCCAGGGTGTCCTGCTGGCCCTGGCCCTTGGCTTTCGTCGCTCTGGTTCTGGTTGATCCGGTTGATCCCCTCCAGACCGTCTTGCCGGGCAGCGGCAACCCTCTTCCACCAGAGAAATTGTACCGGAAGCTGAACAGGGAAAGAAAGGTCGGTAGGCGGGGTGGCGAACCATCAACAAAGTACGAGAAATCCCCGGATCGTCGATGCTGGGCACCACGGACAAGAGGATCAGGCCGGCGGCGGCTTTGTGGGTCTTTCACGATGCCGGCTCTTTCGAGGAGGCCGTCTTGCGGGCCGTCAATCTAGGAGACGACGCCGATACGACCGGAGCGATTTGCGGGCAATTGGCCGGGGCGTATTGGGGCGAGTCGAACATCCCGGAGCCGTTGCGCTCAGGTCTGGCACGGATGGACGTGATCGAAGTGGCTCTGGCGGGCATCGTCAACGCATGAGTGATCCAGGTGTGCGACCGTTCGCTCGTTCCACACAGGGAGAATTCGGCCAACCAGTGCAACGCATTGCACTCGTCGGGCCGTGCTACCTTCTTTCTTCTTTCACGCCGGACGATCCTTCTTTCACTTCTTTCACACCTGTCCGCTCTCGTCTGGACCACTGGTTGAACAGACCGAGGGCGACCCCTGTGAAAGAAGTGAAAGAAGGGTAGAGAAGAGATATGGATATGAATAATATAAAAATCTACAAGCTAGTCCGACATCCTGTCCAGCCAGCAGCCGACCAGAGGTTTCGCTGCGACTTAATTAGGCTTGTGCTGGCATGGCCCAGCACTCGGCACTCAGGCCCAAAACTATACCGAAGACAGTGCGCATCATTCACCCCCTTCATTGGTGTGCGTGCCACCTGCGGAACTTGCACGAGCTAAAGAACACTTACGACCACGAGGAAACGCATGGTCAGCCCCGTAAGTGCAAGAAGAAAGAAGAATGCGCCGGATAATGCAGCCAAGCAGAAGTTCATCCATATCAGCATGAGGAACTTGGCTTCCTCCCCGACGAAGACGGCGACGGCCCGTGAATGAAACACCCCTCTTGGGCGGACAACCGAAACCCAAGAGGGCAAGACATGAAACGGTTAGTGATCCTGGCTGTCCTGTTGACCTGCCAACAAGCCCAAGCTGACACCTACATCCTCGTCTTCGACAGTTACCCCAGCAAAGAAGCCAAACAAGTAAAAGCGCTGCTGCTGCGCCGGGTCAAGCCGCCCATCCACTGCCATCATGTTCCCCACGGCCGAGCCACCAAAGCCGCCTTCACCCATAACCTGTTCTGGCTCAAAACCAGGGCCAAGAAGGGCGATACGGTCATCATCTACGTCTCCTCGCACGGCCGCCCCGGCGATGGCAACCTGCTCATAAGCGCTACCCACGGCCCCGACGTGCCTAGCAGTCTCATCCGAAAAACGACCGAGGCGCTGCCCTGTCCGTGCCTCGTACTCATCGACGCTTGTTTCGCCGGAAGCGCCCTCCATGAACCGTGGCGGAAAACCACCGTGGTCTGCGCCGCCAACGACCATGAAGTGTCGTGGACGGGCGGCATGAGCAAGGCCGTCTGCCAAGAGCTACGGCAACCCCGGCAATGGACGATGAGCCAGCTGGCCGTGGACCTGATGTGGCGCATCCCCGCCTGCTCCCGCAGTCAACACCCGATGGCGTGCATCGGGGAAAGCAACGCCCTGCTGACGCAATGAAACACCCCTGATCTGGGTAGCTCTGAGCCATGCAAATGTTGCTGGTTCGGTGGTGTCGAAGGCGTATTTTGCTCTGGAGACAGCAAGGTGTTTCAGAAACTCCGCATTTGGTGGCGACTCCGCAAGCTGGAACGGGATCGTGCGTTCCTGCTGACGGTCGGCCATGACCCTCGCAGCCAGGAGTTGTTGCCGGTGGTCGAGGCCGAGATTACGAGTCTGCTGGTGTCGCAGATAAAACTCCGGTATCCGCACATCTTCAAGGACGAGCCATGCGGGGCTGGGCACAGGTGAGGCGATGTCCACCAATCTTTCTCGTCACTTCCAGCAGCAACGTCTCGACCGTGGCATGAAGCCAGGGCAGTTAGCTCGGCTCGCCGGCTGCGTGAACGCACAGAAGAACGGCAACTGCATTCGCCAGTTTGAGTTGAGTGGCAGCATCGGTCAGGAGCCTTGTCGAGCAGGACCGCAGGGAGTTTTTCCAGGCGTGGCTGGCATGGGCCAACGAGCCGATCCAGCCCTACCTCGTGATCCGGCTGATGGCAGCCATCTATAGCAGCCGTGCGCTGCCTCCCGAGATCACCACGATGGGGAGGCCGAGAAGTGGGCCAGCACCATCGCCGAGGAGATGAAGAAGCGGTGCTGCTTGGTTTGGAGCCGGCGCATCTCCTGCTGGTTCAGCGAGGATGGCACGCTGGCACAGAGGACCGAGGCGGTGCCGGCCGAGCCGAACACGCCCTGGATCAAGATTGGCTGGAAAGGGCCGGCGTTCATGTTTGGCGACGACCTGGCATCGGTGCGCAGGGTGGAATGGCCGAGTTTGTAACGTCTGGTTCGGGAGGGGCGGGCTTGTGAGGAAGCATCAGCGACCGGACCGTATGTCCCGTCTGGTCGGCGTGCAGAAGATTCGACTTCCAATAAGAGATATTACGGATATACTTTATTTCCTAAATACTAAGGCGACGTGGATTGCTACCCGTCCCGTCGCCTCTCTTCTTATCTTGGGTAGCGAGGGTAGTATTATGACAGAAGAAAAAAAGCAATGGCCCAAAACAGACGTGAACGCCGTGGAGCGCTGGGCTAAGAATTACGATCCCTGCGTCCCTTGGGAATACGTTACCGAATGTTCAACCCGAAACTGCCACGGCGCTGTTTATGAGAGCGTCGTAAGGGGCGGTAGGAACAAAGGCCGCTGGTATCATGCCTGTACCAACGGTTGCCCCAGTGAATTTAGATGGGTGTACGGCAGGAAGAGGCCGGTGCAAGACCTGAAGGTCGAGACTGACTAAACGTGAAAACACCCCGCTATGGATCGTTTCCATAGCGGGGTGTGCTTGTCTGACTACTTCGCTGCCGGCGCATGACCCAAGAACAGGGAAACGCATCCGGCGTAGGGATTGGTCGTCTCGCCGCTAGGTAGCTTAACCTGGTGATTTTCCAGCAATGTCGCACTAACGGATCGGAGCGCCTTCAAGGGATCGTCAGCTTGTTCTTGCGTTTGTCGCCCCGTTTCATTCCCTTTCCTCCTCGATCACCGCCGCCAACGTCTCCCGGTCCTGCAAGCCCGTCAAGACATGACCGCCGATCACAAACATCGGTACTCCGGTTACGCCGGCCTCCTCGTAGGCGTGCCGGAGAGCCTGCTGATGGGCCGCTCGATATTTCCGAGTACGCAGAGCTTGCTCGAACTCTTCCTCGTTTAGCCCAACCTCACCCGCCAGTTTCGTCAGTATGTCGATGCTGCCGATGTCCTGGCTCTCCACGAAAAATGCCTGCAAGACCCGGTGGTTGTATTCGTTGCCCTTGCCGTGTTCCTTGGCATTCTGGTAGCCCTCGAAGGCCAAGTGCGAGTGCGGCTGCGGCGACACAGTGGGCAGCTTGATCGGCACGCCCATTCTGCGGGCGATGGGATAGACCGATTGCTGCCACGCCCGCTGGAGATAATCGCCTTCGGGCCGCAGCGTCTCATTTGGGTAGGGCCGTAACTCGAACGGCATCCACTCGATCTCGACATCCTCCCCCTGGATGGCTTCTTGTAGCGGAAACTCCGCAAGGTAGCAGTACGGTCAGACGTAATCCGAGTAGACCTTGATTTTCAGGCTCATGGCGTTGCCTTCCGAATCCGAGCGCCTGAATTAGCGGCCGCTCTTCTTGACTTTCTTCAGGGCCGAGCCGTTGTGGATGGCCAGGTGGTCGGTCTTGTCACTTTTGATAATGTACTGCGGCTGCTCCTTGGAGGCGTGCCGCTTGTAGCCCTTGAAGACGATCTCCCTGGTCACTTTCTTCTGGATCGTCCCTCGTACCCGGCCAGCTTCCGAGTTCCACTCGACATGATCGCCCCGCTTGAAGTCACTTGCCATCGTTCGGACCTCCTGAAAATGTCCTCCTCATCAACAGAAGCAAAACGAATGCCAGGGTTGATGTCGCAGGGTGAGTCAGATGATAGACCAGACTACGCCACTGTCCTTCGGCAGTGCCACTCGTGGTATTGCCTCAACTGCTTCCTTGAGGATCAAGACACGGCTCAGGCATCGGACATTGACCTTTCATTTCCTGCGCTTCCCATCATTGCCCTGAAAGCATAAGGCTGGGGCTGTGATGCAAATGAAACACCCCTGACTGTAGGCGATGGCAATTGGCCAGTCGCCAAACGGAGGGAACAATTCATGAGTACCAAGACTTGTAACAACTGCGGCATGGAAATCCCCGTTTCGGCAAGTATTTGCCCCTACTGTCG
>Ga0209062_1003044_pt1 | contig 20402 bp, 14 predicted proteins | sample Coa_R2_2_FD_187158 | JGI IMG/M metagenome (GOLD analysis project Ga0209062, IMG submission 187158) | Surface soil microbial communities from Centralia Pennsylvania, which are recovering from an underground coalmine fire - Coalmine... | ecosystem: Environmental > Terrestrial > Soil > Unclassified...
CAATCACGTAATAGTGCGTGCCCAGATGCTGGGCGATAAAGTGGCTTGGATGCGCCGGCGAATCATGGTGACCGACCACCGCATCGATCTGAAAGGTGCGGGGGCGACCGTAATGCAGGTCATCCTGATAGCCGTTCCACCACGCTACCAGCAGAGTGATGAGCACCCAGCCACAGAGCATTACCACCATGCCCACCCCCACCCAGGTGAGCCAGTGCAAACGTAGGGCGGACGTCCGCCGACGCGACAGGCGAGCGAGAGACGGTGGTTGCTGCATCGCCGGACGCTAAGCCGTGGCCCGTCGGGGGATGGCGTGACGGGTCACCTGAATGTGGGTGCGGATAGGGACAGGGGACGGCGTGACCGCCTGAGCAGGTTGATAGCGTCGGACGCTGCTCGGAGCGCGAGGCGCATAGAGCCGCTCGTCATAGAGCTCCTCATCCGCGAGGACATCAGGGGACGTCACGGCGGGGTGGGTCCAGCGCGGGTGATTTGCTGGAGGAGCATCGTATGGCGTTGCCATGATCTCATGCCCCTCTCTTTACACCGTCTGCCCACGAAAGATGCGGCTGGCATCATCAGTGGTGGCGAGCCCATCGAGAATGGCCTGGTTGAGTTTCTTAATGCTTTCGGCATGTTCGTGGCATGCGTGGGTCATGTCATCACAAAAGCCGTTCTCGTTGTGGAGAAGGCCATCGGCGGGGATGACTGGAACCGTATAGTATTCTTGCTGCTCGTTCATAGACAGCACGCTTCCTTTCGGCACTTGACTTGCGGCCCCCGTCTGCTAGAATGAGCAACAGAGGGCCTCTGACCTGCTGATCAAGGGTTTGTTGGTTCTCGCTCGCTGACCTCCTGGGCAAACAGGAGGTCAGTTCGGTATCACCTCCTTTCTCAAAAGTTCTACATCTCCCTGGTCTAATAAATCAACAATGCACTCCAGTAGTATTTAGTCTCAAATCTCACTACTATCATAATACGTTAAGTATCATGAAATGTCAATGACTGAGTATCGATGGTTTTTATCCTCAAACATATTTGCCAAATTGAGACTGAAGTATTATAGTATCGAGGTAACCATCCAGGCGGAATTCTCAAATCTCGAAAAGTAGGACGGTACATCGATGGAGAAAAGTTATTACACACCAAAGGAAGTCATGGCGTTGTTAGATAAGTCGAGAGCCACTTTTTACAGGGAAGTAGAGGCAGGTATCATTCCAAGTGAGCTAGCACCAGGACGAAAACGTGGTAGAAAGTTTCCTAAAGAAGCCATCGATGCGCTTGTAAAGATCATGAGACAAGGTGGTAAGGAAAAGCTCACCTTTGGGCCTTCCACGAACACCGATATATGGACGGGATTTCAAAATACACGGGCTGTCTACGGAGAGGAAAATATTGTAAGTTTTGCTAGATTGTTGGAGTGGAAACGAAGCAATAGCGACATCTTCATGAGTGTCAAAGAAAATGGAGAAAGAGTAGGAGGGGTGACATTTTTGCCCTTAGCTGAAAGCACAATACATGCTCTTATTGATGGCAAAATCAGGGAAAGAAATATCCCCGATTGGGCGATTAGAAAATGGACAGATCCACAACTCTCTGTTTACATTCCAAATATCTCAGTGACACCATCAGGCAATCCTCGTACTGATGCGGAAAGAGGAATGTTTCTCATTAAGCAGGCCATTAGATGGGCAATTAGCCTGGATAAAGAATATGATATTAAAAACTGGTATGGTATAGCTGCAACAGAGATGGGAGAAAAGTTACTCCAACATCTCGGTTTCCAACACTTTGGGGGAAAAGAAAAAGCCTACATTCTTGAAGGTATAGAAGCATCTACTCGACTGATTGGGGATTTCCTGAAAAGGATTGAGAAGCTAGACAATGATCTTCCACTTTTCAACAAAATAGAGAAGGGACGAGGGTAGCTTCCTGGCATTATCAAGGGAAAAACCCTTCATGTTTTTCCTACTCTTTTCAACTATGCTCAAGTCCGACATTTGGAGCGACAACCTCTATTCTACCACAGCTATAGCACCCGAGTCGAACCGGCATTGGTGCATTTCACAACCTCCTCATATTATAAATCAGGCACAATCACATATTTCTTAACCATAGAGCATAAAAAAGTTAAGACATTGCAACTTGTGGTATTACTGGATTGCTGCTAAACTATTAACAACACCTTTTTGATACGTTTTCCAGCAAAAAGGCAACGGGGGGTAGAAAGTGAAGAATTCATCGTCTTTCGGCCAGCGCTTGAGGCATGAACGCAAGCAGCGCAATCTATCGCAAGGGAAGCTGGCGGAAAAGATTGGGGTTGACACCAAAACCGTTGGTCGATGGGAAAATGGAGAGAATTTTCCCCACCTCTCGCAGCGTCAGAAAATCTGCTCTATCTTCGGCAAGACACCCGCGGAGATGGGACTGATCGACGAAGAGCAAGAACCCGTCCCTCGCGCAATTTCCCACGAGGATTGGGGTGAAGTGCCTGATATCACTAATTTTTATGGGCGCGAGCAGGAATGCGCCCTGGTGGAGCAATGGATCACCGCCGACCGTTGCCGGGTCGTGGCAGTGCTGGGGATGGGTGGCGTCGGGAAGACGGCCCTCGCTGCTCGCATCGCGCAACAGGTCAAGGATTCTTTTGACTATATCTTCTGGCGCTCTCTGCTAGATGCTCCCCCTCTGGAGCATATTCTGAAACAATGTATTCCCTTTATTTCCAATCAGCAGCGTATCCATTTGCCGGAAACTATCGATGAGCAGATATCACTGCTGATCTCGTATCTACGCCTGCATCGCTGCCTGCTGGTGCTGGATAATGTGGAATCGATTTTACAGGCCAGGCTGCGAGTTGGTTTTTACCGCGAAAGCTACGAACAGTATGGCAGGCTTTTGCAGCGCATCGGCGAGGTGCAGCATCAGAGCTGCCTGCTACTGACCAGTCGAGAGAAGCCGCGCGAGGTGGCCCTCCTTGAAGGGGATAGGTCACCGGTGCGCGCATGGAACCTGCTGGGCGTGGGCCAGGACGAGGGGCAGCGTATCTTACAAGAGAAGGGCCTGACGGGAACAGATGAACAATGGAGCGTGCTGGTCAGGCTCTACTCTGGCAATCCTCTGGCCTTAAAACTGGTTTCCCAGTCTATCCATGAGAGCTTTGGCGGCGATATCGACCAGTTTTTGCAGGGCGAGGAGATCGCTTTTGGCGATATTAACGATCTGCTGGAGCAGCATTTTCGCCGCCTATCAGCGCAAGAGCGAGAAATTCTCTACTGGCTGGCTATCGAACGCGAGGCGGTCTCTTTGCGGGATGTGCGCGAAAATCTGATGCGTCCACTGCCAAGAGGGGCGCTACCGGAGGCACTGGATTCGCTGGGTCGCCGTTCTCTGATTGAGAAAAGAGAGCAGGCACTCTTTACCCTGCAACCGGTAATTATGGAGTATGTGACTACCCAGCTTGTCAGCCGCGCCAATCGGGACTTTGTGGAGGAGAAAATCCCCGGCGTCTGGGCCAGTTACGCTTTTATTAAGGCCCAATCCAGGGATCATGTACGCGATAGCCAGACGCGCCAGATCCTGGCTCCCATTGCCCAATACCTGCTGACCGCGCTGGGGAAAAATGGCCTGGAGCAAGCGGCACGTCACCTGCTCGACATGCTGCGCCACGAACATTCCCAGCAGAGTGGCTACATGGCGGGCAATATTTTGAACCTGCTGATCTATCTGGGCAGTGACCTGCGCGGATACGATTTCTCGCACTTGAAGATCAGCCAGGCGTACCTGCAAAATGTGAATCTGCCCGAGGTGAACTTCTCGCACGCTCATTTTGTGGCGCCGACATTCACCAATATTTTTGGCAATGTGCTCTCAGTGGCGTTTAATGCGCGCGGCTCCCTGCTGGCGACCGGCACCGCCACGGGCGAGATCTGGCTCTATCAGGCTCAGACCGGCACGCCCCATATTACCTGCCGCGGCCATACCGATGGGGTCTGGTCGCTGACCTTTAGTCCCGACGGTCGTACCCTGGTGAGTGGCAGCGACGATCAAACCGTGCGCCTCTGGGATGTCGAGAGCGGACAGTGCCTCAAGATCCTGTCTGAGCACACCAACCGGGTGCGCAGCGTCGCTTTTAGTCCCAATGGTCGCCTGTTCGCCAGCGGCAGCGATGACCAGACGATCCGTCTCTGGGATGCCGCCTCCTATCAATGCCTGCACACCCTATCTGACCACACCAATCGCGTCTGGTCGCTGGCCTTCAGTCCACATGGCAAGCTGCTCGCTTCAGGGAGCACCGATCAGACGATTCGTCTCTGGGATATCGGTGTATATCGATGTATCAAAATATTGAGGGGTCATACAAACTGGGTACGGGCGGTGGCTTTTAGCCCCGATGGCAAGCTGCTCGCGTCGGGCAGTGATGACCAGACCGCTCGCCTCTGGGATAGCCAGACGGGGCTGTGTCTCAATATTCTGCAAGGCCATACCAATCGTGTCTGGTCGGTGGCTTTCAGCCCTGATGGTCATACTATTGCCAGCGGCAGCGAAGATCAGACGGTGCGCATCTGGGATACTGTTTCAGGAGATTGCTACCAGACGCTACAGGGCCATGTTCAGGGGGTGCGGTCCGTGGCCTTCAATCCTGTCAGCCAGACGCTTGCCAGCGGAGGAGATGACCAGGTCGTGCGCCTCTGGGATGTGGAGATGGGGCGCTGCCTCAAAACGATGCAGGGATACGCCAATCGTGTCTGGGCGGTCGTCTATAGTCCCGATGGCAATACGCTTGCCAGTTGTAGCGACGATCAGAGTATTCGGCTCTGGGATGTCAACCTCAATACCTGTACCAGGCTGTTACAGACCAGAACACAGGGTTTTAAGTCCATTGCTTTCAGCCCTGATGGCCGTCTATTGGCAAGTGGCGGTGAAAATCAGCAGGTGATTTTATGGAACAGTGAGACGGGGGAGCGCATCCATACCTTGAGTGGGCATACCAATTGGGTGCGGGCAGTGGCTTTCAGTCCTGATGGTACGCTGGTGGCGAGCGGAGACGAGGATCAGACGATTCGTGTCTGGCAGGTTCAAACGGGCCATTGTTTGTATATTTTGCGCGGTCACAACAATTGGGTCAGGTCGTTAGCATTCAATCACGACGGCAGTCTGCTCGCCAGCGGGGGGGATGGTCAGACGATCCATCTGTGGGAAATGCCGACAAGGGAGAGCCTTCACATCTTGCAGGGGCATAGCGGGCGTGTCCGGTCCGTTGCTTTTAGCCCAGATGGGCAGATCCTTGCCAGTGGGAGCGAGGATCATACGGTGCGTTTATGGAATAGCCATACAGGCGAGGAACTCGCAGTTCTTGCGGGACATACCGGTTGGGTGCGTTGCGTTACCTTTAGTCCTGATGGTCGCACTCTGGCAAGCAGCGGGGACGATCAAACCATCCGGCTCTGGGATATCAACACTTATGCCTGCACACAGATCTTGCAGGGTCATAGCGAACGTGTTCGCTGGGTCACATTTGCCCCCCGAGCGAACATACTCACCAGCGGCAGCGATGATGGCACCATCAAATTTTGGGATTGGCAGACGAGAGAATATTTGAAAACGTTCATCAGCGAGAGACCGTATGAACGGATGAATATTACCGGCGTGAAGGGGTTAACAGAGGTCCAGAAAATTCCTCTGTATGCCCTGGGCGCAATTGAAGACAGCTAAACCTGGTAAATGTCTCTATTTTGCCCGAAATGTCTGGTCATTGCGGTTCACATCTATTTCGATCCAGGGTATGCTTAGACTAGAAGAGATAAGCATACCATTCCAGTTAGCTAGAAAGGGAGGGGGTTGTCTTATGTGTCTCGTCCAAATTCATATCCGGTGCGTCGATAGATTTTTTGAGGTCCTGCCGGAAGACGTCGAAACCTCGGAATTGGCCGTAGAGGAGCTCGTGAGCCAGATATTGATGGACCTTAGCGAAGAAGAGGTGGAAGTGACGGTGGATCACGTTACGATCAATTTCTCGCCTCACATGCTTATGGGTCAGCGCGACTGCTCAATCTATATCCAGGCTCAGTGCCCCATTTCTCCTGCCTCTCTGTCTCTTCAGAATCTGGAGCAAATGGAGCTTGCGCTGGAGGAGCGGCTCTGCAACGCACTGGTAGAGATGTTCGGGACGGTGAATGTGGAGATGATCGCCATCAAACCTCCCCTCCTTGTAGCCTGTTAAGACTTACACGCTGACGTCAGCAGCATGGCGTAAAATAACTTGTGCCACTTGAGCCGGGGATGAGCTTTGGGGAGAGTGCCCCACTCCCGGCAGCAGGACCAGTTGCGAACCCGCAATACCACGATGAAAGTCCTGGGCGCACGAATCAGGCAAGAGCCGATCCTGCGTTCCCCAGATGATGGTCGTTGGCACATGGATGCGGGCCAGCAAAGGATCGAGAAACTCCTGCTGTGCATAGTTTTTGATAAAGCCCGCATAAGCCGGGCGCTGCGAGTTGCGCACGAATGCATCCAGGATAAAGTTGGGCAATGGGATCTGGCAGTCCCAGATGCGTTTTGCGGCCAGGCGAGCCGTGTCACGATCAGGCGTGTAGGGCGATTGTATCCCCTCTCGCCTCAAACCCGCGCTATTGAGCAAATATAAGTGCTTGACACGTTCAGGGTGCTCTACAGCGAAGCAGGCCGCGATCCAACCGCCGAGCGAATTCCCGACCAGGGTCGCTCGTGGATAGCCCAGTGCGTCGAGAAATCGCTCTAAATAGAGCACATGGGTGCGGATATCCGCTCCTTCGGGGGCCAGCGGCGTTTTGCCAAAGCCCGGCAAATCAGGCGCATACACCAGGTATTCTTGCCCCACCAGAGGAAAAAGCTTGCGCCAGTTCTCAGCCGAGCCTCCAAGCCCATGCACAAAGATCAGCGGCTCCCCACGCCGTCCCATGCAATAATAATGCATGGGTATCCCCTCTACAGCACACGTCCCCTCACGCGCTCCGATCAGCAGCATCATCACCCGCAATACGCTCATCAGCGACTCGCGCGGACGTCGATAGATCTGCGCCGCAATGGTTGCCAAAATACCAAACAGGATAACATAGGGAAACAGCTTTTTCATAGCCACCATACTCTCTTTAACCAATGATGTTGGCAATCCTGCCGTGGCGACGAGCATCAGCCCGTCCGTTTTAGCACCCGCCCTTCCTGCATGGGAGCGGGCACCGATAGCGGTAAACCGGACGCCATCAATCGCGTCGCCACAGGGGTGGATGGTTACCATGTTTTATACGTTTCAGGCAGAAAACGCAGACGGGAACTCGGGAATAGCCTGGCTCAACGTTCCCTGGCGAGCGGCGTGTACCTGCGCCCAGATTTTCTCTGGCCTGAGCGGCATATCGATGGTTGTGATGCCGAGCGGCGCGAGCGCATCCAACACCGCATTCACAATCGCGGGTGGGCCGCCAATACACCCCGCCTCGCCCACACCTTTGGCCCCAAGCGGATTCCTGGGCGATGGCGTCTCGACATTGGCCGTGACAAACGTGGGGAGCTGATCGGCAATCGGCAGGGCATAATCCATTAACGTCGTGGTCAGGAGCTGCCCGCTCTCATCGTCGTAAACCACCTCCTCGAAGAGCGCCTGCCCGATCCCCTGCGCCAGCGCGCCGTGTACCTGCGCCTCCGCCAGGTATTGGTTGAGGACGCGCCCGCAATCATCCACGGCAACGTACGTCAGTATTCTGGTCTCACCGGTATCTGTATCTACTTCGACCACCGCTAGATGTGCGCCCGAAGAGAAGCCCGCACCCTCCGGCGCAAAATCGCGCCACGCGGCCAGCCCTTCGATAGGCGTTCCATTGATCGGATTGGGCGCATCTCGCTCGATCAGCTCGGGCCGCTCTTCAACCATGCGCGCCAGTTCTCCCAGTTCAACCACGCGGGCGGGTACGCCGCGCACCATGATCTTCCCATCCTCCATCACAAGATCATCGGGTGCCGCTTCCAGCACCTGTGCAGCCAGCTTCAAAGCCTTCTCGCGGGCCGCCTGCGCAGCCAGCAGCACGGTAGAGCCGGCAACCTGAGTGGTACGGCTGCCAAAGGTGCCGATACTATAACCTGGTAGCAAAGAGTCATTCATCTGGATCTCTACTTTTGAGACGGGGGTCTGAAAGACGGCGGCAGCAATCTGGGTGAAGGCGGTAAAATGCCCCTGGCCGTTGGTAGAAACGCCGCTCTGCACAAGAATGCTGCCATCGCGACGGATGCGCACGGTCGCCGCCTCCCGTGGCGCGTTGGGAACGGGACGGCTATCGCCCGAAATCTCGACAAACGTTGAGATGCCGATCCCCAGCAACTGATGGCTGTCCGTTTGCTGGCGGCTATGCTGTTTCACCCGCCAGCCTGCGTAGTTGAGCAGCGCGAGCCCTTTGTCGAGCGCGGCCTCGTAATCGCCGCTATCATAGCGCGTGCCTGTGACGGTCGCATAAGGGAAAGCATCCGGCGGGATAAAATTACGACGGCGCACCTCAACCGGATCAAGCTTCAGCTCGCGCGCAATCTGGTCCATGACGCGCTCTAAGATATAAGCTGCTTCGGGTCGGCCTGCTCCCCGGTAAGCGGTGGTCGGAATCTTGTTGGTAAAAACGCCGATGATCTCGCTGTCCACCGCTTCCACGCGGTACGGCCCGCAGAGCATCGATTGCGTCAGATTGGGCACCATTGCCGTTGCGCCGGAGAGAAACGCGCCCAGATCAGCGATTGTACGCACCTTGAGAGCGAGCAGACGGCCATCATTCTGGAAGGCGGCCTCCACATAGTTGATCTGGCCGCGGGCATGCGTCTGAGCCTGTAAATTCTCGCTGCGGTCCTCGACCCACTTCACAGGTCGTCCAAGTTTCACGCTCAGGGCTGCCGCGACAATCTCTTCTCCCACGAGGTTGGTCTTGGCCCCGAAGCCGCCGCCGACTTCGGCATTGTAGACCCTGATATGGCTGCGTTCAATGCCCAGCGCTCCTGCCAGAATCTCTCGCGCCCGGTAGACCGCTTGCGTGGAAAGCCAGGCTGTGAGCTGTCCACTGGTTGCATCGTAATCGAACATGCAGACACGCGGCTCCATCGAACTGGGCGAGAGCCGCTGATTCACCAGGCGCAAACGTATGGTGTGATCGGCACGCTTGAAAGCATCCTGGAGATCGCCGCCGCTTAGTGGGGAGCGGGAGGCAATATTTGAGCCGAATTCGGGATAGAGCAGAGGGGCGTCGGGAGCCAGCGCCTTCTCCGGGTCGGCCACGGCAGGCAGCGGCTCGTAATCTACTTCCACCATGTCGCGCGCATCAATGGCAGTATAGGAATTTTCGGCCAGAACGACCGCGACCGAATCGCCTACGTAGCGCGCTCGCCCCAGCGCCATCGGTCGCCGGTCCGGCTTGCGCGTATCGGGTTGGGTAAAGGCGTTCAGGGGAGCCATCTCGCTCACCAGTTCCGCGCCCGTGAAAGCTGCCACCACGCCTGGCAATGCCCGGGCGGCGTCGAGCTGGATACGCGTTATTGTCGCATGAGCATAGGGGCTGCGCACAACAGCCATAGACAGCGCCGAAGGCCGCCCGTCTGGCGGTCGCAGATCATCCACATAATAGCCGCGACCGGTAATCAACTTGATATCTTCTCGCCGCCGCTCCAGTCCCTTCGGTATCTGACTGATATCACTCACGCTGCTTGCGCTCATATACACCACTCCTTTAGTGCCTATAGATGTTGCTAAGTCCCGCATTTTTGCCATTATATCACCTGACAACGGTTGCTGAGATGATGCAGGCATTATTGCAGCTTCATGGAACCATACAGCATTCAGACATTTGGTACATATTAGCAATGTAACATACGATATGCTAGCAATTAAGATGGTAAAATGCTAGTAATATATGGCTGAAATATGTTATGCTTGCCTTTAGCAATCCAATACTTTAATTGCTAAAGGAGTAAAGCATTGTATACTGTTCTGCGGAATCGCAACTATTTCCTCCTCTGGATTGGCGGCCTGATCTCCAGTCTTGGTGATTGGGTATTAATGGGGGCGTTGCCTTTCTATGTCTATGCGCGTACGGGCTCTCCCCTGGCTACGGGTCTGACATTTGCCGCGAGTGTGCTTCCCTGGATTATCCTATCATCGGTGGCCGGGGTATTCGTTGATCGCTGGGATCTCAAGCGCACCATGATTATAGCGGATCTCTCAAGGGCAGCTCTCATGTTGTTGTTGCTGCTGGTAACGGTCGTGCCTGCTCTATTCTGGTTGGTGTATCTCATCAGCTTTGCAGAAGCATGCATCACACAATTCTTCAATCCAGCATCAGTTACGCTGCTTCCCCGCGTCGTAGACAAAGATTTGCTTCAGGAGGCCAACGCGCTTGGTTCTTTTAGTGGGAGCTTATCCCGTCTGGCCGGGCCGCTGCTGGGTGGCGTCCTTCTCGCTCTAATGGGTCCGGCCAGCACCATGATCGCCGATGGAATTTCCTATGTCTGCTCGGCTGTAATGATCATGCTGGTGATTGTACCTCCTTCTTTTGCAAAAAGAACATACGAGCAGACGCAGCCTGGATCTATAACGGCCTACTGGCGAGACTGGTTAGAAGGGCTTGGGACGGTCAAAGAACATAGCACGCTAAGAACACTTTTTCTCGTCATCGCTGTAGCTGCCCTGGCTGATGGCGTGATTAACGCGTTGTTTGTCATATTTCCGGCAGCAGTACTGCATCTTGGCTCTACCCAGTATGGTGAAATGTTGACGGCGCTGGGCGTGGGGAGCCTCATTGGTAGTTTCCTGGTGGGGCTGTTTGCCCAAAAAATACCTCCTGTCCGCGTTATCTGGGGCGGTTTGTTCGGAAAAGGGCTGACTTACCTGCTTGTTTTCAATAGTCGGTCGTTCCTTCTGGTCCTCCTCATTTTTATCCTGTCTGGCACGCCAGCCATTGGCTGGCAGATCAGCGCCCAGACGCTGATCCAGATCACTGCTGAGGAACGTCTGCGCGGACGCGTTTTCGGTGCATATGGCGCCATTCTCTCCCTCTTTCTTTTGCTCGGAACCGGGCTGGGAAGTGTGCTGGCAGTTTCTTTGCAGATCGTACCTGTGCTTGATATCGGTTGTGGCCTTTTGCTTGTTGCTGGCATTGTCGCGCTTTTTGTAAGCAGAAAAAAAGAAGGCAATAAATCTCGCTCGGAGGTCTAAATATGGTATGATAAAGGCACTGATAATACGACAAACCGGGCAATGCTGTCCGTGGAATAGATGCATTTGAGGAGGGTTTCAATTTTTATGCAAGCGGTAAAAACTCATGTTGGGCGTTGTATGGTGCCTCAAGAAGGAAAGCAGTGTGGCAAGCCTGCGGCCTATGCACAGTTGCTGGGCGCGGGCCGGCAATTTCTCTTTTGTGAAGAACATGCCTCCGCAGCTATCAAGAAGGCGGCGGAGGTAGCGGCAAAGCGAAGCCAATAGGACAATAGAGAGCGAAATAGATGGCCCATTTGAAAGATAACATTCGAAACCATTTTGCCGGCGCCGGCAAAATGGTTTCGAATGTTATCTCCGTTCGTTTAATAGCCTCTCCGCTGCGTCTCTACTGACCATTTTGGTACTAGCATCAAAATGGTCCTCCATTATTCTCAATGCGCGCACGGCAACTGGATATGGAAGGTTGAGCCTTCGCCGGGGATGCCCTTGCTCTCGATCCAGATTTTTCCGTTCATAGCCTCGATCAGGCGGCGCGAGATGTAGAGCCCCAATCCTGAGCCGCGGATGGGGCTGTTCAGGTCGCTCTCCAGGCGGAAGAAACGCTGGAAGAGATTGGCCTGGTCCTCTAACGGCACCCCCTTCCCCTTGTCCGCGATGCTGATGATGACGTAGAGCTCATTGTCAAGGGGAATATGAGCGGAGAAGGTGATAGGGGTGCCAGGTGGCGAATATTTCAGGGCGTTGACGCTGACGTTCATCAGCACCTGGCGCAGGCGCACCGGGTCGGCATGAACTGAGAGATAGGAGGGAACCTGGACGCATACCTCGCGCTTTTCCTGCTGCACCTGAGGCTCGATCAGTACGATGACGCTCTCGACGATTTCCTGGACCGATACGCGTTTGGTCAGAGACGTATTGTTTTCCCCATCCATGTCTAGCTGACTGGCGTCCATCACATTGCCCAGGAGCAGCACCAGCTCTTCGCATCCACGCCGCGCTTTGAGCAGGAATTCCCGCCGCTGGTCATGGGGAAGGTGCTCGTCATACTGCGCGATCAGCTCAATATATCCCTGTACGGCGGTAAGCGGTGTGCGCAACTCGTGGGAAGCCGTAATCATGAACTGGTCTTTGAGCTTATCCAGATCCTGGAGACGCTGGTGAGCGGCGCGTAGATGCTGGTAGAGCCGCGCATTGTTAAAGGCCACACCAGCCTGTTTTACGAATTCTTCCACCTCGGGCAGATCAGATAGATCGAGTGGGCGTTTATCATGCTCCTCTGATGGCTGGCAGCGAGCAATGACCAGCATCCCGACCGGTTTGCCTCCGGCAATCAGCGGGGCGAAAATAGCCGTGGGGATGGCGAGTCGGGTCATTTTCATGCGCAACGGGTGAGCGCGATGCCCCAGATCGCGTGGTAAGCCGGGATCGGAGATTTGCAGGTGCATCTCCTGCGAGATTGACGTTAGCGGCAGATTGGTGATGGTCGATGGACGCCGCATGACTTCGATCAAAAGCGGCTCATGCAATTGGTGGACCAGCGCCTGATATTCCGAAATATGGAAGATGGGCCATTCCTCCACATCTAAGGCGGGCTTTTTCTCAATATAGGCGGCCAGAGGTGTCAGATTACCCTCTTCGTTAGCAATGTAGAGGATCACATAGTCAGCCTCTAGAGCGTATGCCCCTTCGCGGCAGATCAACTGGCTGATCTCGGCTGGCTCCACAACCGCTGAATTCAGGCGGGCCGAGATATTCGCCATCGCCCGGGAGAAAATCTCTCGCTCCTGAGCGTCGCGGTAGACAAAGCCATGTTCGACAATGGCCGCCACCTGTTCGGCGTAGGTGGTGATAATAGAGATCTCGTGCGGACCTAGATAAGAGCTGTTACGACGGGTAACGCCGATGCTGCCCAGTTTTTTCTCATGATAAATAATGGGGAAAAACATCATTGCGGCAACATGCTGCTCCTGACTCCAGGCGCAAATTTCATCAGGCACGTCAGTCATATTGTCGGTCCAATGCACCTCCGCCCGTTTCCCCTCCATAAGGATGCGCGAGAGCAGGTTGTCTCCCTGTAAATTCCATTGAGTGATATCTGTCGATGTAGTGGTCGCATTGACAAAAAAGTGAGGCAGCGAGAGGAATGAGCGGTTATGCTCTTCGACCAGGAGCAGCATGGCTGCGTCGAACCCCAGCTCGTCCGTTGCCATCGTGACGATGCGCTCGCGTAACCGTTCCATCGTCGGAGCTGCCGTGAGATAGGTTGCAATATGTTGCAGGCGTTCAGCCTCTTTATGCTGCTGCTCGCGCTCATGGAGTAATTGCTCATTCTCGCGGGTAGCGAGGAAACTGCGAATAGCAATCAGGCCACCAATAAAGGCGGTCAGCACTGAAAGGATATCGGTCAGCCGACTATCTTTTTCGACTTCGCCAAAAATGGCGAGGCAGAGCAGCACAATCAGCGGCAGGTAGATGATCAAGCCTTGTACAGGCCGAAACAGGTTCCAGCCCGGCAGGGCATAGCGTTTCAGGATCGGCTCTCTTGCTTGCACGCTCACTTTAAGCGGGTTTGTTTGTTCGTTATAGGCTTTACGGGTGAGCGCGGTATATTGCTGAATGCCTGCCAGGCCGATGAGTAAGATGCTCATCCCCCAGAAAGGATCGATGAATGGGTTGCCGAACTGGTACCTCCCCGTGGAAATGGAAATATAGGCAAGGGCTGAGTCAGCCCAGACAAGCGCGACAGAACTCAGACCGAGCAGGAAAAGGGAGAAACGCAAAATTTGCTCGGTCTCGCGATAGATGAGCAAAATAATCGCCAGCATGATAAAAAAGTCCGCGCAGGGATAGGTGAGGGAGATAAACAGGCCCAGGAAACCGAATTTTCCTTGCGGTTGCCCGGATTGGAGGAAATAGGCCGGGCCAATCATGAAGAACCAGAGTATGCCAAAGATGCATAAGGTCGTAATTAAGGCATCGAGCACCATGCGCGCGCGAAAACGCACGGTGGAGGGCATGATGATCAGGCCGAGGAATATACAGGGATAATAGAGCAACGCGAATACAATCGTGCCTGATTGAAAGGCATTCTGGCTCTGGAACATAAGATATGCATAGTCGTGGCCCTGCCAGATCAGGTATCCATAATAGAAGCTTTTAGCCATCTGGATGATCAGGCCCAGACCAATCAAGAGCCAGGCCAGTTGGTAGCGCGGCTCCAGGCGCACTGCGCCATAGCGTGCTCGCCACGCCGTTTGAAAAGCCCAGAAGGCGCTAAGAATGATTGCGGTAGGATGGATAATTTTTGCGAAAAGAGTGGTGTCTGGAGAACTGCCAATGCTAAAAAGCATCCAGAAAATGCTCAAAACGATAATGACTATGGATAGAGCGGTTGCTCCATAGTTAAAACGTTCCACTCTGGAAAGATATGTGCTGGTTAAGCGGTTGGTTGTGATTGTTTTCATGCGTGCTCCCAGTTCACACGCTCTCAAAAATAGCGAATGTTTGCGAGCAGTATACCTAACAAGCGGTTACTAGTCAACAATGCAAGACTTCATTAAAAGCGTATTTGTCGTACAACGGGTGTAATGACTACTATTTGCTAGAAACACTTGCTGCGCTTACTGGCTCCTATGACCGTATTTTCACCAGATCGAGATACCAGAACGGCTGGCGTTTGCGCAGCAGTGGCTTGCTACGTACTACGTTGCCAGGGATACTATCAAGAATATCGTAGGCGAGTTCTCCTGTTAGCGAACCTGCCACGTCACCAGGACTATAGTTAAGGACGCGGGTGGTGCGTTGCCCCGTGCGTTGTTCGCGCGTATCGATAGTCATCATGGTCAGCGAGGGCTCCCCGTCGTCGGCGATCACCTCGGGCCAGGGAAAGGTTGTGCAAGTTGGGGCGAAGATGCCGCTCAGCCCGTTGGCCCGCACTGCCGCATATTCGCCATACCAGTTTGCCAGCGCCAGATAGACATTATGTTCAGAGGCGTAGACACGCCAGATAAGATAGTGCATGGGATCGTAGCTTTCAGGGGCAACCGGTTTGGGATGGGGAACGGTGGTGGAGGGAAGGCCAATCGGGTCGGGGAAATCGAGCAGCGTAGGGGCGCATACCAGATCTGTTCCCTTACCCGCCAGCACGCGCAATGTCTCCGGGAAAAGTAAATCGTAGCCGGTGGCTAAGCCGATGCGGCCCGCCGGTGTATCGAATACCGGCAATCCCTGATTACCAGGGGCAGCCCAGAGGCGATCAAGCTGCGTCAGATGCAGTTTGCGGTACCTGCCGTAGATGCCTTCGGGGTCGATCAGCAGCACGGTATTGTAACAGGCTTCCTCAGCCTGTTCCGCAACGCCGATGACCATGCTCATTTGGAACTCCTGCGCCATCGCTACCAGCTCATCGGTCTCCGGTCCTGGCACCTGAATAGCTCCCCGGTGGAAATGAGCAATGACGGCCTCTGCCGGGGCCGTCTCGCTGATCGAATCGGGTCCCTGCGGCACCGGTCCGGGCAAAAGCAATTCGGGAAGGACCAGCACATCGGGGACCGCGGGAGCATTATCCTGCAAGAATGTCTGTATCAATGTGCGCAAGGATTGGATGATCTCGTGATGCGGCCTCGCCGGAAAATCTGCGAGATTTAGTTGCATAATCCCTGTGCAGGAGAGCTGTCCGGGTGGGAGTTCACCCAGCGTGTAAAGGCTATGATAGCGCAGCGGCTCCCATAAATAGGTATTGTTAACTATCGTGATATATTCGCCGGGTAGCCGATCTGCCAGCCGCTGACCTGCGGTTGCCGCCCCTCCCCAACGTTTATCGCGGCAAAGAGCGAGATCGACATCGCCATAGACAATGCCCTCGCCATTATCAAGGTAGGACTGGATAGAGCCATTGGGGTTGAGAATGCAACTACCGCCGCTAAACTGCACACCGCGCTCTCGCCCGTAGCGATTGGCGGCAATGAAATACACGCCGTTTTCAAAGGCGCGGGCGATCCAGCTTCCGCTCGGGCTTTTCTCGTCCAGCCAGTTGGTGGGGAAGAGCAGCACATCCGCCTGGTTCAGGGCCGGTATGCGGGCGGCTTCAAAATACATGGCATCCATACAGATCAGCGCGCTGAGCCGACCGAGGGGCGTCTCCCAGACGGGCATGCCCAGGTCGCCATCGCGCGCCCAACGTGGTTCTGAGATAAACGAGTGAATTTTGCGATACGTCCCGATATGCCCTTCCGGGCCGAGTAGCGCCACGCTATTGTAATATGCTTGCGTGGCGAGATCGACCTCTGGCAGTGTGACCGCGATATAGCAATGATGCATCGTTGCCAGTTGCTGGAAACGGTCGGTGGTGGGACCGGGAATTGGTTCGACATACGGGGCTATTTCCGAGCGATCCGCCCAGCAATAGCCGGTGGTTGCCATCTCTGGCAAGACGATCAGTCTCGCATTATGCTCAATAGCCTCTTTGACCAGGCGTAGAAGCTGCTGAATGTTCTGTTCTTTCTCGCCAAGCGTCGGCTCAAACTGGATAGCTGCAACGCGATACTTGGTATTCGTGTGTGCGAGATCGCTCATGTGGACTCCTGCTAGTCAGGATATACACGACAGCAACGATGAATGCTGCTTTTTAATTTGGCGTTCGTATTATAACATTTTTGGCGCTTTATTGCATGGCACAGGTTGACATGTAATAGTACTTTATGCTCAAACCTGCCCCGCACACGAAAATTCTTTCTCATTGCTCTACAACTCCCAGGAAAACACGCAAAATATTGAACTATTCTTTTTCCCATCCTTTGATCATTTTCAATTTTCTTTCTCTTGTATATTGACAAATGCTTTTATCTCTTCTCTACTTGTCCTAGACCCTTGTGTAGGAAGATAGCGCATCTCCATATCGATGATGGGACCGCTGCTTTCTCCAGGGAAAGAGCTTCTTGCGAAAAAAGATCATCCATCTATTTTTCCCTGTTGTGCTCTTTCTTCCCTGCTCTTACTCGCCTTCCTTATCGGGTCAATACATTTTCTCTATGAGGGATAAATGCTGTATTCCTGTGATCTTCCTGGGCCGTAACCGCCAACTTCCGCCCCCTTTCCGTTATCCATTGATAACGCATCTCGTTGCGCTCAGACCTGTCTTGTGTCTGCTTGTACGATGGTGTGTCAGGACATCTCGACAGCGGGATGTCTCAGGAAGTTGTGACTTTTTTCCGTTTATTCGCTGTTTCGTAGAAAGGAACGCCTGGTGCAATTTCGTTTCTGTTCAGTCTCCCGTCCAGATCCGTCACGATCTGGCTGGCGAGCTGTGCTCATCGGGCTTTTTGTGGCCCTGGTGGTACTGGTGGGGCAGAACAGCCCTCTGACCTTTGGCATGGGCAGCATCCCCGCGCACGCGGTCAGCGTCGCGGTCCCCACAGCCAAATACACATATTACTTCATGGTGTGGTAACGTGCGTATTTTGTTTCAATCATGCAGGTACGATTTTGCTTCCTTGAATGCCCACAAGCTGAAAAAAAACATATTGATACAAATGGCCGCTAACCAGAAAGAGATGAGAAGAAGGAACGATACCAAAGTAGATTTTGGTAGTATTGCTGTTGCAGCAATCAGAAAAAGGGCGAAAAAAAAAGTCATTCTAGTGCGACGGTCAAATCCCGTGGGTGTTTTCTTAGTCCAGCGACGCTTGCTCACAATATAGAAAAGGACGTTAATACCTGCTAGGCTGATCAAAAATCCTATTATGTACATACCTGCAGTGGGAAGGAAAGTGACAATCATTTGGATGGCAGCTATAATACTTAGCATCAACAAAACCAATCTCAGGAATATGATAAGCCTGCTTCTGTATCCAGGTATGATCTTAGTTCCGTAATCGAGATACTGTTTGGTGTTTGAATAGTTCTGTTCGTAATATTCTTCGTGGCTTTCATGCGTGTTACTCATCATAATGTGAAACTACCTTCTAATAGATGTAAGTAATATTTTTAGTACAATGAGTACTTTCCCATAAAAAGAAGCAAGAAAAGTAAATGTGTACGGCTAAATTATACATAGGCCAGATATCCAAGTCAAGATGAAGATATGAAAAATGGTTGTTAATCATTCTTTATTGCTATGTTTTTAGAGTGGAGGTAATTTTTTTGTTTATCTAGAAAAAGCTAACAGATTGAAGCATGCTAGGCGATCAGCCAAAATCAATCCCAGAATAGACAATAGACTCGGTCGTTTTATCTGCTTAATCCCGATTATTGCGCTTATAACTTTCATGCTATTTAAATAGCATGGGGACTTTTATTCATGGTACTTGACTTATCAAATATATTTCTGTATACTCATCAATAGCTGCTGTAGCCCCTTCAAGAATTTTATAATTGGGAAGACAGATGTTGAAGATTTTATGTCTTTTCGTCTGAAAAATTGATAAGTAATATCCCCTCATATGCTTTCAAAACGAAGTGAAGGATATATCCTCGTTTCTCATTATTGAGAAATGCCCTCCCCCATTATTATTTTTAAGGGCGCTATGATGCACCGTAAACTTTTATGTTGTTCTGGGAGAGGAGAGAACTATATTTACCCTATCTGATAAATATGACGCTCTACTATCCTTACAACGGAAAGCGTAGGTTTTAATGCGTAGATCTCTTATCAACATTTTGTGTGTATTGATCGTTGTTTTCGCTTTTTTGCTGCTTGCGGTACCATCTGCTAAAGCAAATGTCCTTACAACAAATGATGATCCTCGTCCTAAGTGCGGTCATTTACAAATATATCTAAATGGACCTATAAATTGGGTTTGTCGAGACCAACAAGTTGCTTCTATACTGCAAAATAAAAATGGGGTTAATTCTAGCATTGCCAACCCTGGCATTGTAGCTGTAACTTGTGACGCCAACTCACTAGTTATATGGGCAGATACAGGATTTTCAGGCTGGACTATCTGTTTTAAGGGTGCTGGATCAACGGATATGACTAGCTACTGTGGCCCTGCCCCTTGGGGGTGTACCTGGAACTGGAATGATAATGCGAGCAGTTTTGCAACTGGCTGCTCCCCTGCAAGTTTTTATAAAGATATTGGCGATTCAGGGCAACGGGAGGGTGAAAATTCATTCCAGAGGCAGAATTTTGATGGGCAAAATGGGCGTTTACCGAACGATACGCTCTCTTCTGTAAGCCAACCGGCTTCCTGTTAGCATTTACAACTATTAGCCTCAGAGAGAGCGAAGGATTCATTCTTGCGCTCTCTCTGAACTCACATAATCAGTAGCAGTCAGCACCTCGTGGTTGGCCCGAACACGACGCTCTCCTACTGGATCTATCCGCAAAGTGCGGCGACCAGTGGACTGGTCAGTGGCAGCAACAGCAGTTGTGTGGCGGTGGATCTGATCTTCACCGATGGCAGCAATCTGCGCGACTCAGGGGCGGTGGACCAGAACGGGGTGCGGGTGCATCCGGCCCAGCAGTGTGGGCACCTACCCCTCGACCAGTGGGACCTGGTCACCACCAATATTGGCGCCGTCGCCAACGGCAAAACGCTGAGCAAGCTGGATATTGGCTACGACCAGCCCGCCAATACGGGGGGCTATCGCGGCTATGTCGATGATCTCAGCCTGACCAATCCGAGCAGCAGCACGCCGCTGTGGTCGAGCACGCTGGAAAGTGGGGACCCACAGCCGACGTGGACCAGTACGGTCGATACCGGTCCAGAGAGCGGCTCGGGCAAAAGTAGCAACGTCGGCGGCATCTGTTGTGGGCTGACCGGCCCGGAACTGGCGACGCGTCAGGAACTGGCCCATGCCGATGGGGCAGCGCTGCCTGCACGCACCTTCACCTATACGTCGCTGGACAATTTCTATGTCGATTCGTTCTTTCATCCCAACCCGTCGAACAACTGCGGGCCATCATGGAATACCGGCAACGGCAGCGGTTGCCTCTTGTGGGCGCAGAGTCATGCCAACGATGATCGCTACCTCGCCAGCGCCAGCAATGGCATGGGGCTCGCGCAGAGCTTCAGCTGGTCGCTGGCGCGCGACAATACCCACGGCGTGCCGGGCGGCGGCTCCAACACTGCCGACCCGCTCTACTGCAACTCGCACCAGAGCGGCTATCCCTGCAACGAAGCGGACGACGGGGGCTGGAGCCGGGTCGTGCTCAGTCAAGAGAGCAGCACGACGATCCGCT
>Ga0209062_1003045_pt1 | contig 20395 bp, 21 predicted proteins | sample Coa_R2_2_FD_187158 | JGI IMG/M metagenome (GOLD analysis project Ga0209062, IMG submission 187158) | Surface soil microbial communities from Centralia Pennsylvania, which are recovering from an underground coalmine fire - Coalmine... | ecosystem: Environmental > Terrestrial > Soil > Unclassified...
GAGGCCGATCACGGCGATGACGAGGCCGAGACCCGGTATGTCGAAGGGCAGGTAGGTGGCGGGGTTGTAGGCGTCCGGCAACAACCGGCTCACCGAGCTGTCGATGAAATGGACGAAGAGCCAGGTGAGGTAGAGCGTGAGCGCGATCGGTCCCGTCACCAGGACGCCGGCGAAGAAATAGGCGCGCAGCCGCTCGACCACGTGGTTGCGCGGGACCTTGCCGGGCGGTGTGGGATTGGCGGGCGGCAATGCGGCGATCCGGCTCAGTCCTGGAGGAACGCGTTAAGAGCGCTCAGCGTCTCCTCCGGAGCTTCTTCCGGCAGGAAATGACCGCAGGGCAACGCCTCGCCGCGGACATCGACGGCCTTCTCGCGCCAAATCGACAGAGGATCGTAGAGCCTTCCCACGACCCCATGCTTTCCCCATAGCACGAGCAAGGGGCAGGCGATCTTCTTCCCGGCATCGGCGGCGTCATGCGCAAGATCGATCGTCGCCGCTGCCCGATAGTCCTCGCATGTGGCATGGATCGTCGCGGGATCGCGGAAACAGCGCTTGTACTCGGCGACGGCTTCGGCCGAGAACACGCCGTCCTTGCCGAGCGACCGGAAGATGCAGTCGAGAAAGTAGTCCGGCGCGCCGCCGATCAGCCGTTCGGGGAGATCGTGGGGCTGAATGAGGAAGAACCAGTGGTAGTAATATGTGGCGAGCGCCTTGTCGGTGCGAGCGAACACTTCCGCCGTCGGAATGATGTCGAGGAGGGCCGCGCGCTCGACGCTTGTGGGATGATCAAGGCACAAGCGGTGCAGAACGCGCGCGCCGCGATCGTGCCCGACCGCCTGGAAACGGGAGAAGCCGAGCTTCAGCATGACGGCGACCTGGTCGGCGGCCATCGCCCGCTTGGAATAGGCTGCGTGATCAGGATCGCTCCGCGGCTTCTCGGAATCGCCGTAGCCGCGCAAATCCGGGCAGATCACCGTGAAGCGATCGGCAAGCCGCGGCGCGATCTTGTGCCACATGACATGGGTCTGCGGATAGCCGTGCAGCAGCAGAAGCGGCGGGCCCTTTCCGCCCATCGTCACGTGAATCGCCGCGCCTTCGGTCGCTACTCGCGCGGTTGTGAACCCGGAAAACATGCGAACTCCGGCAAGGATTGGGCGCGCTGTCCGTTATACTGACGTTGTGCCGATAATGCACTCTACTGACGCCCGGAGCCCTTCGCCAGTGCCGAACGGAAATCCCCGCCTTCTCTCGCTCGCCACGGCGGTACCGCCTCATGCGCTGGGCCAAGCCGATGTCTCGCGGCGCGCTCGGCATCTCTTCTCCGCGGCGGCGGCCACCGACCTCGACCGCCTCATGCCGGTCTTCGCCAATGCCGGCATCGAGCGCCGATATTCCAGCGTACCACTCGATTGGTATGAGGACGAGCATGATTGGCCCGAGCGCAACAACCTCTATCTCGAGAATGCCGCGGCCCTCCTCGAGCAAGCGGCGCGCGATGCGCTGACGCTCGCCGATCTCGCGCCCGGCGACATCGACTCAGTCGTCGTCGTCTCCACCACCGGCATCGCCACGCCGAGCCTCGATGCCCTGGTGATGGGGCGGCTTGGCCTCAGGCGAAATGTGCGACGATTGCCGATCTTCGGGCTCGGCTGTGCCGGCGGCGTGCTCGGTCTCGCGCGCTGCGCGGATCTCGCACGCGCCGCGCCGGCGAGCCGCGTGCTCTTCCTCGTCGTCGAGCTCTGCGCTCTTTCCTTCCGCAAGAACGATATCTCCAAGAGCAATGTCGTCGCGACGGCGCTGTTCGGCGACGGCGCCGCGGCGGCGATCATATCCTGCGTGGGCGACGGCCCTTTGCTCGGTCCTGCCGGCGAATTCACCTGGCCGGACTCGCTCAATGTGATGGGCTGGGATGTTACGGTGAACGGTCTCAAGGCGCTCTTCTCACGTGACATTCCGAAACTGGTGCGCGACGAAATGCGCGACGTCACGATCGATTTCCTGGGGCGCCACGGCTATGCCCTTGGCGACATCGATCATTTCGTCTGCCATCCCGGCGGCGCCAAGGTTCTGACTGCCTTCGCGGACGCTTTCGATCTCTCCGCCGACAGGCTCGCCCAGGGACGCGGCGTGTTACGCGACTATGGCAACATGTCCGCCGCAACGGTGCTCTTCGTGCTCGAACGGACGCTGCGCTCGGGCGCACAGGGACGCATGCTGCTCACGGCGCTGGGCCCCGGTTTCACCGCCGGGTTCCAGATCATGGAGACCCGTTGAGCGCGGTCGCGATCGTCGTTGCGCTGGTCGCAGCACAGCGCATGGCCGAGCTCGCCTATGCCGCGCACAACACGCGCGCCCTCCTGGTCCGCGGCGGCGTCGAGACGGGCCGCGGGCACTATCCGCTCTTCCCGGTCCTGCACGCGGCTTGGCTCGTGGCGCTCCTTCTCTTTGTGCCTGCGCACGCGGCCATCGCCTGGGGATGGCTTGCAGTGTTCCTCGTGCTTCAGGCGCTGCGGCTCTGGGTGATCGTCAGCCTCGGCGCATATTGGACGACGCGCGTGATCACGCTTCCCGGTGCGCCTCTCATTCGCCACGGTCCCTACCGCTTCCTGCGCCATCCCAACTATGTCGTGGTCGCGGGCGAAATCGCGGTCCTGCCCCTCGCCCTTGGCGCCTGGCCGATCGCGCTCATCTTCTCGCTCTTCAATCTGGCGCTCGTCGCCTGGCGCATCCGCGTCGAGGAGCAGGCGCTCGCGCCGCGTCGCCAGGCGGCGAGTTGAGCGCCTGCTGCCCGCACCCTTACTTCTCGCGGAACGCTCGATGGAAGCTGTCGAGGATCGGCGACAGCGCATAGGCCGCGACCGTCGTCTCTCCGGTCTTGATCATCGCTTCGCTCGGCATGCCCGGCACCATCTTCACCTCGTCGCCGAGCGCGGCGAGCTCCGCCTCGTCCAGACGCAGCTTTGCGGCGAAGTAGGGCTGATTGGAATGCTTGTCGACGAGCCGGTCGGCGGAGACATAGATCACCGTCGCATCGATGGGCGGCGTGCGTCGCGACTTATACGGCAGGAGCCGCACCTGCGCGGGCAAGCCCTCATGGACGCGGTCGATGTCCTCGGGCCGCACCTGCGCCTCGACGATCAACCGATCGGCCTCCGGCACGAGATCCATCAGCGCCTCGCCCGGATTTATCACGCCGCCCGGCGTGTGGACATGTAGATCGGTTACGATGCCGTCGACCGGCGCCTTGATCTCGGTGCGCGCCATCACGGCGAGTGCCGCCTCCGCCTGCTCCTGAAGCTCATGGAGCTTCTTCTGCGTGTCGCGCAGATCGTCGGCGATTTCCTTCTGGTGGTCATTCTGCACGCTCAGAATATTGACCTCGGATTCCGCGATCGTCTGCTTGGCGCGGGCGATTTGCGCCATGGTGTCGCCGAGCTTCCCGTCGGTCTCCGCCGCGTCGCGCTGAAGCTGCAAGAGGCGCGGCTTGCGCTCCAGTCCCTTGCCGACCATCTCCCGCACGCCGACCAACTCCTCTTGCAGCAGCGCTGCGCGTCGTTGCAGTGCCGCCGCTTCCGATTTGTGTCCGGCGATCTCCTCATGCACCTGGTTGATCCGCTCGCGGATGGCCGAGATCTTGGACTCGAGCAGCAGTTGCCGCGTCTCGAAGATCTTCTGCTGTCCGGCCATCGCCGCCTGGGCCGCGGGATCGTTGGCGTTGTCGATGAGGTCGGGCGGGAACTGAATCGCCGGCGCGCCGTCGCGCTCGGCGATAAGGCGCGCCTCGCGTGCTTTTCCGTCCCAGAGCTGACCCCGCACCGTCTCGAAGGTGGTGCGCGCCTTGACGTCATCGAGGCGGATCAGCGTTTGGCCCGCGGTTACCGCATCTCCATCATGCACCAGGATGGCGGCGATGATGCCGCCTTCGAGATGCTGGACGGTCTTGCGGCTCGACTCCGATACCACGGTGCCGGTCGCGACGGCCGCGCTTTCGAGCGGGGCGACCGCTGCCCAGGTGCCGAAGCCGATGAGAAAGATGCCGATGAGCGCCGATCCCGCAAGGACGAGCTCGCGCGTCCGCGCAAGCGGGGTCGCCGGCACCAGCTCGGTCGGTTGGTGGATGGTGATCGTGGTCGTGGTCATGATCGCTCTCTCCTCACGCGCGCTGCGGCTGCGGTTCCGTCGTCTGCGCCGGCTTGTGCAGGGGCACCGCCGCTTGGCCCTTGGCGTTGACCGCGTTGAGGCGCCCGATGACGTCGGCACGGCTGCCATAGGCCTCCACCAAGCCGTTGCGCAGCACCAAGAGCTTGTCCGCGAGGCCGAGAACGCTCGGCCGGTGAGCGATCATGACGATGGTCGTGCCCATCTCCTTGAGCCGGGCAATGGCGTGGTGCAGCGCCTCCTCGCCTTCGTGATCGAGGCTCGCATTGGGCTCGTCGAGCACCACGAGGCGCGGATGGCCGAAGATCGCGCGGGCCAAGCCGATGCGTTGACGCTGGCCGCCCGAGAGCCGCAACCCGGCCTCGCCGATCTCGCTGTTATAGCCCTTGGGAAGCCGCATGATCGCCTCGTGCAGACCGACGAGCTTCGCCGCCTCGATGACGGCCGCCGGGCCGGCATTGCCGAGCCGCGCGATGTTGTCGCGCACGGTGCCCGCGAAGAGCTCGATGTCCTGCGGCAGGTACCCCACATGATGCGAGCCGCCGGAATCGTGCCACACATTGATCTCGGCACCATCGAGGCGCACCTTGCCGGCCGTCGGCGTCCAGGTCCCGGCGATCAAGCGAGCGAGCGTCGACTTGCCGGCCGCCGACGGGCCAATGATGCCAAGCACCTCGCCCGGCTTCATCTCGAAGCTCACGCCACGCAGGGTCGGCTCGTCCGCCCCCGGCGGAACGAAGACGAGACGCTCGACGACGAGCTCGCCCACCGGCCGCGGCAGCTCCATTCCGGGCTCCTCCATCGGAAGCGCGGTCAGGAGATCGTTGAGGCGGCGGCGCGCGAGCCGTGCCGTCACCAGCGACTTCCAGGTGCTGATGGCGTTCTCGACGGGCGAGAGGGCGCGGCCCAGGAGGAAGGACGACGCGAACATTGCGCCGGGACTCGCTTCGTGCCGGATGACGAGCCAGGCACCGGCACCGAGAATCGCCGTCTGCACGAACAGGCGGAAGAATTTGGTGATGGCGAGGATGACCGCGCCACGCGTACCGGCGGATTGCTGCGCGGCATTGGTGCCGGCGCTGTCTCGCCGCCACAGGCGCAGCACGCCCTCACCCATGCCCATCGCGCGGATGACCTCGGCATTGCGCAGCGCCGCCTCGGCGCGTTGATGCGTCTTGCTTGCCGCGAGATTGGCGTGGCGCAGCGGGCGCCGCGTCGCGAACTCGTTGAGAAGAGCCAAGCCGAACAGCAGAACGGCGCCGCACACGCCGATCATGCCCAGCATCGGGTGAAGCGCGAAGAGCGCCACGATGAAGATCGGCGCCCAGGGCGCGTCGAGCAACGGCGTGACCGAAGGGCCGGTGATGAAGCCCCGCACCGTGCCGAGATCGCGCAGACCTTGCGCCGCGCGCGCGGGATCGGAGCGGAGGGCGGCGCGTAGCGCACCCGAGAACACGGTCGGTCCCAGCCGGTCGTCGAGCCAATTGCCGATGCGGACCAGCATCTGGGCACGAATCGCGTCGATAAGCGCCAGGATCGCCATCGCGAAGGTGGCAATCAGCGTCAGCATCACCAGGGTGTCGCCGCTGCGGCTGGTCAGCACACGGTCGAACACCTGCATCATGTAAAGCGGAGACGCGAGCGTCAGCAAATTGATTGCAAGGCTGAATACCATGATGATGGCGAAGGCACCCCGACAGGCGCGCAGCGCCTTCTGCACTTCGTTCATATGCTCTGTCATGTCGTTCCCCAAAAGAAACTTGTGACCAAAAGAAATTCCCTAGCCCGGAAGAGCAAAGGCATCCGGTGTCTTTTGTTGGGCAAGGCGCCAGGGATGAAGAGAGTTTGGCACCGGCATGGTTAATTTTTGCTAACCATCGGTTCTGGAGATGTTCGGGAAATTTCAAGCGCGTGCTGGTTGAGGGCGCGGCTTCCGTCATTTTCGCTTAACCAATGATGTCTAACCTTGTGGCGCCTTGAAGAAACCGGCTGTGGAGCGCCATGACCGCGGCAAATAACGCGCTATTCCCCCTTCCTCCCGGCGCGACATCGAGCGTGGTCAGCAGCATTCGCCAGGCGGCCCGTGCAACCAATGTCGATTTCGGCTTGCTGATGGCCCAGGCGCAGCAGGAGAGCGGCTTCCGGCCGGACGCCAGGGCGAGCGGCAGCAGCGCTGCCGGCCTCTATCAGTTCATCGACTCGACCTGGCTCAGTTTGGTGCAGCGATTCGGCGCCAAATACGGGGTCGGCTCCTATGCCCAGAAGATCGTGACCGACTCCACTGGCCGTGCGACGGTCGCTGACCCCGGGGATCGCCGACATATCCTCGATCTGCGCACCGACCCCCGCCTCTCAGCGTCGCTTGCTGCCGAATATGCCAAGCTCAACAAAGGAGAGATCGAGCAGGCGCTCGGCCGTTCCGCCACCAATGCCGAGCTCTATATGGCGCATTTCCTGGGTGCGGGCGGTGCGACGACCTTCCTGAAGGCGCTTCGGAGCAATGGCAGCGCGGTCGCCGCCGATCTTTTGCCGGAGGCAGCGGCGGCGAATCGGACGGTCTTCTATGATCCGAGCGGCCGGGCTCGCACCGTGGGCGAAATCTTCCGCTCTTATGCCGACCGCATCGAGCGCGATGCTCACCAGTTCGCGGCCTCTGCGGGTGGCGACGCGCCAGCGATCTCCGCCTCGGCCGGCGGCGCACCAGGTTTCGCCCAGAGCTTGGGCTTCACGGGCAAAGAACTGACCGCGCCCTTGGCCGCAATGCTCGACATCTTCGCGGTCTCAGCGCTGAAGCTGCTCAGCGACGCGCCTTCTCCACCGCCTCCCGGCTTGGTGCGGCGAGCGCTCTGAAGTCACGCCGCTTGCGGCGCTTGGCGGGACGCCCGTGTCGCTTGCACCGGCTCCGCCGACCCCTCGGATGCTTCCGGACGCATCTTCATGTCCATGAGATGGCGCAGCATGTCGCGGCCGCGCGACAGACGCGAGCGCACCGTGCCTACGGGCACGTCGAGCACCACCGCGACCTCTTCATAGCGCATGCCCTCTAGCCCGACCAGCAACAGCACCTGCCGCTGCTCCTCGGGAAGGCGCGCCATGGCACGGTCGAGGTCGCGAAGCTGCAACGAGGCACCTTGCGTCGAAGGCACGGTCAGCACCGGCGCCACATCCTCGACGGGAACGTTGATCCCTTCGCGAACCGCGCGCCGCACATCATTCACATGCTGATTGTGCAGAATGGTGAAAAGCCAAGCGCGCAGATCGGTGCCGGGCTGCCAGAGATGCGACTTGGCCAGTGCGCGCACCAGGCAGCTCTGAACAAGGTCGTCGGCGCGTGCGGCGTCGCGTGTCAAGGCGCGGGCGTACCGGCGCAGTCGTGGTATCTCGTGCTCGAGAAGGCTCCCGAAATCGGTCATTATCGTCCCCTCTCCATATGGCTGTCGTTATGGCTGGCGTTCGTCACATCCCCCGATGCACGAAAGATCATGGGCCAGAGGATAGTGGAGCGATGTAACCGCGTGATGTACCGTGGATGATTTTGTGTAAATTCTTGTAACTCTTTGTAGGAACGGCCGATCTCTCGCTGATCAGGACTACATTACGAAGTTTTATTCATGACACATCCTCCATCTTCACTTTTATTGGTCCGTTCAAATATCGCCGAAGAGATCATGGCCTGATCAGCGTTATCACAAGGACCATGGTTTGTAACAATCTGTTCCTGGCGAGCGAATCCTCTGCCGGGGTCGTTGACCATGGTCGCGGGCGTGCCTATTGTCCGCGCCCGCCCCGAGCCCGTAGCTCAGCCGGTAGAGCACTTGACTTTTAATCAAGGGGTCATGGGTTCGAATCCCATCGGGCTCACCATCCGCGGAGGCCGCTCATGCGAAAGATGATGCCGTTGGCCGCCTTCCTGGTTCTCCTCGCCCTTCATGGCGAGAGCGGCGCGCAAACGACCCAGCAGCTCACCCAGAGCCGTTCGGACCTGGCCCAGCACGCTTGGCAGGCCGAGGATAAATGCAATCAGAATGCCTGGGCGCAATATCCCGACTACACCAAGGAAGGCAACGAAAAGCGCGAGCGTGCCTTCAGGCTGTGCCAAATGAACGGGCATCTGCCGCCGCGCGCGCCGCTCGTTGCGCCGGCCATACCTTCGCTCAGCGGTCAGCCGATGCACTGACCTCGTGCGGTGGGTGATCAGACGACCGCATATTGCAGGTCGTCGACGACGCGCTTCCAGCTTGCCCGGTGCCGCTTTTCCCAGGCCAGGCGCTGAAGGCGCTGCAAGCGGTCGCGATCCTCGATCAGGCGCGTGAAGATGGCGGCGAGTTCCTCCGCCGTGATGTCGGGACTCACTAGCTCACCGGCGCCGAGCGCGACGATGTCAGGGATGCCACCGACATCCGAGGCGATCACCGGGACACCAAGCCGCAGAAACTCGAGGAGCGCAATTCCCGCGAGCTCGGCGCGTGATAGCATGCAGCCGAGATCCAGCGCACTCACGATCTCGATGAAGCGCTCGATGTCGGTGCGCTTGTCGATCCTGCCGAAATAAGTGACCTCCGGCCGCGCCGCGATCTCGGGAGGACAATTGCCGATCACGTTGAGCCGCACATCGCGCCCGCGCGAGCGTGCAAGCTGTACGGCGGCAGCGATCACCGGCAGTCCCTTGCGTTCCGCCGCCAGTCCCACGAAGCCCACCACCAAGGCGTCGCGCTCGCCGCGCCGCTCCTCGATCCGCGGCTCGAGCCGGTGCAGGACAGGCTCGGGTATGTTGGCCGCCGGAGGTATGACATGCATCTTCTCCCGAGGCACGGCGTAGCGCTCGGCGAGGCAGTTCGCGCTTCGCGCGCTCATGACCACCACGGCGCGCGCATTGTCGTAGCTTTCCTGCTCTGTAATCAGGGCCTGCTGCATGGCCTCTTTGTCGATGCCGGCCGTATCGAAGGGCGCGTAGGTATTGAAATACTCCCACAGCGAGCCATCGATATAGATATAGGGCACGACATCGAAGCTGCGGTGACGGCGCACGAAATATGGGCCGAACAGTTGAAAGTTGCTGATGACCGCAGCGCCGCTGAAGCGCGCGAGATGGCGCCGCCAGACCGCATCGACATAGGCGTTCGTGTATTTGAACCCGCGGCGGTTTCGGAGCCCGCCTCTGATCTTCCACCACGCCGCCGCGGCATAGATCGGCAGCGCTTTCATTCCTTTGGGGAAGAGATGCTCGGTCGCCGCTAGAAATCCGGCGCGCACGCCCTCGGCACCGAGATGATAGGTCGTGCCGCTGAACGCATGCATGTCATCCTTGACGTCGAGCCCCACCAAGATCTTTCGTGCCGCGATCGTCGATCCCGAACCGTCCATCTCCACTCCGATCCTGTGTTGAGCCCCAGCACGGTCCGGCGGAATCCGCGTCTTGGCGCGGCTGACCCGGCATGGGCGCCGCCGCGGATGAGCTCCGGGGGCGCATATCACTGAGGCAACAAAGGGAGGTTGCGGCGGTTCCGATGTCGCGGCACGCGCAAGTTGGGCGAAATCAATGCAAATATCACGGTGGGTCCGCAATGCGCGCATGGTCAACGGTGCTTTTCAACCGCTCGACCTCGGCGAAAAAGGCATCCTCGCGCACGGGCGGCGCCAATTGCAGGGCCGGCGGCATGAGGCTGGCGGCGAAGATGCGCTGATCCGTGGCGGAACGCTGCTCGATCTGAACGAGCACATGCATGGCGATGGCGCCAGCGGCGAGAGCGGCCATGACGGCGGCGTTGAGCTTCGCGCGTGACGGTGCGACCTCATTGAGATGAGCGAAGCAGACCGCCGCCGCCAGGCACCAGCCGCCGACATACTGGTATGCCGCAAGACATCGCCATGTGAACGAGAAGGCGATCAGCTTGATGAGCTCGTAGCCGATCAACCAGAAGAGCAGCCCCCAAAGCGCGATAAGAAGCTGGCGGCCGAAGCGCGCCTCACCCGAGAAGACACGTGCCAACACGGCCCAGATGCCGGCCCATCCGGCCAGCGGGAATGCCAATCCCGCGAGCGACTCGACATAACGGTAGAGATGCGGCTCTCTGGTCTCGCCCAGCCACAGCAGCAACAGCTCGAAGGCGAGCGCGCCGCATCCGAGAGCAATAACCACCGGCCAAACACGCGCCTGCGCGTCGTCCAGGCGCTCGCGCGGCACGCTATACGCGGGATCCCGCACGCGCAGATAGGTGCGGCCGATGCGAATCAACTGATCGCCGTCCAGCACAATGCGCGGCATCTTCGTCTTGCCGTGGCCGGCAAAGAGCCCGTTTGCGCTGCCGAAAACCTCGGCGATCCATGTGCCGGCGGCGTCGCGCCGGATGTACAGATGCTCCGGTGCGACATAGGGATCGTCGAGAACGACGTCGTTGGCATAGCCGCGGCCGATGCGCAGCTCGGGCCCCGAGCAACGATGGCGTGCCAGCACGTCGCCCTGGCGGGACACGATCTCGACCCAGAGGGGCGCGCTGCCTACTTCGTCCATCGTACCGAGTCGAGAAAATGCCGCGTGATCGTCATCCCGTTCTCGTAGCTGACGCCTTGCTGAGCCGCGAGACAAGTGCTTCGTTGCCTCGGTCCTCCGTCACGGCCACCACGGAGACATCGTAGAGTCCTTCGAATGCCCGATAAGCGCGCACGCACCAAAGCGCGCGCAACAGCGGATGCCCGTCGCCTCGAGCGGCGGCGATGACGTCCTCATGGCATTGTGACGGCGTCTGCCATTTCTTTGCCCACCCGCCGAACCAGAACAACTGATATTGCTGCGAGAGGAACGTCGCGAACTGGAATTGGTTGAGGTCGATGTCGCGCAGATAGGAATGTGCGAGATGGATCAGTCCGGTATTTAGATCATTGGCGACGAAGAGCCGGGTGTCGCTGTTGCAAGTCGTCGTGTTGACCGTCGCGCGTGGCTTCGGCCGCTGATCGGCATTCGTCTGCGCCCAACAGGTGAACCAGGGTGCTGCACTCTCGGGCGCGAAATAGGGCCCCAGCGCGGCCGAGCGAAAGCCAAATTCCGAGATCTCTTGGTAAAGCCGGGCCTGCCAAGCCGTGAGCTGGCGGCCGATCTCGGCTCGAAGATCGCCCGGCGGGGCGATCGTCTCGCCTTGCGCTCGTTCGAGCAACGCCGCGGCGAACCGGGCCGGCACGAGGAAGCTCACGAGCTCGCCGCCGAGCTGCTTGGCGACATTGATGCCGACGACGCGCCCTTCGGCGCTGACGGTCGGGCCGCCGCTCATGCCGGGATTGATCGCGCCGGAAAAGTGGATCCGCTCGTTGTAGCTGCGCTCCACCGGTCCGTTATAGGTTCCCTCGACGATGGTGAAACCGAGATCGAGCGGGTTGCCCATCGAATAAAGACGCTCGCCTTTCGCCGTGCCGGGCGCCAGAGGCGATGCGTCGAATTCCAGGAACGGCTGATCATGCCGGTCGAGGCGGACAAGTGCGAGATCGTTGGCGATGTCGATCGCCAGAACCTTCAGCTCGCCTCGCCGGCCATCGGCGGTGGTGTATTCAAGGTGATAGGTGCCGGGTTCGAGCGCATATTGCGACACCACGTGATAGTTGGTGATGGCGAGGCCGTCCGCGCTCACCAGAAAACCCGAGCCGATCGTCGATTGCTGTCCCGCTTCGGCGACGAGCGTGCGAATTTGCAGCAGCTTTGGCCGCGCCGCGGCATAGACCCGTTCCGCCGCCGACGACAGAGCGGAGACCTGAGCCGCGGCATGGCCGATGCCCGCTGCCGCAATGATGATGAGGAACAGAAGGCCGCGCCGCACCGCGTCGACAAAATTCTTCACCGGTTCCGCTCTTATGAGAATGCCCGCGGCGCGAGTCTGGCGGGAGAATCTTTCCGCCATTACCGATGGCCGACCATAGCCCGGCATTCGCACCACAAGCAAGGCATCGAGTCGCCGGCTTCATCCCGCGGAATGCCCTCATTGGAGCAGCGCGATCCGGACCGGGCAAAGTAAAAAGCATGACGTGCGATTTCGCACATAAGCCGATGTCTTTGCTCCGCGCATCGCGGAGCTTTGGATGAAATGCGGTTTTGCCGGCCTCTCTCGCCACGAACCGTTTTCGCTCTATCGGCTTTACGAATACCGCCACTTCTTGCATGCTAGATGTACATCGCAGCGGCGATGTCCCAGGCACTGAAGATCAATCATCAGGGGGGTTCGATGGCCCGTACAGGATCGAAATCGAAGTCGAAGCGCTCCGGACGCAAGAAGGCTGCCCGCCCTGGCAAGGCGAAGGCAATGAAACGCCGTTCGGCCGCGGCGAAAAAAGGCAGCAAGCGCGCAGCGGCAAAGCGGCGGGCGCGTCCGGTCGCCAAGAAGCGCAAAGCGACAGCCAAAAGCGCCGCACGCAAGAAGGCCGGACGCAAAGCCGCCGCCAAGAGAGCCGGCGCCAAGAGAAAAGCACCGGCAAAGGCCAAAAGGGCAGCGCCGCGCCGCGCTCGGACGGTGACGCCAGCCGCGTCCCCGTCGCCTGCAGCGGCCCCCGCGCCCATGGCACCGCGGCCTGCCGCGCCGCCGCCCAGCGCTGCGGCGCCGCGGCCGATGACGCCGCCTCCCCCCGCGCCGCCGCGGCCGATGCCGGCACCGGCACCCATGGCCCCGCGCCCGGCACCGCCGCCCGCGTCCCATTCGCCCGCACCCTCCCCCGCCCCATCAGCCGCTCCGCCGGCGCCGAAGCCGCCGGAGACGTCGCCTTGGACGCCGCCTGCCGCGCCCAAGCCGCCGGGAACGGGTTCCAGCGGATCGGGTTCGTCGGGGATCTGAGAGGGAATCGACCGCGCTCCCGCACGGCATCCAGCGGTGTGGGAGTGCCTTGTTACTCGGCCGCGCGGGCCAACTTGGCGCCCGGCCAGGCGGTCGGTCGCGCTCGTTCATACTGCGGCGGATAGGCGGCGGTGGCGCCGAGCTGCTCGGCGGCGTGCCAGGGCCAGCGCGGATCATCGAGGAAGGCGCGCGCCATCGCCACACAATCGGCCTGTCCCGAAACGATGATGGCCTCCGCCTGGCGCGGCTCCACGATCATGCCGACGGCGCGCGTCGCGAGGCCGGTATCTCCTCGGATGCGTGCGGCCAAACCAACCTGATAGCCGGGACCGATCGGGATGGGGGCCTTTGGAACGATGCCGCCGCTCGAGACACACACATAGTCGCATCCGAGCGATTTGAGCGCCTGCGCGAAGGTCACGGCATCCTCGATGGCGAAACCGCCGTCGAGCCAGTCGGTGCCAGTAATACGTGCGCCCAGCGGCTTTTCGCGCGGCCAGGCCTCGCGCATCGCGGCGATGACGCGCAAGGGCAAGCGCATGCGGTTTTCCAGGGAGCCGCCATAATCATCCGTCCGCCGATTGGCGAGCGGCGACAGGAACTCGTGCAAGAGATAGCCATGCGCGCAATGCGCCTCGACCAGATCGAGGCCCAACCGGGCGGCGCGGCGCGTCGCTGCGGCGAAGCTCTCGACCACCGCGTCGATCTCCGCCGGGGAGAGCGCATGCGGCACCGGCCAGGCATCGTCGAAGGGCACCGCGGAGGGTGCCATCGTCGTCCAGGCACCATCGCTCGCAGCCAACGGCCGGCCCCCCTCCCAGGGTCGATGCGCTGAGGCCTTGCGGCCGGCATGGGCAAGCTGAATACCGAGCGGGACATTGCCGTAACGTCGGCAGGCCGCGATCACGTGCGCCAGCGCGGCCTCATTGGCGTCGCAATAGAGACCGAGATCGGCGGGGGTGATGCGGCCCGCGGCGGCGACCGCCGTCGCCTCGATCATCAGCAGGCCGGCGCCGGAGAGCGCAAGCGAGCCGAGATGCTGCAAATGCCAGTCGGTGGCGCTGCCCTCCTCGGCGCTGTACTGGCACATCGGCGAGATCACGATGCGGTTCGCCAAGGTCAGGCCGCGAAGCGCAAGGGGCGAGAAAAGCGGGCTCGACATCGGTCTTCCATCCCCGGGAGATCGCGCCGGTTCGGCGCCGCGCCACCTTATCGCGTGCTTTCGGAGTGCCGCAACGACCGCATGGCTGGGCCGCGCCGGAGCGGCGCGACGGAGTTATGACTTGTTGAACAGCCGAGGAACGGGCCGCTCCCAAACCCGTTTAGCTGCATTAGCCGACGTCCGCAGGGCGGTTGGGCAGCCCCGCCCGGAGCGTGGAGGTACCGCTCGCAGGCGGGGCAGACCCAGAGGTCCTCGCCCGCCAAGGGGGAGTGCGGGCGGAGCGGCGGAGCCGCTGACGGACATTACGGCGCAAGCGAGGGGCCGATCCAAGTTAAATCGATGTCATGTTCAGGCGGCATTCTTGAGTACCCAATCGAGCCATCCACGCGATGCCCAGGCGGTCGCTAAGTTATTGATTTCGCGATATGGCGAGCAGGCGGTGGCCTATGCCTCCCATCAGGCGCTAAAGGCGCGCCGGCGCGGCGACCAGCGGCTGATGGATGCCTGGAACTGGATCGCCGGCGCCGTCACCGAGGTGTTACGCGCCGAACCCGATCAGGACGAACCCGACCACGAAGAATGAGCGAATTTGCTGTGTCAGGACAGCAGGACCGCGGCGATGCACATCACCGCACCGGCCGCCAAGGTCAGCCACGTCAACAGGCGATCCTTCGCCGGCTTGGCCGGGGGCGCTCCCGGCGATCGCTCTAAGGCCATGACCGACACCAGGGAAGATGCAAGGCAGAACAGGAAAGGGGCATCGATATCGCCACGGGATTTAGCGGAGGGCTAACCCATCCTAGGCGCCCGCCCACCGCTTCATCCCCGCGACAATCCGCGCACCGGGGTCAAGGATTCATCAGGAGGTGGATGAGGCTCGATGTATCCCAGCGCTTGCCGCCACGCTCCTGTACGCGGGCGTAAAACTGGTCGACGAGCGCCGTGACCGGCAGCGCCGCCTTGTTGTGGCGCGCCTCGGCCAGGCAGATCGCCAGATCCTTGCGCATCCAATCGACGGCAAAGCCGAAATCGAACTTGCCTTCCACCATGGTGTGGGCGCGGTTCTCCATCTGCCAGGATTGGGCCGCGCCCTTCGAGATGACATCGACGACCTTCTTGGGATCGAGGCCGGCGCGCATCGCGAAGTTGAGGCCCTCCGACAGCGCCTGCACCAAGCCGGCGATGCAGATCTGGTTCACCATCTTGGTGAGTTGCCCCGTGCCGACCGGTCCCATCAAGGTGACGGCGCGGCCATAATGCGCCATCACCGGCTGGGCGATCTCGAAGCTCGCGGGATCGCCGCCGACCATCACCGTGAGCTTGCCATTGACCGCGCCGGCCTGGCCGCCCGAAACCGGCGCGTCGAGAAAGCCGATCCCCTTCTCCTTGGCAATCGCCGCGAGTTCGCGCGCGAGGTCGGCGGAAGCCGTCGTGTGATCGGCAAGGATGGCGCCGCGCTTCATGCCGCGCAGCGCGCCCTCGGGACCCGTCGCGACCTCGCGGACATCATGGTCATTGCCGACGCAGATGAAGACGATCGCTGCGCCTTCGGCCGCCTCGGCCGGCGTCGCGCGAGACGTGCCGCCATATTCCTTCACCCAAGCCTGGGCCTTCGACGCTGTGCGATTGTAGACGGTGACATCGTGGCCCGCCTTGGCGAGATGCCCTGCCATCGGATACCCCATCACGCCCAGGCCCAGAAACGCCACCTTCATCGCTCTCTCCTCCTCGCGGGTTCGCGCGCTATGCTACCCGCTCGCGCATTCCCCGCAACCCCGCATCGGAGAGTCGCATGACATCGAGCCAAACCGACAAGGCGCAACGCTTCCGCGCGCTCCACGAGCGTCCCGGCACATTCCTCCTGCCGAACCCGTTCGATGTCGGCACGGCGCGGCTGCTGGCGCTCTTGGGCTTCGAGGCGCTGGCGACGACGAGCGCCGGCCTCGCCTTCTCGCTGGGGCGTCCGGATGGCGGGTTGACTCGCGCGCAGCATCTCGACCATGCCCGCGCGATCGTGAGCGCGACCGATCTTCCCGTCGCCGCCGATCTCGAGAATTGCTTCGGCGACGATCCCGCGACCGTCGCCGAGACGATCCGCCTCGCCGCCGAGACCGGGCTCGTCGGCGGCTCGGTCGAGGACGCGACCGGCGACCGCCACCGGCCGATCTACGATTTCACGCTCGCGGTCGAGCGGGTCGCGGCCGCGGTCGAGGCGGCACGGGCACTGCCCTTCCCATTCACGCTGGCCGCGCGTGCCGAAAATTTCCTCCACGGCCGCGCCGATCTCGACGACACGCTGAAGCGCTTGCAGGCTTTCGAGAAGGCCGGGGCCGATGTGCTCTATGCGCCGGGCCTGCCGAGCCTCGATGCGGTCAAGCTCGTCTGCAGCTCGCTGAAGAAGCCGGTCAATGTCCTTGCCGTGGAAAGGACGCCCTTCTCCGCGGCCGAGCTTGCCGCCGCCGGCGCGAAGCGCATCAGCATCGGCTCCGGCCTCTCGCGCGCCGCGCTCGGCGCCTTCCTGCGTGCCGCGCGCGAGATGAAAGAGCGCGGCACCTTCACCTTCCTCGCCGACGCCGTGCGGTTCGCGGAGATCAACGACATGATGGGAAAGGCAGGATAGCCGCGGTCAGTGCGTCAGCCGCCGGCTCCTGAACCTGCCGAGATCGGCCTCGCTGAGCCGCACCGCGACATGCGCCTCGTTCTCGTCGTCGGTGCGGGTCACGACGTCGCCATGCTCATAGAGCCACGCAAGCGCCGCGCCGTCGCTCACGGGCACATTGACATGGATTAGCCGGCGGTCGGTGTCGAGACGCTGGTCGAGAAGATCCATGAGCTCGTCGCAGCCCTCGCCGGTCACGGCCGAAAGCGGCACCGCGTCGCGGTTGCGCAGCGCTTGCCCGCGCAGCGCCAGCCGCTGCTCGGGCGCAAGCAGATCGATCTTGTTGAGCGCCTCGACGAGCCCGTTCTCGATCATCTCGCCGAGGCCGAGATCGCTCAGCACGGCATGAACGTCGTTCCGCTGCGCCTCGCTGTCGGGATGGTGCATGTCGCGGACATGGACAACGAGATCGGCCTCGGTGACCTCCTCCAGCGTCGCACGGAAGGCGGCGACGAGATGCGTCGGCAGGTCTGAGACGAATCCCACCGTATCGGAGAGGATGGCCTGCCGGCCCGAGGGGAGCGCCAAGCGCCGCATCGTCGGGTCGAGCGTCGCAAAGAGCATGTCCTGCGCTACGACTTCCGCGCGCGTCAGGCGATTGAAAAGCGTCGACTTGCCGGCGTTGGTGTAACCCACCAGCGCGACCACGGGATAGGGAACGCGCTTTCGCGCGCCGCGATGGAGGGCGCGCGTCCGCTTCACATCGGCCAATTCGCGCTTGAGCTTGGCGATGCGCTCGCCGATGAGGCGGCGGTCGATCTCGAGCTGGCTCTCGCCCGGCCCGCCGAGAAAGCCGAAACCGCCGCGTTGCCTCTCCAGATGCGTCCAAGACCGCACCAGGCGCGAGCGCTGATAGCTGAGTGCGGCGAGTTCGACCTGAAGGCGGCCTTCATGCGTTCGCGCCCGCGCGCCGAAGATCTCGAGAATGAGCCCGGTTCGGTCGATGACTTTGCATTGCCAGGCGCGTTCGAGGTTGCGCTGCTGGACCGGCGTGACGGCGGCATCGATGACCGCCACCGCGACTTCCTTCTCGCGGATGATCGCGCCAAGGCTCTCGATCGCGCCGCTGCCGATCAAGGTGGCCGGGCGCCAGCGGCTCACCCGCACGACCTCGGCATGGATGATGTCGAGTTGAATGGCGCGGGCCAGCCCCTCGGCCTCACCGAGCCGCGCTTCGGGAGAGCGCGCGCCCTCCGGTTGTTCGCCGCGCGGAAGCCTCAGAACGGGATGAAGAACCAGGCAACGCCCGGTTGAGACCGCTCGCTCGTCCCTCGCCGCCACCATCCGGTCAGGCTTCGTCGCCCTCTTTGCCGGGCTCGAAGAGCTGGATCGGCTGTGCCGGCATTACTGTCGATATTGCATGCTTGTAGACAAGCTGCGAATGAGCGTCGCGGCGCAGCAAGACGCAGAAATTGTCGAACCAGGTAATGATGCCCTGGAGCTTGACGCCATTGACGAGGAATACGGTGACCGGTGTCTTGTTCTTTCGGACGTTATTGAGGAAGACGTCCTGAACGTTTTGCGACTTGTCCGACGACATGGGGATTCCCCTTATTGCAGTTCTTGGAGCCGGTCGGAGCCGGTAGCACCGCGCCCGGCCAGGGTGCGGTCATCATACGCTCGCCCTACTCATAGCAAATTGGCGTGCCGAAGGGAATCACAACCCCCGCAGATGCCCGCAAAGACCGCCACAGGCCTCGAAACGCAGCGCGGGCGGAAATCTCGCGACGCCTTCGAGACTGTGCTCGGCCGCCCCGAGCAGCACCCCGACGCAGCCGGCATTATGCGCGCATTCCATGTCAAGCGCGGTATCGCCGACATACCAGGCCTCGGCGCAGGCGATGCCGCTCCCTTCGAGCGCGAGCAGGATCGGCGCCGCCTCGGGCTTGTCGACGGCCGCGTCGCCAGCGCCGACCAGGCGCTTGAAATGCGGCGTCCAGCCGAGATGCTCGGCTTCGAGGCGCAGCACCGGCCCGGTCTTGTTGCTGACGACGCCGAGATAGAAGCCGGCGGCGGCGAGCTCGGCGATCAGCTCCGCGGCGCCCGGTGCCGCCGTCAGCCGCTCGAGGTGAATGGCTTTGTAGGCGTCGAGATAGAACTTGCGGGCCTCGCGCCAGCGTTCGCCGAAGAGGCGCGGAAAATTGTCGCGCAAGCTGAAATGCGATCGCTGCTTGGTTTCGGCGAGAGTCCACGGCCTGTGCCCCATGGCCTCGAAGGTGATGACAAGCGCAGCATGGATCGTGCCCCAACTATCGACGAGCGTGTTGTCCCAGTCGAACAGGATGGCGCGGGGACGGGGCGGCGTCGTCATGGCGCCCGTCGCTCCACCCGCTCATGGTTCGAGACGGCGCTTCGCGCCTCCTCACCATGAGGAATTGGAAAGGACCTCATCCGGAGGAGCGCGCATCGCGCGCGTCTTGAAGGATGAGCGGGGGCGCTGCACCCTGCTCGGCATAGGCGTCATAAACCTGCCGCAGCCGTCGCGTGAGTGAGCCGGGATAGCCGTTGCCGATGGGCGTGTCGTCGATGCGCACCACCGGGAGCACGAAATTTGTCGTGCTGGTGAGAAAAGCCTCCCGCGCCGATTTGGCCTCGGCGACGCTGAACGGGCGTTCGACGAAACGCAACCCCTCGCCTTCCAGCAATCGGATCAGATCGAGCCGCGTGACACCGTTGAGGATGCTGTGATCGGCCTTGCGCGTCACGATCTCGCCGGCGGCGGTGACGATCCAGGCATTGCTCGACGTACCCTCGGTCACATTGCCGTCGCGGTCCACTTGCCAGGCCTCATAGGCGCCGGCCTCGCGCGCCTGCTGCTTGCCCAAGGCGTTGGGAAGCAGCGACACCGTCTTGATGTCGGGACGCGCCCAGCGGATGTCGGGAATGGTGATGACGCCGACACCCTCTTCGATCAATTGCGGCTTGGGACCACGGCTGTGCCGCGCCGTCATTACGACGCTGGGCCGCGCCGATTTCGGAAAGGCAAAGTCGCGCGGCGCGGCGCCGCGGCTGATTTGCAGATAGAGCGTGCCCTCACGAATGCCGTTCCGCCGCACGACCTCGCGCATCACCGCTTTCAGCGCCGCCTCGCTCATCGGCGCCCTGATCTTGAGCTCGCGGAGCGAGCGTGCAAGCCGCTCAAGATGCGGCGCTTCGTCGAAAAGCGCACCGGACTTGATCGCGATCACCTCATAGACGGCATCGGCGAATTGAAAGCCGCGATCCTCGACATGGACCCGCGCATCGCGATGCGGGACGTACCGGCCATTGACATAGGCAATGCGTGACATCGACGCTCCCGAAAGTTCTACGGATAACCTCAGGCGTCCAGCTTCACGGCGCGCTCGCCATTGAAGACGCCCAACGATTTGAGCTTGCGATGGAGCGCCGAGCGCTCCATTCCAACGAAGGCGGCGGTGCGCGAGATGTTGCCGCCGAAGCGCGTTACCTGCGCCAGCAGATATTCCCGCTCGAAGACCTCGCGCGCATCGCGCAGCGGCAAGGCCATGATCTCGCCGCCCTTGTCCCACCGCACCACGACGGGCGCGATCGAGCCGATCTCCACCGGCAGCATGTCGGCGCGAATGGGCTCGCGCGTCTCGCCCG
>Ga0209062_1003046_pt1 | contig 20393 bp, 21 predicted proteins | sample Coa_R2_2_FD_187158 | JGI IMG/M metagenome (GOLD analysis project Ga0209062, IMG submission 187158) | Surface soil microbial communities from Centralia Pennsylvania, which are recovering from an underground coalmine fire - Coalmine... | ecosystem: Environmental > Terrestrial > Soil > Unclassified...
CTACAAAGGCATGCTGATGCCGCTCGGCGGCTACAAGGGCAGCGGCCTCGCCATGATGGTCGAGATTCTCTGCGCCGTGCTGAGCGGCGGCGCCATGGCGAACGAGCTCGGCGGCATCCGCTGGCGCGGCACGCGCGTACGCTGCAGCCAGACGTTCCTCGCCGTGGATATCGCGCGCTTCATGCCGGTCGAGGAATTCACCGCGCGCATGGAAAAGCTTGTCGCGATCGTCAAATCGACGCCGCCCGCGCCGGGATTCGACGAGGTGCTGGTGGCCGGCGATCCGGAATGGCGCACCGAGGCCGAGCGCCTGGCCAACGGCATTCCCATCGCGGACGGCAACTGGGCCGAGTTGATGAAAGCGGCGGAGAAAGTCGGGGTCGCCGCGCCGGCAATCCGGTAACGCCTGCCGCCCCCGTGGCGGATAGCCTCTTCGCAACGGGCGACCACTTTGGCCCAAAGGGCAATTCCGTGCCCTGGGCGATCGTTGATACACTACCGCGGTATGGAGCTGATGAAGCCGATTACCGCGTTGCGGGTGCTGACCACCGCCGCCGCGATTTTTCTGGTTGCGGCGCTTTTCCTGCCGAAAGCCAACGGCTTCCTGGTAGGCATGGCTCTCGGGCTCAACATCAGCGTGCTGGTCCTGGTCTGGGGCAAGCAACTGCAGTGGCGGGACGAAGGCGAACGCGGCGACAGAATCGAAATGAAGCTCCATGAGCCGCAGCGCTAGTTGACCGAAGACTACGCCCGACGAAGTCCCCGGTGCGGAACGTCGCCTTCGCCTTTGGTGAGCCTCATCCCCAGCCGCGGTTTACAATGTCCCGCATGGAACATTACACGTGGGACCAGATGGAAATGGAGACGATGAGCGAGTGCATCGGGCGCAAGATCATCGCCGGGGACAAGGCGATGGTGGCCCAGGTGTTCCTGAAGAAGGGCGCGGTGGTGCCGGAGCATTTCCACGAAAGCGAGCAGATCACCTACATCCTGGAAGGCGCGCTGAAATTCGAGCTGGAAGGGCGCGAGGTGGTGGTGGGGCCCGGACAGGTGCTGCGCATCCCGTCGAACGTGCCGCACCGCGCGGTCGCGCTCGAAGACACGCTGGATCTCGACATTTTCAGCCCTATCCGGCACGACTGGCTGAAGAAGGATGATGCGTACCTGCGGCGAGGGGAAACCGCCCGCCGTGAGAATGGCGGTGAGGCAAATGGACCTCGGGCTTAAGGATCGCGTAGCGATCGTCGCGGCGTCCAGCCAGGGCCTCGGCAAGGCTGTGGCGCTGGCGCTGGCGCGCGAGGGCGCCCGCGTGGCGATGTGCGCGCGGTCCGAGCCCGCGCTCGGGGCCGCCGCCGAGGAGATCTGTCGAGAAACCGGCGCCGAAGTGTTCACCCGCGCCTTCGATGTGACGTCCCACGACGACGTGCGGCGCTTCGTCGCGGATACGGCCGAGCGGTTCGGCAGACTGGATATCTGTGTCGCCAACGCCGGCGGCCCGCCAACCAAACCGTTCGCCGAGACGACCGTCGAGGAGTGGCGCTGCGCGACGGAATTGAACCTGATGAGCACGGTCTACTTCGCCAAAGAAGCGCTGCCGCGCATGGCGGAGCGGCGCTGGGGGCGATTCATCGCGATCACTTCCGTCTCCGTCAAGCAGCCGATCGACGGCCTGATTCTTTCCAATTCGGTGCGCGCCGGCGTGAGCGGCCTCGTCAAGACGCTGGCCAATGAATACGGGCCGTACAACATCACCGTCAATAACGTCTGCCCCGGCTACACCGCGACGGCGCGGCTCATGTCGCTCGCCGAGCGCCTGTCGCAGCGCGAAGGCGTGAGCGCCGCTGAAATCGAAGCCCGCTGGGCGCGGCAGGCGCCGCTCGGGCGCGTGGGCCGGCCGGAGGAGTTCGCCGATGTGGTGGCGTTTCTGGCGTCCGAGCGCGCGAGCTACGTGACCGGCGTCTCAATCCAGGTGGATGGCGGGCTGGTCAAGGGCCTGTACTGACGATCCACGGCTATGCAGACCGGCTTCCAGCTGTTCGGGCCGGTGCATTTCGCGATTCTTGCCGCGATCCCCGCGGCCGCGGCCGTGCTGGCGCGGATCGGGCGGCGCAGCCGGAGGGCGGCGCGCCGCGTCCGCCTCGGGTTGGGCGTGTGTCTCGCGGGCAACTGGCTCGCGTGGTACGGCTGGGAATGGCGCAGCGGCGGGCTGCGGTTCCCCGGCGGGCTGCCGCTCCAGTTGTGCGATATCACCGTAGTCTTGACGATCGTGGCGGCGCTGACGCTCGCGCCGTGGAGCTTCGAGTTCGCCTGGTTCGGCGCGATCCTGGGGAGCGGCATGGCCGTCCTCACGCCGGACCTTTGGGCGCCCGTGAAATCTTACGCGACCATCGGCTTTTTTCTGCTGCACGGACTCTCGATCGTCACCGTCCTGACGATGGCCTGGCAGCACGATGCCCGCCTGCGCCCGCGCGCGTGGCTGAGGGCGTTCGTGCTGCTGAACGTCATCGCCGCCGCGGTCGGCGCTTTCAACTGGGCGTTCGGCACGAATTATATGTATCTGCGGGCCAAGCCGGCGCGGTTTTCGCTGCTGAACTGGATGGGGCCGTGGCCGTTTTATATCCTCGTGGCCGAGGCGGTGGCGGCCGCTTTGTTTTACCTGCTGGAGCTGCCGTGGCGGCGAATAAGCCCCGAAAATTCGCCCGGTTCCGCAGCCCCTCTACGCTAGAATGGCGACGTGGCGAGACAACTGGTGGAGTGCGTCCCGAATTTTTCGGAGGGGCGCGACGCGAAGAAGATCGATGCGATTGCCGCGAGCATTCTGGCGGTGCCCGATGTGGTGCTGCTCGACCGCGAAGCCGATGCGGACCATAACCGCTCGGTGCTGACGCTGGCCGGGCCGCCTGCCGCCGTCGCCGAGGCGGCTTTCCGCGCGGTCGAAAGAGCCGTCGAACTGATCGATCTCACGAAGCACGGCGGGGCGCACCCGCGCATCGGCGCCGCCGACGTCGTGCCGTTCATCCCGATCGAGGGCGTGACCATCGAGGAATGCGTGCGCCTGGCGGAGCGGCTCGGCGAACGCATCTGGAGGCAACTGCGCGTGCCAGTCTATCTCTATGAAGCCGCGGCGAAGCGGCCGGAGCGCGTCAACCTGGAGAACATCCGGCGCGGACAGTTCGAGGCGCTCGTCAAGGAAATGGGCAAGATCCCCGAGCGCGCGCCGGATATCGGCGAGCCGGCGATCCATCCGACCGCGGGCGCGACGGTGGTCGGCGCGCGCAAGTTCCTGATCGCGTACAACGTCAACCTCGGCACGCCGGATGTCGGCATCGCGAAGAAGATCGCGAAGACCATCCGGTTTTCGAACGGCGGCTTCCGCTACGTGAAGTCGATGGGAGTGACGCTCGGGTCGCGCAACCTGGCGCAGGTTTCGATCAACCTCACGGATTTCGAGCAGACGCCCATGCACCTGGTGTTCGAGACGGTGCGGCGCGAGGCCGAGCGCTGGGGCGTGCCGGTGGTGGGGAGCGAGATCGTCGGGCTGATTCCGAAGAAGGCGATCGAGCTGGGCGCGGAATATTTCCTGCGCTTCGAGAATTTTCGCCCGGAACTGGTGCTGGAGAACCGCATTGCGGAGGCGCTGAGCGCGCGCAGCGGGCTGCCCGAGTTTCTCGACGCGCTGGCCGCGCCGACCGCGACGCCGGGCGGCGGCAGCGCCTCGGCCGCGGCGGCCGCGATGGCGGCGGCGCTCGGCGCGATGGTTACGCGCCTCGCCAAGCAGGACCCCGGCGCCTTCGAGGACGACCGCCGCTTCTTCACCGAGGCCGTGGACCGCGACGCCGAAGCGTTCAACAAAGTCATGGCGGCCTACAAGCGGCCGAAGGACGAGCGCGCGCCGTACGTCGAGGAGGCGCTGCACGGCGCGGCCGAAGTACCGCTCGAAGTGCTGGAGCGCGCCTCGGCGATGGCCGCGCGCCTCGATGCGCTCGATATTCCGGCGAAGTTCGGCTCGGATCTGGCCGTGGCCAAGGCCCTGATCGCCGCAGCGCGGACGGGCGTGCTGGAAAACGTGAAGATCAACCTGGACTCGATTCAGGATGCGGCGTTCAAGGCGGGTGTGCAGGAGAGATTGCGAAAGGCTGGGGTGTAGCGATGTACGGCATGATCACGAAGATTACCGTGAAGCCTGGGGAACGCGATCCGGTCATCGGGATTCTGGGCGATTGCACCACGTCGTTGCCGGGCTGCCTGAGCTACATCATTGCGCGAGACGCGGCTGATGCCGATGTGATCTGGGTGACGGAGGCTTGGGTCAGCCAGGCCATGCACGACACGTCGCTCTCTCTGCCCCGTGTGGTGAAGGCGATTGGCGAGGCGCGGCCGCGGATCTCGCAGTTCGAGCGTATTGCAGTGACGGCGCCGGTGCGGGGCGTGCGCGGGTAGCCGGATACCTGTCCAGCCAGGTGGCCTCGGGCGGGCACCGGCGTGCTGGAGAACGTGAAGATCAACGTGGACTCGATTCAGGATGCGGCGTACAAGGCACGGCTGGAGAAGAGATTGCGGAAGGCGGGGGAGTGAGCGGCGGTTCGATTGTTGCTAACATGAAATTGTCTGCTTTAAAGGTGTTTTTTGGAGTTTGACATGATTGACCTCCGGGACGTTCGCTCTGTAACCGATTTTCAGCGCAATATCAAGGACTACGTGGGTCACCTGAAGGAGAAGAAGACACCCCTGGTGCTGACTGTTAACGGGCGCGCCGAGTTGGTGGTCCAGGACGCGGAGAGCTACCAGGCGCTCCTGGAACGGCTCGAACATGCGGAAACAATGGCCGCAATCCGGCGGGGGATGCGCGAAGCCGAAGAGGGCAGGATGATTCCGCTGCGCGAAGCGGAAAGAAGGCTCCGAAAAAAACATGGCCTTTGAGGTCATGATCCACGGACGAGGCCTTCGCTGACCTCGATCGTATCGCTGGCTTCATTAAAGAAAAAGGCGGCGTCGAGGCCGCCCGAGAGTGGTTATCGGAGATGTTCAAAGCGATAGAGGGCCTGGGCGACATGCCGGCGCGCTGCCCGATGCTGCCGGAGTCGCAGGAGCTTGGACAAGAAGTTCGCCTCCTTCTCCACGGCCGCAAGAACCGAAGCTACAAGATCTACTTCTCGATTCGCCATGAGACCAGCGCAGTTTGTGTCTTCCACGTGCGCCACTGGGCAAGGCGAGATCTGATCGCCGAAGAACTTGCCGGTCTGCTGCGCGGCGCCGGCGGATAGTCAATGGCGAGAGATTTACTGAAAGCCTGGATCTTCGGTCTGGTCTTCACCGCCGTAATCCTCGGGACGGAGTTCGTCGTTCAGGTCGCGCAGGCGGCGAGAACAAGCACAGCGTGCAGTTTTACGATGAAAGAGGAATACGACTTCAGCCGAGGCGAGAGGCAGGCGCTACAAGCCCGGAATGAGCCTTCGGCTGCCGGGAGGTTCTATGAGTCTCACGACCACCGCCATTCGCGCGCCGCGCGGAACGAAGATCACCTGCAAGGGCTGGCAGCAGGAGGCCGCCCTGCGGATGCTCCACAACAATCTCGATCCGGAGGTCGCGGAGAAGCCGGATGAGCTGATCGTCTACGGCGGGCGCGGCAAGGCGGCGCGGGACTGGCCGTCGTTCCACGCCATCGTGCGGGCGCTCGAATCGCTCGAAAACGATGAAACGCTGCTGGTGCAATCGGGGCGGCCGGTCGGCATCTTCTGCACGCATCCGGAATCGCCGCGCGTGCTGATTGCCAATTCCAACCTCGTCGGACACTGGTCGAACTTCGAGGAGTTTACGCGGCTCGAAAAGCTCGGCCTCACCATGTACGGCCAGATGACCGCGGGCTCGTGGATTTACATCGGCAGCCAGGGCATCGTGCAGGGCACGTACGAAACGTTCGCGGCGCTGGCGCGCAAGCACTACGGCGCGGGACTCGCGGGAAAGATCGTGGTCTCGGGCGGGATGGGCGGCATGGGCGGCGCGCAGCCGCTCGCGGCCACGATGAACGGCGCGAGTTTCCTGGGCGTCGAAGTCGATCCGCGGCGCATCCAGCGCCGCCTCGAAACCGGCTACTGCGACCGAATGACACACAGTTTGGACGAGGCCCTGGAGATCGTCTCGCGGCGCGAGCCGGTCTCGGTCGGCCTGGTCGGCAACTGCGCGGACGTGCTGCCGGAGCTCGCGCGGCGCGGCTTCGTGCCGGATGTCCTCACGGACCAGACCAGCGCGCACGATCCGCTCAACGGCTACGTGCCGAACGGCATGACGCTCGACGAAGCGCGCGAGCTGCGCGGACGCGATCCCGGTGAATACGTGCGGCGCGCCATCGCGGCCATGGGCACGCACGTCGCGGCCATGCTGGAGCTGCAGAAGCGCGGCGCCGTGACGTTCGATTACGGCAACAACATCCGTACGCAGGCGAAAAAAGCCGGCGTCGAAAACGCTTACGACATTCCCGGCTTCGTGCCGGAGTACATCCGGCCGCTGTTCTGCGAGGGCAAGGGGCCGTTCCGCTGGGTGGCGCTCTCGGGCGACCCGGAGGACATCTACCGCACCGATCGCCTGGCGCTCGAAATGTTCCCGTACGATGAAACGCTGGCGCGCTGGATGCCGATGGCTCGCGAGCGGGTGCACTTTCAGGGTCTGCCGGCGCGCATCTGCTGGCTCGGCTACGGCGAGCGCGCCGAATTCGGCCTCGCCATGAACCGGCTGGTGCGCGCGGGCGAGCTGAAGGCGCCGATTGTGATCGGCCGCGACCACCTGGATACAGGCTCGGTGGCCTCGCCGTACCGCGAGACGGAGGCGATGAAGGATGGCTCGGACGCCATCGCGGATTGGCCGCTGCTCAACGCGCTGGTCAACACCGCCGCGGGAGCGTCGTGGGTTTCGATCCACAATGGCGGCGGCGTGGGGATCGGGTACTCGCTGCATGCCGGAATGGTGGTGGTGGCGGACGGCAGCGAGGGGGCGGACCGGCGCCTCGAACGCGTGCTGACGAGCGACCCGGGAACCGGCGTGGTGCGGCACGCGGACGCGGGCTACGAGGAGGCCGCGCGGTTCGCCAAAGCGCACGGCATCAAGAGGCCGATGGCCTAGCGGCCAACGAAAAACCGCCGAGAATCGGCGGTTTTTGAGGCCAAGTCGTTGATTTCATTAAAGGCAAACCGCCGAAGCTCGGCGGTTTTCCGTTTTCAAGAGGCACATGAGCCAAGCCGAATTCGCCGTCTGGAACTGCCAACTGGTCACCCTCGCCGGCCCGGCGCGGCCGCGCACCGGCGCGGAAATGCGCGAGATCGGCGTCATCCCCGATGGCGGCTTTCTGGTGCGCGACGGGCGGATCGCCGCGGCTGGCAAGCGCGCCGAGATCGAGCGGCTGGCCGGCGGCGCGGAAGTCATCGACGCCGGAGGCCGCGTGGTGCTGCCCGGCTTCGTCGATGCCCACACGCACCCGGTCTTCGCCGGCAATCGCGCCGATGAATATGAGCAGCGGGCGGCGGGCGCGACCTACGCCGAGATTGCGGCGCGCGGCGGCGGCATCCGGTCCACGGTGCGGCGCACACGCGAGGCAACGGACGCCGAACTAACGCACGCGGCGCGGCGTTACCGCAACTGGTTTCTGCGCGGCGGCACGACCACCGTGGAGGCGAAATCGGGTTACGGGCTTTCGCTCGACGCGGAGCTCAAAATGCTGCGCGTGATTCGCCAGGTGGGCTGCGAGGGCAGCGTGCGCTACGTGCCCACGTTCCTCGGCGCGCACGAGGTGCCGGATGAATATCGCGGCCGCGCGGAGGAGTACGCGGCGCTCGTCATTCACGAAATGCTGCCGCGCGTTCCAGCGGAATACTGCGATATTTTCTGCGAGCCGAACGTGTTTCCGCAGGAGACGGCGCGCGCCATCCTGCGCGCGGCGAAGGGGCGCGGCCTCGGGATCCGCATGCACGCCGACCAGTTCAGCGCCGATTACGGGTCGCTCGTTGCGGCGGAGATCGGAGCGGTGACGGCGGACCATCTGGAATCCTCCACCGACACCGGCCTGCGCGCGCTCGAGGCGGCGGGCGTGATGCCGGTGCTGCTGCCGGCCTCGGTCTACGCGCTCGGTCTGAGCCGCTACCCCGCGGCGCGCCGCATGATCGAAATGGGCATGCCGGTGGTGCTCGCGACCGATTTCAACCCCGGCTCCTCCCCGACCGCTTCGATGCCGATGGTGCTCTCGCTCGCTTCGACGCACCTGAAAATGACGCCCGCCGAGGCGATTACGGCGGCGACGGTCAACGCGGCCTACAGCCTGGGGCGCGGCGGCGAGATCGGATCGCTCGAACCGGGAAAACTGGCGGATTTCGTCATTCACGACGCGGCGGATTACCGCGAAATCGCGTACTTCTTCGGCCGCGAAACCGCGCGGGAAGTCTATATCGGGGGCGAGCGGAAAGCGATAACATAAGGAACTATGCCCCTGAACCTGACCCGAAGGCAGTTCGCCCGCGCCGGCGCTGCCGCTTCATTGGCTGCACTGTTGCCCCGCGGCGTCGTGGGAAACACTTCGTCCGCGAAAAAGGTCGCGATTCACGCCGATCGCGAGATCGGCCTGGTGCGGCCGGAGTTCCATTCGCATTTCGCTGAGCATCTGGGATCGTGCGTCTACGGGGGGATCTGGGTAGGCCCGAAGTCGCCGGTAGAAAACGTCAACGGGTTCCGCAAGGCGGCGGTGGATTATCTCAAGGAGCTGGGCGTTCCCGTGCTGCGGTGGCCGGGCGGCTGCTTCGCCGACGATTACCACTGGCGCGAGGGCATCGGGCCGAAGCGGCCGAAGCGGGTCAACATCCACTGGGGCAATTACATCGAGGACAACAGCTTCGGCACCCACGAATTCATCGCGTTCTGCCGCCTGATCGGCGCGGAGCCGTACTTCGCCGCCAACGTCGGCACCGGCTCGCCCCAGGAAATGCGCGACTGGATCGAATACTGCAACTTCCCATCGGGCAGCGCGCTGGCCGATGAGCGCGCCGCCAACGGCTCGCCCGAGCCCTTCCGCGTGAAGTACTGGGGCGTGGGCAACGAGCTGTGGGGCTGCGGCGGCAACATGACGCCGCAACAGGCGGCGCTCGAATTCCGCCGCTTCGCTTCCTTCGCGCGCACGTTCGGCGATACGCGGCTGTATCTGGTGGGCTGCGGACCCAACGGCAATGACGCGCGCTGGACCCGCGGCTTCATGGACACGCTGGCGGACACGCGCCTGCGGCCGCAGGGCTACTCGTTCCACTTCTACGAAAACGGGACCATGCCGCCGGACCATTTCACGCCGGAAGCGATGTACCAGCAGTTCAATATCTTTCCGCGCGTCGAGCAGGCGGTCGTCGAGCAGCGGGCGCTGCTCGATACCTACGACCCGGCGCGGCGCATGGGACTGATCCTCGACGAGTGGGGCGTGTGGGACCGCATCCCTGCGAGCGACGAGCAGCGCAACGGCCGGTTGTGGCAGCAATCGACCATGCGCAGCGCGATCGGCGCGGCGCTGGGGCTGAACCTGTTCAACCGCCAGGCGGACAAGCTCTACATGTGCAACATCGCGCAGATGGTCAACGTGCTGCAATCGGTGTTGCTGACCGACGGGCCGGAAAGTCCGAAATGCGTGCGGACGACGACCTACCACGCGTTCATGCTGTTCAAGCCGCATCGCGGCAAGACGGCCGTGCACGTGGAAGCCGACGGCAACCGGCTGCCTGAGCCCGGCGTGGGGCCGGGACGCGGCATGCAGCAGCAGGCTCCGCCGCCGGATCTTTCGGTCTCGGCCTCGCGGCAGGAAGGCGTGCTGGCGATCTCGTTCGTCAACCCGCGGCACGATGTCGATATGGACGTCGATTGCGCGCTGCACGGCTTTTCAGGCCGCTCCGGGCGGGCGCAGATTCTGCACGATCCGGATCTGAACGCGGCCAACGGCTTCGATGCGCCGGACCGGATCACGGTCAAGCCGCACGAGGTCACGGTGGAAGGCGGACGCGTACGGCTGCACCTGCCGGCAATGTCCGTGGCGACGGTGACGGTGCAGGCGGGGTAGCCGCTAATCGCTCAGGATCGGGAACAGTTCGCGCGCCTGCCCGTTTTCCACATCGAGGAAGCGCGGATCGAGCAGGCGGCCGGTATCCACATTGCCCATCGCCGAGAGGATGTTTTCCTTGATGTGCGGGTATTCCTTTTCGAGCTCCGCGAACATCCCGCGCAGCGAGCGCCGCACGGTGCCGGTGCGCTGCGAGCACCCGCACGGCACTACGGGCACACCGCGCGATTCCGCGTAGGCGCGGGTGATGTCTTCGGTGACGTACACGAGCGGCCGGATCAGCCGGTACTCGCCGGCGCGGGACCAGGTGACCGGCGGCAGCGCGCTCAATTTGCCGGTGAACAGTGTGTTGCGCAGCAGGGCTTCGCAGAAATCGTCGGCCGTGTGGCCGAAGGCGATGACATTGCAGCCGAGTTCATGCGCGATTTCGTAGACGGCGCGGCGGCGATAGCGGCTGCACAGGTCGCAGCCATGGTCCGGCTGTTCTTCGAGCAGGCGCAGCGAGGGATCGTCGCGAAAATAAGTCCACGGCACGCCGCGCGCGCGGAGGTACTCGCCGAGCGGCTCGATAGGGCTGAGGAACTTGCCCTGCTCGACGGTGAAGGCGCAGACGGTGAAGTCGATCGGCGCGCGCTTTTCGAGCAGCAGCAGGGCTTCGAGCAGCGTGACGGAATCCTTGCCACCCGAGACCGCCACGGCCACGCGGTCGCCATCCCGGATCATTTGAAACCGGTGGATGGCTTCGCCGACTTTGCGCAGCAGGGTTTTTTCGAGTTCCACTGGTTTTAGTATAGCGGCGCCGGCGGCGCAGCTTCGGCGCGGGCCGGGCATGCCCGGCCCCTACGGACGCGGATCGAGTCGCCGTCATGGCGTCTGCCGTGCCGCGGCGGATGGACGCTCCGGCGCCGTCATCCGCGGCGGCGGGGCGCACGTTTGGACGCGGGCACGCGCGCGCGCTGGACGGACGCCTCCGCCGCGATCGCCATGCGCGCGGATGCAAACCGGCAGCTCGACGAACTGCGCACGGAGGTGATAGCCGAGATCGACGTGCGGGCCTCCGGCATCCGCCGGGATGCGACGGCGCGCATCGCCCTTGGAATATCCAGTCCGAGGGCGGTATTTTGGGCGGCAAAGACCGGCCACGTGGGGACTATCGGGTCGCGGATTTAAGAATACGAGGATCGGCTGGCGGCAGCGCAGGGCCAGCAAGCTCAACAGGAGCCGCGGATTTCCGGCACAACGAAGGCCCAGTAGAGGAACGCCCACAGCGGGTTGACGAAGATGAGAGCGAGGGTAACGCCGGGGTCCAGGATCAGAAGACCCCACGCCTCCAATTCTCTCTTCCACTCGTCGCGCTTCCGGTATTCGTCCCTCAGCCAAAAACCAAAGTTGATGGCTGGGAACACGAACATAAAGCAGAAAAGGGCGAGGTAGCCCAGAGCCTTCATGCCCCGATCATAGCTCCGACAACTCCCGCATTCCAGTACCCGAGGGGCCAGATCAAATGAAAACAGAGCTTTACAGCGCCGGAGCGGCGGCGCTCGCCTCGATCGCGGTATTCTTCGCCGTATTGTCCTGGGCGGCGCACAGATGCCGGCGCGGATCGACGCTGCCGCAGCCGCCTCCGGCAGGGGGCCGGGGGCCCAGTGGAAGCGCCTGCGCCATCCCGGCCGCGGATGGGTTCGCCGGCATTGATTCCCGTGGCCGGACGGTGGCCGATCGCTCGCGCGGCCGGCTGCGGCGGCTTTCGATGCTCCGCCGATGTCATCCGCGAGAGCGGGTGGTGGCCTTGCTGCCGCGCGGGCGGGCTGTGCCTCGACTGCTGGCCGTTGCCTTCGGTCTCGGCTTCGCCGCGCGCGCATTTTCCCACGCCATCCGGATCGCGGGGCCAAGCACGGCGGCGGTGGCGGCGGAGAGCGCGACACGCGTGCAGCCCTGGCGCCCCCAGGCGCCATTAACGGGCGAGAAGACGGCGGGCTGGGCGCGCACGAGATCGTTCTGCTGCTCCGGGTTCAGCTTGACCATTCCCCAGGCCGCGTCCGGATACCCGAGCGTCGCGAAGATGCGGCCGCCGACGCGGAAATCGGGGTGGTGCATGTGGACGCGCTCCTCCGCGCCTTCGAGAGCCAGGGCGAGGCGGCGAAAATCGTCGGGCATCATGGTGCTGTTATCCTAATACAGCGCGGTTTCGGATCCTTCACGCCGTTATCCTATCCCTCGGATTGCCTGATTTTAATGAAACCCTACGCACATTTTGCACCATCCATCGGGTTGATGGATTTGGAGGTAGAGCGACGATGACGCGCAATACGGCTTCCTTTCTGGCCTGGGTGGCGATCGCGGCGGGCCCGCTCGTGGCGCAGGGCGATTATCCGCCGACACCCGGGGCGCCGGGCGGCGATCCGCCCTCGCGAGTGGCGCGCCTCAACCTGATCAACGGGCCGGTCTCCTTCCGCCCTGGCAGCGTCGAGGAGTGGACCGCGGCCACGCTGAATTACCCGCTGACGACCGGCGATCATCTGTGGAGCGACGCCGGCAGCCGCACGGAGATGCACGTCGGCTCGACCGCGATCCGGATGGGCTCGGAGACCGCGCTCGAATTCCTCAACCTGGATGACCGGACGGTGCAGCTCAGCTTGAGGCAGGGCCGCCTGGACGTCCGGCTGCGCGCGCTCGGCGATACCGAGAATTTCGAAGTCGATACGCCGAACGTGGCCGTCACGCTGCTGCGCGCGGGCGACTACCGCATCGACGCCGACGCCGATAGCGGCGTCACCACGGTGACGGTGCGGGGCGGCGACGCGCAGGTGACCGGCGGCGGCGCGGCCTTTTCCATCCGGCCGCGCGAGAGCGCGCGGATCAGCGGGACCGAGACCGTCGCGCAGGAGATCGGCCCCATGCCTCCGCCGGACGAATTCGATAGCTGGTGCACGTCGCGCGACCTCCGCGAAGACCGGCTCATCCTGTCCGCGCGCTACGTGCCGCGCGACATGATCGGCTACGAGGACCTGGACGAAAACGGCGTGTGGGTGGAATCGCCGGAGTACGGCTGGGTGTGGCGGCCGCGCGTGGTGGTGGCGGGCTGGGCGCCCTACCGCTTCGGGCACTGGGCGTGGGTTGAGCCGTGGGGCTGGACGTGGATCGATGACGCCCCGTGGGGCTTCGCGCCGTTCCACTACGGCCGCTGGGCGATGTTCGGCGGCGCGTGGGTATGGGTGCCGGGGCGCATGGTCGTGGGAGTGCGGCCTGTTTATGCGCCGGCGCTGGTGGCGTTTGTCGGCGGCCCGCGGTTCGGTGTGGCGGTGGGAGTGGGGGGCGCCGGGATGGCGGCCTGGTTCCCGCTCGGACCGCGTGAGCCGTACATTCCGGCCTATCACGTGAGCGAAGTGTACGTCCGGCAGGTGAACATTATGCATGTCACCAACGTGACGGTGATCAACACCAACGTCCGCTATGTGAACCAAGGCGTGCCGGGCGCGGTGACGGTGGTTTCGCACGAAACGTTCGTCGGCGCGCGGCCGGTGCACACCGCTATCATCACCAATGTGGATACGCGGGTGATCGCGACGGCTCCGGTGGTCGCGGTCGCGCCGATTGCCCCGGTCCGCGTGAGCGTGCTGGCGCATGTGGGGCCGCCGGTTGCGATGCCTCCCGCGCGGATCGTGGAGCGGACTGTCGTTGTGCGCAACGCGCCGCCTCCTCCGCCGGTCGCATTCGCGGCGCGGCAGCAGGCTCTGGCGGCCAATCCGGGCCGGCCGCTCGAAGCCACGCAGATCGAGCGCTTCCGTGCGACGGCTCCGGCGCGTCCGGCCGCGTTCCGGCAGGTGGGCGCACCGGCGGGCCCGGCGATGTCGCCGCGCAACGACCGGCCGTATCCGGGCGGCTTCAACCGGGGCGGCGCGGGCGCCACGCCGGAGCGGCCGGCGTATAACGCGGCTCCGCCGCGCAACGACCGGCCGGCTGCGGTTCCGGAGCGCCCGCTGTACAACTCCGCTCCGCCCCGCAACGATCATCCGGCTGCGGTTCCGGAGCGCCCGGCGTACAACTCCGCTCCGCCCCGCAACGACCGGCCGGCCGCCGTCCCCGCCGGCCGCAACGAACGCCCGGCCGCGGTGCAGGAACAGCGGCGCGAAGAGCGGAAGGCTAACAATAAAGAGAAACGCGAGGAGCGGAAGGAAGAGAGAAAGCAGTACTGAGCGCGAGGGGTCAGGGATCAGGGGTCAGGGAATCGGGAGGGCGTCTTCGCCCTGATCCCCGGCCTCTGATCCCTGATCCCCCTACATGTATTCCGGCACCTGAATTCCCAGCACTCCGGCGGTCCATTCCAACTGGCGGCGGAAAAAGTCCGTCATCCAGAGCAGAAAAACGCGTTTTTCGCGGTTCTCTTCCTGCAAAATCGGGTACTGGTGGTAGAAGTTGTTGAACGCCTGCGCGAGCTGAAAGGCATACTTGGCCACGTGCGCCGGCTCGCCGGCCGCCACGGCGCGGTCCACCGCGGCATCGGCCTTGGAGGCGGCCAGCAGCACCTGCCAGAAATCTTCCCCGGCCAACTGGCGCCCCAGCGCTTCCAGGGTTAACTCGGCGGCGAAATCGGGCAGCCGCTCGCCGCGCTGTTCGAGGCGCCGCAGAATGTTGCGCGCGCGGACCGCCGCGTACTGCACGTAGGGGCCGGTTTCGCCTTCGAAGCTCAAGGCCTCCTGCAGGTCGAAGGCGATCACCGAATTGCGCGTGAACTTGAGCAGGAAGTAGCGCAGGGCGCCGATGGCGATTTGCGAGGCGACGCAGCGCTGCTCTTCGGCCGGCGCTTCCGGGTGCCGCGAGCGGACCTCTTCGAGCGCGCGATCGATCAGCGTGTCTATCAGGTCGTCCGCCTTCACCCCGAGCCCCTTGCGCCCGGAGACTTCGACGTAGGTGCGCTTGCGGTCCTCCTCGGAAAGCGGGATGCCCAGATCGGCGCAGCAGCGCGGGGAAAGCGCCACCATTTCGTAGGAGAAATGCACGGAGCGGTCCGCCTGCTCCAGGTATCCGAGGCCGCGGAGCCCCTGCGCCACCACGTCCTGCAGATAGGACTGGCGCGAATCGATGACGTTGTAGACGCGCGAACCGCGGCCGAACTGCGGCACGCCTTCGGCCGGCTGCGGCTCGTCGGTCGTTACCCAAAGCACGCGGCCATCGGCGTAGGTCTGGAGGGGCTTGTAATAGAAATCCTTGCCCAGCAGCCCGAATTTCCAAAGCTGGTAGGCGATGTCCTTACCCGTGTAGACGACCGTGCCATCGGAGCGGACGATGACCTTGCCCTCTTCCGAGATACCGGGCATGACCCAGCAGCCGGCCTGCTTGCCCTCGGTTTCGAAGTAGATGGCCTTGCGCTGCTTGAGCAATTCGAAGGCGGCGGCCCAGAATTCCAGATGGAGGATTTCGCTTTCGCGCGGAAGCACATCGTATTCGACGCCGAGCCGCAGCATGGTCGCAAGATGCGCCTGCACGATGGCATCCGCCACGAGGTGCGCGATCTCGGCGAGCTCGCCCTCGCCCGCTTCGATGGCGTGCAGGGTCTGCTGCCGCCAGGAGGCGGTTTCCGGGTGGTCTTTGTAATGCGCGGAGGTGCGCGCGTAGAGATCCCAGCAGTAATAATCGAAGCGCACGGCGGGATCGGCGATGAGCGCCTGCACGTCCGCGGCCGTCTTGTTTTCGAGGAAGTGGAAGCCGACCACCACGTCCGCCACCTGCACGCCGGTGTTGTCGATGTAGTTCTGCACTTCGACCTGGTGTCCGCGGGCGCGCAGCATGCGGACGAAGGTGTCGCCGAGCGCCGCGTTGCGCAGATGGCCGATATGCGCGGCCTTGTTGGGATTGATATTGGTGTGCTCGACGATGATCTTCTCGCCGGCGCCAATGATCTCGGTGGGCTCGCCGCGCAGCAGAGCCGATGCATAAGCGGCCCGGTCCAGCCGGATATTGATGTACCCGTTGCCGGCCACCTCCATCGCGGCGACACCGGGGACCGGGGGCATCTCCGCCACGAGCTCCGCGGCGATGGCTTTGGGCGCCTGGCGCAGTTGCTTCGCAAGCTGGAAGGCCGCGGGGACGGCCATCTCTCCGAACTCGCTCTGCCGCGGCTGCTCCACGGCGACTGCCAGCTCGACGCCGTAGCGGATCAGGATGTGCGCGCGAAAAGCGCCGGCCACTTCTTTTTCAATGGAATGGAACACGGGGAAACTACGAGTATAGCGTGGCGAGCCGGCGGCGGCCCGGCGCGGTCACCGCGGCGGACGCTTTCGAGGTTCGAGGGGGGGCGGGTCCCTACATCTTGTGGCCGTGTGGATTCCCAAACCCAGCCGATTCGGGTAAAATAGAACTTTAGCGGAGGTGAGTCTTCTCCAGTAGCAGACGAGCCGCAATCGCCAGCTTCGGTTCTTCGGCATTCCGAACAGCCTCCTGCGCCCTTTTTTCCCTCCTTTTCCCGGACGATTGCCGCATCTGCAGCCGGCCTCTGCGCGAAATCAGCCGTATTCCGGTGTGCCGCGACTGTCTTTCCTTACCGCAGCCGCTAGCCGCGGAGTTTTTCTGCAGGAGTTGCCGGACGCCGTTTCAAAATGGCTTCCCGCTGGATGACGAAGGCCGCTGCGGATTGTGCCGCAGCGGCCTTCGCGGTTTTGATGCCGCCTATTGCTTCGGGGCCTACGAGGGCGTGCTGCGCGAGCTGATCCATCTTTACAAGTATGGCCGGGTAAGGACGCTGGCGCGGCCGCTGGCGGATTTGGTGATGACCGCCTTCCCGCGCGATGAGCGCCTGGATGCGATCGTGCCGGTGCCGCTGCACTGGCGGCGGCGCTGGGAGCGCGGATTCAACCAATCCGAACTGCTGGCGCGGGCCGTGGCGCGGCGGACGGGTCTTCCGGTATCGGGCGCCCTGGTCCGCGTGCGCGCCACGGCAGTTCAGGCGAGGCTCAGCAACACGGGGCGGCGCCGCAACGTCGCCGGCGCGTTCCGCTGCCGGCGGTTGGGGGCCGGGAGCCTGGAGGGCCGGCGGATCCTGCTGATCGACGATGTGATGACAACCGGTGCGACTGCCGCCGCGTGCGCAACGGCATTGAAGCGCCGCGGCGCGGCGCGCGTGGTGCTGCTGGCAGCCGCCCGCCCTGAGCGCCGGCTGGATGGAATCCCGCGCGGCAGCCGCGCGGCGGCCAACAGAACGAGTATGGAGACTGCCTGATGGCGACCGATCGACTGCAAAAACCCGTGCTGGTGCTCAATGCCAGCTATGAGCCGATCAATATTTGCGGCGCGCGGCGCGCGCTGGTGCTGGTGCTGAAGGGCGTGGCCTCGGCGGAGGAAGAGACTACTCTGGCCGTCCATTCCACGCGCAGCGCGCTGCGCCTGCCCTCGGTCATCCGGCTGCTCGAATACCGCCGCATTCCGCACCAGACCCGCGCGCTCTCCCGCAAGAATATCCTGATGCGCGATCGCTACACCTGCCAGTATTGCCACCGCACCCTGCCGTCTTCGGAGCTCACGCTGGACCACGTAATCCCGCGTTCGCGCGCCGGCGAGTCGGCATGGGAGAACCTGGTGGCCTGCTGCCATCCGTGCAATAACCGCAAGGGCAGCCGCACTCCGGAGGAAGCCGGGATGAAACTGGCCCGGCAACCGCGGCCTTTCAGCCTCCACACGAGCCGCCACCTGATGCGCATGCTGGGCAAGGGCGACGCCCAGTGGCGCAAGTATCTGTTTTATTAACACGGCCGCCAGTTGCAACGGGCTTGCGCCTGGGATATAGTTTGGGAGATCGCATTTCTGTCAAAAGGGAGGGGACTCGAATGAAAAAGCTTCTACCCGTATTTTTGCTTGCCACGATGGCCGTAATGGCCGCCGATATGACCGGCTATATCGTGGACAAGGGCTGCTCGACCAAGAAGGGCATGTGGACCAACGAGAAGTGCGCCGCAAACTGCATTAAGCGCGGTGATCCCGCGGTATTCGTCACCGAGGACGGGAAGGTCTACACGGTCGCGGAGCAGGACAAAGTCAAGGATTTCGCCGGTAAGAAGGTCAGCGTTACCGCCGATGTCAAGGGCGATACCATCAGCGTAAGCGACATCAAAGCGGCCATGTAATTGGAGGGGCGGGCTTGCCGGCCCGCCCTGATTCAACTTTGGCTCAACCCACCATTTGGTGCATTTCCTGCACCAGTTCGCGCATATCGCGCGCGTGATCCTCCAGACGGCTCCCGGCTGCGGCGGCCTGTTCGGCCCCGGACGCCGTGGACTGCGTCACGTTCTCCATCTGCAGAATGGTTTTTGAGATCTGCTCCATGCCGCGCGCCTGTTCCTGGCTTCCGAGATTCACTTCGTCGACCAGCGCCTTCACGCGAGAGGACCGCTCGGTGGTGGAGCGGATGGCGCCGGCGACCTGATCCAGCCGGGCGTTGCCGTCGCGCGAGGTTTCGATGGATTCCTCGATCAGGCCGGCGGTATCGCGGGCAGCCTGAGCGCACCGCTGCGCCAGGTTGCGCACCTCGTCGGCGACCACGGCAAAGCCGAGGCCTGCCTCGCCGGCGCGCGCGGCCTCAACCGCCGCATTGAGTGCCAGGATGTTCGTCTGGAAGGCGATTTCGTCGATCACCTTGATGATTCGGGCGATCTTGTTGCTGGAGGCGTCGATCTCCTTCATCTTCTCGATCATCCGGTCGAGCGTCTGGTGGACTTCCACCGTGCCGCGCTCGGATTCCTGCATCAGGCCGGCAACGGCCAGCGTGTGGTCGGCGTTTTTGCGTGTGATCGAGGCAATCTCCTCGGCCGAAGCCGATGTTTCTTCGAGCGATGCAGCCTGCTGCGCCGCCCCTTGTGAGAGAGCACGGCTGGCGCTCGACACCTGGCCCGCCGCGGACTTCACCCGCTCGGCGCTTTCGGCCATCCGCCGGGCCATCTTCTGCAGCGTGTCATTGGCCTGCCGCACGGCCCAGAAGACGAGGCAGCCCACCAGCGCCGCGATCAGCGTCATCCCGATGCTCAGGTTCCGCATGCGGGCGGCGCGCGCGCCGGCGGCCTCCGAGGTCGCGGCCAGCTCGCGGTTCTCCTGATCTACCAGTTTCGAGGCCTGCTGCGCAATGGCGTCGAGCCTCGGCTCCAGTTTTTGCCCGAATACCGCGAGCGCGGCATCCAGTTTATCGGAGGCCATCGCCTGCTGGAGCTGCTGCTGCGCATCCTGCGCGGCCGCACTCTCGCCTGTCAGACGCGACAGCGCATCGTCGCTCGCACCCGGCTCAGAAAGACGGCGCAACTCCTCCGTGCCTTCGAGCAGCGCGGTCCGCGGCGCGGCGAACTGCTGCTGGTACGCCTGGGCCTTCGCCTTATCCCCGACGACAGCGGCCAGCACGCTGGCGCGCGCCAAGCTGGTCATCTCCGCGGCCGCCGATTTCACCGTGCTGGCCAGATACTGCCGCCGGCCCGTCACTTTCGTGGTGTGTTCCAGGTCATCGCTTAGACCGCGGATCGAGTACACCGCCGCCAGGCCCAGCAGCAGCACCGCCCCCAGCATCACGCCAAAACCGCCTAACAGCTTGGTTCTCAGATTCACCGCTCGCTCCTAATTGTTATGAAAAGTGACCGTGAGGACTACCTGCGCCTTGGTGGCCGCTCCGTTCTCCTGGAACGGGTGGAACTTCCACCGCTTCAGAGCGTCCACCGCCGGCCGGGTGAACACCGGATTGCCGCTCACCGGGGTCGCCGATTCCACGGAGCCATTTTCCCCGACGATAATCTCCACCTCGACAACTCCCTGCAGCTTCAACTGCCGGGCGACCGCCGGATACTCCGGCTGGACCTTGGTGACAACGGCCGCCAGAGCATCCGCTTGCGAAACCCGCTTCGGCCCGTCAGACCACGAGGGCACGATAAGAACTAGCCCGAGTACCAGGGCACGTAGCGAAAGAGTCATGTTTTTTCTTCCTCGCTGTTTATATCGGCAGGAATGAGGGGAGCTTTAGCGCCGCGGAATGAAAACCCCGGACCGCCCAGCCCCGGAAGGCGGCACGGGCCCGCCGGACGGTACAATCGATGGAAGGTCATGAGAAAGCGGCTGCTACTGACGGTGGGCGTCGTGGTGCTCGCGATCTCCGTGTTCCTGGTGGTCTGGCAGGGCTCCTTTAACACGAGCAGCTTCGACCCGGCCAACCCGAACCAGACCTTCATCTTCTGGGCGATCTCCATCCTGATCTTCATCCTGATGGTGACGCTCGGGTTCATCCTGTTCCGCGAGCTGGCGCGGCTCTACATCGCCCGGCAGGCCAACCAGCACGGATCGCGCATTCGCACCA
>Ga0209062_1003050_pt1 | contig 20368 bp, 18 predicted proteins | sample Coa_R2_2_FD_187158 | JGI IMG/M metagenome (GOLD analysis project Ga0209062, IMG submission 187158) | Surface soil microbial communities from Centralia Pennsylvania, which are recovering from an underground coalmine fire - Coalmine... | ecosystem: Environmental > Terrestrial > Soil > Unclassified...
CTCTACAAATGGCGCCATTTGATCGAGAACTTCTTCGGCAGGCTCAAGGAGTTCAAGCGCATCGCCATGCGCGCCGACAAGACCGACACCAGCTTCACCGCAGCCATCTACCTCGCCGCCGCCGTGATAAACTCCCGATGAATCTCAACAGACCCTAAAGGGCCTCATGCTCATGACGGGCGCCTGTGGATAACGGCTCGCCGAGGAGTCTCATTATGGGCAATGGCTGGGCGAATCGAGGCCCGATTCGCTCGTAAATGATCGCGGCCATTGCCCATATTAGGTGTTGAGCGCGCAGGTGGTGCAGTGTGTCGCGCATGATGCCCGTACCGCGCCACAAAAGCCTTTCGCCGGACTCGCGTGACGGCGGCCGGCTCGAAAAGAGTTTGAATCCGCCGTGGGGGTGTCGCGGACTTGGGACTCGAGAGGCCTCGGATGCCGATGCCATCGGCATCCGATCCATCCAAGGGATGGGACGATTTGGGACGGGGGACGGCGCCGCGTTACGCCGCCTTGTTCTTCAAGAGCTCCCAGGCGCGACGGAAGGCGTCGGCCATCTCCTCGGCGGGCACCGCGCCGGAGAACAGCACGTGGCCCTGCAACGCGAAGCTCGGCACGCCCTGGATGCCGCAGTTGCGGGCCATCTGGTCGCCGGCCAGGACCTCGCGCTGGCCGTCGTCGCCCGCGAGCATCGTGAGCGCGGCGTCGTAGTCGAGCCCGCCGCGATGGCCGAGATCGGCGAGCACCTTGTCGTCGCCGAGATCGGCGCCGTTGCAGAAGTAGCCGTCGAACAGCGATTCGACGACGCCGTCCTGCACGCCCTTCTGTCCGGCGAGGCGGATCAGGCGATGGGCCTTGAGCGTGTTGGGGGTGCGGGTGAGCTTGTCGAGATGGAATTCGAGGCCGACACCCGCGGCGACCTCGGTGATGCGCGCGTCCATCTGCTGGGAGCGCTCGAGGCTGCCGAACTTGGCCAGGCGGTACTGCTTGCGATCGGCGCCCTCGGCCGGCATGTCGGGATTGAGCTGGAAGGGATGCCAGGCGACGGTGAAGCGCAGCTTGTGCTGCTCAAGGATGTCGAGCGCCCGCTCGAGATGGCGTTTGCCGATGTAGCACCACGGGCAGATGACATCGGAGATGACATCGATGCGTCCGGCGGCGGTGACCGTCATGGCAAAAGTCCTTTTGGTCGATGCGGATTAGCCTATACCTGCCTCACACAGCGAGCAACAAGGTGACCTCGATGAACAAGCCCGAATACCGCTCTGCGCTGATTGTCGGCACCGGACCCGGCCTCAGCGCCTCGTTGGCGCGGTTGTTTGCGAAGAACGGACTCGCCGTCGCGCTCGCCGCACGCCAGACCGACAAGCTCGCTGCACTTGCGAAGGAGACGGCCGCGTCGGTCCACAAGTGCAACGCGGCCGATCCGAACGACGTTGCGGCGCTCTTCGCGGCCGTCGAGGCGAAAGGCGGCGCGCCCGACGTGGTGGTCTACAACGCCAGTGGCCGGGTGCGCGGGCCGATCGTGGATCTGCCGCCGGAGGAGGTGCGCCAGGGGATCGAGGTCAGCGCGTTCGGCGCCTTCCTGGTCTCGCAGCAGGCGGCCAGGCGCATGCTGCCGCAGAGCCACGGCGCGATCTTCCTGACCGGCGCCACCGCCGGGGTGAAGGGCTTCGCGCTCTCCTCGAGCTTCGCCATGGGCAAGTTCGCCCTGCGCGGCCTGGCGCAATCGATGGCGCGCGAGCTCAGCCCCAAGGGCATCCACGTCGCGCATTTCGTGATCGACGGCGGGATCAGGAGCGCGGCACGGCCGGTGCCCGACAACAGCCCCGACAGCCTGCTCGATCCCGACGCGATCGCCGAGACCTACTGGGCGGTCCTGCAGCAGCATCGCAGCGCCTGGAGCTGGGAGATCGAGGTCCGGCCGTGGGTCGAGAAGTTCTAGCCGTGTCCGTTCATCAGCCGCAGCACCTCGTGCAGGTCCTGCGCGACGTGCAGGCACTTGGCGCGCGCCTCGTCGGTCGGCGGCAGGATGTCGACGACCATGACCGCCCGCATGCCGGCCGCATGGGCGGCGAGGATGCCGATGCTGGAATCCTCGAAGGCCGCGCACTGCTGCGGCGGCACATCGAGCCGCCGTGCGGCTTCGAGATAGACGTCGGGCGCGGGCTTGGGATGCTCGACATCGTCGCGCGTGGCCAACGCCGCGAACCGGTCGAGCAACCCGGCGCGGCCGAGATTGCGTTCGGCGGTCGCGCGGCCGGCCGAGGTGGCTATGGCGATCGGCAGGCCTTTGCCGGCAAGGAAGTCCAGCAGCTCGATCACGCCCGCCTTCAACGGCACGCGTTCGCTCATCTGGCGCTGAACGCTGGTCGAGAAGTGGCCGCGGAACTCGGCGAGGTCGAAGCCCGCGCCGTAGTGATCCTGCAGCATCTGGTTGCACTCGCGGCTGGGCACGCCGACCATCGCGTGGCAGAGGGCGATCGGCAGGTCGAGGCCGAGGGTGAGGGCGGCGTCCTGCATGCCGATTATGTAGACCGATTCGCTGTCGATCAGCGTGCCGTCCATGTCGAAAATGACGGCCTCGACGGGTTCATCGAACATGGTTTCGTTCTAAGGTCACGGCCGGAACCGTACAGCGGGAGAAAAAATCATGCGCATCCATAACCTATATGTCGACGAAAAGGGTGAAACTCACTTCCGTGACATCGAGGTCGAATGGAAGAACGAAGGGCCCGGCGGCAAGACGTCCGAAACCTTCAAGGCGACCGGCATCATCTTCCGCGAAACGCCCGGCACCTACGACTACTCATGGCATCCCGCGCCGCGGCGGCAGTACATCATCAATCTCGACGGCGCCGTGGAGATCACGGCCAGCGACGGCGAGAAGCGCATCATTGGCGCCGGCGAGGTCTTCCTGGTCGAGGACACGCACGGCAAGGGCCATTTCTCCAAGGCGGTCGAAGGCAAGATGCGCCGTTCGATCTTCGTGCCGATCGAGTGACCACCTCATCCTGGGGAGCATCGCGCAGCGATGCGTCTCGAAGGATGGAAGCAGTATAGGTGTAGCCACCCTTCGAGACGGCCGCTGCGCGGCCTCCTCAGGGTGAGGAAAGGAGCAAAGCAATGGCCATCCAGACCGCACTAGATCCCGTCGCCGACCTGATCGAAGAGGCCAAGCGCGTGCTGCCGGGCGGCTCGTTCGGCAACCTGCCGGCCGAGGTCGTGATCCGGGCCGGCAAGGCGGCCCATGTCTGGGACGAGAGCGGCAAGGAGTATGTCGACTTCCTGCTGGGCTCGGGCCCGATGTTCATCGGCCACGGCCATCCCGAGGTGACGGCGGCGGTCGAGAGCCAGCTGCCGCACGGCTCGACCTATTTCGGCAACAACCGCCACGGCATCGCGCTCGCCCGCGCGATCGTCGATGCGGTGCCGTGCGCCGAGCAGGTCCGCTTCGTCTGCACCGGCACCGAGGCCGACCTCTACGCCATGCGCGCGGTGCGGGCGTTCCGCAAGCGCGACAAGATCCTGAAGTTCGAGGGCGGCTATCACGGCATGAGCGACTACGCGCTGATGTCGATGGCGCCCAAGAACCCCGGCAACTTCCCGCGTGCGATTCCCGATTCCGCCGGCATCCCCAAGAGCGTGCGCGACGAGATGCTGATCGCGGCGTTCAACGACGTCGACATGGTCGAGAGCCTGATCAAGGAGCACAAGGACGAGCTCGCCGGCGTGATCGTCGAGCCGTTCCAGCGGCTCTTGCCGCCGCAGCCGGGCTTCCTGCAGGCGCTGCGGCGCATCACCAAGGAGCACGACATCCCGCTGATCTTCGACGAGGTCGTGACCGGCTTCCGCTTCGCCTATGGCGGTGCGCAGGAGTATTACGGCGTCACGCCCGACGTCTGCACCCTCGGCAAGATCGTCGGCGGCGGTTATGCGCTGGCCGCGATCGCCGGCCGGGCCGACATCATGGCGCATTTCGACCGCCTCGCGATGGCGGACGAGGACTTCCTGTTCCAGGTCGGCACGCTGTCGGGCAATCCGATCGCCTCGATCGCGGGCCTCGCCACGCTCGAGGTGCTGAAGCGCCCCGGAGCCTACGAGCAGGTGTTCGCCACTGGCCGCGAGCTGATGGGCGCGCTGGGCGACATCCTGAAGAAGGCCGGCATCAAGGCGACGGTGGTCGGCGAGCCGCCGCTGTTCGACGTGATCTTCACCGACCAGCCGATCAAGGACTATCGCGATACCCTGAAGGGCGACAAGGCGATCGCGGGCAAGTTCAACAAGCTGCTGCGCGAGCGCGGCATCATGAAGGGCGAGAGCAAGTACTATGTGAGCCTTGCCCACACCCGCGCCGACATCGACCACACGATCGGCGCCTGGACCGAGGCCGCGAAGCTGCTCGCGGCCTGATCCAGGGTCTCCGTTCTAGCGGCCGATCTCGCGGCTGGTGTAGTTCAGCTCACGATTGAGCTGGCCCTGCTCGTAGCGGCTGATGTGGCCGCGATCGAAACGGGCATCGTAGCGCTCCTGGTCGCGGATGCCGGCGAGCTGGCCGCGCATCGCCCGCGCCTGGCTGCGCGAGAGCTCGCCTTCGCGGCGTTCCTGGGTGATGCGGTGCTCCTGGTGCGCGATGCGATCGTTGACCTGGTCGCGGCGCGGATGGTGGCGATCCCACACGCTCTCGGCGAAGGCGGGAACCGTTGCACCGGCGATGAACAGGCTGGCGAGGGTGATCAGGGCGCTGTTGCGAAGCATCGTCATGGGCTTCTCCTCGGATACGCATCGATCCCGTCGATCGATGCTGATCGAAGCTACGCAGCGGGCCGCGCGGGCATCCATCGCGTGTCAGGGAGTTGTAAGCCCTAATGCTGCCAAACCGCCGGACGTATATGCGTTCATGACGCTCCAGGTCGATCCGCGCACGATGCTCAACAAGCTCGCTTTCGGGCCGGGCGCCACCGAGTTGCACGAGATCGCCAAGAGCGGATGCGAAACCTGGCTCATGCAGCAGCTGCGGCCGCCGGCGCAGGACGATTGCGCAGCGCGCATCGCTGCTTCGAAGCTGCATCTCAAGTATGTGAGCAAGACGCCGGAGGCCGCGGTCGACGAGGATCGCTCGCTGGGCGTCGTCGCTGAGCCGATCGACCAGCACTGGAAGACGCTCGACAAGGCGGTGCCGTTCCAGGAGCGGGCGTTCCTGCGCGCCACCGTCGCCGCGGCGACGCTGATCCGCGCCGTGCACAGCCGCTGGCAATTGCGCGAGGTGATGGCCGACTTCTGGCACAACCATTTCAACGTCAATGCGGCCGGCGACGGCACGGTCGCGGCGGCGCTGCCGGCCTACGATCGCGACGTCATCCGCAAGCACGCTTTGGGCAATTTCCGCGAGTTCCTCGAAGCGGTGGCGAGCAGCGCCGCGATGCAGGTCTATCTGAACAACCGCAGCTCGCGCGGCGGTGCGGCCAACGAGAACTATGCACGCGAGCTGTTCGAGCTGCACACGCTGGGCCGGCCGGCCTATCTCAATGCGCTTTACAATCGCTGGCGCGACGTGCCCGGCGCGCTCGCCGGGCATCCCGAAGGCTATATCGACCAGGATGTGTACGAGGCCGCGCGCGCCTTCACCGGCTGGACGATCGAGGACGGCGCGGGCATCGGCATGGGTCGCAAGCTGCCGGCGACCGGCAAGTTTACCTACGTCGAGATCTGGCACGACAATTACCAGAAGCGCGTGCTGGCCGGCGAGTTCGATCCCTACCAGCCGCCGCTGGCCGACGGAAGGCGCGTGCTCGATCTCGTCGCCGACCATCCCGCGACCGCGCGCTACATCTGCGGCAAGCTCTGCCGCCGTCTGGTGTCGGACAATCCCGATGCCGCGGTGCTCGCCGCCGCCGAGCACGCCTGGACCGAGAATCGCCGCAAGCCCGACCAGATCGCCCGCACCGTCGAGGCGGTCGTGCGCACCGACGCCTTCCGCCGTTCGTCCGGCGCCAAGGTGAAGCGGCCATTCGAGCTCTACGCCTCGTTTGCGCGCGCATCCGGCATCGATATCGTGCCGACGCCGCCCCTGATCGGCGTGCTCGATGGCAGCGGCCAGCGCCTGTTCGGTTGGGGGCCGCCGACCGGCCACCCCGACGAGAACGACTACTGGCTGAGCTCCAACATGATGCGCCAGCGCTGGGGCCTGCTGCTCGGCCTGTCCGATGACGCATGGAAGGCGGGCGCTTCCCAGGCCGCACCCGCGATCGCCGAGGCGCGGACGTCGGAGCAGGCGGCCGATGCGGCGCATCGCCGGCTGCTCGGCATCGAGGCGCCCCCGAAGATCGTGCATGCGGTCGTCGAGGGCATCGGGCTCAAGCCCGGCATGCCGTTCGACACGCGCCGCGATGCCCTTCCGCTCGCGCGGCGCATGCTGGCCTATTGCGCCATGACGCCGGCGTTCCAGACGAGGTAACGATGCTGACCCGCCGCCATCTCCTCGCCGCCTCGACCGCGCTCTCGGTCGCCCCGGGCGTCCGCGCCTTCGCGGCGCCGCGCGATCCGACGCCGGCGGGGCCGATCCTGGTGTCGCTGTTCCTGCGCGGCGGCATGGATTCGCTCGGCGTCGTGGCGCCGGTCGACGAACGCAACTACACCGCCGACCGGCCGCCCGAGATGCGGCTGCTGGCCGACGGCGACAAGCCGGCGCTCAGGCTCGAGGGCGCGCCGGCCGGGCTCGACTTCCGCCTGCATCCCGAGATGGGCGCGCTGCACGATCTCTATCGCGACCGCCGGATCGCGCTGGTCCATGCCTCGGGACTCGACAACGGCACGCGCAGCCACTTCGGCGCGCAGGAGCTGATCGAGCGCGGCATCGCCAATCCCGACCAGATCACCCAGGCAAAAGGCGGCTGGCTGGCGCGCTGGCTGGCGGCGGCAGGCAGCGGCAACGCACCGGCCTTCGCCGCGATTCCGGGCGTGCCCGAGGAGCTCGCCGAGCATGCCGACACGATCTGCGCCGCCGACCTGCGCGGCGGCATGAACCTGCCGGGCGGCAAACAGGCGGCCAACGTGCTGAAGCGGCTTTATGGCGGCGCGAGCGCCGTCGACGCCGCGGCGCGCCGTACGCTGCAAGGCATCGATCTGATCGACACGCGTCTGCGCCAGCCCGACGGCAAGGTGATGCCGTACCAGCCGGCGGGCGGCGCAGTGTACGAGGAGACCGAAATCGGCCACGGCCTCGCCTCGGTGGCGAGGGTGATCCGCACGGAGCTCGGCATCCGCGCCTTCGCCGTCGACATGGGCGGGTGGGACACGCACGAGAACCAGCCGCCGAGACTGGCCAACCTGGTCGGCCAGCTCTCGCGTGCTCTCGGCGCCTTCCACGCCGACCTGCACGACCGGCTCGACCGGATCGTGCTGGTGGTGATGAGCGAGTTCGGCCGCCGCCTCCGCTCCAACAAGAGCAACGGCACGGACCACGGTCATGCCGGATTGACGATCGTGTCGGCGCCGCACCTGGTCGGCGGCCGCATACACGGCGCCTGGCCCGGCCTGTCGTCGGACAAGCTCGACAACGCGGTCGATCTCGCGATGACGACGGACATCCGCAGCATCCTGGCCGAGCTGATGGCGGGCCCGCTCGCCACGCCGCACGCGCCTGCTGCGGTCTTTCCGGGCTTCAACCCGCAGCACGTCGGGCTGCTGGCGACGTGACTACGGCGTATCGAGGCCACGGCGCTTCAGCATCGGCTCCATGCCCGGATCGCTCAACGCCGACATCAGGGCGAGCGCGGCATCTTTGCTGCGCGCCGCTGGGCTGAGCGCGCCGGTATAGACGGTCCAGTTCTGCACTGCCTCGGGCAGCAGGCCCGCGAACTTGACCGACGGCACGAGACGCAGCTCGCTCGCCTGCTGCAGCGCGATCTCGGCCTGGCCGCGGGCCACCGCCTGGCCGGCCAGCCCGTCGTGCACCAGCACGCTCTTGGGCTGCATCTGCGAGGCGATGCCGAGCTGCTGGAACAGCCGGGCGACGTAGATGCCGCTGGTGCCGCCCATCGCCAGATCGATGTAGGCGACCGAGCGCGCGTCGAGCAGGGTGCGGCGCAGGCCCTCGGTGCTGCCGATGTTGGGCTGCGGCGCGCTGAGCGCCACCGCGACGCCCACGCCGACCTTGCCGAACGGCGTCATCGAATCGTCGATCACCTTGCCCTCGGCCGAGAGCTGGTCGAGGTTGGCAAGCGGCAGGATGACGATGTCGAACGCCTCGCCCGCCATGATGCGCCGGGTCAGCGCGCCCGCCGTGTCGTTCTCGACGGTGACCTTGTGGCCGGTCTGCTTCTCGAACTCCGGCAGCATGTCCATCAGCACCGGCTTGAACGCGCCGCCGGTCAGGACCTTGAGGGTGTCGGCGGCGGCTGGGAAGGCGAGCAGCAGCAGCGAGCCCATCACCGCCAAAGCGTGCAGCAGGCGCATCATGTCGGCGTTCCCATCACGTAGGGCTTCAGCGCGGCATACATGAACGCATGTATCGGCGTCGGCACGCCGAGCCGGCGGCCGAGCTCGACCACCTTGCCGCCGAGCCACGGCAGCTCGATGCGGTTGCCGCGCTCGAGGTCGAGCGCCATCGACGGCTTCATGGTGGGCGGCGCGCCTTTGTTGAAGGCGATCATCTTGTCCAGCGCGTCGGCCGGCAGCTTGACCCCGCGCGCCTTGCCGACGGCGATCACCTCGTTGTAGGCGGCGACGAATTGCGCCTGCATGTCGGGATCGTCGCGCAGCTTGCCGATCGGCTGGCGCGCCACCGCCATGATGCTGGCGTTGGTGGCGAGCAGGATGAACTTCATCCAGAGCTCCGTGACGATCTGGTCGGAGAGGGTGGCGTCGAAGCCCGCCTTCTTGCACATCGCGAACAGGTCCTCACCGCGCTTGCTCGGTTGGCCGTCGAGCTCGCCGAACAGCATCCGCATGAAGGTGCCGACTTGGCGGATCACGCCGGGCGCCACGATCGAGGCGCTGATCTGCGCAACGCCGCCCATCACGGCCTGTTTGCCCAGGATCGGGATCAGCCGCTCCGGCGCGTCGATGCCGTTCTGCAACGGGATCACCGCGGTAGTGGGCCCGACCAGCGGCTTGATGTGCTCGCCGGCGCTCTCGACGTCCCACAGCTTGACGCAGAATAGGACGTAGTCGACGCGCCCGACCGCCTTGGGATCGTCGGTCGCCTGCGTGGGCACGAGATGCGTGTCGCCGCGGCCGCCCTCGATCCTGAGGCCGCTGCCCTTCATCGCAGCGAGATGCGCGCCACGGGCGATGAAGGTCACGTCGGCACCTGCCTTCGCCAGCGCGGCCCCGAACCCGCCGCCCACGCCGCCGGCCCCCACGACCGCTATACGCATATGACGCTCCCCAGCAAAAGCACGCCCCCGGTGCAGGCCACCATGGTCGGGCTGCCGACCTCGAGGCGCAAGGCATGATCGGCCATCAGCCGGTGCGCCGCGCCGTCGATCGCCAGCGCAGCCGGCCCCTGCGCGGCATAGAGAATGTGCGTGCCGGCGCTGCGGCCCATCGCGGCGCCGGCACGCAGCACCTGCAGGTCGATCCGCACCTTGGCGCGGTTGCCGATCAGGTTCACGACCTCGACCGGTCCGGACTCCAGCCGGCTGACGATCGGCATCTCGCCCGCGAAGGCGACCGGCATAAGCGGCGTGCGCACGTCGATTTCCCCCTCTGGAGTCTGCAGCACCAGACCGCGGCCCGCGACCAGCACCTGCGCGCGGTCGAAGCCGGAATAGTCGGAGAAGGGCCCTGGCGTCGTGATCGGCGTGCGACCGAAGCGCCAGGCGTCCTCATGCTCGGCGATGTCGACGGTCACGCCCCCACCGTTCTTCCATGGCGTGCGGCGATAGCCGGCCGGATCGAGCGCCGTGATCATGCCGCCGCGACGATGCCCTTCGCCATCAGAGAATCGACCTCGGCCTGGCCGTAGCCGTGCTGCAGCAGGATCTCCGAAGTGTGCTGGCCGGTCACCGGCGCGATGGCGCGCGGCGTGCCGTCGCGCTGCGGCAGCATGCCGGGCAGGGCAGGAACGGGCACCGGCTGGTCGAAGCCCGCCTGGTTCAGCCACTGGATAAGCCCGCTCTCCTTCACATGCGGCTGGGCAAGGAAGTCGGCATAGCTGTTCAGCCGCTCATGCATCAGCCGCGCCCTGGTGAGCCGCTCGTCCATGTCGGCCGAGGTCCGCGCCGCTATGGCCGGCCGGACGATGGCGTAGAGCGCCACGTCGTTGGCGAGTCGCAGCGCGCCGGTCGTGAAGCGCGGATCGTCGGCCAGCGCGGGCATGTCCATCGCCTCGCAGAAGGCGCGGAACTCGTTGTCCCTGAAGGCCAGGATCGACATCCAGCCGTCGGCAGTCTGGAATACGCCGCCGATCGCGCCGCCGGGCTTCATGACGCCGCCTTCGAGATGGCAGGCCATCAGGCGAATCGACTGCAGCGCCGTGGCCGACTGCATCAGGCTCACATCGATGTAGCGGCCGCGCGTCTCGTCGCGCCGGGCGTAGAGCGCGGCCGACAGGCCCTGGAACGCATAGAGCGCCGTCGACATGTCGACCACGATCACCGGCACGCGATGCGGGATGCCATCCTCGCCCCTGTTCTCGCTCATCAGCCCCGTATAGGCCTGCAGCACCGGATCCATCGCAGGCCGCTCGCTGAGCGGCCCGGTCTGGCCGAAGCCGGAGATCGCGACATAGAGGATGCGCGGCTCGCGCGCCGACACGGCTTCGTAGTCGAAGCCCAGCCGCTTGATCACGCCCGGCCGAAAGCCTTCGAGGAAGACGTCGGCCCCTTTCAGCAGCCGCCACACCACCTCCTTGCCGGCCTCGCTCTTGAGGTCGACGGCGATGCTGCGCTTGCCGAGATTGCCGATCACCGAGTAGGCGCTGTGGTTGCCGTAGCGCACGCCGAGCGCGCGGGCCCAGTCGCCGTCGCCGATGCCCTCGACCTTGATCACGTCGGCGCCGTGCTGGGCGAGGAGCATGGCGCAATAGGGGCCGGCAATGCCCTGGCTCAGGTCGACGACCTTCAGGCCGGCAAAGGGCGCGTCGTAGCTCATTACATCTTGACCAGCAGCTTGCCGAAGTTCTCGCCGCGCAGCAGGCCGATGAAGGCGCGCGGTGCGTTTTCGATGCCCTGCACGACATCCTCGCGATATTTCAGCCGCCCGTTCTTGATCCACTCGCCCATCGTGCGCATTGCGGCCTCGTACTTGCCGGCGTAGTCGGTGACGATGAAGCCCTGCGCCCGCACGCGCTTGCCGACGAAGGTGCCGAGCAGGCGCGGGCCCATCGGCGGCGTGGCGGCGTTGTACTGCGAGATCGAGCCGCACAGCGCCACGCGGCCGAAGAAGTTGATGTTGCGCAGCACGGCATCGGAGATCTCGCCGCCGACATTGTCGAAATAGACGTCGATGCCGTTGGGGCACGCCGCCCGCAGCGCCGCGTCCAGATCCTTCTCGGCCTTGTAGTCGACGCAGGCGTCGAAGCCGAGCTCGCCGGTCACGAAGGTGCACTTCCTTGCCCCGCCGGCGATGCCGACGACACGGCAGCCCATGATCTTGCCGATCTGGCCCACGACCTGGCCGACCGCGCCGGATGCCGCGGAGACGACGATCGTCTCGCCCGGCTTGGGTTGGCCGACCTCGAGCAGGCCGAAATACGCGGTCATCCCTGGCATGCCGAGCACGCCGTTGGCGGTCGAGATCGGCGCCAGCGACGGATCGACCTTTCGCATCGTGGCTGCGCCGCCGATCGCATACTCCTGCCAGCCCAACCGGTCCTCGACGATGTCGCCCACGGCGAAGCGCGGATTGTTCGACTTCACCACCTCGCCGACGATGCCGCCCGTCATCACCTCGCCCAGGCCGACCGGCGCGGCATACGACGCCGCATCGCGCATGCGGCCCCGCTGGTACGGATCGAGCGACAGGTACGCGACCTTCACCAGCACCTCGCCGTGCTTCGGCTCGGGCATCGGGACCTCCTCGACACGGAAGTCCGACTCGGCGGGCTCGCCCGGCGGACGGCGGACAAGGACGACGCGGCGATAGGTGTTCGGAAGAGTGCTCAAGACCGTTTACTCCGTTTCCGACCGTTTTTCCCGTTTTTGGCAAACCCACCGTTTTTCTCGGCGCCTCACGACTCGCATGTCTCTCCCTCGCCAGGGTAGGGCTATCGCATATGGGTCCGGCCTTCCCCCGCAGACGGGGGAAGGCGTGACCACACGCGATCACCCTACCCGCTCGCGGGAGAAGAGGGATCATAGGCTGACGTGTTGGCCGGTACGAGGGAAAGGCGCTGTCGCGGCCGCCGCTTCGAACGGTAAAAATCCCGAGAAATGGGCCTTTGTTGCGACCCTTCCAAAATTTACGGAACGTCCGTATGTAAAACGTCTCCCGGTGAGGCGATCGGAAGGTTCATCCTAGCATTCATTGGACCGCGGGCCTCCAGGCCCGCTCATACGCGATGGCGCCTTTCGAAAGTTGGCTGAACTCCAAGGCCAATCATCAGCACGGACCGCCAATCCTGCGTTGACCGGGTTGTTCTCGACGTAGGGCAATGGCGCGCTCCAAATGTTCTTCATTTCGCATATAGCGGTCGAAGTAGTCGGGATGCCAAAACGATCCGGAACGACCCAGCATCTCGTTGGCGCGACGAGCGGTGAACGATTTCCAGCTTCGCACGATCTCAGTCACGGAATGACCATCCACGATTTCGATGATGACGTGGACATGGTTCGGCATGAGGCACCAGGCGAGGAGCCGATAGCGCCTGCCGTCGAAGTGCAGAAGGGCATCCTGGACCAAGGCTGCAATGTCGGCGCGACCCAGCCAGCAAGCCCCTGCGCCGGCGTCGAGCCTGTCATCAATGAGACGGATGCCATCGTCTTGCGTCAGCAATGCCTCGACGACTGCCCGCGGAAGGCTGTCGGCCAAGCGGAACGTTATGAATTGGACCGTCTCGGAGGAATCGAAATGCGGAAGAAATCCGCGGGAGTGCCAGCCCTTGTGTTGCATGTTCGATCATGAGCGGGCCTGGAGGCCCGCGGTCCGATGAGAAGAAACTACGACGGTTCCTTGATCCGGTACCAGGCGACGTAGAGGGCGGGGAGGAAGAGGAGGGTCAGGACGGTGGCGACGATGATGCCGCCGATCATGGCGATCGCCATCGGGCTCCAGAAGACCTCGGCGGCGATCGGGATCATGCCGAGACTCGCGGCGGCGGCGGTCAGCAGGATGGGCCGCAGGCGGTGCTGCGTCGCCTCGACCACCGCCGGCCACGGCGCCAGCCCCTGCGCGCGGAAGGCGTCGATCTGGGTCATCAGGATCACCGAGTTGCGGATGATGATGCCGATCAGCGCCAGCACGCCCAGGATGGCGACGAAGCCCAGCGGCTGGCCGCTGATCAGCAGCGCCGTCACGACGCCGATCAGGCCGAGCGGCGCCACGCTCACCACCAGGAAGACCTTCTGGAAGCTCTGGAGCTGCAGCATCAGCACGGTCGCCATCAGGAACAGCATCAGCGGCACGACCTCGGCGATCGGCCCTTCGCCCTTGGCGCTTTCCTCGACCGTGCCGCCGACCGCCACGCTGTAGCCGGTGGGCAAGCCGGCGCTGAATTTCTCGACCGCCGGCGCGAGTTGATGGACAACGGTGTCGGGCTGCAGGGAGCCGATCACGCTCGCCTGCAGGGTGATGGTGGGCTGGCGGTTGCGGCGCCACACCAGCGGCTGCTCGAGCTGGTACTCGATCGTGGCGATCGACGAGATCGGAATCGGCTGGCCGTCGCGGCCGGCGATCTGCAGGCCCTGGAAGGTCGCGACCGCACGGCGCTCGCTGTCCTCGGCGCGCGCCACCACGTCGATCAGGTAGATATTGTCCTTCACCTGGGTGATCGCTGACCCGCCGACCACGTTGTTGAGCAGGGTCGAGATGTCTTGCGAGGAGATGCCGACCTGGCGTGCGCGATCCTGGTCGACGTTGATCTTCAGCACCTTCCCTGGCTCGTTCCAGTCGTAGACGATGCCGCCGATGTGGGGATTGGCAGCGACGATGCCGGCAAACCGCTGCATCAGGCTGCGCACCGTCTGCATGTCGGGTCCGCCGATCCGGTACTGGATCGGCCGGCCGACCGGCGGTCCGAGATCGAGTGGGTGGGGAAACACGTCGATGCCGACGAATTGCTCGCGGGCCAGCTTCTTCAGCCGTTCGGCCAGTCGGACGCGCGCATCGTAGTCCTTCGCCACGATCACGATCTGGCCGAAGAACGGATTGGCGAGCTGCTCGTCGAGCGGCAGGTAGAAGCGCACGGCGCCGCGGCCGACATAGGAGCTCCAGCGCACGATGTCCTTGTCGCCGGTCAGCGCCTTCTCGAAGCGGTCCATCTGCTTCTGCGTCTCGGCGATCGAGCTGTCCTGCGGCAGGGTCATGTCGACCAGCAGTTCCGGCCGGTCGGAGTTGGGGAAGAATTGCTTCTGCACCAGGGAGAAGCCCGCGACCGACAGGGCGAACAGCACGATCGCGGCGCCGATGGTGATCCAGCGGAAGCGGATCGCTGGCAGCAGCAGCCGGGCGAACCACGCCTTGAGCCGCGACGGCGCCTCGGCCGTCGTCTTCACCGTGCGCGGCAGCAGCGCGACACCGAGCAGGGGCGTGAACAGCACGGCGACGATCCACGAGATCAGCAGCGCCGAGGCGATCACGGCAAACAGCGTGAAGGTGTATTCGCCGGCCGAGCTGGCATTGAGGCCGATCGGCACGAAGCCAGCCACGGTGACCAGCGTGCCGGTCAGCATCGGGAACGCCGTCGAGGTGTAGGCGAAGGTCGCCGCCCGTTCCAGCGAATCGCCTTCCTCGCGCCGCGCGACCATCATCTCGACCGAGATCATGGCATCGTCGACCAGCAGGCCGAGCGCGATGATCAGCGCGCCGAGCGAGATGCGCTGCAGGGTGATGCCGGAGTACTCCATGAACAGGAAGGTGCCGGCCAGCACCAGCGGGATCGAGATCGCCACGACCATGCCCGCTCGCATGCCGAGGCTCAGGAAGCTCACGCCCAGCACGATGATCACGGCCTCGAGCAGCGCCCGGGTGAAGCCCCCGACGGCTTCCTCAACAACAGTTGGCTGGTTGGATACAAGGTGCACGCCGACGCCGATCGGCAAGTCCGACAGGATCTCGCGCATCTTGCGGCGCAGGTCGCCGCCGAACTGGACCAGGTTGTTGCCGGGCTTCATGCCGATGGCGAGCCCGATCGCCGGCTGGCCGCCATAGCGGAACATCGGCTGCGGCGGGTCGACGTAGCCGCGGCTGATGGTGGCCACGTCGGCGAGGCGGAAGAAGCGGTCGCGCACGCGGATGTTGATGCTGCGCAGGCTCTCTTCCGAGGTGAACTGGCCGCTGACGCGCAGGCTGACGCGCTGCGGCCCGGCCTGGATCACGCCGGAGGGCGCCACGGCATTCTGCGCCTGCAGGCTCTGCAGCACCGCCTGCTGGTCGAGGCCGAGGCCCGCCACGTGCTGCGTCGAGAAGTCGAGATAGATCACCTCGTCCTGCGTGCCGAGCAGCTCCACCCGGCCGGCCGCCGGCAGCTTCAGGATCTCGGTGCGCGCCCGCTCGGCATAGTCGCGCAGCTGGCGGAACGAGAGGCCGTCGGAGGTGAAGGCGTAGATGTTGCCGAACACGTCGCCGAACTGGTCGTTGAAGAATGGCCCCTGCACGCCCTGCGGCAGCTCGGCGCGGATGTCGTTCACCTTGTTGCGCACCTGCACCCAGATCGACGGGATGTCCCGGCCGGGCGTGGAGTCCTTGAGGTTGACGAAGATCGTGGTCTGGCCGGGCGTGCTGTAGCTCTTGGTGTAGTCGAGGCTCGCCAGCTCCTGCAGCTTGCGCTCGATGCGATCGGTCACCTGGTTGGTGACGTCCTCGACCGTGGCGCCGGGCCAGTTGGCCTGGACGATCATGGTCTTGATGGTGAAGGCCGGATCCTCCTCGCGACCGAGGCTCCGGTAGGACAGGATGCCCGCGATGACGATGGCCAGCATCAGGTAGACGACGAAGGAGCGGTGCCCCAGCGCCCATTCGGAGAGATTGAACCGGCTCACAGCTTCACCTGCTGGCCCTTCACCAATTGACCAGGGGTGAGGCTGTGGACGCCGACGGTGACGACACGATCGCCCGCAGCGAGGCCTGTCACGGAAATCGAGCCCTCGTCGCGCGTCACGACGGCGACATCGCGCAGCGCGACCTTCCCGGTCGCCGGATCGACGATCCAGACCCGCGTCTTGCCGTCCTTCTCGAGCAGCGCGGTCGCCGGCAGATCGACGCGCGGCGCAACCGGCTGGCTCAAGGTCACTTGCACGGTGATGCCGAGGCGGAAGGGAGCCGGCACGTTGTCGAGGCTGAAATAGACGTTGCGGGTACGGGTAGCGACGTCTGCCGCCGGATCGACGGCGCGCACGCCGGCGGCCTTCACCGTCGGACCCGGGTCGAGCGAGACCGCGATGTCGAACTTCGCACCCGCAGCCAGCTTGTCGGCGAGCGCGGGTGGCACGGCGATCACCGCCTCGCGGATCTCGGGGCGCGCGATGGTCATGATCCTTTGCCCGGAACTGACGACCTGGCCGGCATCGAGATACACGGCGGTGACGATGCCGTCGAAGTCGGCGACCAGGCGGGTGTAGGCGAGCTGGTCCTGGGCGCGCTTCAGCGATGTCCGGGCGCGGATCAGGCTGGCGTTGGCCGCCTCGCGCGCCTGCACCACCGAATCGAACTGCGCCGGGGGCGTGATGTTGCGCTCGACCAGTGGGCGCTGTCGCGCCTCCTCGGCGGCGGCGTTGGCATACTGTGCCTCGGCGCTGGCGACCGCAGCCTCGGCATTGCGCAGCAACTGGACCTGCACCGCGGGATCGGTCGCCGCGAGCTCGTTGCCCTGCTTGACGATTGAGCCGACATTGACCGGGCGCGACACCATGCGGCCGAACACGCGGAAACTGTAGTCCGTCGAATAGCGCGGCTGGATGCTGCCGGCGAACGGGCCCAACGTCTCCTGCGTGCGCACCTTTGCCACGACCGTCAGCACGGGACGTATGGGGGCGGCTTCTTCCGCGTCCGGCTTGCAACCGGCCAGGGCGAGCAGCGCGATCAGGACGAGTGCGGGCTTCATGGCCTGGCCTCGGCGATCTCGACCTTCTGGCCGGGCCGCAGCATCTGCGTGCCCGCGGAGACGACCTTCTGGCCGGAGGTGAGGCCGGTCACCGCAATGGTGTCCTGGTTGAGCCGCTCGATCGCGACCGGCTTCAGCGACACGGTAGCGCCATTGGTATCGCCGTCGACGATCCAGACCGCCGGGTCGCCGTCCTGCTCGAACAGCGCACGCCAGGGCAGCAGCACGACCTGCCGCGCCTTGGTGAGCGCGGTGCCGTTGACGAGCCGGCCGAGCGTCATGGCCGGTGGCGTCGTGGCCAGCGCGAGCTTCACCTGCACGGTCATGGTGTTGGCATCGACTGCGGGCGACACGACGCGGACGGTGGCCGGACTCCTGATGGCCGGATTGTTCACCAGCGAGACCTGGATCCCCTTGTCGAGGTCGACATTGGCCAGAGCCCATTCATGGACGTTGAAAACTGCGTCGCGCGGGCCGTCGCGCGCCAGCATGAAGACCGGCTGGGCCTGCGCCACGACCTGCCCCGCCTCGGCCATCTGCTGGACGATGATGCCGTCGGCGCCGGCCCTGAGCTCGGTGTAGGCGAGCTGGTCGTTGGCCTGGGCGAGCTGGCTCTGGGCCTGGGCAAGCTGCGCCTCGGCCGAGCGGGCCGCCGCGTCGGCCTGGTCGTATTCGCGTCGCGTGGTGTTGCCCGTGGCCAACAGGTTCTTCTGGCGCTCGAACGCGCTGGTCGTCTGCCGCAGGGTCGCCTCGGCCGACTGCACGCCCGCTTTGGCGGCCTCCAGCTCGGCCCGCTGCTCTTCGGGATCGAGCCGGGCCAGCACCTGGTTGGCGGTGACGTGGTCGCCGATATTGGCCAGCCGCTCGGCGATCTTGCCGCCGACCCGGAACGATTCCTCGCTCTGGACCTGGGCGGCGATCGTGCCGGTCAGGGTGACCTCGGGGGCGAAGTCGGTGACCTGGGCGGTGACGACATTGACGCGCATCAGGGGCGCGGTCGCGGTTTCCTGCCGGCAGCCCGCCAGCAGCGCTCCGACCAGCAAGCCGCACACGAGGCTCACACGCATCAGCTTCCCCCTGCGCGTATCCTACTTCAAAATGCGGCCATGCCCAGCATCCGGCGTCTGTCGTTCATCGGCCTCGAATACGTCTTCGCGCCGGAAAAGGCCTACGGCATGTCGCGCGGCGGCGGCAATCGCCGCAACGGCGGCCTGGTCTGTCTCGAGACCGACGAGGGTGTGAAGGGGATCGGCGAGGCGTTCGGCAACCCCTTCGTCACCCGCGAGTATTTCCGGATGATCGAGCCGATGTTCGTCGGCCGGAGCGTGTTCGACTTCGACCATGTCGAGGCCCGCATCCGGAACTCCATGTACCACCTCGGCGTCGGCAATCAGCTCACGGCCTGCCTGGCCGCGATCAACGTGGCGCTGTTCGATGCGATCGCGCGCGGCTTCGGCGTGCGGGTCTGCGATCTGATCGGGGGCTGCGGCACGGCCCGCATCCCGGCCTATGCCTCGACCGGGTTCTTCTCCGACGATCCCGACCGCCAACTGAGCCACATGCTGGCCGAGGCGGCGACCCATCCCTATGCCGGCTGCAAGATCAAGATCGGCCGCGGCATCAGGAGCGATGTCGAGCGCGTGAAGCAGAGCCGCGAGGCGCTGGGGCCGGACAAGCTGCTGCTGGTCGACATCAACGGCGCCTACACGCCGGACGTGGCGCTGGACTGCGCCCGGGCGATCGAGCCGTTCGGCATCCACTGGATCGAGGAGCCGCTGCCGCCCGGTGACCTGCGCGGCTATGCCGAGCTGCGCGCCCGCTCGCCGATCCCGCTCGCGGCCGGCGAGGCGCATCACACGGTGCGGGACTTCCGCGCCCTGATCGAGGGTCGCTGCATCGACATCGTCCAGCCGTCGATCCCCGGCGTCGGCGGCATCACCGAGGCCAGGCGCATCGCCACCCTCGCGCAGGCGGCCAATCTCCGGATCGCGCCGCATGTCTGGGGCGGGGCGGTCGGGCTCGCCGCGGCCGTGCATTTCATCGCCGCGCTGCCCGCCTCGCCGCATACCGCACACCCGCCCTGGCCGCAGATGCTCGAGCTCGACATGAGCGACAACGCGCTGCGGACCCAGCTCCTGAAGGAGCCGATCAAGCTCGAGGCCGGCCATGTGCTACTGCCGGAAGGGCCGGGACTCGGCATCGAGCTCGACCCTGCGGCGGTTGAGCGCTACCGGGTTTGCTGACTGCGGCAGGCCGTGCCAATCTTTCGCACGGGAAGAAAATACGAACAGGTCAGGGGGATTCACGAATGGTCAGCGTATCGCGTCGGACGGCGGCTGCGGCCGCTTTGGTGGCATTGGGTCTCAGCGGCAGCGCCTTTGCCCAGTCGACGGTCAAGGTCGGCATCATCTATCCGCTGTCGGGCAACGCCGCGAGCGCCGGCAATTACGAGAAGATGGCGATGGAGGTCGGGGCCGACATCATCAACAACGGCAATGCCGAGCTCGCCAAGGTCCTGCCGTTCGTCTCGGCGACGGGGGGCCTGCCGGGCCTGAAGGGCGCCAAGATCCAGCTGGCGACCGCCGACAACCAGGGCACGCCGGCGGCGGGCGCCAACCAGACGCTGCGCCTGATCACCCAGGAGAAGGTCGTGGCCGTGGTCGGCGCCTACCAGTCGGGCATCACCGAGACGGCGAGCGCGGTCGCCGAGAAGTACGGCATCCCGTTCGTGAACCCCGAATCGGTGGCAGCCAACCTGACCGAGCGCGGCTTCAAGTGGTTCTTCCGCGTGACGCCGGTCGCCGCCGACTTCGCCCACGCCTATTCGGACTTCCTCAAGGAGCAGAAAGCGGCCGGCAAGAAGGTCGATTCGATCGCCATCATCCACGAGAACACCGAGTACGGTAACTCGGTGTCGAAGGTGATCTCCGAGGTCTTCAAGACGGACGGGCTCAACGTCACCCAGAACATCTCCTACTCTGCCAACTCGACCGACGTGCAGCCGCAGGTGCTGCAGCTCAAGGAGAAGAACCCGGACGTGGCGATCTTCATCTCCTACACGTCGGACGCGATCCTCTACACCAAGACGATGAAGGAGCAGAACTGGAAGCCGTCGATCCTGATCGCCGACGACGCGGGCTTCAACGATCCCAAGTACGTCAAGGA
>Ga0209062_1003051_pt1 | contig 20360 bp, 22 predicted proteins | sample Coa_R2_2_FD_187158 | JGI IMG/M metagenome (GOLD analysis project Ga0209062, IMG submission 187158) | Surface soil microbial communities from Centralia Pennsylvania, which are recovering from an underground coalmine fire - Coalmine... | ecosystem: Environmental > Terrestrial > Soil > Unclassified...
CGCAAGAAGATCAACTTAAGCGTCACCTTAGCCGGTCAGGCAGTGGGGATCAAAGAAGTCGACCACGGTATCTGGCTGGTCAGTTTTATGGACTACGATCTCGGCTATATCGATCTGGAGGAGAAAACTTTGCAGCCCCTGGAAAACCCCTTCGGCCCAAAAGTGTTACCTATGTCTTAGGAACAATCTGTTACCCATGTGTCCGGTCCGGACACTAGAAACCATGGAGCGGGAGACGGGACTCGAACCCGCGACGTCCAGCTTGGGAAGCTGGCATTCTACCACTGAATTACTCCCGCTTCTTGACGATCCTTACACTTACCTCATTCTACGCCACTTACGCTCTTAGAATGCTGTCTATACCGTCTATACTGTCTGTAAAATCCACCTGTTCGGAGCCCTTCGTAGACAGTAAATCGGACAGTATCCGAGCCAGAGAATCCTCTCGGGAAAATCTCTGGCGCCCGGAACAACATTCTCGCACGACCGAAGTTTATCATACTGTCTGTTGCGACGGACAGTACGGTGACGCGCATGGCCGCGCGTGCGCTTTGAGAGCGGCCTATGACGGCCGCGTGACGATTCGGACGATGTTTTCGAGCACCCAAATGCAGCGACCGACTCTCGCGATCGAGAGGACGCTAAATACCCAAACCGCATAGGTTAGCCAACGAATCGGATCGGCGTCCCGGTCAGCAACTAGAGCGACAATCGAGGCGATCGTGGCGAGTGCGAGACAGCGCGTTGCGGACATGAACACCCCCCATAATTGGGGATAGAATTTGCTCTCCCTAACAATTGCCAAGCGATCCGATGCTGAAAATGCGAGTGCTATCGACACGGCAGTGATGATGAAACCTAGCAGCGAGCCAAAAATCGACGCGAGTGCGCCATAGATCGAACCGCGATTCCCCTGCAAGATGTTGTTCACGAGTCGTAGGCCGTGAAATCGCTCCGTCCAAACAATCGCAACAGATGCGACAAGTAGCGACGAAGCCCATTCGAGCCGCAGAAAGTGCTTCGCCCACCATGATCCAAAGAGTCGCATCATGCGCTTACGGATGCTGCTTCGAGGAGTTCTTTTTCCATCTCGCCATACGCCTGTTCAATCGCGTTGAATGCTGCCCCCTCCTGCAACTGTCGTGATCGCTCGCTGACGCGAGGGATCTCCTTGTAAGCTACCAACTCATCGCTCAAGACATCGATAAGCTCCAACTTGTCAGTCTTGACACTAACGCCCTTGATTTTGAAATTGTCGACATGCTCCTGGAGATCCTTAGCACCAGCCAATTTTCTTACGGTTTGCATCAAATTCTGGGCAAGGCTCGGACCGCTCGCCTTGCGGCTAGTTCTCCGCAGTAATATTTCGATCTCGTCGGGCCTCTCCTGCTTCCAGCGCCGCTTTGAACGCAGCGCCAAGACTATCGTTTGCTTTGGACACGACGCTAACGTACGCCGGATCGATCCTCAGCTGAAACAGTTTCAGAACCGTCAGCTCCTTTAGCTGCTGTTCGATGTTCCGCTTTAGGAGTGGATCGCACGTGAATTCGGGAATTAGCTTTCCACATTTCGCGGAGAGGTAGCTTGGAAGTCGCGATGGCCTCGGCCCATAGAAGTTGAATTCGACTCCAACAATCCCACTATCGAACACGGCGAAGTGGGTGACTTCTGCCAAGCCGGAGTCTGCGGGGATCGACAGCGGCTTGATCTGGCCTTGGTTTTCAATCCCCGGGAGGCCAGTTCGCCGAATCTGCCCTAGCCGGAAGCGGAAGGGTTTGGTAAGCCGGTCAACCCAACAAGCTAGTGCGTTCCCATCTCCGAATGAGTAGTATTTGCCAGCCTCACTGAAAGGCAGCGACTGGAGATGCTTCAGGCCGGGCAACAAATCAACAACAAGCGGCTTGCCCGAGCTTAGGTTGCCTCCGTTTAGACGATAGAAAAGAATCTTCCGTTCGGTGCTCGCTGTCTTTGGTGGTTTCTTTTTCGCCATACCGTTGTCCTCGCCTGTTCCGTTCGGAGTCATTTCCGGATCCGACGGTCGGGTTTGTACTGCTTCTCCTCCATCCACTTCAAAATCTCTGACTTCACAAAACGCAAATTTGATTGGATCTTCACATAGGGTAGAAGTCCTCGTTGCGCGTAGCTGTAGACCGTCTTTACGTCGATCCTAAGCAACTCCTCCACTTCCTTCGCAGTGAGCAACTCGGCCGCGTCGGCCACAGCGCCGCGTTCCGACTTGGAATCGACTTCACTGCTTTCAATGAACGCGAAAAACTCTTCTGGCGTGAGGAACTTCAATTGGCGGTACTGCGTTGAGCTAAGGATCGAAACGAGCGCATGGCGAACCGCCGCGAGCGTCTTCTTTTCTGAGGAAATGAGGATGACCTCCCGGAAGCCAGCCGCGAGGCATTTCTGCACGTTTCCGATCTCATGTTCCGAACCGGTGGTGACCGAAATCTCGCATGCGAGCGAACGCGCCCCCTTGTCGAGAACGACATCCACCGATCCGAGCCCATCCAGAATTTGCTTTTCGATCGTGACGATGAACCCGCGGGCTTCTGCCCATCGCTTTATGAGTTCCTGAAGATATTTGTGATGTTCTCCGCCTCGACCAGGAGTCGCGACCACTGCGATCTCTTTACCGGCGATCGCGGGTTTCACCTCGGGAAGAGGCACTGAGACTCGGATTTTCTTCCGCTTTCCGTCCGTGGGCGTTTCCTCCTCAACCGTACGCTCAGCCCGCAGAAGTTCTTCAACCTCTTCGCGCGGCCGTGCATATCGAACCCGTGACGATTGCAGCACGGCTTCGCGCCGATCCGTGAATACTTCGGGCGCAACCGGCGGAAGCGGTGCTGTTTTCAGGTTGAAATCGTATTCGGCACGCTCGATGCGGCAGATCGCTTCCCCTACCGAGAGATTTTGAAGATCCTTTGCCCGGAAATACGAGAATCCATCCTCCAATTTTTTCGCATCATAGTCACCTAGCCGAAAGCAGGCACGCGTGTACGGATTCGAGATCACGGCGCTTGCGACATCACTGTCGCGAGTCGAGAGTTGATGTAGTTCTTGATGTGCGAGCACCAAAGCGAGGTGGTACTTCCGTGCGCCAGCGAGGATCGCGGCCAAAGAGGGCGTGACGAAATTATGGAATTCATCCACGTACAAATAGAAGTACGCGCGATCCTGAGCGGCCATGTTCTGTCGGCTCATCGCCATCTGATTCAGCTTGGAGACGATGAGGGTTCCAAGGAGATAAGAATTCTCTTCGCCGATGAGCCCTTGCGCGAGCTTCGCAAGCAAGATCTTCCGGCCGTTCATGATCTCCGCAAAATCAATCCGGTTCTCTTTCTGCCCGACCATATGCCGGATGACCTTCGGCCGGAGGAACGTGTCGAGTCGCGTCAGGATCGGACCTTGCGGTTTTCCCGTGAGCAGCGGAAATTCCCTTTCCCAGTAGTAGACGATCTCCGGATCGCGAACGGATTGAAGAAATCGCGCGCGAAAAGACGGTTCGACAAGAAAACGGCGCAAGTCCGAAAGCGTGCCGCCTTCACTGCTTTCAAGAAAAGCCATGATTGCGTTCGCGAGAACGGTATTCATCTGATCGCCGAAGCTCGTCGAGAGCCGACGGAAGACGGACACGAGATCGGAAGCCAGCAGATTCCGCTCAAGCTCAGAATGCGCGGACAGGATGTTAAACCCGATCGGGTACGCCTCGTCAGATGGATCGAGGAGGACAACATCCTCCACGCGCTCTTCCGGGATGTGGCCGATGATCTGATCGATAAGGTCGCCATGAGGATCGAGGACCGCGAGACCGTCGCCATTCCGAATATCCTGCACGATCATGTTGAGAAGCAGCGTCGATTTCCCGCTACCCGAAGCGCCGATCACATGCATATGCCGGACGCGTTGGTCTGGGCTTAGGGTCGCGCGAATCGTTTTACCAGCGTGATGATTGTCACCAAGCACGAGCTTGTGTCCAAGCGCAGCCGCGGTCGCGGCTTTCGTTTTGCGGTCTTCCCGTTTGAGCTTTGCAGATCGAGCCGATGCTGAAGGCAGGTGCACAATCGAAAGGAGCTCGTCACAGTTGAGCAGCATGCCGGACCGGCAGCTCTCGCGCTTCAGCACATCGAGCGCATGACGCTCGTCGTCGTAGCTGTCATTCGACAACGGCATGAGTTCGTTGCTCGCGACATCCGCGAATTGTCGCAATGACTTCGCGATCCCTTGGGCGATCTGGAACGCTCGCTTCCGACGCGGCGCTTGGCTTGCTACCCGGAGAACGACCGCGAAGAGCGCCGATCCAATTTTTTCGGTTGCGAGTTTCACGATCGCGGGATCATCGGCGAAGAACGAATCTCCGTTCGTATCCGTCACCGAGCGGAGGATGCTTTCCGGCCACGGCTGTCGCGCCGGCATGAACATCGCTTGTAAGATGGCGACCTCATTCCGATCGAGATCGCTCATAGCCGCGACGACTCCGGCCAAAGGATCGGGCTCGAAACGATCGTACCGGCGCAACGGTCTCATGAATTCTTTCGAGAGGCCGAAATCCACGACTACGCTTTCGCACGCGCGAGTTTCGTCCCAGAGATCCCGCAAATAGCCATCGCGTTCCGCAAGAATTGCTTCTGGGAAGTATGCCTGTAGTTGCTCCCGTATCTGACGGCGGTCAGCGCGCGAACACGCGACCTGAATCAACACCGATTCCACGGTGCCGACAATCTCGAAGCTCGCTGGCCGCGACAGATGGCCGAGGCTCACGAGAAATTGCGAAGCGGAATCTTTGGCTACTTTCGTATCTGCCGGCAACGCCGTTTGGATTTCAATCAGCGGTTCAATGTTTTGAAAAGATTCGGGCTCCGGCTCTCTTTCGTCGATGGGAAGCGGCGGCGGTCCGCTCGGTGGCTTGAGACGTTCAAAAAGCGAACTCAGGGACGTTTGTCTCCGACCATCATCTTTCGGCGTCGCGGTCGCTGCCGGAAGAAAATGACCATAGAAGGGGCGAAAGGGAGGCTCGATCGAGACCGATTCGCTCCATACGCGCCATCCTCTCCCCCGTTTTTCCCAGTCGTAAAACCGGCGGGTGAGTATCTCCCAAGCCGATCCAGAGCCGCAATTCATATCATGCCGACGCGCCAAACGCCTTCATGATCGGTTTCCGCTCAGACTCTGACAACGCACGAATTCCATTTCTTGTCGTCATGCAATCCACGACTTCAAGAACCACTCGATGAACCGATTCCTGGAACATCAGCGCCGTATCCATTGCATAGTATGTCGCGGGTGCGAAGACACGCTCATAGATCCAGCCAATGAGCGGCATCGCGAGCACGGTGCTCTCGCCTCGAATGACGCCTTGTCGAAGCGCGTTTCCGAGAAACCATAATCCGGCCGGCACACCGAGTCCAGCGAACAATGCACCATAGAACACGCCCGTGGTCATGCCGGAAGTCGTCGCACCAATCGCGAATCCAATTCCAAAAGCAATGTCCATCGCGAACCCGACTGCGGCGAGAAATGCCAGCGTGTAGAGGAAACCGAATTTGAGCGGCGGCTCGGTGAGCCACCATGAAACAAAGAAGCCGTTTCCAAAAGGGGCGGCGCAGATATCGAACGCGTGTTTCCCACGATGCATCCGGAGATATTGCCGCTGCGCGCTCGCGAGCCCGGATTCCTTATGTTCCACACGTGTCCAATGAATTTCTGGTACCGCTCTCCCCTCGATTGCTTTTTCCACGGAATCATAGAATTCTAGGGACGACGCCTGAAAATTCTCAAAAAGCTGCGACCAATGAGAGATGACGTTGACGTGTTTTGCCACGACGCCCTCCTTTTTCCAGGAATGGTGCTTACTTTACTGCAAGTCCCATGACAAACACAAGAGCTTCCCGCTATGTGCCGCGATCAATTTACTGAATGTTACAATTCTTATGACCTTTGACCAGCCACATTATTCATGTCCACCTCAGGCGGATTCCAACTGACGAACGGTGATGTCGAGTTTCTTCGTTTTGCACACGAATTTCGGCTGCTTACGATTGACTCTTTCGCCGCACTGGCAGGCCGCTCATACAAGAACACGCACAAACGGATTCAGAAATTGGCTGAACGGCACTACTTCCTTCCGATCACTCGCCGTCCTCACAAGCACGCGTACGGAATCGGCCACGCCGGAATCCAAGTTCTTGTTCACCTCGGACATGCACCCGCGCATCTCTTGAAAAGCCGAATCAGGATTAGTGAGCTCAAGGAATTTTTCATTCAACACGAACTGCTCATCTCAGCGATCCACGTTCGCCTCGCGCTTTTCGCACGGACCGGTCCCATCAAGCTCGTTCGTTGGGCGGAAGGTCCGGCGATCCGGGACAAGACGATCGCGACGAGCGAGAATGGCAAACGCCATGTGGTTTGGCCAGACGCGTTTTTCGTCCTGCGGCACACGGGACTGCCGAGTGAGCGAAATGAATTTCCGTTCGCGCTGGAAGCTGATCGGGCGACGATGGCGCACGATCGCATGCGTTCAAAGATCGCTGCCTATCAAGCTTGGCGCGAAGAAAATGGACACGCACGAAAGCACAGTGTCGAGAATTTCCGAGTCCTCACTGTGACTGAGACCAGAGCGCGCGCGGTCGCGCTTTCACAAAGTATTGCTCCGATACTGCGCACTCGGCCGGCTCAGCGATCCATACTCTTTGTGCCGTTTGAAGATCTTGATTTCGAATCCCTCGTGCCCGCGTCAGCTTCGGCCGCATTGGTCCGAGCTGCGTAGCCCGGCTTCAACGGGCGAATGATTTCCCGCTAATGCGGTAAGGCCGTACACTTAGAAGCAATCGCTTTCGAGCGGGGCGGTGAGCTATGCTCCCGCACGGTCCTTCCTCCCCGTCCTCGCCAGCGCGTATTCCGCGTTCAGCCATAGGACGGGGACAGAGGACATTTCTATTCCCCTACCATGTACATTCCGATCGGCGTCACCGATACCGGCAAGCCGTTCTCGATCGATTCCGATTATCACGCAACGGTCGAGGGCATGACCGGCGTCGGAAAATCGACGCTCCTCAAGAATCTCTTCGTGGAATTCATCCGCTCCGGCAATGGCGGCTGCCTTATCGATCCGCACGGCGATCTCGCCGATCAGATTGCCGCGCTCATTCCAAAAGAACGACGGCGGGATTTCATCTGGATCGATCCGGACGCCGATCGCGTCCCCGGGCTCAACATCCTGCACTATGACGACCCGAAAGATAAAGAGCGTGGGGTCGAAGCGTTCCTCACGATCATGAAAGCGCTTGCCGGTTCCGCTTGGGGCGACGAGACCGGACGCGTCCTCACGAATGCCGCAGACTCGGTGATGGAATCTTATGAACGTCCGACACCGCTTCCGATTTTCCGATTCATGGCCGATGACGCATTCCGCACCACGCTTCCCGCGAGTTCAAAGAATCCGTTTCTCGCCTGGTTCAAGGAACAGTACGACGACAAACTTGGAGATCGCGAGCAGATGAGCAAGTTCAGCCCTCCTATTAATAAGGTGGGGAAGCTGATGCGACCGCTCATCCTGCCCATCATCGCCCAGGAACGCTCCCTCGACTTCCTCGATATTATGAACCGCGGAAAAATCGTCGTTTGCCGGTTCTCGAAAGGAAGGCTTGGGGAGGAGACGGCACAGATCTTGGGCTCGCTCGTGGTCTCCATGATCTCGATCGCTGGCTTGCGCCGCGAGAAACAGAAGGAACGTCGTCCCTTCATGCTCATGGCTGATGAGGTCGCGAACTTCGTGCACGGTGGTCGCTTCGGAACTCTTTTGGCCGAAGCCCGCAAGTACGGGATCTCGCTCGTGACCGCCTTTCAGGGTGGATACCAGATTCCCTTCCTCAAAGATCTCTACACGAATTCCGCCACACAGATCGTTTTTAATGTGAGCGGTGAAGACGCGGAGACGGTCGCGAAGAACTGGCGATGGATGGTGTACCCCCACGAACTAAGCGCAGAGCACATCACCGCACTTCCCCGCTATCAGTTCTACTGCCGCACGTTCATCGGTGATGAGCCACACGTTGCGAAGGTCCTCGGGCGCACTGGCGCGAAGCGACGCTTCACAACGCTGCATCATCGAAAGACGCATCACCGATGCCTCGAAGCGCATCATGAGAGTCTCATCCGGGAATCGCTTCAGCGATGGAGCGCCGATCGAAACCGAGTTCTCAGCGAGATTCTCAAATCATTGAGCTAGAGCCGCCTGCATCCGGGATCGCCTTCGGTTGACCTTGTGCCCCAAGCTGGTATCGTCATTGAGAGATGAGAGGTCCTTTCGGTGGACCGCTGGGTGCGACTGCAACAAGTGCTCCGTCCTTGTGGTCGTACCCGTTCGTTCCAACGAACGTAAAAGGCGGGCTTGCTGGAACAAGCCCGCCTTATTTCTACCCCGTCGTTCCCAATTACGAAAAGCGATCAAGGAAGCGATCTACGTCTGGATCGTCTGACGCAGGATGCGCATAATCGTATCAATCGTCATGACCAAGAGCACAATGTCGATCAGGAAAGGACCAAGCTCATTTCGCATCCACGATCCGACATTGGTCAACATTTTCCGGGTACCGGCGTGCGCTGCCCGCTGAGCTTTTTTCATCGTAACCTCCGTCTTCGGGAATATTCTGACGCTCTGCCACGAGCGAGCTGGAACTGCTCGGAGCATACCGACCCTGAACTGGTCAGCGAAATCAGCATAGGTCCCGCACACTGAAGGCTCGTTTCGTGCGAGTAACTTTTTGATGAGAACAATCTGCGGATTTTGCGACGCCGCCCACGTTCCAGCGCAAACGGCGTCTCTCGAAGACGGGATGTGGTTAGCCCTCAGCGGGCGTCAATCCCACGACAGAATATCAGACTCACCATTTAGGGACAAGTCCGGACAACTCCGCAAACGGCTAGTTTTTAATGACTTACGGTGTGGAAATAATTATTGCGTTTGTTACCAATTCGAAACATGAAAACATCAAAACATATTTCGTCTCAAGGGCGGAAATGTCTGGACTTTTGAGGACAGTGTTGCGATAATGTGAACCACTCCTCGAACAGCATGGCCTCCTATAGCGTACCGAAGAATAATCTTCGCGACCAGCGCGAGACTGCGCTCGGCTGGACGATGCAACAGTTGGTGGACTTCGCGAAATCAAAGCACATCCAGTTGTCGACGAAGACGCTCGGCCGGGTCGAGCAAGGTACGGGAACCTTCGCACGCGTTACGTTGGCGCGCCTGCTTCGTGTCGTGAACGCGGCGCGCGTGCAGGAGAGCCTCCCCGCGATAAACGAGGACGAGCTTTTTCCGACAATCAAACTCGGGAAGGGCAAATGATCCCTGCGTGATTCGTCAAGTCGTCAATACTTGTGACATTTTAAAAAAGGCGGCTGGTTTCAACCAGCCGCCGAGTTTATCCCTGCGTGAGCAGTCTTCGGATTTCATCCGGCGTAAGCGTGTCTGGCTGAACGCCATCCTCAAGCGAGACGGCTCGGACGCGATACACGATTCGTTGCAAGCGGTCGAGAATTTCAACCGACGCGTTTCGACCCGCTTCGTCGCCGTCGAGCATGACGACAACCTCGGCAAAGTGATCCGCTAGAAGTTCTGCCTGCACCTTGCTCATCGTCGAACCCATGAGTGCGACGCATGCGAATCCCGCTTGCGTCACTTTGACGCAATCAAAAAATCCTTCGACGAGTACCACGGACAACTCCCCCGTCGCTCGATGCAAGTTGAAGAGTTCGAGCGATTTGTGAAACCCCGGTGGAAGTTTGTATCGCGGTTCCGATCCATCGATCGATCTTCCAGCGTATGCAACGAGTTCTCCTTTCGCGTTGTGAATTGGAATAACGATTCGATCGTGCATCGATCCCTTCCCGCGAAAGAATCCGATCCCAAGTTGTTTTGCGAGTTCGGTGCTCACTCCCCTCTCTCCGAGATATGGATGAGTGTGTTCGATGTTCTGCAACGTGAAGCCGAGCGGCTTGTTCGATGATTCGATTTTCGAATCCGCGTTTCCGTCTCCTGCGGTTGGTTCATGCTTTATGATTTCGGAAGAACTTTTCGGAGTGTCGTGAGGTGAATTGGCCGCGATCGGTACGCTACCTCCGGCTGCGGGAACGAGGAACCAAGTTTGAAGTTTGATTGCGGCGTCGCGAACGGAACACTGTTCCATCGCGGCGACGAAGTCGAGGACGTTACCGCCGACTCTCCCTCTTGCCTTGATGCACGACTGCGACTGACACGCCCATGCTCCGCCAACTCCCCTGTTCAAGGTTGCAGTGAAACTCTCGCTGCTCTTCTCTGAACGGTGTGTTGGGAGCGGGCATCTGCCGCGGAGCGTTGTCGCGTTGAGACGTCGGAGCGAAATGCCGTATCGCCCAAGCGCCATCTCCAGTGTTACCGTCTTTTTGATTTCGTCGAAGCTGACCCAATCCATGGATGAGATCTCCTTTGAAGTGTTGGTTGATGTACCTCGGTAACCGTAAGGCGGATGAGCGCACCTGTCAATTCGGCACTGGGGTGCACCCGGAGTGAACTCTCGATGATCCCTACAGTTAAAGTGTTCTCGCAACGATCGGCCCTTTTCATTCCCTCAATTGCGATCCCCTGCACTCTGAGGGAAATCGCCCATTTTCCTAATTGAAATGGACTGCACTTGGAGGGAAATAGCTTCACTCCAAGGGAAGGAATACTGCACTCCAAGGGAAATCTTCCTGCACTCTGAGGGAAGTGAATCTGCACTAGGAGGGAAGGAACCCTGCACCCGGGAGGAAGTCCGAAGCTTAAAACACCGAGAGTCTCTGCGCTTTGCAGCCCGATTCAACAAGGTCTAGACTTCTTAAACATCTCAAATGAATTCAAACAATCAACACTGATGTTGTTTGATGAAAAAATGCTTCCATGGAAGAATTAAGAAACGAATGGAGGGCGACACCGAAACAACTGAAAACCAAGACTTGGAAGGGCGGCAACCGACACAGTCCGGTGACCGGACGGCGCCTCCGGCGAACTTCGTTAAAGTCGAAAAGAACCTTGCGTCGCTCGGGTTCTTCACGCCGTCCAGTAAACGAACCAGAAACGAGAAAGCCAAGACCGTCTCAGTAACGATTGTCGTCGACGGAAAACGGATCGAAGCGAAAGCGACAATTGCGCCGACAGCGCTCTTCGGACTCCCGATCACCGCCGATCAGGACAAGTGGCTCGCCCTGCACAAAATTCTCTCGGATGTTCAAGTGCGCGATGGCCAAGTCACGAACCCCGTCTCATTCACATCAGCCGAATTGTTGGCGCTTCTCAACATCTACAAAGACAGCGGAAAAAATTATCGAGATGTATCCGAGTGGCTCGACGTTATGGTTGGCACGACGATCATCTCCGAGGGTGCGGTCTACGCCGGAGGCAAACGGTATTTCGGAAAGGATGCGTTTCACGTCTTCGATCGCGCGGTGAGTTTTGGGAAACAATTGCCGGACGGGAGAATCGCTGACAAGAACTATGTTTGGCTTTCCGATTGGCAACTGCAGAACATCAACCGGCACCACCAACTTCCCGTCGACCTCGATGCATATCGGCAGCTAAAGAATTTTATCGCAAAAGCACTGGTGCCCCTCTTGCAGGTATGGCTCTATGCGACACGCGATGACGGCGTTTTCGAAAAGCGTTACGACGAGTTGTGCCAGATCTTAAACGTTCGTCAATGGAACTACCCTTCAAAAATCAAAGAGAAGTTAGGTCCGTCGCTCGACGAGTTGAAGCAGTTCGGCTACTTGTCGGATTGGCGCATCGAAAGAGCGAGTGACAAACGAACGTACAAGATTCTTTTCTTTCATGGCGAGAAATTTCATCGTGACCGCCGAGCTCGACTCGCGCGCGGCCAAGCGGCGACGCAAACTCAACACGTTACTGCACCGGGTGTGCAACCCCGAGTATCGGGCGTACAGCCGGTATCCCCAGACGCGAGCAGCTTCAGCCCAGAACTCATCAACGAGTTCACGGAACGCGGGATCACTAAACAGAAGGCGACGGAACTCCTACGGAACCGAAAACCCGAGCAGGATATTGTCGCGCAACTCGAATTCGCCGACTACGTGATCGCGAACTCTAAAATCCCAATTCAGAATCCACCTGGTTTCCGCATCCGTCTCGTCGCCAGCAACACCTCTATTCCCGACAGCTTCGAAACGAACGCAAAACGCGATGCTCGTCTCAAACGTGAAGAGAAGGAACGCGAAGCGCGCTCGGCCGAGGAAGCTCGTCAGCAACTTGAATGGGCATACGATGATTTTTGCCAACGCGAGACAGATGCGTACCTTGTCGCGAACCCTCAAACGCTTCACGATGCCGTCGAAGGGAAACGACACGAACTTCGCGAACGGTACACATCCTTCTCGGATGAGATGATCGGCACGATGGCGCTCGAAGATGCGAAACGAGAAATTCGCAAACACATTCCACTGCCGACCCTCGAAGAGTTTGCATCGCAGAAAGAGCCATCAACTGATTTTTCGTTGAAACCAGTTGCGGTCCCTCCGACCGCGGAGTTGGCATCCGCAGACACGCTGGAAGGGGAGAGCGATGCCATTCGATCATCCGACACACCGATCGCACAGACGGAGCCCGTTATCGACGGCTCGGTGCCCGACGAGATCAATTCGGCACCGCTTCCGGCAGCCGATACGATCCCGGCGCCGCCAGATTCTGTCGAGTCGGACGTCGTGGGTGATCCGCCTCCAGAACTGGGTGTCGCGGATTCGCGGATTGCCCCTGTCGATATACCAACACCGGCAGCCGAATCAGCAATCGCGGGTACGGATGTCCCGCAGCCGTTGATGCTCGACCTGTTCGAAATTCCGACGCCAGTCGAGTCGTCCGAGGAGGGGACTGAGCCGACCGATCTCGCTGCATAGCGCCGACCAAAATCGACCGCCATTTCCGTACCTTCGGGGGGTGAAATGGGTGGTGAAAACCCTGGTGAAATCATTTCACCCCCCTTCCGAACTACTCTCCGGCCGAGAGGCCGCATAAACTAAGGGCAAATCTTGGAACTGGGGCGCGCACCCGTTGCCAGCTTACCGCCGGCTGCCCGCATTTTCGGCGATTGCCACTCCACTATCGTTTCGGGATGTCCGTCTCAAGAGACTTCCACCAAAATCCGGGCAGCCGGCGGTATCACCCCGCCGCCGGGCAAGCGCCCGGCCGCGGCTCCGCTCACCGCTCCGGGCAACGGGTGCGCGCGAACATCGAAGCACCCAAGAAGCACCCAACTGGGAACGCGAATCGGCGATGCCGATTCGACCGACCATGCGGCAATCCAAACGCAGTGGCGAACTGTTTTCAAAAGAGATGGGGAGCTGAGCCCCGGCGCTTGACGATCTCTGCACACCTGCTATCGTGAGAATGAAAGTTTCGGGCGTAGATGCCCGTAATCAATATCATGACCGTAGCCGTAAAGAACGACAACAAAACACCGCTCGTGGTTCCGAGCACCGTCCGACGGAAAGCCGGGTTCAAGAGCGGAGAGGAGCTCGAATTCCGCGCCTCGGGGGGCGTCATCACGATTGTGCCGAAGTTGCCGACCGCCGATGACGAGTACACGCCAGAGCAGCGAGGCGTGATTGACGCACGACTCTCGAAGGCGGAAGACGATATCGAGGCCGGCCGTGTTCATGGTCCCTTCACTGCGAAAAAAGCCGCCGCTTTGATCGAACGTCTCGCGAAGCAGCGCCGACCGAAAGCGAAGAAACCTGTGCGCTCCCGCTGATGAGGATCGTCCTTTCCCGTCAGGCCGCGATCTCAGCGTCGGATGCTCCGCCGCCAATCCGGAAAGCGTTCTATAAACAACTTGGATTCTTGGAGCGGGACCTGCATCATCCATCGCTTCATGCAAAAAAATATGACGAAGCCCGCGACATCTGGCAGGCTCGCGTGAGTCGTGACTGGCGATTCTATTTCAAAATCGTGGATGATGCGTACGTGATACGCGATGTGGTCGCGCATCCGAAGTGATCCGTTTCTGAACTGATTTCGAACGGAATATGGAACTCACGCGAATCATCTATCGCTGCACGTATGAAAGACGGCACAGAGCTCTTGGGGCCGGTGCGGGACAGCAAAGCATTCCTCACTGAAGATGAAGTACGGGCCTACGCCGATGATCTGAAAGCTGCAGGTTATGGCGTGGTCATCTGGCGTGAGCGGCAAGACAAAATGGGATCGCGATGGATAACTGATCTTGATGATCCGACGACGCAACCTCTCGATGAGTGAGTTGCCCGGGCGGATACACGTGCCGCGACCCTGGGCCAGACGGTCTCTCACTACAAAAAAACCGACTGCAACGCAGTCGGTAAAGTTTTTTTGATGCTCTAATATTCTTCCGGCAAAAGGATCGTCGTTACGGATCGATCCGCCTCGGTAATGATCCGAATCTGGGTACCGTCAGCGAGCTGATATACGGACAGGATTCGGAATCCGTTCTCAATGACGAGATTGTTTTCGTTCCTACCCGCCGCGTCGAAGTCGCCCCAATTTCCGGCCGCGGGACGGGCAAGGGAGGAGCGTGGAATCGCGCCAGTGCGCTCGAACACTTCGAGCGCTCCGCGGCGTGGCAACTGTTCGGCCCAGTCCAAAACACACCATGTCGAGCCTCGCATCAAACCAACGGACGGGTTTCGAGGAAAGAAGCGAGCTCGGCGGCCCGCGCGGTACTGCGGAACGGGATCGAGTCGTTTGAGAGCCGACGTGAAGGCGTTCGAAAGACTCCACATCGTGCGGGGCACGAACTCTTCGTGCTCCGGATTGAAATAGAGCTGGTGCATGGGAACCGCGAGATGCTTCGGAAGGTCGATCTCGGACTCGATCAACGCCTGATAGATGATGAGCTTCGCCGTAACATCGGTAAGCTGCGATTCGCGCCACCGGCTCACTTGCTACATCATGGGTTCGAAGTTCCGCTGCATGTCGGAGACTCCAATTTCGACCGCATGGACGAGATTGAAATTCTTCGAGTGCTTGGCGAGCACCGGGGTGAAATCGCCGGAGAACGCCATGTTGTCGCAGACGAGCACGTGATACCCAACCGTCATCGCGAGCCGCATGGATTTTGTCGTGTGCGTTACGGATACCGATCGCGAAGCGGCATCCTTGAAACATCGTTTCAAGTTCGACGATGCCGAAGAGTTTCATGCCGTCCTTCGAGACAGCATACTCCTCGCGCACGGGAGCGATATGGCGCAAGGCCAGCATTTCGACGAGTGCCGCTACTATCTCGTGATGGGGGATCGGGCGATGGGTTGCAGTTTGCGGCCGGCGTCGTGACGCGGGACAGTTCGTCACGCATCAGCTCGCCGATTGTAGACAGAAGTACAGCTTGGGGTTCGGACATTCAAATTCCTTTCCTTTGAGAAATGAAATTTGAGTCGGACAGACTATGCGGAGGGCTTGCGTGAAGCTTAGAACAAGAACCTCAGTCAGTCAACAGTTCTGAGGACGCACGGTTCGCGTATCTCCTTCGCATCGGTGACCCAGCCCGCGTTTCCCTCTGCCGATCCGTTGAGTAGGGCGCGAGGACTCGGCGGTTGCGCAAGAGACCGATCTGCGGTTGCGGCAGATGGCATTGCGCTGATAGCATATTGTTGCATTCACACCCGGTTGGCCGGTACGGTTGTAGCTATGAAGCCGGATGTTCGCGCCCGATACCCCATTTCCATCGCAAAACGGATTTTCCTTCGGTACGTCGCAAAATCACGCCTGGCTTGGCTTAGACTCACGGCCGGCCCTAAGGGAGGGTGGACAACTAGGGCGCGTTGGGGGACGGCGGCGGGAGCAGTCATTCTGACGATAGCGCTACCGATTGCTATAGATCAGGGTTATTTCCGGTACAACTCCCACATATTGCCGATTCTGGGCCTCCTCGCTGTATGTCTTTATGCTGCGTTGTTCGTTACCACGACGCGGTTCCGCTTGTTTTTTAAGCAGGCGAGAGTGCGGAGTGCGCTGACGATTTTCGCCCTGCTCGTTGCGATAGGAGTCGGAGCAACGTTCGCGATTAAGTTCAGCAAAGTGCACGTCGCCGAACTAAAGCAGAAAGAATCGCCCGGGCGCGCGGGATTGGCGGAATCGAGATTTGCACCTCAGCCATCGGGATCGCCTCGTGGCGAGGAGGGGGCCGGCATGACAGATAAACCTAAACCGACGCATGAGGATCGTGGCCGACTATCAGAACACGGCCCTGGGACAGTGCCGCCAGCCGGTTTTATTACCTTCTTCGGCCAGGTAGTCAATGGAATGGCTCCGATGGTGCAGGTAAATCAGACTGCTGTCCCGTTAGATGATGTCGAGCTAGAAATAACCGAGTCATTTCCGAAAGACGGGAACTGGGATGAGCCTTCAGCTTTGGGTTGGCAAACGCGGATGAAAATCGGTACGGTCCGAGCGAGTCTCGTCAAAAGCCTCGATGAATCTTTTCCGGTGCAGGGGGATAAGTACATTCGGTACGACATTTTCATGCTCACGAGATTGCAAAGTTATCGTGAAGTTATCACAATGGTGCGCAACGAGGAGAATCGCTATGAAGCAGAACTTACTTTTTATCGTGCGGCCAAGCCGGTCTACTCAGAGCACACGGCTCTTGCGATGGTGAACGATCGGCCACGGCAAATCACGCTTCCGTCTCCGCCTCCATCATCCGAGGCTCCGCCAGATGGCTCTGGCGTTTTCGGGCCAGTAGCAACAAAAGTTAGGCGCGCGCGGTGGAACGAAGGTCGAGTGGCATTCACGATTGTGTCTCATTCGGCCGAAACCGCGACTCAAGGACTCGACCTTCGCGCGATTGAAGATATCGCGCCGCCGGTCAAGCTGCGGATCTCCTTCCGTGGTGAGATCAAAGATGCGGGGGTCACGCCAGACTTGGCGAACCTTCAGATCATTGTCGATGCCGACGCGCTCGAGATCGGTTTTGACGGACACTTTCGAAGTGGAGATGTTTTGCACATCACCGTGCGTGGCAAGGAGCTTTTTGCACCCACGAAAGCCGAGTGGTGGGGAGTCGATTGAGAAAACGGAGCGGCGTAGCTGGCCAGGCTGTTGTATTAGATTGAAGGGCGTGGAAGAAAAACCACCCGCTAGGTGCCCTCTTGCCAACGCCGGTCGCTCGGAGCTTCGTGATATCCTTGCGCGGTGTCGCGGGGCGGATCGATGAAAACTCAACTTGATCTCTATCGCCCGCGCGATTCTTGGCGCCGGGTTTGTTGTCGTGAAGCCCATCCAGTGAAAGACGAGATGTCCGTTGCCACTCCGAAGACGCACGCTAGGGAACCGATCCAGCTAGACATCATCGTCGTGTGTCGGAAGAGAATGATGGTGGCTGCGCCCGCACCGAGTCGAGATGAAGCGATCAGTGCAGCACGATGCAAGATCGAGCGTATGCATGCCGCAGGGTTCAATCTTTCAAGAAACGATCAGAAAATCATTTTGTTCGGCCAGCTGCTTACGACGGTGCGATTCGACCGAAGAAGACCCAGGGTTTTCCGATGCTCAACGCGACTTTGCAGCTATCGAATTTTCGCGATCCATCGAGACGCCCCAACCTTCTTTGTTCGGATAAAAACAAAAACACTGCGCGTCTATTTCTTTGGCGCTCTTTGTGTTTTTAAATATGCGTTTTCTCGCGCCAGCCGTCGTGACCGAGACTGCGACTTCTCCAAACTTTCACGAAGCTTTGCAATCTCCGCCTTGGCCTCACCCTCATCGAACTCTTTCGCAATCGCTTGCTCCCGAAGTTCCTCGATGACCGCAGCGACTCCCGCCACAGCGCGCGCGCCATCTTCCTTCGGAAGACTTCGCAAATCCTTGAACGTATTCTCGAACCGCTCTGAATTCAGCGCGGATGCAATATCTCTAAATTCGCGCGGAAAACGCCGCCTTCGATCAGATCCACTATCCAGATTCTCTTCGCTCCCGAGAAAGCTTTCAACGACATCGCGCGCTCGCAGCGGACGTGTAGTAAGCAGCGGCCCTAATTGCGTGTCTAGCAAACGATTGGGGAAGTCGAGTGTCTCTTTGACAGGTATGTCGTTGAGAAAGAGATAGGGTAGGAAAAATTCTTCACAGTGACGAGTACCAAGGATAAATCTATATCTGCGTCGTAACCTGAGCAAATGTGCATGATCAAGGGTAATAAGTACGATTCTTGGACCAAATTCATCTGGCGGCGAGTTTACGCTCTTCCGATCAACATTCACAACAAGGTCCACGTCATGCTGGATCGTGGCATCACTCTTGGCGAGGGATGAATGTCGGAATTGACCACCAGCGGTCCATATCCCAAGCATCACTCGCCATCGTTTTGATCCACTCACTCCAGAGTTGTTCTGCTTCGCCATGATCTACTGTGCTGTATTCACGCTCAAGCTCAATATTGTGAGCCGCCAACGCGTAGTCGATTGTGTCGAAATCACTGGGCGTGATCGTTTCTTTTTTCGCAATGCTGTGAACTTGTCTACAAGCGTGGATGTTGATATACCGTGAACGGCGAAGTTGGAATTCTTGAAACAGCCAAGGATTTTCGTCCACGAGCCAAGGGAGAGGAAAGCCATTCGAGAAGCCTTTCTCGACGGTGTGCTAGCGAGCGTTCATACTCTTCAACAGAAAAGGGAAAAATTTTTATTCGGAACCCTAATTTCGTCAAGTTATCTAAGCATGTTTTAATCAGCGAGTGATAGCTACTTGCTTCAACGACCACGGCATATAGTACGTTAGTGTCAATATAAACCTCGCGTCGGCCAAGTCCTCCGACCTGGAAGTGCTTCTGACTAGGGTTCCTATTGAGATAATAAGTAGCCAATACGTTGTGAAACACTGCGGCGATATAAAGGTTTGTTTCCGATGAGGCGGCCTTAAGACCACGCAAAAACGCCGACCGCCACGTGTCCACGGCGACATCGCCCATGTAACGGAGGTGACTGAGGATCAGATAATCCAACGGCTGAAGCAACTCGGACGATCCATCGAAGAACTGCGATGTCCGCCGAACGTAGTTCGCCATTAGTCTGATCTCAAGGAACATTGCCGTGAGATACTTATCAACCAGCTTCGGGAGATCGACGTTGTCGAGTACTTTTGGACTTCGAATTGCTGACCTGAGCTCAGCTTCTATCAGCGACACGCATCGCTCTTTGGCAAGCCGGTAGTCGTTCTTCGCCGTGGCGACCAACTGTGTGGCTTGCTCCGTGAGGGAAAAGACCGGTGGCGAGCCAGTAGAGTGGAAATATTGACTCTTCGATGCGAGTTCTTGCAGATACGGCGCCGGCGGGCATGGGTATCCCTTTGTCGCCATCCAACTTAGCAAATCAAAAAAAGAGCTAAGGGACTGTTTTTCTAGGAGATACTCAGCCATGAAGAGCTCGAGCAATCGATCGCCTGCTTCGTCCGCGTCGGGTTGCGCGATGAACAGCGCGTGAACCAGGCTCGAATCCGCCACTGTGCGAGGGTCCGCGAACTCAGCACGATAAACATTGATCCTCGGGGTCCCCCAAACGCTGCAGTGCGGGCTAAATGATGCGAGCGTCGGATCGCAGGCATCTACGACGGCTTCGGAAAGATAAATCCTCCCAGCGGGAAGAAGTCCCAGTGCTTCCTGTGATGACAAGCCGCTTGAGATCGGAGGTCCTTCAGACCGAAAGTAGTCGATCGTGATACGACAGTCTGGATGGTTCTCCAAAACGAAGCGATGCCACGCCTGTGCGAATTCGATTGCAGCGCGTACCGCAACTGTGGGTTTCTTCATTGCGAACACGACGGCCGTTCCGGTGCGTTCGACAAACGAACCATTCGGATATTCGGCATCGCTTCCTGGAAAGGCACTACGAGCAACATCGAGGATGTACCCGACTGTCTTTTGTATGGCCAATTTCGCCGACTTCTCCGGCGGAACAACGTCGATGTGGACGAGAATCTGACGCGGAATGTTTGTCGCAGATCCGAAATCAGCAGACAGGCGTCCAGAGACGAATTTTCGAATCGCACCGTAGACATGATCGTCTCGGGAGGGCGGTTTGGCGATCGAAATGTGATCGGCATCGACGGGAACTGGGAAGACACCATGGATACCTGGGTCAGAGCTCGTCTCATCCACAACGCGGAGCTTCTTCGTCGCCTGAGTTTCGTACATCACTTCGCTGACGATCCCAAGTTGCACGCTGTTCGTTCGTATCCGTCCGAGCAACCCAGGTTAGTTTCTGGAGGCGACCCAGCGCGCAGGGGTGAGGTGAGCCAGATCCGACACGTTGCGCCGGGCCATGCCGGGCAGTACGGCCTGTAAATAATCTTTGACGGA
>Ga0209062_1003052_pt1 | contig 20350 bp, 11 predicted proteins | sample Coa_R2_2_FD_187158 | JGI IMG/M metagenome (GOLD analysis project Ga0209062, IMG submission 187158) | Surface soil microbial communities from Centralia Pennsylvania, which are recovering from an underground coalmine fire - Coalmine... | ecosystem: Environmental > Terrestrial > Soil > Unclassified...
GGCGTGCACGATCTCGTCGAGCGCGGCATCGCGGACCCCAAACGGCTGGGGATTGGCGGCTGGTCCTACGGCGGCTACATGAGCGAATGGGCGATCACGCAGACGACGGAATTTCGCGCCGCGGTTTCGGGTGCTGGGTTATCGAATCTGATTTCGGAGTACGGGACGGAACAGCATCCTTCCTATGACGAGTGGTTTTATGGCGTGCCCTACGAGCCGGAAAAAGTGACCGGATTTCTGAACAGCTCGCCCTTTGTGTTTCTGAAAAATGCGAAGACACCGACGCTGATTTTGCAGGGCGAGGCGGATACAGTGGATCCGCCAGGGCAGAGCCAGGAGCTTTACCGGGGATTGAAGAGGTATGGCGTGGATGCGGAACTAGTGCTCTATCCGCGGGAGAATCATGGGTTCCATGAGCGGAAGCATCAGATTGACCGGCTGAACCGCATTGTGGCGTGGTATGACGCGCATATGAAGTAGGGGCGGTGGAGAGCGTGCGACAACCAGAGCCGGTTCCCTCGCGAAGCCTCGCCTCCCCGGAACCTTCGTTTAAGTAGGAGGAAAGGTGGCGCATGCGGCGGGACTCTGGGAGCCGCCGGAGCTTCAGTGCGCCATCGCTCCGCCGCTGGCGCGCGGGCGTTTCATCAGAAAGATGAAAGGAAACATCGAGAGGAAGAGCCACATCAGCAAACGGAAGACGTCGTTGTAGGCGATCATCGCCGCCTGGCGCTCGACCATCATGAAGAGCGCCGCGCGCGCCTGCTCCGCCGCCCGCACCGGATCGCCGCTGGCGTGCTGAAACATCGCTTTGAGTTGCGTAAACGTCATCGTTGCCTGAGCGTTCATCGCATTCACGTGCGCTCCGAGCGAATGAATATTTCCCTGCTGCAGGCGTGTTTGAATCGAATTGACGATCGAGATTCCAAAGCCACCGCCGATATTCCGCACCAGGTTGAACAGACTCGTGGCGTTACCCATCTGCTCCTTTGGAATCGGGTCCATGCTGATCGTCGTCAGCGGAACGAAAAGCAAGCCCAGCGCAAGTCCCATGATGAATTGCGGCCAGAAAAACTCCCAGTACCCCGCGTTCAGATTGAGTCTCGAAAACTGCCACATCGTGAACGCGCAAACGAAGAGCCCGGTGGCCAGGAGCTTGCGCGGATCCAGCTTGGCCATGATGATGCCAATGACCGGCATGGCGATGAACGAACCGATTCCGCGAGGGGCCATGGCCAGGCCCGCACGAACCGCCGGATAGCCGAGCAGCGTTTGCAGAATCAGCGGGATCACCACGGTTGTGCCGTAGAGGCCGACTCCCAGCAGTGCCATCAGGAACACGCCCGAGGAATAGGTCACATTGCGGAACACGCGCAAATTCACGACTGGAGTCGGCGTCAAAAATTCGTGCGCAAGAAACGCGACAAAAACAACCACGCAGATGATCGTGACTACCGTGATCCAGGTCGTGCCGAACCAATCCTTCTCCTGCCCCTTGTCGAGCACAATCTGAAGACCACCGATCCACACCGCGAGCATGCCGATGCCCCAGTAATCCACGCGGCTCGAAGTTCTGCGGATATACGCCGGATCGAAAATGAACAGCTTCGTCATAACGATCGCGGCCAGCCCAATCGGCACATTGATATAAAAAACCCAGCGCCAACTGTAGCTGTCCGTCAGCCAGCCGCCGAGCACGGGTCCAAGCATCGGTGCGACTACGATTCCAAGTCCCCAGAAGCCCATCGCTTTGCCGCGATCCTGCGGCGGAAAGGATTCGAGCAACACTGCTTGTGAAATTGGCTGAAGGCCTCCCCCAAATGCTCCCTGCAAGACGCGAAAAAAAATCAGAAAACTGAGGCTCGGAGCAAGTCCGCACAAGAAGGACGAAGCCGTGAACCCGGTCACGGACACCATGAGCATCCGCTTGCGGCCAAAGTAGTTCGCGAGCCAGCCGGTCATCGGCAGCACGATGGCATTGGCCACGAGATACGAAGTAAGCGTCCAGGTGGCTTCATCCACGCTCGCCGAAAGACTTCCAGCGATGTGCGGTAGCGAAACGTTCACCACCGTCGTGTCCAGCACTTCGAGGAACGTGCTGAGCATCACGGCGATCGCGATGATCCACGGATTGATCGCCGGGATGGCGCGCTCGGGCACAGCAGCTTCCGCCCCCATCAGGCGACACTCCCGAGGCAAATTCTTACGACGTTTGCTCGCATGCTGGTTTTTATCTGTCCTGAGCTGATTCTATACCGCGGCGCCCTTCCACTGGCACCCCAGCCATCCTTTTGTAATTTGTCCAGCCATCCGCCAGCGGGCGCCGCTCATCTCCGCAAAACCCATTACAATCAGAATGCGCCAGCGGCTTGCCGGAGCGCGCTTCCATGAGACTTACGGTTCCCATGCTTCTGCTTGCTTCCGCGCTCGGCGTCATCGCGCTCTGCGACGCCCATTGGGCGGAGCAACCCGCCGGCATCCCTGGCCATTTTGCCGACGTCACATCGAAGCTCGGAATCCATTTCCGCAACGTTTCTCCGCATACCTCCAAAAAATATCTCATCGAAACCATGGGCGGCGGAGTCGCTCTTTTCGATTACGACAACGATGGCCGCCTTGACATCTTCTTCGTGAACGGCGCGCAACTCTCCGATCCCACGCCAAAGGGCGCAATTCCGCAAAAATCCGGCCCGCAATACTGGAACCGGCTCTTCCACCAGAAGCCGGATGGCACGTTCGAGGACGTCACGGAAAAAGCCGGCCTGGCGGGCTCGGGTTTCGGCATGGGCGTGGCCGTCGGAGACTATGACAATGACGGCCACGAGGACCTCTACGTTACCGCTCTGGGCGGCAACAAGCTCTACCACAACAACGGCGATGGCACCTTCGCGGACGTAACCGAGCAGGCTGGCGTCGGAGGCTCCGGCTGGTCCACGAGCGCCGCCTGGGTTGACCTTGATAACGACGGCTTACTTGACCTCGTGGTGCTGCGCTACGTGCAATGGGATTTCGACGACATCTGGTGCGGCGAACACCGCGAGGGTTATCGCTCGTACTGCCATCCCGATCAGTTTCAGGCCGTCGCTCCCCTGGTGTATCACAACGAGGGCGGCGGCCGCTTCACCGAGATCTCGAAAAAGAGCGGCATTTCGGTTCCCGGCAAAGGTCTAGGCATCGCGCTTGCCGACTACGACCGGGACGGTCACGTCGATCTCTTTGTGGCCAACGATTCGATGCCGGAATTTCTTTACCACGGCAAGGGCAGCGGCGCCTTCGAAGAAGTCGCGCTAGCAGCGGGCGTAGCGGTGGATGAAGACGGCCGCAGCTATGCCGGCATGGGAGTGGATTTCGCCGACTACGACAACGATTTGCTGCCCGACCTGGTGGTGACCAATCTGGCCACGCAGAAGTACGCCCTTTATCACAACGACGGCAGCGGCCGCTTCACCTACGACACGAACGCTTCGGGACTGGGGCGCATGACGCAGATGCATTCGGCCTGGGGCGTTCGCTTTCTCGACTATGACAATGACGGCTGGAAGGACTTGCTGATCGCGCAGGGACATGACCTGGACACGATTCAGCTCTCTTTTCCGCAGCTTCGCTACCGCGAACCCATGCTGCTGGCGCGCAACACGGGCCGGGGATTCGTGGACGTTTCCGCGGCTTCCGGCGCCGTGTTTCAGCAAGCGTGGGCCGCGCGCGGGCTGGCGATGGGCGATTTGGATAACGACGGACGGCTTGATGCGGTCGTAACCACGAACGATGGGCCTGCCTACGTGCTACGCAACGAGACGCCGGGCCAAAATCACTGGCTCACGCTGAACTTGATTGGCCACAAGAGCAACCGCGACGCCATCGGAGCCGAGGTGGTCGTCACTACGGCGAAATTGCGGCAGAGCGCAACGGTTTCGACGGCGAGCAGCTATCTTTCCGCAGGCGACAAGCGCGTGCACTTTGGGCTTGGAACGGAGACGGCCGCGCAAATCGAAATTCGCTGGCCCAGCGGAGTTGTGCAAACGATTAAGAACGTGCGCGCGGATCAAATCTTGCAGATTGACGAGGAGGAAACGGCGGCAGCAACGAGCGGAAAGAAGTAACCGCGAACTCGCGTTGTCAGGATTAGACCGTCGCGGGGCTGGGTGTCCAGTTCAATAGCCAAGCCGCTTGTCCACGATATTTAGAAGCGGCTCGCCCTTGCGGAAGCGTGCGTACTGATCGAGAAAAAATTTCATTGCGTTGTCCATCCAGTCCGGCGTGTGGTCGGCGCAATGCGGAGAAAGCAAGACATTTTCCAGGCGATAGAAAGGGTGGCCAGCGGGCAGAGGCTCCTCGTCAAAAACATCCAGTGCGGCGCCCTTGATGCGTCGTTCAGAGAGCGCCGCAATCAGCGCTCGTTCATCGATCACCGGTCCGCGGCCGACATTGATGACCACGGCGGTTTTTCTCATCGCGGCAAATTCCCGTTCGCCGAGCATGCCGCGCGTCTCGGGTGTAAGCGGAGCCGTTACGGCAATGTAGTCGCAGCGAGGCAGGACTGCGACGAGCTGCTCCGGCGCAAAGATTTCCTCGGCGTAGTCATCGCGGCTATCGCGCGGGACATGGCGGCGAACGGCAAGAACGCGCATGCCCATGGCTTTCACGCGCGAAGCCACCGCCCGGCCAATATCGCCATAGCCGACGATGCCGACCGTCTGGCCCTCGATGGGGATGATGTCGAACTGCTCCCAAACGCCAGCCATCTGATTGCGCACCATGCGGCGAAAATCCTTCGCGAAATACAGAATGGCGCCCAGGGTAAACTCGCCAAGCGACGCACTGAAGACACCGGTCCCATTGGTCAGTGGAACGGGGCTAGCGACGAGTTCGGGAAAAAGTGTGCGGTCGACGCCGGCGGCAAAGCTGTGCACCCAACGCAGCTTCGGGCTCATGAGAAACACCTTACGGAGCAGAGGCAAGCTCCCGGACCAATTGAAGATGACGGTTGCGCCGCAGGCGGCTTTGGAAAAATCTTCCGCCGAGTTCCCGACAACAATCTCGGCCTGACGACGCAACGGCTCGAGCCATGTCAACTGCGGAGCTCCAGGAGTCGCCAGCACGAGGATCACGTCCTTGCTCATTCTTCCCTACCTCCCAAACGTGCAGGGTACTAGCCGCCGAAGCTTCTCGCGACTCCTTCGGCGCTCTTACCGCCTCCAACCCCTAGCATGAAATCCGGAAAGGACCAAGCCAGCGATAACCGATCGCAGCCCTCCTGCAAAGGAATGCGTGCCCGGGGAAATCCCCAGAAACGGACCGGCAAAGCTGCCACGATTGCCACATTGCGGGCGCGAGCTGGGGGCTGAAGACAGCCGCGACGGCCGGCATGCCGGTGTTCACCAGCCACGGCACGATACTGCGCTTTTTGCGTTCCCCCGTGTGGTCCGAATGCCGACTATTCACCCACTGCCTAAACAGTCCAGCCGGATAGGGCAGCGCAGCAGGAGCATTACGCGCAGGTAGCGGACTCGGCGCTGAACAAAGCAGCCGGAATTCTCGTATGGTTTCGCGGATTCACGCGAGGATGCCGCCATGGGAGCGAGGGAGTTTGGCAACTTGCTCGGGCTTAAGGCCGAGGTTGTCGGCGACGAGAGTAGGCGGATTGCCGGCGAGCCAGGAGGAAATGGAGATTTCCTGGAAAACAGGGCTGTTGAAGAGGACGACGAGTCGCGTGGGTTCGCTGCCGATTTGCTCGACGCAATGCCCAAAGCCCTGAGGGATAAAGGCGATATTGCCGGGCCCGAATTCCTCGGTGCGAGAGCGGCCGTGAGCGCCAAAGATGGTCACGCGGGAGCGGCCCTTCAAGTAGAACTGCCATTCGTCCGCGTTGGGATGCCAGTGCAGTTCGCGGAGAGCGCCGGGGTTGAGGTCTTGCAGGACGGACGTGAGGGTCGTCTGGATGGGAAATTCCTTGGAGCTGACGACGCGCTCGGTGCCGCCGGGAAATTCAATAGGCTTCATAGCGCCCAGGCGGAACTTGTGGGCGGACTGCGGCGCAGCAAGCGAAGCAGAGCGGAGCGGCTCGGGGCCAGCGGTGGGGATCGTGCCGGGGACAATGTAGCGTTCCATTTTGGGGAGCGACTTGACGGTTTCAAGCGATAGGTTCAGGTTGCGCGCGAGGACTTCGGGTGACGTGTGGCCGAGCCAGTCGGTGATGCTGAAGGTGCCAAATTCGGAAAATTGGCCGTCGTCAAAGCCGAGAATGAAGTGTGCGTCGTCCGGGCCGAGACACTGAATGGAATGGCCGTGGCCCTTGGGGAAATACCAGATATCGCCCGGTTCAAAATCGTCGACGGAAGCCTGACCTTCAGGATTGATGACCGTCGTGCGAACGCGGCCGGTGATGACGTAGGCCCACTCGGCTGCGACGGCGTGCCAATGGAGTTCGCGAATGCCGCCGGGCTTCAGACGCATGGAGACGCCGGCAATGGATTTGGAAATGGGAAATTCCTCGATGGTGGCTTCTTTGGCGGAACCGGCTTCGCCCACCCAGCCAACGCTGGATTCGATGTCGTACTTGAAATCGGGAATAGGCTCATGCTTTCCAGGCGCTCTTCCCTCCGAATACTGCTGGTGGGCGGTGGCCTGATGGCTGGCGGCGGACAACGCGCCGGGGGCGGCAAACGTGGCGCCCAAAGCGGCCAGGGAAGCAGCGCCGAGAACGTCGCGGCGGGAGAGGATGCTTTTCGCTTCGGCCTTAGAACCAAGCTTCGAATCGGGCGTTTCATGCGAATTCATGTGCCGAAACCTCGTGAAGAAAATGCTTTCGGTGGAACTTTAGCAGAAACGGGCCCAGGTCACGCACCGATTAGAAAGGGATGAGGCGAAAATGATGCGGGTCGCTTGCTCGGTCAAAAGCGGAAAAGTTTTGTGTGGACCGCCGGGGAGGAATGTTTCGACTATAATGTGCGGCTTTGGACGAAAGCCGGGAATTCAAACAGAGGGCACCGACAATGAAGGCAAATGGCGCGAAAGCGTCTTGGTCTGGAGAAGTGCTGGGGCGGGGCACCAAGCTATGGGCTGCGGGTGCGATGGCAGCTCTGGTGTTGATCGCGAGCACGCGGGCAAAGCCTGCGGCGGACGAAACGAAAGCGCAGAGCGCGGCGGAATTGAAGGGGCAGAACACGGCACGGGTCGAACCGAACTACGAATTGGAAGCGCGGTTCCTGCCGGAGGAGGTGAGCAAGCTGGTGTTTGACGTGGCGGTGACGCCGCATTGGTTCACGGAGTCGGACCGCTTCTGGTACAGCTACCAGACCACCGATGGGACGCGCTACTGGGTAGTGGACCCGGTGAAACGGACCAAGACGCCGCTCTGGGATAACGCGAAGGTGGCGGCAACGCTTTCGACGCTGACAAATTTCCCTTACGACGCGCAGCACCTGCCGGTAAAGCGGCTGAAGCTCATCGACAAAGATACGAAGATGCAGTTCGCGGTCGAGATCCGGAAGGACGCGGTCGTGCCAAATGAACCGCCGAAGGAGAAGAGCCAGGAGGACGTGGAGGAAGCGGGCAAGGAGGGTCAAGAAAAGCAAGGCGAGCGGCAGGGCGCGGCGCAGGCGAGCGCGGGCGCGAACAGACCGGAGGACACGCGGACGATTTATTTCGAGTACGAGCTCGCCACCGGAAAGATCACGCGGCTGGATAACTACGAGGCTCCGAAAAAAAAGCCGATGTGGGCTTCGGTTTCGCCGGACGGAAAGACCGTGGTATTCGCGCGGGGGCACAACCTGTATTTCATGGACGCGGACAACTACGCGAAGGCGCTGAAGAAGGCGGGCGACGCGAGCGTAACCGAAACGCAACTGACCACCGACGGCATGGAGCGCTACAGTTATGCGCGCCTGCTGCTGCCCGAGCAGGAGGAACAGCTCAAGAAGGAGGACAAGGGGGACACGAACAAGGCAGGAATTCGAACGCCGGCGATCACGGTGCACTGGGCGAAGGACTCGAAGAAGATTGCAGTCGAGCGGCAGGATGATCGCAAAGTGGGCGACTATTGGGTGATTCATTCGCTGACGAATCCGCGGCCGATTCTCGAGGGGCGGCCGTATCCGCTGCCCGGCGAAGCGAATGTGCCGATAGCGGAAATCGATGTTTTTGATCTGGCGAGCAAGCAGCGCGTCGTGCTGCAGCCGAAGAGTTTTGCGGACGAAGCGCTTTCGATTGAAGACGCGGCGCAAACGGAGCGGGACCGCGAGGAGATCCGGCAGATGCAGGAGGAAGACCGAGAGAACCGGACGCCGCTGCAGCGCTTCAGCCCGAAATGGCTGTCGGACGGCTCGGACAAGTTGTACCTGACCAGCCGCAGCCGGGATTTCCGAAGGGTGGACGTGTTCGTCGCGGACACAGCGACCGGGAAACTCCAAAAGCTGATCGAGGAACGATCGAACGTTTGGGTGAGCACGAAGCCGTTGCGGCTGGTGGACGGAGGCAAGGAGTTGTTGTGGTGGTCGGAGCGGGATGGCTGGGGTCATTATTATCTCTACGGCGGCGACGGAAAGCTGAAGAATCAGGTGACTTCGGGTGAGTATGTGACGGATCAGATTGTTTCCGTGGACGACAAAGCGCGGGTGATGTATTTCACGGCGAACGGGCGCGAGGCGGAAGATCCGTATTACATCGAGCTGTACCGCATCGGACTGGACGGCAGCGGCTTGAAGCTGCTGACCACAACCGGATATTCACACGCAATCAGTGCGCCGGATTCCGGAAAATATTTCGAGGACACCTATTCGCGCGTGGACACGGCGCCTAAATCGGTTCTCTTGGACGCGCAGGGAACGCAAATAGCCGCGCTCGAAACGACCGACGTTTCGCAACTGCTGGCCGCGGGATTTAAGTACCCGGAGACCTTCAAAGTGAAGGCTGACGACGGAGTGACCGACCTTTACGGCGTGATGTACAAACCGTTTGATTTTGATCCGGCGAAAAAATATCCCCTGATTGAATTTGTCTACCCGGGGCCGCAGGTCGAGCAGGTAAACAAGACCTTTTCGCCAAAGAGTCCAAACGTGCCGCTGGCGCAGCTCGGATTCATTGTGATCGAGGTAGGGAATCGCGGCGGAAGTCCGCAGCGGGACAAGTGGTACGACAGCTACGGTTATGGAAATCTGCGCGATTACGGCCTCGCCGACAAAAAGGCAGCCGCGGAGCGGCTGGGCGCGATGCATCCGTATATTGATTTGTCGCGCGTCGGGATGTGGGGGCACTCCGGCGGCGGATTCATGACCGCGGCGGCGATCATGCAGTATCCAGACTTTTACAAGGCGGGATGGTCGGAATCGGGCAATCACGATAACAGTGTGTACGGGTACACATGGAGCGAGAAGTATCACGGCGTGCGCGAAGAGGACCAGAAAGATGGAACGGCCAAATTCATCTACGAAATTGACAAGAACCAGGATTTGGCGAAAAACCTGAAGGGACATCTGATGCTCACGACAGGCGACATGGATGACAACGTGAGTATGATCAACACCATGCGCGTGGCGGATGCGCTGATTAAGGCGAACAAGCGGTTTGAGATGATGGTTTTTCCGGGGATGCGGCACAGCTACATGCCGATCAACAGCTATGTGATCATGGCACGGGGAGATTTCTTCGCCAAATGGCTGCTGGGAACGTCCGAAGACAGTGCGGACATTATCGAGCTGCAGCGGGAGAAGCAAGCTACGGCGAGTAAGAAATTCAAGGAGTAGTAGGGGGAAAGAGGAAGAAGGTCCTGCGCCGGTTTGGGCACCGGGCGTTGGCGCACCACGCCGGAATCGCGGTGAGGCAGAATCGGCGTAGAACTCGGCAACAGGCCAGGGAGAAACATGGTTCGCTTCAAGGCACGGAGGCGTAACCAGCGGCTCGCGGCGGCTAAGCTACGGAATTCAGGGGCGTTCGCCCGAGCAACCCCGGCGCGAAGGGGCGCTTCCCATTACGAGGTGTCTCGCCATGACCTGTCCGGAAGGACAGTTTCCCGGGTCCACCTGGTCCTTCGTTCAGGTATACTGGCAAAGTTCCCAGCTGTCAGCAGCCGCGCTGCGCTGCAAATCCTGTTGACCGGCACGTACCGCCGGGGAAGAGGTGGTTTGGTGCGTAATTGGCGACGGTTGGTCCGCAGGGGACCGGAGTCTCGGCATACAATCCTGCGGCTGGTCTTGATCGGGCTCGGCACGGCGGTCCTGCTGAGCGCCGCTTCAACACACGCGCAAGTTCTGCATAGGAAGAAGGGGACGAAGAAGACGGCCGCTGCGGACAATTCCGCTGCGCCGGATAAGGTGCTCTACGACCGGGCGATGGATGATATCAAGCACGGGCGGCATGAAATCGGCCGGCTTTCGATGCAGACCCTAATCAACACCTACCCCGATAGCGAATACCTCGCGAAGGCAAAACTGGCGATAGCAGATTCCTACTACAAAGAAGGTGGCACTGCGAACATGACGCAGGCCATCCAGGCATACAAAGACTTCATTGTCTTCTTCCCTTTCCTTCCGGAAGCGGCATACGCGCAACTGCAGGTAGCTATGACGCACTACCGGCAGATGGAAAAGCCGGACCGGGACCGCTCGCAAGCGAAGGATGCGGAGGAGGAGTTTCAAACATTTTTAACGAAGTATCCGAACGATCCGCTGGCGCCGAAGGCTGAGCAGCACCTGCGGGAAGTGCAAGAGGTGCTGGCCGAGGGCGATTACCGGATCGGCTATTTCTACTACGTAAAGGGGGATAAGCGCGCGGCAGCAGGACGGTTGTTGATCGTAACGAACCGCTATCCGCTTTACAGCCGCTCGGATAAAGCGCTCTGGATGCTGGGGGATATTTTTGAGAAGAGCGAGCGCAAGGACATTGCGGGGCGGTACTACGCGCGAATCGTTCGGGATTATCCGCTATCAGAGTTAGTGCCGGAGGCAAAAAGCCGGCTGAAGGAATTGAAGCAGCCGATTCCGCCGGCGGACCCGAAGGCGGTGGCATGGATGAGGGCGGAGCAGAATGCGCCGCGGCAGCGTACATCGCTGATTGGCAGGCCAATGGAACTCTTCCATCCCGGGCCTAAGGCAGAGATCCAGGCCGCGTCACGGTACGGTACACCGAACATGAGCCCCGAAGATGAATCGAGCGGCGAAGTTCTGGGAGGCGGCGGCCAGCAGCGGCTCGGCGGGACGGGGAATTCGATTGTGGCGACAGTGGCGGCGGGAAATGGGGCAAGTGCGGCGAGCGCACCGGCGGTGAGCTCGGCAGAAAGCACGTCCTCCGCTACAGAGGGGACGCCAGCAACGGATTCGAATGCTCCAACGGATGCACCGGCGGCCAGCCCAGCGGACAAACCTGTTGCGAACGCGCCGGCAAATAATGCGCGACCGGACCCGGCAAATCCCGGAGCCTCCGCGAGTTCGCCCGCGGCTGATCCGCCGGACGGAACGGCTCCGGGCGCGGATCCAGGGAAGGATCCGGCCAAGACGGACGGAAACCAGGCGGACGCGCAAGATAAGACAAATGGCGACGACGCGAAGTCCAGTGGCAAGGCGGACTCGAAGAAGGAGTCTTCGAGCAAGAAGAAGAAAGGACTGCGCAAGATCGTCCCGTGGTAGTCAGATAGTCGTAGCGAGAATTCGGGGCATCGGCGCAGCATCGCTTCTCGTCGATGACTGTACGCTGATACAGCCGAGCGGGCCTGCCCATAGGTCCGGGGAACACGGCATTTCACTTGCGACACATCGGACAGGTTCTTGCGTTGACGCCCCAGGGGGCCGATGCTCCAATACAGTGAGTAATTATGGCCCGGCTAAGCGCCGGCCGTGTTGACGGAGCTGGCGATCCCGGAGGAGTGTTCGGTGGCCAAGATCCTGGTTGCGGACGACAACAGTAATATCCAGAAAATGGTCGGTCTCGCCCTCAAAGACCAGGGCATTGACGTCGTTGCCGTAGGAAACGGCGAGGCCGCTGTCCGCAAGATTTCCGATGTGCGTCCCGATTTGGTCTTGGCAGACGTGTTCATGCCGGTGCGAAATGGCTATGAAGTCTGCAAGTATGTGAAGGACGACTCTGCCCTCGCCCACATCCCGGTGATTTTGCTGGTTGGCGCATTTGATCCTTTGGATGAGCAGGAAGCCCAGCGAGTCGGCGCGGATGGAGTGCTGAAGAAGCCTTTCGTGCCGCCGGATCCGCTGATTTCGATGGTGAAATCGGCTTTGACGCGTTCGGGTGTGGCCTATTCGGGGGCGCCCGCCGAAAAACCGGAATCGGCCCCAGTTTCCGCGGTTGAGATGATAGCTCCCCGTCAGGCGGCTCCGGTGGCAGAGGCTGCCAACGCTGAGGAGATACCTGAGCCGGTGATGAAGAAAGCGGAACCCTTGCATATCGATTCGGGGGCGCCGCTGGCGTTCGGGAGCCTGCTGGAAACACCGCCGACAGAAGAGGAAGAGGATTTGGGCTACGCCGCGCCGGTGCAGCCAGCGACAGAGCGGGATTGGGGCGCTTCGGACGCTGAAGATGAGGAAGAGGAGAATGAGGAAGACGAGCGGCCACAGCCCTCCTGGCGCGCGGCAAGCGACACGTTTGGGGACGAGAAGGACGAGGCTGCGGCCGGTGTCAGGGATTGGCGTGAAACCGCCTTCGATGAAACAGCCATTGCGCCGCGAAAGAGCTCGAACGGTGGGTGGGAGCCGAGTCAGGAAAAGACTCCGTTAACGGAAGCAGCAGAGGATGTGGTGGCTCCAGCGCAGGAAGTGCGTCCACTAGGCAATCCGATTTCGATTAGCGAAGGCAGAGGGCCGATTCCGGTCTCGCCATTTGCGCAGGAAAACTCTCCCGTGGTCACGGCGCAAAACGGTTCTCGTTTAACCGCTGCTGTCGAAGAACCTTCGATCGCCGCGCAGCCGAGCGAGACGCAGAGCGCACCAGGCGGCCCAAGTCTTGCCGCGGCAGTCGTTGGCGAAGAGACAGCGCCTCCGGCGCTTGCCGCTGCACCGCCAGCCGTTGAGAGGACTCCGGCGGCAGCGCAGCAGGCGGTGAAGCCTGTGGCAACAAATTCGTGGTTCACCACCGCGCCAAGTCCGTGGGACACCGAAGTACAGAAGGCTTCGCAGCTCGCTTCGACGTGGGATGCGCCGAAGGCTGCGGCGGCGCCATCGCCTGTACCAGCGGATTCCGCGGAGGCTACGGCGGCGAAACCGGCTCATGCAGTCGAAGCAGAGAACGAAACCGCTGGCGCGCCGAGCGTCTATGCGCAAGACAACGAGTTGGCGGAAACCGTGATGGCCAAGGCCGAAGAGGCCGGACTTACGGCTCACGCGGTCGAGGCCATTCGCGAGGAAGTGGCGGAAGTCACCGAGAACGCAAATCAGGCCGCGGCACCCGCGGTTACGGAACCTGGCAAGGGGATTGAGCAAGCACCTGCGGCGTCGACGGACGAGTTGGTCGCGAAGGTTCTAGCGAAAATGAGTCCTGAAGTGCTGCAGGCGGTCACGCGCGAGATTTTGAAGCCGGTCGTGGAAGCCATCGTACGCGATGAGCTGAGCTCGAAGAAGCCGTAGTTCCCTTCTCTTTTTCGCGGCTAAATTGACGCGCTTTGCGCGTTCCCTTTATAGTCAAAGATTGCCCTGACGACGAAATAGCGGCCGTGCCCGTCTTTGCCGCAGACGAAGGAGCCTTTTTCGAATGGCGCGCGAAATCGCCAAAGCGTATGAGCCGCAGCGGATTGAGCCGCGCTGGGCCGATTTCTGGGTGAGGGAGCAACTCTTCCGCGCGAACGTGAACGCGCCCGGGCCGGTTTTCTCGATTGTGATTCCGCCCCCGAATGTGACGGGCACGCTGCACATCGGCCACATGCTGAATCATACCGAGATTGACATCTTGACGCGCTGGCGGCGGATGCTCGGCTTCAACACATTGTACCTGCCGGGAACGGATCACGCGGGGATTTCGACGCAGCGCGTGGTCGTGCGCCAGCTTGCGGAGAAAGGCATCGACTACCGAAAGCTCGGCCGTGAAGAGTTTGAGCGCCAGACGTGGTGCTGGAAGAAGGAGAGCGGCGGAAAAATCACGGCACAGATGAAGCAGATCGGGGAAAGCTGCGACTGGTCGCGCGAGAGATTCACGCTCACCCCGGAATATTCGCGGGCGGTACGGCGTGTGTTTGTGGAACTCTACAGGGAAGGCCTGATCTATCGCGAGACGCGGCTCGTCAACTGGTGCCCAGTCTGTCTAACGGTGCTGAGCGATCTCGAGGTGTTGCACGAGGAGCGGCAAGGGCATCTCTGGCACATCCGGTATTCGGTAAGCGGAACCAAAGACTATCTTGTTGTGGCGACGACGCGGCCGGAGACGATGCTCGGCGACACCGCCGTGGCGGTTCATCCGAAAGACGAGCGCTACAAGGACCTCGCCGGCAAAACCGTGACCCTGCCCCTGATGAACCGTGAGATTCCGATCATCGCGGACGAGATGGTGGATCGCGAATTCGGCACCGGAGCCGTGAAGATTACGCCTGCGCACGATCCGAACGACTTCGAGGCCGGGCGGCGTCACGCGTTGCCGGAAATCGACGTGATGACGGAAGACGGCCGAATGAGCGCGGCCGCAGGCTCGTACGCAGGACTCGACCGTTTTGAAGCCAGGAAGCGCGTGGTCGAGGACCTGAAAGCCCAGGGACTCCTCGAGAAGATCACCGACCACACGCATGCCATCGGGATTTGTGAGCGCAGCCGCACGGTTGTCGAGCCGCGCATTTCGACGCAGTGGTTCTGCAAAATGAAGCCGCTGGCTGAACCGGCCATTGCAGCCGTGGAATCGGGAGAGATTCAGATGATCCCGGAGAACCGGCGCGAGGAATATTTCCACTGGATGCGCAACATTCGCGACTGGACGCTCTCCCGGCAACTCTGGTGGGGGCATCGCATCCCTGCGTGGTACTGCGATGATTGCGCCCAGATGACCGTTGCGGAGGAGCCGCCGCTCCAGTGCGCGAGCTGCGGCTCCGGCAAGCTGCGACAGGACGAAGATGTGCTCGATACGTGGTTCAGCTCGGCGCTGTGGCCTTTTGTGACGCTTGAGTGGCCGGACGGCGCGGACTACAAGAAATATTATCCAACGACGCTGCTGATTACGGCATACGACATTTTGTTCTTCTGGGTCGCGCGGATGATCATGATGGGGATTCACTTCACCGGGAAAATTCCGTTCCGCACGGTGTATCTGCATTCGCTGGTGCGCACGGCCAGCGGCGAGAAAATGTCGAAATCCAAGGGCACTGGACTCGATCCTGTCCAGCTCAACGAGCGATACGGGACGGATGCCATGCGCTTTTGCCTCGCCTCCATGGCGGCGCCGGGAACCGATATCGTGCTCTCCGACGACCGGCTGGCAAGCTCCCGGAATTTCGCGAACAAGATCTGGAATGCGGCGCGATTTCTCTTCATGAATCTGGACAAGTTCGAGTCAGGTGGCGCGAAGATCGAGGACCTGGCCGCGCCGGAAGTGCGCGCCGGCGCGCCGTATGCGTACGCAGGCCAAATACCGCTCATCGACCGCTGGCTATATGCGCGGCTGGCCATGACCATTTCCAACGTAAACCAAGCGCTGGAGAGCTACCGCTTCCATGAAGCGGCGCAGACGGTCTATCAATTTTTCTGGGGTGATTTCTGCGACTGGTACATCGAGTGGGTGAAGCCGGAGCTGACCGGCGCGGACCAAGGGCGGGCGACGGTGGCCTGGAGAAACCTTTTTGCGGCCTTTGATGCGGCGCTCCGGCTGCTGCATCCGCTCATGCCCTTCCTCACGGAGGAATTGTGGCATCAACTGCCGCAGGAAGCTGGCTCACGATCGATTGCTCTGGAAAGGTTTCCCGCAGCCCGCGCCGAATGGAACGATACGCAGGCTTTGCGCCAATTCGGATTGCTTCAAGAGGTGATCGCCTCCCTGCGCAACATTCGAGCGGAAATGAAGGTCGATCCGAAGAAAAAACTGGCAGGCGAGTTTTCGAGCGCGGATTCCGCGTTTCGTGAGCTGGTACAGGCCAACCGAGACGGCATTCTGCGCGCGGCGATGCTTTCGGACCTCAAAATTGGCGGCGAACGACTGCCCCAAGCGGGCGGCGCCGTGCGCTCAACCGCGGAGTTTGACGCGCGGATTCCGTACGAACAAGCGGCTGACATGGAAGCCGAGAAATCCCGCTTACAGAAAGAGATCGATCGCCTGACCAAGGACATTGCAGCCAAGGACCGGCAGCTTGCGGACGAAACGTTCCGGAGCCGGGCTCCGGAGAAAATCGTGAGGGGAATTGAAACGACTCTGGCGGAGCGCCGGGCGGAGTTGGCGAAGCTAACGGACCGGATTGCCCAACTGCCGAAAAACTAGAGAAGTTACCGGCATTCCAGACTCGAACCGGCCGTTACAGCGGCGGATTGCCGAGTCTTCAGCCTGGAAGAATGCTTGTCGCGGGCGACCGGGCCACGTAAGCTAACCGCGCCGCAGACAAAATGGCTCGACGACCATGCCGCATACCATAATTCCTGGCGCAACCGACCGGCGTATTGCCGCGCTGGCCACCTTGCTTGGGGAAAACGCAACAATTGTCGTCAGCGGCGCCTGGATCGCGCGCGAAATCGGTGTTTCGCGTTCCACCGTGTGGCGCTGGGTCGAGCGGCTGCGGGAACTGGGCATGCAGGTGAAAGGACACCCGCGAACGGGCTATTTCCTGGAAACAGTGCCGGACATCCTGGTCCCCGATCTCTTGAAGAAGCGATTGCGCGGCAGCCTCTTCGGCAAACGGATTCATCACTTCTTCAAGGTAGATTCGACGAACCGCGTAGCCATGGAGCTAGGGCATGCCGGCCAGCCGGAGGGCACGCTCGTGCTCGCGGAGGAACAAACGGCGGGACGCGGCCGCGCGGGACGAAGCTGGCATTCCGAGAGAGCCGCCGGAATTTACGTGACGCTGCTGCTGCGGCCCAAGCTGGCGCCCGTGCAGGCGCCGCTGCTAACGATGATGGCGGGACTCTCCGCGCACGCTGCGGTCGTGGCGGCTGCCGGGGTGGCACCGGACTTGAAGTGGCCGAATGACCTGATGGTCCGCGGGAAGAAGCTGGGCGGAATTCTTACGGAGATGCACGCGGAACCAACGCTGGTGAGGTTCGTGGTGGTGGGCATCGGCATCAATGTAAACCAGCAGCAGTTCCCGGGAGAGCTGGCGGGCATGGCGACATCGCTCCGGCGCGAGACCGGGCGAAGCATCTCGCGGATTGAATTGCTGGCCAAGTTGCTCGTCGAATTTGAGAGCGACTACAATCGCTTTTTGGCCGAAGGGCCCATGAGCGTGGTGCAGCGGTTTGAGGGCATTTCGGGTTACGCGCGCGGAAAGCGGGTGCGCGTGAGCAACGGGAACGAGCAATTTCGCGGCGTGACGGCGGGACTGACCCCCGAAGGCCTGCTTCGCGTGGAACGCGAGGGCGGAGAAATCGTGACGGTGATCGCGGGTGATGTGACGGAGGCGCGCTAGATGCTGCTGACCATTGACGTCGGCAACACGAACACGGTGCTCGGCGTTTTTCGGGGAGAAGCACTCGTGGCAAATTGGCGATTGAGCACGGCGCGTGCGCAAACCGTGGATGAGTACGGAGTGCTGACGCGCAATCTGCTGAGCTTCGCGGGATTGCAGCACGAAGCCATTCGCGGAGTCATGATCAGCTCAGTGGTGCCGCCGGTGAACTGGACTCTTGGGGAGATGTCGCGCGCTTATCTCGGGCAGAACGCGCTGTTCGTCGAGCCGGGAGTGAAAACCGGGCTTGCTGTATTGGTAGATAACCCGCTGGAAGTGGGCGCGGACCGCATCGTGAATGCCGTAGCCGCCCTGCATAAATACGGAGGACCCTGCATTGTGGTGGACTTCGGCACGGCGATTACGTTCGATGCAATATCCGCCAAGGGGGAATATCTCGGCGGCGTGATTGCGCCGGGTCTGGGGATTTCATCCGAGGCGCTGTTTGCGCGTGCGGCCCGGCTGCCGCGCGTTGAAATCAAGGATCCGGGCACGGTGATCGGGAAGAATACCGTGACGCACATGCAAGCGGGACTCTACTATGGCGCGGTGGACATGGTGGATGGCATGCTCGGCCGGATGATCGCCGAGCTGGGCGGAACGCCTACAGTGGTGGCCACGGGCGGCCAGGCCTCGCTCGTATCGCGAGGCTCGAAGTACATTCAGCATACGGACGAGTTCTTGACGCTGACGGGCCTGCGGCTTATCTGGGAGAAAAATCGGCCGGAGGGCGGCCGTGCCGATCGTGTTGGGAAGAAGCCAGCGGCAGGGTCCGTCAGGAAGGCACGGGAATAGCGTCCGCGGACGTCCGCCATCCGGCATGGAAGCCTGGAACTACTTCAACTATTTCACAGAAATCGAAGAATATTTCTGGAAAAAGCGGGGCGCCCACCTGCTCGTGTCTCCGGTCGATTGGGCGCTGATGGAAGCCTGGCAGAAAGCGGGAATTCCGCTGGAGGCCGTGCTGAAAGGGATTGACCGCGCCTTCGAGAGCTACACGAAATCGCGCAGGGGCAGCGGGAAGACGCTGAAGAGCCTGGCCTATTGCAGCGACGCCGTGCTCGAAGCCGCGGAGGAGCAAGCCGAAGCGGCGGCAGGCTCGATGCCCAAGCAAGACCGCGCGAAGGCGGAACCTTTTTCCAGGGAGGACTTGCGCGCGTATTTCTCGCGCAATCTGGAACGATTGACGACAGCACGCTCCCGGGAAAAGGCAGGTTCCCCGCTCGGAGATCAGATCGGCGCGATTGCGAAGTCTTTGCAAGCGATCATCAACACTCTGGCGACGGCGGGCGCGCTGGACCTGGAGGATTTGGAATACCAACTGACCGTCCTCGACGACAAGCTCCATGCCGCACTGCTCACGCACGCCCGCGATGAGCTGCTCGTGGCGATTCGCCGCAGCATGGATTCGCAGCTGGCGGCGTATCGCCGCAAGATCAGGGCGCCGCAACTGGCGCTTGTCGAAAAACAGTACATGCAAAGGCGTTTGCTGGAGGAATTTGGGCTTCCGCGGCTGAGCCTGTATTATTTTTCTTGAGCGAGATTTTTCGCCGCAACGAATGCGCCGGCGCGAAGCGCGCACTTCACTCTACCCATTTCCGGCAAGACGTAGCAGAATAGGGCGGTATTATGTCAGAAGAGTTAACATTATCGATTGAGAAGTTAGTGTACGGCGGGGATGGCTTGGCGCACGCCGAGGGAGGCACGGTGTTCGTGCCGTACGTCCTGCCCGGCGAAGCCGTGCAAGCGCCCGTGCGCACGCGCAAGAAGAACCTAATTTGGACGGGCGCCCCGCAAATTACCAAGGCATCGCCGTATCGGCAGGTGCCTTTTTGCCCGCATTTTCAGAGATGCGGAGGCTGCCACTACCAGCACGTTGCCATCGGGGAGCAGGTTCGGCTCAAAAAGGAAATCCTGCGGGAGACACTTATGCGGCTCGGTGGCCTTCGCTGGGAAGGAGCGATCACCGAGCACACCGCCGAGCCCTACTTATACCGTAACCGAGCGCAATGGGCCCTGCGCGAGGGCAAGCCCCGCGCCATCGGCTACTTTCTGCCGGAGAGTTCCATTGTCATTCCCATCGATGAGTGTGCTGTCCTTTCGCCGCGGCTTGCGGAAGCGTTCTCACGACTCCAGGAGATGACGCGCTCAGGAGCATTGCCGCCCGGGGTGAAGGAGATCGAAGCCTTCGCCGACTCCGCGGACGACAAAGTCGCGTTGAACATTGCCTTCGCTAGATTCCCCAAGCCAGCGGAACAGCTAGCCGGCATCTTTCGCGGCGCGATTCCGCGGCTCGAAAGCTTGCTCCTGCTGGATCAGAGAAAGAACCGGTTCGAGCTAACCGGACCGGGCTATCTTTTCCAGGACGCCGGCGGTTTTCGCTTCCGGGTGAGCCATCTTTCGTTCTTTCAGGTAAACCGCTTTTTGCTCGAGGAGCTCCTCCGCGCGATGACCTCGGATGCGAGCGGCAGACTCGCGCTCGACCTGTACGCGGGAGTCGGCTTTTTCACGCTGCCGCTCGCCAAGCGTTTCGAAAAAATCGTTGCGGTGGACGCGAATCTCGCTGCAACACGCGATCTGCTGGCGAATGCTGACCGCGCGGGAATCACCGTTGAATCGCATAACGAGCATGTCGAAAAATTTGTCGCAAACGCAGACGTGAAGCCGGATTTGATCGTGCTCGACCCGCCGCGCTCGGGCCTGGGGCCGCATGCCGCCGCTCATCTGGCCAAACTCGGTGCTCCTGAGATCCGTTATCTCTCTTGCGATCCTTCGACGCTTGCACGGGAT
>Ga0209062_1003054_pt1 | contig 20323 bp, 18 predicted proteins | sample Coa_R2_2_FD_187158 | JGI IMG/M metagenome (GOLD analysis project Ga0209062, IMG submission 187158) | Surface soil microbial communities from Centralia Pennsylvania, which are recovering from an underground coalmine fire - Coalmine... | ecosystem: Environmental > Terrestrial > Soil > Unclassified...
GAACACGCCTGGGGGGTCGAAGGGGAACGCGGCGAGGCCGCGGAAACCGCCCGAGCCGTGCTCGAAACCGCCGAAACGGTGTTCCCGGCGTCTCCAGACCCACATTGCGCCGATGCGTGTGGGAATCCTCTCTTGTAGCCCCGCAGAGCCGCGCCTAGAATCCGAAGCTATGGAAGGGCAATATCCACTGGCCCGCACGCGCGGGCTCCTCTGCGAGACCGTCGACGGCGAGATCGTCGTTCTCGACCGTCAGTCACAAAAAGCGTGCCGGTTGAACCGGCCGGCGGCGATCGTCTGGCTGCACTGCGACGGCAGGACGGCGGCGGGCGACTTGGCGGCGATCGTACAAAGCGAGCTCGGCCTCGCCGGGGGCGCGGAGGCGGTCGTCGAGCTGGCGCTCGAAAAGCTGGAAGCGCTCGGTCTGCTGGCGACCGGCGCGGACATTACGCGCCGCGGCGCCGCACGCAGACTCGCGCTGGCCGCCGCCGCAATTCCTCTGGTGACCGCCATTTCGGTTCCGACACCGGCCCGCGCGCAAAGCCGCGCCATCCGTACCCCCGGTCCCGCCCCCGATCCTCCTGCTCCCGCGCCTTCGACACGCGACACCAGGGGTTGACCGCGCGGGCCGGCCGCATGGAGCTGAGGCGCTCCCGGGCGGGTGGCCGGGTCGCCGGGCTGGCGCGCCTCTCCCTGCCAGGGTGGCGCGCGGATCGCGCGCGGCCGGCGTTTGCGCGAACCGCGGCCTCGCGCGTAATGGCCACCGCAACTCGCGCGCCGTCCATGCCGCAGCCTCGCGCGCCCGCCCCGTTCGTACCGCGCACGTCATCCCCGCCGTAACCTCGCGCGCCATCCCGTGCACGCCGCGCATGTCCTCCCCGCCGCGCGTCCATCCTGCCGCGGACCGCGTCCTCGCGCCGCAGCCCCACGCGCCGGCGCGGCAGCCTCGCGCGCCCTCCCCGCCACCGCCTCAGGCGTCATCCCGGTCGCATCCCGCGTCCTCGCGCCGCAGCCTCCTCATCGGCCCGCGCCCTCGCGCGCGCTCCCTGCCACCGCCTCGCGCGTCATCCCCACATCCCGTGTCCTCTCGCCGCAGCCTCGCGCACCCTCCCCGCCACCGCCTCGCGCGTCCTCCCGGTCGCATCCCGCGTCCTCGCGCCGCAGCCTCCTCATCGGCCCGCGCCCTCGCGCGCGCTCCCTGCCACCGCCTCGCGCGTCATCCCCACATCCCGTGTCCTCTCGCCGCAGCCTCGCTCGTCGGCGCCGCAGCCTCGCGCGCCCTCCCCGCCACCGCCTCGCGCGTCATCCCCACATCCCGTGTCCTCTCGCCGCAGCCTCGCTCGTCGGCGCCGCAGCCTCGCGCGCGCTCCCTGCCACCGCCTCGCGCGTCATCCCCGCCCCGCGCCCTCGCGTGTCCTCCCCGCCACCGCCTCGCGCGTCCCCGCCCGCCCGCAGCGTAGGGCGTCTGCCGTCATCATTGAGGCCCAGCCCCGCGCCGTGTAGTATACTGGCCGGTTTCACACGCGCTTTTCCGATTTCCAAGGAGCCGCCATGTTGCCGGATTATTTAGCCAAAGCCAGCCCCAACCCGAAGACGAACCGCGGTCCGTGGTACGCCAATACCGCGCCGACCTACGCCGGCATCTTTCTGTGGGTTGCTTTCTACAACACCATGGCAGGAGAGACGCTGCGCTACGGCAGTCTGGCGCTGTGCCTGGCCGCTCTCGCCGTCGCGGGCTTTCTCTGCTATGCGCTGTATTACCGCGCGCCCGCGATGCTCGGCATGAAAACCGGATTCCCGCTCTATGTCCTGGGAAGCTCCACCTTCGGCACCCAGGGCGGATACCTGATGCCCGGCATTCTCATGGGCCTGCTGCAAATCGGCTGGTTCGCGGTGGCGACCTTCGTGGCGACGGACTTCATCCTGAAGGGCGTCGGATCGAACGCCGGCCCCGGCAGCGTTCCGTTCATCGCGGTGGGCGTCCTTTGGGGCCTCGCGTTTTCCTTCGTGGGAGCAAAGGGCATTCAATACGTCTCCAAGGTGGCGACGTTCCTGAATTTCATTCCCCTCCTCATGCTGCTGGTCGTATTTTTCCAGAACGCCGGAAATGCGGGCGGCTACACTCCAGCCGCTGATACCGGCGTCCACATGCCGTTCGCCAAGGTGATCGCCATCGTGATCGGGTTCTTCGCCACGGCCGGCGCCGCGGGTGCGGATTTCGGAACCAACTCGCGCGATGAGAGCGACGTGAAGTGGGGCGGCCTGGTCGGAATTACGCTCGCCGCGCTGATCGCCGCCGGGCTGCCGCTGATCTCGGTCGCGGGCGCGCACGCGGTCAACCCCGCGCTGGGCTGGAATTACGACGATGTCATCAAAGCCACTGGCGGCTCGATCGCCTCGATCATGTTTCTGCTGTTCGCGGTGGCCTCGATCCCCCCGACCTGCTTCTGCGCCTTCATCGCCGGCAACAGCCTGAACACGATGATTCCCAGCGTGCCGCGCGTCGCCTCCACCATGTGCGGCGCCGCGATCGGAATTATCCTCGCGGTAACGGGCGTGGCGGCGAGCCTCATCTCGTTCTTCACGATCATCGGCGCGTCGTTCGGACCGATTTGCGGCGCGATCGCCGCGGATTACCTGCTCTCCGGGCGGCGCTGGTCCGGTCCGCGCCAGGGAATCAATTTCGCCGGTTACGGCGCCTGGCTGGTGGGCTTCATCGTCGGCATCCTGCCGTTCCTCCTGCCCGCCGAGACCGCCGCCTATGCGGAGCCCGCGCCGCTGTACGCGTTCATCGCCGGATTCGTGGTGTACTACGGTCTGGCGAAAGCCGGCCTGCAGCCCGGAACCGTCGCCATGCCCCAATCGGCCAAGGCGTAGCTGGTCGCGTGGGCCGCGTCAGGCCGCCTTCTTCGGCTCAGCGCCCTCGGCGAGCGCCGATTGGAGCCGCGCCTCCGCTTCCGGCGTGAGCGAACTGTGCATCACCGTTCCGCCATACTGCGAGATCTCGGGCAGAATCTTCTCCCAGGTGATCTTCCGGAATAGAACGAATAACATCGACGTTCCGGGCTGCAGCTTTCCGGCGAGGTCCTTCATGAACGGATCGGGAATGCCGAAATCCGCCATTCTCCCCGCGATCGCTCCGCTCGCCGCTCCGAACACCGCGCCGGCCGCCATCCCCAACAGCGGCTGCATAAACAAGAGGCCGATCAACGCTCCCCATATGGTGCCGCGGGACGCGCCGATCCCCGTCGCCACGCTGGCCACCGGCTGCGTCTGGTGCAGCTTGATCTTGCCATCCTGATCCCGCGTGACGTAGGCGATATCTTCCATATCGATCAGGAATTCGCGCTGCAGCCGTTGCAGCGCCGCGCACACCTCACCGGCGCGATAGACGTCCGGGTAAGAGACCGCCACTAGCTCGCTCATAGTCGTTCTCTGCCTTTCGGGGATACCGGTTCCGCGGCGGAAGCCGCACCCGTATCCCATGATTGCTGATGCGAGCCGCAGGACCGCGGTTCTGCTCTTTCCTCGGAGTGCCGGCGCCCTGCGTGCGCAGTTTCCCGCCGCTGCGGGCGGCGGATTGCGTACGCCGCGTGGTTGGTTCGCTGGCATTCGCTCGCGAAGCACGCGGCTGCACGCATCTCTCTCATCGGACCGAATCGTGCGGCATCAATCTCCAGGGAGGCCTCTCATGATGGGCAACTCTGCGAACAGATCTCGCGTGGTATTCGCGGGACGAGCGTGGGTCGTGATCTTGCGGGGATTGGTCGCCATCGCGTTCGCCGTGGCGGCGCTAACGTACCCGGCGATGACGCAGACCAAGCTGGTACACCTGTTCGGCCTGTACGCTCTCGCGCACGGCGTGCTTTCGTTGGCCGGCGCAATCGGCGGACGCGGACAGCCCGGCTGCGTGCTGCTCGGAATCGAAGGCGCGGTCGGACTGTGGGCCGGCTTCTTTGCCTTGAAGACTTCGCTGCCATCGCCGATGGTCTCGATCGCGGTGATATGGGGCTGGGCCGCGGTGACGGGAATCCTTCAGATTGTCGAAGCCATTCGCCTGCGGAAAGGCATTTCCGGCGACATCTGGCTCGCCCTGACCGGCGCGGCCATACTCGGTTTCGCATGGATGATCTGGCTGCAGCGCTTCGTCGGTCTGATCGGGCTGGCTGTCGCGATCGCGGCGTTCGCCATGCTGTGGGGAATCTTCGAGATTCTCCTCGGTAATGAACTGCGCTCGCGGCGCCACGGCCACCCGGCTGGTGGAGTTTAGCCCCGATCTCGGCGGCCAGGGCTTGGGGCCGCCGCCCTCATTGGCCCAACATCGCCCGCACATCCTTCAGCAGCAGAAAGAGATGGTACGGGTCGGACGGTGAGGGCACGAAGTCGAAATGCTCGTAGAAGGCCTTCGCCGTATCGTCTTTTGCGTGGACGGCGAAGGCGCGAATGCCCGCGATCTCGGCGGCCTGCAGCGTCCGCAGCAGCGCATCCTTCAGAAGCCCGGCGCCCAGCCCCTTGCCCTGCCATGACGCCGCTACGGCCAGCCGCGCCAGAATCATCAGGAGCACCGGATGGCGCGCCAAGCCCTTTTTCAGACGCTCCGGCGCGCCGCCATATTCGACCTGCCCCACCACGAGCGTGTAATAGCCAACCAGTTCCTCGCCCGCGAGGGCAACATAGGTTTGCGAAGCACCCGCCTGCTGATTCTGCAAGGCATAGCGGGTCAGAAAACGGTTGAGGGCATCGCGGCCGCAGTCGAAGTCGTCCACTGCATGGCGGCGGTGCAGCTTTTCGATTTGGAGCTGGTTCACTCGGTCTTGCCGCGCTCAAAGACCGTGCGGCTCTTCAGAAGCCGGGCCAGCCGGGCCGCCGGCCGCGGCGGCGCCGCCAGCGCGGCCTGAAAAGCCTCCCATTGCTCGGCGCTCAAGCCGAACCGGCGGCGGTCGGGCAGGGTTTCCTCGGCACGCGCCAGGGCGCTCTCCAGGACGAATTCGCTGACCGAACGATGGGCCGCCATCGCGGCGGTCTGCAGAATCCGCTTCGCCGACGGCGTCACGCGAAGATCGAGTTTTTCATTACGGATTTCAGCGCTCGGCATAATCTATCCAGCTCAGAATCAGTCTAGCATAATCCGCCAGACATTGTCTTGACAGACCGGCTTCGCCGCGCTCAGCCCTCCGCCTGCATCCCCTGCGCCGCCTCCAGGCTCTCCATCGTATCCGCGCCGCTGCCGCTTGCCGGGAGCATGATGCGGAATCGCGTCCCTTTGCCGGGCTCGCTCTCCACATCGATCTTGCCGTTGTGCGCCTTCACGATCCACGCCACGAAGCTCAGCCCCAGGCCGAGTCCCTGCTCCGGACCGGGCGCGGTGCCGGATCCCGGAACGCGGTAGAAGCGGTCGAAAATGTGGGGCAGCGATTCGGTCGGGATGCCCTTGCCCGTGTCCTCCACCGTCACCTCGACGGCCTCCTCCAAGGCGCGCAGCGCGACCCGCACCCGCCCGCCGCGCGGCGTGAACTTGAGCGCATTAGACAGCAGATTGGTGATCATGCGCTCGATCTGCACGCGGTCCACCTCGGCGAAGCATTGCGCGGGCAGGCTGGCGGTGAGCCGCAGGCCGGCCTCCTCGGCTGGAATCTGGAACTGCTCGACCAGGTCCTCAATCACCTCGCTCAGGTTCCAGCGCGCCCGCTGCAGCGCCAACTGCCCCGATTCCGCCTGCGATAGCAGCAGCAGCGCGCGCACGATCTGCGACAGCCGGTCGATATCCTGCAGCGCGTTGAACATCGCCTCACGGTATTGGTCGGTGGTCTTGGCCGTGAACAGCGCCACTTCGAGCTGGCCCCGGATGCCCGTAATGGGCGTCCGCAGCTCGTGCGAAACGTCCGTCGAGAACTGTTTCATCTGCTGGAACGACGCCTCCAGCCGCTCGATCATCCGGTTGAAGGTAAGGATCAGGTAATCCAGCTCGTCGCCCGCGCGGCGCGTCGGAATGCGCAGGCTGAGATTCGACCCCGATATCCGCTGCGCCGCCTGCGCCACTTCGAGCACCGGCGTCAGCGCGCGCCCCGCCATCATCCAGCCGAGCACCGAGCCCAGAATCAGCGCGCCGGGAATGATGATCAGATAAAGCAGCGTGAAATCCCGCAGCACGCGTTGGTTCTGGCCGAGCGGCGCGCCCAGAGTGACGTAGAACGGCGGCCCGTGGCCCTTCCCGTACTCGCCCTCCGCATACACCACGCCCGAGCGCATCAGGAACCGCTCGCCGTTTGAATTCCGGCGCTCGCGGAAGAATGCCCGCGGCTTGCTCGAGGCCAGCGCCGCCTGCACCGTGGCCTTGATGTTCTGCCGGTCGACGCCGATGTCCTCGTACGCCGTCGAGACCTCGGGTTCCTTGGTCTTGGCATTGAGCACCAGATTGCCGTATGGATCCGTGATCGCGTAAATCTTCTTGATATCCAGGACGATCGTGGTCTCATCCGGGTCCTGGTCGTCGTAATACCAGGAAGCGTAATACTTGCCGTCCTCGCGATTCAGGGAGATCCGCACGTAGCCCTTCATGGCGGCCCATTCCTGCTCGAGCGAGTCCTGGACCTCGTTGGTCTGCACGGTTTCCAGGCGCTGCCGGAAGAGCGCGGCCACGCCGATCAGCACCACCGCGAAGACGAGCGCGTAAATGGCGGTCAGGCGGAAGCGCAGCCCGCGCGTCACGCGGCGAACGTCCCGCCGGCGGAACAGACCGGGTCTGCGGAGCAGGTTCACGCCGGGCGCTCGGCCGCCTGCGCGGCGGCGTCCGGCCCCTTGTCCGCCGGCTTATCCGGCGCTTCGATCATGTAGCCGATGCCGCGCACCGTCTGGATCAGCTTCTGCTGGTAGCGGTCGTCGATCTTGCTCCGCAGGTGCCGGATGTAGACATCGACGATGTTGGTGAGCCCGTCGTAGTCCATGTCCCAGACATGCTCGACAATCATGGTGCGGGAGAGCGGCCGGCCGCGGTTGCGCATCATGTATTCGAGAATGCCGAACTCCTTGGGCGCCAGTTCGATGACCTCCGAGCCGCGCGTGACCCTGCGGCGGATGCAATCGAGCGTGAGGTCCGCGACCTGCAGGCGCTCGGGCGCCGGCTGCCCCCGGCGCAGCAGCGCGCGAACCCGCGCCAGCAGTTCGACGAACGCAAAAGGCTTGACCAGGTAATCGTCGGCGCCTTGCTCCAGGCCGCGCACGCGGTCATCGAGGGCGCCGCGCGCGCTGAGGATCAGCACCGGCGGGCCGGCCTTGCGGTTGCGGATCTTCTCCAGCACGTGCAGGCCATCCATGTCCGGCAGCATCAAATCCAGGATGACCAGGTCGTAATCGGTGGCGTGAATGTGTTCGAGGGCGGCCGCGCCTGTGCCCGCGGCGTCCACGGCGTACCCCGCGCCTTCCAGTCCCCGGCACAGGAAATCCGCGATGCGCTTTTCGTCCTCGACCACCAGGATTCGCATAATTATTTTCAGCTTAGCGCCTTTCCCCGGCGTCTCGGCGCCTCGGCGGTGAATTCGATTCTGCGGCGCCGCCCGCTACGGCTTGAACCGCATCGTGATCCGGTTCTCCCGCCCTCCGTAGTACAACTCCAGGTCCTTCATCTTCTGCTTCTCCATCGGAAAATACAGAAGCCCGCTGACCGGCTTATCCGTCTTTCCCTCCGGCAGGATTTTCGCCTCCAGCGTCTTCTGGAGCGCGGGTTCGGGACCGGGCGCGGGCTTGGCGCTGTCCGCGGCGGGTTTGGCGCCGTCCGCCGCGGGTTTGGCGCTGTCCTTCCGCACGACCGGCACCTTCGTGCCGGTCCAGCCGGGCGAGGCGATGCCGTCGCTCTTGGTCACTTCATCGATGATCAGGGCGCCGCGGCCCGCGATCTGGCTGGGCGCGTACGGCGTCGCTTTTTCGCCGTCTTTATCGGTGCGCAGCAGGAAATCGTCGCGGTCGATCACGACATCCTTGCCGTACTTCGGTTCGACTTTTACTTCGGCGACGATATAATGTCCGCCCAGGTCGCTGCCGATCAATTCCTTGATATCTTCCGGATCGATATGAAGCGTGGCGGTGAGGACGAGGTCTTCATTCTCGCCCCGGCCGCTGGCGATGGTGGGCTTCTTGGCGGCCGGCAGGGTGAGCGCCGGCAGGAGAAGCAGGGCCGTGAGGCCCGCAAAACGCGCGGAAAAACGGACTTGCATAAAGCGCTGCTGCGTCTATTATAGCGTCGGCGGCGAAGGCGGCCCGCAAACACGGCCCGGCGACGTCGCCGCGTACTTGCTGGCACGGCTGCGTGCGGGTCGCAGACCCGGGCGGGCCGGGCGCCGGCGCCGTGAGATTGTTTTCCGGTCGGCGGCGCGCCGGGAGCCGCTGTTACAATGATGATTTCCTTTCCGGAGAGTGAGGTTTTTATGGATGAACGAGAGCGCTCGCGCGCGCTGGACCTGGCGCTCGGCCAGATCGAGAAGCAGTTCGGCAAGGGGTCGATCCTGCGGCTCGGCTCGAAGGACGCCATCGTACCGGTCTCGGTGATTTCGACCGGGTCGATTTCGCTCGACGCGGCGCTGGGCGTCGGCGGCTTCCCGCGCGGCCGTATCTGCGAGATCTTCGGGCCGGAGTCGTCCGGCAAGACCACCATCGCGCTGCAGGTGGTGGCGGAGGCGCAGAAGAAGGGCGGCATCGCGGCGTTTATCGACGTGGAGCACGCGCTCGATCCCGTCTACGCGCGTAAACTCGGGGTGGATATCGATAACCTGCTGGTCTCGCAGCCGGATTACGGCGAGCAGGCGCTCGAGATCACTTCGCACCTCATCGCGAGCGGCCAGATCGACGTGCTGGTGGTGGATTCGGTCGCGGCGCTCGTGCCCAAGGCCGAACTCGAAGGCGAAATGGGCGATAGCCACATGGGCGTGCAGGCGCGGCTGATGTCGCAGGCGCTCCGCAAGCTCACCGGCGCGGTCAACAAGTCGCGCACGTGCCTGATCTTTATCAACCAGATCCGCGAAAAGATCGGCGTGATGTTCGGCAACCCGGAGACCACCACCGGCGGCCGCGCGCTGAAGTTCTACTCCTCGGTCCGGCTCGATATCCGGCGCATCGCCGCCATTAAGGACGGCGAGAACGTGGTCGGCAACCGTACCAAGGTCAAGGTGGTCAAGAACAAGGTGGCGTCGCCCTTCCGCGAAGCCGAGTTCGACATCATCTACGGCGAGGGCGTTTCGCGGGAAGGCGACCTGCTCGATCTCGGTGTGGCCCAGAACCTCATCGAAAAGAGCGGAAGCTGGTTCAGCTTCAAGGGCGAGCGCATCGGCCAGGGACGCGAGAACGCCCGCCAGTTCCTGAAGGACAACCAGGATATCCGCCAGACGCTCGACGGCGAACTGCGCAAAGCGCTGGGACTGGTGAAGCCTGAGCCGCCCGCCGAGCAGCCCCCCGCTTCCCGCACCGCCGCCGCGCCCGAACCGGCCGGCCGCGCTCCGGCCGCGCGCCGGTAAATCCGCCGGAGGCCCACGGCTCGCGAGTCGTGCTATGCAGGAGCCCGGCCGCCAATCCGCTCTGCGATCGCTTGCACCGCCGCCTGCGCGACCCGATCGCCCGCCCGCCCGCGGCAGGCAGGAACCCGGCCGGCAATCCGGTCGGGGCAGGCTCGCGCCGCCGGAGGCGCAAGCTCACTGTCCGCACGCCCGCGGCAGGCAGGAGCCCGGCAGGCAATCCGGTCCGAGCCCGCTCGCGCCGCCAGAGGCGCAAGCTCACTGTCCGCCCGCCCGCGGCAGGCAGGAACCCGGTCGCCAATCCGGTCGGGGCAGGCTCGCGCCGCCGCGTGCGCGACGCCATCGCGCGCACGCCCGCGGTAGGCAGGAGTCCGGTCCGCGCCCGCTGGCGAAAACCCCCAGCCTGCACACGCGGATTGGCCTCGACCTGCGCAGCGGCGGTCGCCATGCAGGCCGCGTGGCAACGGCCGCACCACGAAGATGAAAGAAGCTGACCGGCAGCGCGCCATCCGCCAGAAACTCGCCCGCGCCGACGCGGGGCCGCGGCCCGCGCTGCTCACCGGCTTCGCCTCGCTCGATGCCGTCACCGGCGGTCTGCCGCGCGGCGGCATCGTGGAATTATTCGGCACACCCGGCTGCGGCAAGACCACTCTGGCGCTGCAGATCGCCGCTCACGTGCAGCACGCCGGAGGAGCGGCCGTGTGGATCGACGCGGAGCATGCGTTCGATGCCGCGCTGGCCATGCGCCTCGGCGTAGCCGTCGAGCGCATGCCCGTCGCGCAACCCGGCTCCGCCGAGGAGGCGCTCGAAATGCTGCGGCGGCTGGCGGCGTCCGGCGCGGTCGATCTTCTGGTGGTCGATTCAGCCGCGGCGCTGGTGCCCGAAATCGAGCTGGCCACCCGCATCGGCGAGGCCGGCTCCGGCATGCACAGCCGCGTGCTCGCCTCCGGACTGCGGCGCCTCGCCGCCGCCATCCGCCGCAGCGAGGCCGTGGCGCTCTTCCTCAACCAGATGCGGGGTTCGGCCGAAGACGATCCGGACACCGCCGCCGGCGGAGCGCCGTTGAAGCTCTTCGCCGCCGTGCGCCTCGCCATGCGCGCGGGCGCTCCGGGCGGACAGCCCGCCGTCGTGCGAGCCGTCAAAAACAAGGCCGGCGGAGCGGCCGCGGGGTGCCTGCTGGCCTGGAAGGAGGGCGTGGGCTTCGCCGAAAGCCCGTAAAATGGGGGTTTTCGGGCATCGAAGCTCAAAAAACCGCGAAAAACCGGGCCTTTTTGACGTATTTCTCTTTACATCCCCGCATCCATCCCGTATCATTGAAAGCGAATCCGGCCGCCTGATTCCGAGGAACACGGCGCCGGCCCACCTGTTCGATGGTGCCCCCTGGGTAGTGCCGTTCGGTGGCGCGATCCGCGGGGAATAAAACATAACGATGGGAGAATGTTCTAAAGGAGATTTATGGCGAATCAGAGAATGACCCAGACGCAACTGGTCAGAACGCTTGCGGAAAGCTGCGAAGTCAACAACAAGACCGCGCGCCAGTTCCTGGATTGCCTGTCGGGGCTGGCTATCCAGGAAGTGAAGAAGAACGGCGTGTTCGTGCTGCCCGGCCTTGGCCGCCTCGTCCGTCAGGACCGCAAGGCGCGGACCGGCCGCAACCCCGCGACCGGCGAGACCATCAAGATCCCGGCCAAGAAGGTCGTAAAGTTCCGCGTGGCCAAGGCCGCCAAGGACGCGATCGTTCCGCCGAAAAAGAAGTAGGGGCCGGGCACGCCCGGCCCGGGCTGCGCCTGGCCGCAAAATACAAAACCCCGCCTCTTCCTTCCGGAGAGGCGGGGTTTGTTCTTTCTGGATGTCTTGAAGCCGAGTGGAACCAGCTCAAAGTGCGAGCGGCCCCTTGAAGCCTATGCCTGCTTCTTTTCTTCCGCTTCGCCTTCTTTCAGCGCCGTCTTGAAGTTGCGAATTCCCTCGCCCAAACCTTTGCCGAGTTCCCCAACTTTCTTGCCGCCGAAAAGCACAATGGCTACCAGTGCGATCACGATGATCTCGGGCCCGCCCAGACCACCCAGGATGCCGGCAGCCTGAATGCCAGTAGGTTCCATAGGCCTCCTTCTCTGCTTATTGTACCGGATTTCCCAGGCTAAGGCACCACGTAGACGTAAATCGCGTGCCCCACGACCGCCGCCGGCTCGCGCTCGCCAAACCAGGCCCCGGCGGACACGAGCCGCGGCAGGTAGTGAGCGCTTACGGCATAGACGCCGGGCGAGGGCTCGGCGCGCGGATCCGGCGTCGTGTAGTCGATGCCGTAATTCTGCGGCGGAAAGCTGCCGAAATACGCGAAACGGATCGGCCCGCGCACGCCGTGCGCGTCCAGCCAGGACCGCAGTTGCTTGACCCCCTGGCCCCAATCGACATTGCTGTCGTCGAGCCAGGCCGGGCCGCAGCGGGAGCCGCCATCCGGCCCGAGCCTGGCAGGGTCGTAGAACAGGCACGCGGATTCGTTGAAGTAGGAGAGGTGGTCGGGGTAGATGGCCGCCGCCTGCGCCACCAGCCACGCGCAGAGCAGGACAGCCGCGGCGCGGCCACAAGCCGCCCGCCGCCACAACCACGCGAGCCCGGAGCCGCCGAGCAGGAAAGCGAACGGCAGCGCGGGGATGAGGTAGCGGACGCCCAGTTCGTCCGCCGCGATGCTGCACGCCAGGAAGAGGACCGCCGGCGGCAGCAGGAGAAAGAGGAGGCGCAGCCGCTCGCCGCGCTTGGCTCGCAAGCCGCGGGCCTGCACCACAAGGCCGATGACCCCCGCCGCGACCGCCGCGAGCGGCTCCTTGAGCAGGTACGCGCCGGCGAAATAACCGTAGAAATGGCGGCCGAATTCACCGGCGAAGAACGCCAGGTAGTTCGGGTCGTGGTCGGCATTCACCCGGCGGATGCCTTCCAGGTACAGCGCCGGGCTGTGCAGCAGGAACGCGGCTTCCACGACCCCGAAGGCAACGGCGCAGATCGCCAGGAACGGCCCGACGCCGCGGCGGCCCCGCGCGGCAACCAGCAGCGCCAGCGCGACCGGCGCCAGAAGCACCGCCGAGTACTTCGACGCCAGCGCCGCGCCCAGCGCCATGCCGCACCACAGGATGTATCGCGCCGCAGGGCGCTTGCAGTAATTCCACAGCCCCATGAAGAAGAGCACCGTGAACGCTGCCAGCCCCACATCCGTCGTCACCAGGTACGAGTGCGCCAGGATGACCGGATCGAAGGCGAAGAGCAGCAGCGCGCCAAGCGCGGCCGCCTCGCCAAGCATCTGCCTTGCCCAAAGATAGATCGCGAGGCCCAGCAGCGCCGCGATCAGGATCATCGGCAGCCGCGCCCAAAAGAGAACTCGGTCCGGGCCGCCGCGGGCGATGAGACCGTTGCCGACCGTCCATTCGCGGCCGGATGCACCCGCCGGATTGGCAACAAGCGCCCGCGCCGCTTCCGTATCCGGCCACCGCACACCCGCGCCGGCCATCGCGAACGTCGCCGCGATCTCTTTGAGCAGTGGCGGATGCTGGAGATTCGCGCGGAACACGCCGGTTGCGAGATACGAGACGCCCGCCGCGATGTGCGCCGGCTCGTCGAAGGCGGGCGATTTCCGCAAGCTGGCGCAAAAGCTTTGCAGGACGAACATCCCCAGCAAGGCGCCGGCCGCGATCCGCCGCATGTTATCCCCGCTTGGCTTCGAGCTCCGCCCAGCGGTTATAGAGCTCTTCGACGCGCGCTTCGGCGGCCTGCATCTGCGTGTACGTCTCCTGCAGCCGCGCGCCGTCGGTCACCACATCCGGCGCCTGCATCAGGGCGCGCAGGCGTTCGAGCTCCTGCTCGGCCTCCAGAATGCGCGCTTCCATGCCCTCCATCTCGCGCGCTTCCAAGTACGAAAGCTTCTTCTTTGGAACCGCCTGCGACGGAATTGGCTTCGCTTTGTCGATTTCCGGCGCGGGCTTGCCGCGGGCTTCGGCGCGTGCCTGCTCCCACTGCCAGTAATCGGCGAACATCTGCCAGCGGCCTTCGCCATCGAGGCCGAGCACGGCCGTTGCCACGCGGTCCAGCAGATAGCGGTCGTGCGTCACCAGCACGAGCGCGCCGGGGAACTCCGTGAGATTGTCTTCGAGCACTTCGAGCGTGGGAATGTCGAGGTCATTGGTGGGCTCGTCGAGGAGCAAGAGGTCGGCGGGCTGCAGCATCAGCCGCGCAATCAGCACGCGCGCCTGCTCGCCGCCGGAAAGGCTCGCAATGGGCCGGTCGAGCTGTCCGGCATCGAAGAGGAATCGCTTGGCCCATCCGGCAACGTGGATGGGGCGGTCGCGGTAGATGACGGTGTCACCGTGAGCGCCGAGGCCTTCGCGCAGGGTCGCGGCAGGATCGAGCTGCTCGCGCGTTTGATCGAAGTAGACGGTTCGAAGGGCTTCGGCGCGGATGATCTCGCCGGAATCCGGCGCCAGTTCTCCGGCCAGAATTTTGAGCAGGGTGGTCTTGCCCGAGCCGTTCGGGCCGAGGAGGCCGAGGCGCGTGCCGGGTCCGAGGACGAACCCGAGGCTGTGGAAAAGTTGTGAATTTCCGGCTTCGCCGGCCAAACCGCCATCCACATTTCTTGCACAGGATTTTGACAGGTTTTCCACAGTCAGCAGCCGCTTCGTGCGGCGGCCGGATGCCGTGAAGTCGATCGTGGCGGTGCGGCTGACGGAGCGCGATTCCAGATCGGAGAGCTCGCGCATCAAGCGCCCGGCCTCGTCGATCCGCGCCCGCGATTTGCCGGTGCGCGCTTTCGGGCCGCGGCGCAGCCACTCGACCTCGCGCCGCACGCGGTTCTCCAGCGCCTCCTGCCGGTTGGACTGCGCTTCGAGGAACTGCTCTTTCTTTTCGAGGAACGTGGTGTAGCTGCCTTCGACGCGGAAGATGCCGTCCGGCCAGACGCGGCCGAGCTCGGCCATATCATTCACCACATTATCGAGGAAGTAGCGGTCGTGGCTGACCACGACCGCGGCGAACGGCGCACCGGCCAGCAAGCGCTCGAGCCACAGAATGCCTTCGAGATCGAGGTGATTGGTCGGCTCATCGAGGAAGAGAAGGTCCGGGGCGGCGGCGAGCTCGCGCGCGATGGCGAGGCGGCGCTTCCAGCCGCCGGAAAGCGTACCGGCGCGCACCGCGCCATCGGTGAACCCGGCGCGGCCGAGCGCCTGATGCACGCGCGAGGCGCGCTCGTGTTCGTCCAGATGCTCGTCCGTGATGGCGGAGGCGATCACTTCGGAAGCGGGAAGATCCGGGAGCTGCGTCACATCCTGCGCCACGTAGCCGACGCGCGTATTCCGGCGCAGCGAGATGGAGCCGGAATCCGGCTCGAGCCGGCCGGCGAGGATTTTGAGCAGCGTGGACTTGCCCGAACCGTTCGCGCCGATCAGCCCCAGCCGCTCGCCTTCGCTGATGCCGAGCGAGATGTTCTCGAAGAGCAGGCGGGAGCCGAAGGACTTGGAGAGCCCTGTACAACTGAGGATCAGTGCCATGCGGCCTAGGATCTCACCGCCGAGACGCCGAGGCGCCGAGAAAACCACTCTCGAACCGGTTTTCCTCTGCGTCTCAGCGTCTCGGCGGTTGAATTCCGGACTTCACTCATACCGCAAAGCCTCCACGGGATCGAGCTGCGCGGCTTTCACCGCGGGCCAGACGCCGAAGAATACGCCGACGCCGACGGACACGCTGAAGCCGGTGATGAGTGCCCATGCGGGTACGGTCGAGGGAAGCGACGGGACCAGCACGCCGAGCAGGAACGTAATGAGCATCGCGATCGCGATGCCGAGCAGGCCGCCGGCGCCGGTCAGCGCCATGGCTTCCACCAGGAACTGCCCGATGATATCGCGGCGGCGGGCGCCGATGGCCTTGCGCACGCCGATTTCGCGCGTGCGCTCGGTGACGCTGACCAGCATGATGTTCATCACGCCGATGCCGCCAACCAGGAGGCCGAGCGCCGAGATCGCGATCGCCGCCAGGCCGATCAGCCCGGTGATGCTGTCGAACTGCTTGATGATCTGGTCGGGCGTCGAGATGGAGAAATCGTCCGCCGCGCCGGTTGCGAGGCGGCGCAGGCGGCGCATGGCGGCCTCGACTTCGTCATAGGCGTCCTGGCGTTTGCCCGGACGCGCCTTGGCGATGATCATCCATCGCGTGATCTGCGGATAGCGCGATTGCGCGGTGCGCAACGGCATCACGATGGCGTTATCCATGCCGTTTTCGCCGAAGAATCCGCCCTTGGCCTTGGCGTAAACGCCGATTACGGTGTATTCGGCGCCATCCATCATGAAGGTGTGGCCGAGGGCGCGGCCATCCGGGTAGAGCGATTGCGCCACATTGGCTCCGATCATGACTACATGCGCGCCGCGGAGGTCCTCTTCCGGGGTGAAGAAGCGGCCGGCATCGAAATCGCGCGGCGAGATATCGGCAATGTTGGGCGAGTAACCGGCGATGTTGATGTTTTCGGTTTCGAAGCCGGGGACGCGCGCGGTGATGGGCTGGTTATTTACCGCCGCGGGGATGAGGAGTTCGAGCCCGACGTCCGCCACCGAGGTGCAGGTCTTGCGGATGTAATCGGCATACTCCGGCTTGAGCGGGCGGCGCTTGGCCTCCTTGGGCGGCGGGAAATCGGGGTTGCCGGAGGTCTTGAAGAGGAAGATGTTGTCCGGGCCGAGCTCCTGAAAGAAGACCACGATGCCCTGGCGCAGCCCGGTCAGCAGCGAGGCCACGGTAACCACCGTGGTGATGCCGATGACGATCCCCAAAATCGTGAGCAGCGAGCGGAAGCGGTGCGTCCAGACCGCCGTCGTGGCCATGTGGATGTTTTCGAGGACGGAGATGTTCATGCCTGGACCATTTCTTCACCGCGGAGACGCAGAGGACGCAGAGAAAACGCAGAGAAAAACAAGAGAGGGTCGCATCGAAATTAATCCGCCCGAAGTGCCACCACCGGGTCCATTCTGGCCGCGCGCGATGCCGGGTACCAGCCGGAGAGGACGCCGACAATTCCGGAGACCCCGATCGCCAGCGATACGTAAAAGATGCTGATGTGCATGGTCAGGCCGAACAGGCGGCCGAGCAGGAGCGTGAACAGTGCTCCGCCGCCGACGCCCAACGCGCCGCCGACCACGGCGAGAGTCACGGCTTCGATGAGGATCTGGAGCATGACATCGCCATGGCGCGCGCCGATCGCCTTGCGTATGCCGATCTCGCGCGTGCGCTCGGTGACGCTGACCAGCATGATATTCATGATGACGATGCCGCCGACCACCAGCGAAATGCAGGTCACCGGCACGACTACGGCGGCGATCATCCCGAGCACCTGGTCGATGAAGCCGCGGATCGCGTCCGGCGTGAGGGTATCGAAATTGTCGGGCTGTCCGGGCCGGTCGTGAAAGTGGACGCGCAGGGCGGCGCGGGTCTCATCGAGCGCGGCGTCGAGATTCAGTCCGCTCGCCGGCTTGGGGCGGCCGAAGAGAGCGAAGCCGGTCGAGCCGGGGCCGTAAAGGCGGTCGAAGGCGCTGACGGGGATGTAGACGACGCGATCCTGATCCTGGCCGAACGCCGAGCCGAGGCGCTCCAGGATGCCGATTACGGTGAACTCGACGCCCTCGATGCGGATGGTGTGATGGAGCGCCGGGGCGTCGCCGGGAAACAGTGTATCGCGCACCGTGGCGCCGATCACCGCGACCATGGAGCGCGACCGGTCTTCCTGGGCGCTGAAGAACCGCCCGTCGGCCACGCCGATATCGCGGATCGCGGCCATATCGGCGCCGACGCCGATGACCGAGGTATCCTCGCAGATCTGGTTATCGCGGCGGAGGTCGGAGTTGTGGTTGCGGTACGGGCTATAGAGGATGCGGTCGCCGTTGACGGATTCGAGATAGCGCGCATCCTCGGTGCGGATGGGCTTGTTGCGCTTGAGCTTGTCGAACAGCTCGCGGCGGCTGAGCCGGCCGGTGGCGGCGATCTGCGCCACCAGGAAGGACTCCGAGCCGAACGCCTTGGCGGTCGATTCCTGCGCATAGACGCCGAGCCCGTCAATGGCGGCGCCGACGAGGATGACGCTCGCAACGCCGATGATCACGCCGAGCAGCGTGAGAAAACTGCGCAGCTTGTGCGCGCGGATGGAGTCCATCGCGAGCCGGAAGGCATTCTGAAACTGATACCAGGAGCGGGACGCCCCGGGCTGGGAGTGGTCCATCTAAGTAACAGGATAGCGTAAGAGCGGCGGCCTAATTGGCGCTCCGAATCCGCAAACCGGTGAAATAGCCTTCCGTGCCGGGGCCGATCCACAGCGCCACGCCGCCGGAGGAATCGCCGAGTTTGAGATCGTTCACGATCAGACACGGCTGCGCCGCGCCATGCACGTATAGCCGCGCTTTGGTCCCGTCGACCGTGATCCGGTACCGCGTCCAGACGCCGGGTTCGAGATCGGCGTAGCTTTCGTACTTCTCCGGCGCTTGCGCGCGGGATACCGCGTAGCTGAAGTTCGGATAGGCGCTGTACTGAACGGAGTGATTGCGGCGCACCTGGTCGTCGGCGCGTCCATTCGTGGGGCGCAGATAGATGTACTCGAACTGGCCATCCTTCATCCGGAAGGCAATTCCGATGAATCCGCGTGCCGCCGCGCCCACGCCACCCGCCGGTTGTCCCGCCAGCTCCACCTCGATTTCGCCATTGTGGAACTCGGCGCCCTTGACGATGGCGTAGGCTTCGCCATTCCCGATTTCGCCGGCCTCGACCATCCGGATCGCGCGCTTGCCCTTGTACTCCACCTCCGCCACCTTGACGTTGTGCGGAATCAGTTGATCGACGGTTTGCGCCGGCGCCAGGACGGCAATCGCAAGCGCCACGGTCAGTTTCCTCATGAAATTCACTCCTGACGAAGCAACTGCGCCGGCTCAATCCGGACGGCGCGTCGCGCGGGTACATAGCATGCCGCCATGGCCACGAACAGCAGACCAACGGCAGCGGCCAGCAGCGTAACCGGATCGGAAGGCGAAACGCCGGCGAGCATGCCGCGAATGAGGTTCTTCGCGATGTAGATTCCCGGCGCGCCGATCAGCAGCCCCGCGATCACGAGCACCGCGCCCTCCTTCAGCACCAGGCGGAAGATGCGGCGATGATCGGCTCCGAGCGCCAGGCGCACGGCCAGTTCGTGACGCCGCCGCGTAACCGATCCCGACACGACCCCGAATAAGCCCATCGCCGCGAGCAGGAGCGCGCCGGCGGCGAACGCGCCGATCAGGGCCGAACCGATCGACTGCGGGCTGAGCGATGCATCCACGATGTCCTCCATGGCGCGGGCGTCGCCGGCGGGAATCCGCGGGTCAATGCGATGAACGGCCGCACGGACATCGGGCAGGAGCGAGTGCGGCTCCCGCGTGGTCCGCATGACGTAGAACAGAGGACGCATCCCGAGGTCCTCGGACCGCACCAGAATCTGCGGCCGTCCATCGGCGTGTACGTTGTAGAGGCGGGCCTGATCGACCACGCCGATGATCGTGAAGGGCCGCGGGCCCAACCGGATTTCGGCGCCGATCGCGTTGCCGTCCGGAAAGAAACGCCGGGCAATCGCGGTGTCGATGATCGCTTCGGACACGCCGTTTTGGCGGGCTTCCGTGAAGCCCCGGCCGGCGCGCAGCCTCATGCCCATGACCTCGATGTAGTGTGCGCGCACCGCGATCAGATCCGCGGTCACGGTATCCCGCCCGGCGTTGCCGGTGTTGCCGGGCGCGCCGGGGAAGGTGATGGTCGCCTGAGGAGCCGCCGCCGTGAGCGGAAGAACCGAGGTGGCGCTCGCTCCCGTAACGCCGGGAATGGCGGCCAGCGCGTGCTGCACGCGGTCCTGGAATTCGAAGGCATCGCTCATTTTGGGAATAAATTCCGGCGGCACTCGCAGGCGGACGGTGAAGACGCCCTCCGGCCGGAAGCCCGGATCATCCCGCAGCAGCCGCGCGAAGCTGCGCACCACGAGGGCGGCGCTGCTCAGCAGGACCAGCGAGAGCGCCACCTGCGCGACCACCATGCCGCGGCGCAGACGGCCGTGCCCGCCGCTGCCACGAACGGCGCTGCCCGCGAGAAGCAGCGAAAGCGGGGTTCGCGCCGCCCAAACGGCCGGCGCCGCCGCGGCCAGCACACCGAGCAGGCCGCCGGCGGCAATTACCACGGCGCCGATGCGCCAGTCGATGGCGATGGCTTCGCGGCGCGGCAGGTCGAGGGGAGCGAGCGCAACGAGCGCATTTGTGGCCCAGGCCGCGATCAGCGTGCCGAGCGCGCCGCCGGCAATGCCGAGCAGCCCGCCTTCGAGCAGAGTCGAGCGCACGATGGCAATGGTGTTGGCGCCGAGAGCGCGCGAAACCGCGACTTCCTGCGCGCGCTGGGCCGCGCGCGCGAGCAGCACCGACGCGAGATTCAGCATCAGCATGAACACGAGGACCAGGCCGGCGGCGCCGAGCGCGATGAGCGCGGGCCGAATGCGCGAGATCACGTCCGCCTTCAGTTCCACCGCGTACAGCTTCAGGCCGCGGCCATGGAAATCGCGCGCATCGATGGCGCGGCCGGCAGCGTTGACCGCCGCGGCCACAGCGGCGGCCGATGCGCCATGGCGGGCGCGGATGAGGCACGCATACGCGCCATATTGCGGATTCGCATCCGCGAGCCTGGCCTCGAACGGAATATAGGCGTCGACATGCTGCGGCGGCGCGGCCGCATCGTTGCGCACGAAAGCGAAGTCAGCGGGCAGCACGCCGATTACCCGGAACGGCCGCCCCTGAAGGCGCACGTCCCTG
>Ga0209062_1003055_pt1 | contig 20312 bp, 17 predicted proteins | sample Coa_R2_2_FD_187158 | JGI IMG/M metagenome (GOLD analysis project Ga0209062, IMG submission 187158) | Surface soil microbial communities from Centralia Pennsylvania, which are recovering from an underground coalmine fire - Coalmine... | ecosystem: Environmental > Terrestrial > Soil > Unclassified...
GGGGTTGGCCGGTCAGCTCGCGGAACGCTTCCAAGGGATCGGTGCCTCGCTTTAACTGGCGCACGTAGCTATCCAGGGCCGGCGTACCAAGCAGCTTGCGATCGAAGGTGAGGTAAAAGGCCAGCGCCCACGAAGACAGATAATAGCGATCCGAGAGTTGCTTCTCGCCATCGTGCGCCACCTGGAACTGTTTCGCCCCACAGCGAAGCAAGTCGGCCACCGGCAAAAACGCTTTCTTGCTCAGTGCCTGCCGCACCGCCTCCAAGCGTTCCGGATCGGCGTGGCCGATGCGCAGCTCTCCCACTTCGAAAACGGCCGTCTCGAAAATCTGCGCCAGTCCTTCGTTGAGCCAGCGTGGCAGCTCCCCTTCGCGCGGCGGATAGACGAAATTCAGCAAATAGGCGTGAAAGGCTTCGTGGAACAAGCGCTGAAACAGCCGCCGCCGAGCGCGGGCGATCGTTTCCTGATTGCGCATCTCGGTGGCCTGAATTCGACGACGCTGCTCGATCAAGGCCGTTTTGAACTCGGCGGGAATCTCGCCCTTATCCTTATAGGCTTTCTTCAGCTCCGCCTCGCATTCATCTACCTTGGCCCGCAGCTTGGCGTGCTCGGCCTGCACGCGCTCCAGCTCCTCGTTCATGTGCTTCCAGTCGAAAGCGCAAACGATCTGATTTTTGTCGGGATCGAAGAAAGCAGGGTTGAGCAAGGTTCGTCCCTGACCGCGCACAAGCGCCTGATAGTCGGCCCGTGATTGCGGCAGAAGGATGGTCGTCGGCCGCCCCTTGGCTCGCGGCGGCAAACTGCGGACATAGGCGGCGTACACCTGCTCGAGCTGGCTGGCGGCGACGAGGACCACGCGGCGCGACGCATTCGATTCCAGCTCAAAATAACTGGAGCGATACGCCAACGCCTTGGTCCGTGCCTGGCCGCGCCACGGCACCGGATACAGCTTGATCTTGTCGGCGCCCGGGACGACGGCCCTGTCGGAGTCGATCGCCCGCAAGGGATCGGGCATCCGGCGATGCTCTTCGCGCAGCGCCTCGAAGCGCTGCCGCAATTTCTCATGCTCCTCATCGGGCAGCATGTCGATGCGTTCGATCTCGCTCTCGGGCAGATTGACGCGATAGAAGACGGTGGGCCGGCCGGGATTTCGGACGATGCACCACATCCGCACTTCGCCGCATTCGTGCCGGAGGACCACGCCGCGAAAGTTATCGCCATTTTTGCGATAGACAATATCGTATTTCCAATCGTCGCCGCCGGGCGGATGCTCGGCGGCCGCTCCGTCCAGCAGAGCGAGAAGAGCGGCACCAGCAGCCAGAACCAGCGCTGAGGCAAGCGGGATGCACTTCATTGCGGCAGATGCCTCCAGGGCCGAAGGACGGGGTTATGCTTCCTCAAAGGAGGAAGCACAACCCCACTATACCCAGCCACGGCGATATTGCCAATCAGCCCGCCGTTTTGCGACGCTTCCCCGAAGCGTCGCAAAACGAAAACAAGCGCTTTCCTCATGCGGGATTCCGTACTCACGCGGAAAACTTCACCGTAGCGTTGGTCGTTCCATCGGAAGTTATTCCCTGCACGACAAGCGTGTAAATGGCAGTACCGGAGGGGAGGTTAAAGGAGAAAGCCCAATTGTATGGCTGTGGGGGAGGCGTGACGGCAGTTCCCGCATATTGGTTGTTGTTCGAATCGACGGCCCAGGCACTCATCGAGGCCGTCGTGGGATTGACGTAGCCATAAGCGGTAAAGTCCGGTTGTTCCGTGGCTATCTTGCCTCCGGAGAGTGTTGGGGGGTTGACAATCGTAATCGAAGGGCCTGCTAGTAGAGGTTTGGTAGAGTGCACCGGGTTAGGGGTGGACATAACGGCTCCTTTGCAGAAAAGTACAGAGGTTACGGTTCCTCAAGAGGTTGCACGACGACGTGCCGAAAAGACGCCTTGCCATTGCTTACATAAAGTCCCAGCGCGCCGCGCGGGCCGAACGTCGGTTGAAGGTCCGGATAGAGATCTACCGGCTTTCCGTTGCTCCAGCGCAATTTCGGTACTTGGAACTGAGCGATGATGCGAGCGCGGGATAGCTGGGCGAAGCATTGTCCTTGCCAGAATACCGAGATCTCGTCGCTTCGAGCTTCGACGGCCAGTTCGCGCCAGGGGGTCTCCGTCGGGTTGATCAGGGCCGCGGGGGTGAAGAATTCACCAGCCAGATTCCCCTGGTCTCCGGAGGTTGGTACGTGCGCTCGACAGACCTTACAGCTTACGAGGGAGCTAAGCTGGCCGGCCTGTGGGTGGAGGGCTTCGTGGTCGTTATAGGTTAGCGTGCAGAAGCAGTGATGGCGGCCGCTAGCTGTATCGTGCTCACTATGCAGAAAAAACAAGCCGACTTCGCTATCCCTTGAACCATCATCGTGGCGGACCTGGGCCGTGAGGCGATAACTTCTCTGTGGATCTTCAAGCAACTGGAGCAGGGCAGCGTCGTGGGCGCTGATCGTAAAAACATTGCCGCCCGCGCCTGCCGTGACCAAGGCTCCCGGACGGAGAGGCCAGCGGGACCAGGCAGGACCGCCCGTTTGGCCGATGAGCGTGACCGTTTCGCCGCGGCGCAAACGCGTCTGAAATCTTTCTACCTTCCTTTGCGGATCAAGGAGATACGGCAAGGAGGACAATAGAACGATCAGAACGATGAGCACGCCGATTGCCGTGAATGTCGCCGGATTGCGGCGAATCTTTCGCAAAGCGCGGTGGTAGCAGCGCATGGGACGAGCCTGGATGGTTTGGCCGTCGAGCCAGCGCTGGAGATCCTCGGCCAGCGCCGCCGCCGAGGGATAGCGCTGTTTTGGCTCTTTTTCCAGACATTTCAGACAGATCGCCTCCAGATCCCGCGCTAGCCCGGGACGCCGCCGCGACGGCAGCTCCGGCTCGGCCGTTCGCACCAGTTCCAGGGTTTGCGATCGACTCTCCCCACAGAACGGCAAATTCCCCGTCAGCGTCTCGTACAGGATGACTCCCAACGCATACACATCGGTGGCTCGGCCGATCTTCCACCCTTCGCCCCGGACCTGCTCCGGCGCCATGTACGCCGGCGTGCCCATAATGGCGTCCGTGCAGGTGACGCTGCTGCCGCTATCCAGCACCTTGGCCAAGCCAAAATCGGTGATCTTGGCCGTGCCGTCCGCCGCGAACAACACATTGCCCGGCTTGAGATCGCGATGAACCACCTCTTGCTCGTGCGCCGCCGCCACCGCTTGCGCCAACGCCCGCACCAACTCGGCCGCCTCACGCTCCGGCAAGGGTCCTTTGTGAAGCCGACTGGACAACGTGCCGCCTTCCAGCAGTTCCATGGAGAAATACATCTGTCCCTCGTGCTCGCCGAAGTCGTGAATCTGCACGACGTGCCCATGCCGGATGCGAGCAATGGCCTCGCCCTCCCGTTGAAAACGCAGCCGCTCCTCGGCGCTGGCGTAGCTGCCGGCGCGGATCATCTTCAGGGCGACGAGACGTTTCAGCGTCTCCTGCCGGGCTTTGTACACGATGCCCATGCCGCCCTGGCCGATTCGCTCCAGCAACAGATACGGCCCAAAGACGGCCGGCAGCCGCGGCACTGGGAGCACTTCGGCGGCGCCGGTCCCGTTCACCGTGGCCGGGACCGACTCCGCTTCCAGGATGGCGCGGGCCTGTTCGGCCAATTGCGCGCAGACGGCTTCATCCACCACGGGTTTGTCGGCCGAAGACCGGCGTAAGCGGAAAACGACCGTATCCTTGACTTGTAACTCTTCCAAAATGGTGGCGCAGCGGGCGCAGGAAGAAACGTGTTCGGCGATGAGTTCCAAGGGATCGTCGGGCAAACGGCCGCAACTAAAGGCCGCCAGGGTGTCCCGATCGGGACAAGCCGATTCCGATGCTCGGGGGTTTGGGTCCATCTGATGGTCTCCTTCTGCCGGCCATCACGGATCGAGGTCAGCGACGCTTCCGCGAAGGGTCGCTAACCGAAGTAAATCCTGGGCCTCCCTCTGGGGGAACATCTCGGCAGACCCGAAGAAAAAACTCATTCGGGATCTTCCAACGGCTCGATCACGACGCGGCGAAAGGCGGCTGTGCCATTCTCGACATACAACCCCAGCCCGCCTCGCGGTGCATAGACGGGATGCAAGCCGCGGTTGAAAGGTTCATCCGGCTCAAGCTTGTGTGCCTCGGTCAAATATCCGTTGATAAAGCCCCCCAACTTCTCGGCCGTCAGAATCCTCATGGCCTCGTCGCCCCAGAAGGCCCGCACCCCGGTCGGCGTTACCTCCATCGCCAACTCCCGCCACTCGATGGCACCCGCGCCAACGGGTTGGAAAACAACCCGCCGGGCAATGGGCATCGACGGCATCCAGGCTCCGGGAGCGCGTTCGCCATACAGATGCGGTTTGAGCATGGCAGGATTGCCCGGGGACAGCGGCGGCTTGATAAGGAGGAATTGGGCGGCGCGCTGGACCGACTTCTTTTTTTGGTCCTCAATATCGAAGAAGGTCAGGGCCGTGAATTGATGAACCGAGCCGGCCGGATGCGCGTGCGGGTGATGCGCGACATAGATACCAATCTGGGCCCGTTCCGCGCCGAGTTCGTGTCTTACCAACGCGCTTAATCGGTAGTGGGACCGTTGCGGATCGCGCACCAATTCCAGTAAGGCGCCTTGCCAGGAGGTGAGGATGAAAGTGCCATCCGAGAGAACAGATGTTTGCGACACCGACTGTCCGGCACACCAGCGCGACCAGCGTGGGCCTTCCCTCTCGCCAATCAGGGTTTGCGGCCGTCCGCGCGCCAGTTCGGATTCGATGGCCCGGATTGGTCGATCTGGATCGCGATACCACAAGGCCGCCAGCACGGCGGCCGCCGCGAACAGAAACAAGACAGCGGCCACAGCCTGCCAAGGGCGACGACGCGAATGACGCCACGAACGGACCCACCATCGGGGCGGCTGCACGGTAGTCGGCTCGCCGCGTAGCCAATTGTCCAGGTCCTCTGCCAGCGCCGCCGCCGAGGGATAGCGCTGTTCCGGCTCTTTTTCCAGGCATTTCAGACAGATCGCCTCCAGATCCCGCGCTAGTCCGGGACGCCGCCGCGACGGCGGCTCTGGCTCGGCCGTCCGCACCAGTTCCAGGGTTTGCGATCGACTCTCCCCACAGAACGGCAAATTCCCCGTCAGCGTCTCGTACAGGATGACTCCCAACGCATACACATCCGTGGCTCGGCCGATCTTCCACCCCTCGCCCCGGACCTGCTCCGGCGCCATGTACGCCGGCGTGCCCATAATCGTGACGGTGCCGGTGACGCTGCTGCTTTCGGCATCTAGCACCTTGGCCAAGCCGAAATCGGTAATCTTCGCCGTGCCGTCCGCCGTAAACAGTACATTGCCCGGCTTGAGATCGCGATGCACCACTTCTTGCTCGTGTGCCGCCGCCACCGCCTGAGCCAACGCCCGCAGCAACTCCGCTGCCTCACGCTCCGGCAACGCACCTTTGCGAAGTCGAGCGGATAACGTCCCGCCTTCGAGCAACTCCATCGAGAAGTACAGTAGTCCCTCATACTCACCGAAGTCGTGAATCTGCACGACATGTGCATGACGGATGCGGGCAATGGCTTGGCCCTCGCGCTGAAAACGCCGCCGCTCTTCGTCGCTGGCATAAGCGCCGGCCCGGAGCATCTTGACGGCGACGAGGCGTTTCAGCTTCTCCTGCCGGGCCTTGTAGACGACACCCATGCCGCCTTGGCCAAGACGCTCCAGCAGTACATAGGGGCCAAAGACAGCCGGCATCGGCGGTCCCGGAATAACCTCGGTAGTGACGGCATCGGACACCGTGGCAGGGAACGGTTCCGCTTCCAGAATGGCGCGGGCATACTCCGCTAACTGCGCGCAGACGGCTTCATCGACCACGGGCTTCTCGGCCGAAGGACGGCGTAAGCGGGATAGAATGGTGTCCTCGTTTTGCAGCTGCTCCAGGATGGTGGTGCAGTGGGGGCAAGACGAGACATGCTCGGCAATCGCTTCCAGGGGATGGTCGGGCAAACGACCGCGCGAGAAGGCCGCCAGCGTGTCTCGATCGGGACATGCGGAATCGGATGCGCTTTGTTCTGTGTCCATCTGGGGATCCCCCTGATTACGAACAACCCGGATCGAGGTCAGCGACGCTTCCGCGAAGCGTCGCTGGTCGAAGTTATTCCTACTCGCGTCCTTGGGGGAACAGCCGTTGGTTCCCGCTCAAGCAGGACCGATGGTGAAGGTACCCGTCCCATCTCCAGCATTCTGCTGAGAGACCGTCAAGGTGCAGTGAGAACCAAGAGCACCGTTATCCTGGCAATAGAGGATCCAATTTGGTCCTGGAGCACCCTGCGTAATCGTTCCTGTACATCCACCGAATTTCCCCGTAACACCCGTGCTATTTGGGGCCGTCCCGGAAGCGGCGAACTCGCTGCCGACCTGATCATCGTTTTGGGGGTAATCGACCACGACATTACCGTAACCAGGTTTCCCCTTCGGAAAGAATAGGAGGTTCGAGACGATAGTCAGGATCGGTCCATCCTGGATGGAGTCCGCATTGAAAACCGCGAGCAGATACAGGTTGCTGCCAACTGGGAAGTTGTCGGGAAGGCCAAAGCTAATGACCCAAAACCCTGTATCACTGGAGGGTGGATGAATCTCTACTCCAGGGTATGTCTGCCCTGTGCTCAGGTTCATCAAATGGCCGAATACGTGTTCTACACTTTCATCTACAAACCCATAAGCCGCGAAATGGGTTGGCCATCTTCGGGTTGGTAGAGGATGACGGATCCCCGGTGCGGGACGAGAGGTCCCCGCTGCGGTCTTCATAAGAAGCCTCCTCAGAAATCGTGATAGTGTCTTTCCGGGCCTACGTTGGCCTACGGTTCCATCTCAGCAGACTCGAAGCAAAAACTCATTCGAGATCGTCCAAAGGTTCAATCACGACGCGACGAAAAGCGGCCGCGCCATTGTAGACATACAACCCCAGTCCCCCTCGCGGGGCGTAGACGGGAAACACGCCGCGCCCGAAAGGATCTTCCGGATGGGTCGTTTGTAGTTTAAACAAGCATTCGATACTACGGTCCACCAATTGCGTAGAGGTAAAAATGCCCATCGGCTTGTCACCCCAGAAACCCCAGATTCCCGCCGGTGTAACTTCCACCGCCAGCTCTCGCCATTCTTTATTTCCCGCGAGTGTAGGCTCGAACCAAGCGCGCCGGCCAACGTGCATACTGGTTGTCCAGGGTTCAGGTGCGCGTTCAGCGTACAGATGCGGATCGAGCATGGCAGGATTGCCCAGGGGCCGCGGCTGCGTGAAATTGGGAAGCCTCGCTTTGTTCTTGGCCCAATTATCTACATTGCTCTCAATATCGTAGAATGTCAGAGCCGCGAACTGTTGCATGATGCCGGCCGGATGTACGTGCGGGTGATGCGCGAAGTAGATGCCTATTTCAGATTGGAATGCTCCTTTTTGGTGACGCACCAACGCCCGAAATCGGTAATGGGATCTCTGCGGATCAGGAACCAATTCCAGCAGAGCGCTTTGCCAGGAGTTGAGAGAGAACGTACCGTCTGAGAGGACGGACATCTGCGAGGTTGCCTCTCCCGCACGCCAGCGCGACCAGCGGGGGCCGCCTGTCTCTCCAATCAACGTCTGCGCTCGACCGCGCGCTAATTCCGACTCGATGTTCTGGATCGGCCGTTCCGGATCGCGATACCACAAGCCCGCCCCCAACGCGACGACCGCGAACAAGAACAAGGCAGCGGCAAAAGCCAACCGAGGACGGCGGCGCAGACGATGCCAGAAACGGATTCGCCATCCGGGCGGCCGTACTTTGGTCGGCTCGCCGCGCAGCCAATTATCCAGGTCTTCCGCCAGTGCTGTCGCCGAGGGATAGCGTTGTTCTGGTGTCTTTTCCAGACATTTCAGACAAATCGCCTCCAAATCACGCGATAACCCCGGACGCCGCCGCGATGGCTGCTCCGGCTCGCGCGTCCGCACCAGATCAAGGGTCCGCATCCGACTCTCGGCTTTCAGCGGCGGGCTTCCCGTCAACGCCTCATACAGAATCACTCCCAACGCATAGACATCCGTGGCGGGGCCGATCTTCCGGCCCTCGCCGCTTGCCTGCTCTGGAGACATATAGGTTGGCGTGCCCAGAATCGCGTCGCTCACGGTCTCGCTTGTCGCCGCGTCCAGCACCTTGGCCAAGCCGAAATCAGTGATCTTGACCGTGCCGTCCGCCGTGAACAGCACATTGCCCGGCTTGAGATCGCGATGCACTACTTCCTGCTCGTGTGCGGCCGCCACCGCATGCGTCAACGCCAGCACCAACTCCGCTGCCTCACGCTCCGGCAAGGGGCCGTTGCAAAGTCGGTCGGTCAGTGTGCCGCCTTCCAGCAATTCCATCGAGAGGTACAGTTGCCCCTCCTGCTCGCCGAAGTCGTGAATCTGCACGACATGTGCATGCCGGATGCGAGCAATCGCCTTGCCCTCCCGTTGAAAGCGCCGCCGCTCCTCGGTACTGGCGTAGGTGCCGGCGCGGATCATCTTGATGGCGACAAGAAGCTCCAGCACTTCATGCCGAGCTTTGTAGACAATGCCCATGCCGCCCTGGCCGAGTCGCTCCAGCAGAAGGTAACGGCCGAAAACGGCCGGCAGCGGCGGCCCCTGGATCTCTACCGTCGGAGAGTCGCCGGACACCGTGGCCGGGACCGGCTCGGCTTCCAGGATAGCGCGGGCCTGCTCCGCCAACTTGGCGCAGACGGCTTCATCCACCACGGGCCTGTCGGCCGAAGGCCGGCGTAAGCGGAACACGACGGTGTCTTTGGCTTGTAGCTCTTCCAAAATGGTGGCGCAGTGGGCGCAGGAAGAGACATGCTCGGCGACGATTTCAAGGGGTTCATCGGGCAAACGGCCTCGCGAGAAAGCCGCCAGCGTGTCCCGGTCGGGACACGCCGATTTCCATGCTCGGTAGTCTAAGTCCAACGGATGGTCCCCCTGCTGCCGGACTTCACGGATCGAGAAGATCCTCGAATTCGTCGTGAAGTCGTTTGAGAACGCGCGACTTGGCCGAGTAAACGGCGCCGACGTTCATGTCCAGCGTCGCCGCCACCTCAGCCGGATCCTGGCCCTCCAGGACGTACGCTTGAAAGGCAAGCCAGGTCTTTTCCGAGACGGTAGTCCGGATCAACTCCATCGCTCGTTGGTAGAGCAAGGAGGCCTCGGCTTGGTCTGCCTCCTCGTCCGTGTCCTTCCACTGCGGATCCGGCACCTCACAAACCAAAGTCAAAGCGTCGCTGCCTCCCGCCGCCGCTGCCTGGGCGCGTTGACGCCTGTAGAAATCGACGATCTTGCTGCGCGTGATGGTGCGCAGCCAGCCGCGGAACGTATCGCTGGCCTGGTTCCGGCGAAAACCCTGGATGGTGCGCCACACGGCTTTGAACACCTCCTGGCCAACGTCCTCGACATCCGCCGGCTGCAAACCGGTGCGCTGGCACCAATGGCACACCAGCGGTGTGTACAAATGGACAAGACGATACCAGGCGGCCTGATCGCGTGCCTGGACGCGCACCAGCAAACTACTCGACGGCTCGCCTTCTCTATTAGGTGGAACGTTCGAGTCTGTCACGGGACGGTATTTTTTGGAAATTCTGAGGACGAGCGACTGTTACTTACGATGGAACCGTTTATGCCAGAAAGAATTAGCTCTGTCCAGAAAAATTCTCTCCGAGCGCCGAGATCCGAGCCGCGGGCAGCGGCGAAGAGCCGCGATTGTAAGGGCGCGGGAGGAAACATCGCTCCCTTGCGGTCGCGGCTCTTCGCGCCGTTTGCTCCGCTGCGCTGCGTGCGCGGACGGACTTTGCCGCATCTTTCCCCGATGTTAAAATGAAGTAGCGAAATACCTCCTTAACATGCAGGGGCCGAAACGAATGGCGAAGATCTACCTGGACAACAACGCCACGACGCGGACCGATCCGCGCGTCGTTGAGGCGATGTTGCCTTACTTCACCGAGCGTTACGGCAACGCCGCCAGCCTGACTCACACGTTCGGCCAGGAAGCCGAGGAGGCCGTTGAACAAGCCCGCGAACGAGTGGCCTGCCTGATCGGCGCCCATCCGCGCGAAATCGTTTTCACTAGCGGTGCCACCGAAAGCAACAATCTCGCCCTCAAAGGCGTCGCCGCGATGTATCGACCCCAGGGCGATCACTTCATCGCGGCTGCGACCGAACACAAGGCGGTTCTCGATCCGCTGCGCCGGCTGGCCCGCGAGGGGTTTCAAATCACCATCCTGCCCGTGGACGCTTACGGCCAAGTATCGGTTGAACAGGTTGCGCAAGCGTTGACGCCGCGGACGGTCCTGGTCAGCGTCATGGCCGCCAATAACGAGATCGGCACGCTTCAGCCGATCCGCGCCCTTGGCCGATTGTGCAAGGAGCGCGGCGTGCTGTTTCACACCGATGCGGCACAGGCGGCCGGCAAGATTCCGCTCAATGTCGAGGACATGGGCATTGACCTGCTCAGCCTGAGTGGCCATAAGATATACGGACCCAAGGGCGTCGGCGCGCTCTACGTCCGCCGCCGCGATCCGCGCGTGCGGCTGGAGCCGCAGATGGACGGCGGCGGTCAGGAGCGCGGCCTGCGCAGCGGCACCTCAAACGTGCCCGGCATCGTCGGGCTGGGTGTCGCTTGCGAGCTGTGCCGCGAGGAAATGCCGAGCGAGGCGATCCGCTTGACCGAGTTGCGCGAACGCCTGCGCCGCGGTATTCAGGAAGAGCTGAGCGATGTGACGTTGAACGGCCACCCAACGGAGCGTCTGCCTGGCAATCTGAACTTGAGCTTCGCTCATATAAAGGGAGAGGCGTTGTTGATGGCCCTGCGCGACGTGGCCGTGTCGTCCGGCTCGGCATGCACGACAGCCAGCCTGGAGCCGAGCTACGTCCTCAAAGCGCTGGGATTGGACGACGAGCTAGCCCACGGCAGTATCCGCTTCGGCCTGGGCCGCTTCAATACGATGGAGGAAGTGGAGACTGTTATCCAAGAGGTGGTGCGCGTGGTTCGTTATTTACGCGCTCTGAATCCCTTGCACGAAATCGCTCCGCTACAATAATAAAGGTGAGCCGGGAGCGTAAGCGACCGGCGTAATTTCAACGAAAGGGACGATTATGCCAATTACGGTTACGGAAAAGGCTGCCTCCGAGGTCAAGCGCATCATTCAGGAGCAGCAGGGCGCCGGCTCGATGCCGGAGAAGATCTATCTGCGTCTGCGCGTCGTCGGCGGCGGATGCAGCGGCTACCAGCACAAGCTGGATCTCGATCCGGCCATGAACGAGAAGCTGGACGAGATGTTCGAGTTCCACGGCGTGCCCGTGGTCGTCGATAAGCGCAGTCTGATTTATTTGGATAATGCCACGGTGGATTTCCACGACGACTTGAATCGCCGCGGCTTCAGCATCAGCAATCCCAACGCGCGCAGCACCTGCGGCTGCGGCAGCTCGTTCTCGATGTAATCCGGCTGATTCGGGCGAGCGGGGTCGCGTCAGCGCCCCGAGATGGCCTCTGCCTCTCTCGGGGCGCTGACGCGACCCCGCTCGCCGAGACTACGGGCGCTTAGCTCAGGGGTAGAGCGGCATGTTTACACCGTGTTGGTCGGGGGTTCGATTCCCTCAGCGCCCATTGTAAAAGCGATGCCGTCCTCCACTGGAAGGAGTAGGTGTCCTCGTGACTACCCCCCTTTCTCGGCCCGGCGCGGAAGACGGCTTTTCCCTTGAAAAAGCCGAGGCCGTCCTGCGGCTGTTGGGCGGCAACTTCGCTCCCGCCATCGCTTCGCCTCCCCTTGGAGCGAGTTCACCTCCTGTTTCCGAGTCCTTCAAATCCAACTCTCGCGCCGAGGCAATCCGAGCCGGTGGTGCGATCGATCGCTTTCTTCTGGAAAAAGGGGGGTTCCAGAGCTTTTTGGAAGCGGTGCCCGATGCCGTTATTCTCGTTAACCAAGAAGGGTTGATCGTGCAGATCAACGCCCATGCGGAGCAGTTGTTCGGCTACAGCCGCGACGAACTGCTTGGCCAGGCTGTCGAACTGCTGGTGCCTGAGCGTTTCCGCGGCAATCACGTCGCGCAGCGTGCCGCCTATTTCGCCGAACCGCGGGTCCGGCCAATGGGCATTCACCTCGACCTGAGCGGGCGTCGCAAGGACGGCCGTGAGGTTCCCGTTGAGATCAGCCTCAGCCCCTTGCGGGTAGGCGGCGAAACCTTCGTCGTCAGCACCCTCCGCGACATCAGCGAGCGACGCCGGGCCAAGGAGCAGCTGGACAAGCTGGAGAAACGCTATCGCACGCTGGTCGAGGGAATCCCCGCCGTCACCTTCATGGCTTCTCTCGATGAAGATGCCAGCGAGCGCGAATTGTATGTCAGCCCGCAAATCGAAACGCTCCTGGGCTTCTCACAGAAGGAATGGCTGGAAGACCCACTCCTCTGGTACACGCAATTACATCCGGACGACCGCTACCGCTGGCACGAGGAGTTTGCCCGCACCATCGCCACCGGCGAGCCGTTCCGCTCCGTCTATCGCTTCGTGGCCCGCGACGGGCGCGTCGTTTGGGTCCACGGCGAGGCCAGGGTGGTGCGCGACGACGACGGCCGACCTCTGTTCCTGCAAGGCGTCGCCTTCGACATCACGACCATCAAGCAGGCCGAGCAAGAGTTGGAGCAGCGCGTCAAGGAGCGCACCCAGGAGCTGGCGCAGTCCAAGGCCAAGCTGGAAGTTTTTGCCTACACCGCTTCGCACGATCTGAAGGAACCCCTTCGGGCTATCGGGATCTATACCCAGCGGCTCCAGGGGGCGTTGGATAGCTGGAAGAAGAACGTTTCCTTGTTCCAGCATGACATGAAGGACTCCCTCTCGGCGACCGCCCACGTTACCCAGAAACTCCAGGAACTGTTGCAAGGTCAGGAGGACGAGATTCGCGAGCACCTCAAGTTTATCATCGAGAACACGAGGTACATGGACGGACTCCTGAGAGATCTGGACGATTACGCCCATGTCGGTCAGGAGGGGAGGGCGGCAACCGTGGATTGTACGCGCGTGTTTGAGGCGGCGTGCGGTATCCTCCAGGAAGCGATCGCCGACAGCGGCGCGACCGTTACCGCCGAGCCGCTGCCGGCGGTGCGCGGCGTGGAGACGGAACTGGTGCGCCTTTTCCAGAACCTCATCAACAACGCCCTTAAATACCGAAAGCCCGACCAGCTGGTCCAAATCCACGTCGGCTGCCGTCGGCGGGAGGACTACTGGGAGTTCGGGGTGCGCGACAATGGCATCGGCATCCGGGAGAGATTTCTGGATGGGAGAATCTTCGGCATTGGCCAGAAGTCGCGCCTTCACCCGCGCGGCAAGATCCCCGGCACCGGCTTCGGCCTGGCCATCTGCAAGCAGATTGTCGAGAGTCACGGCGGTTCGATCTGGGTCGAATCCGTGTTCGGCCAGGGCAGCACGTTTTATTTCACTCTGCCCGCCGCCCCCCCAGCTTGAGGGGGAAGCCCCTGGGCGAAGGGGCTTCCCCCTCGGCCGGACCATCAGGCAGCCGGCAGTTTCACGACCGTGAACCAAAAATCCTGGATCTCCCGGACCACACCGATGAATTGCTCCATATCAACCGGCTTGGTCACGTAGCAGTTGGCGTGATGGTTGTACGCCTGGAGAATGTCCCGCTGGGCCCGCGAGGTGGTCATGATCACGACCGGGATGCGCTTCAAGTTGGGATCTTCCTTGATTTCCTGCAACACCTCCCGGCCGTCCATTCCAGGCAGATTCAGGTCGAGCAAGATGAGGTCCGGCCGAGGCGCCGCCGCCTCCTTTCCCTCGCGGCGAAGGATGGCTATCGCCTGCTCGCCCTCCTCGACGTGCCGCACGTTGTTGCGCAGCTTCCCGTCGCGCAGCGCCTCCATCGTCAGCCGTGCGTCCGTCGGGCTGTCCTCCACTAGGAGGATTTCGATGGGCCGGCCAAAGTCTGTACTGAGCATGGGATACTCCCCTTGATGGGGCCTCGTTGGGAGCGTGGGACCGAGTAAGGGCATAGAATGCTCCTGTTCCAAAGCGTTTTGTCGAGTTCCTCGGTCAGCGAAGCCGTACTTTCGGCTTGGCAGACCAAGACACGGGCGCCGACGAAGGCTGCCAATTCCTGATTGCACGGGCTAAGGTTATCGCTGACGAGAATCACAGGGAGCAACGGATGTTCCGAGGTCAATTTCACACACGTGAGCCAGCCGCTTTCCTCCGGTAGCTCAGCCTGGAGGATCACGGCATCCGGCTTGAGGATGCGGGCAAGCCGGCGCGTTTCTGTTCCGTTGCGGGCTGTGTAAATGCCCCAGCCCAAGCGGCGGAAGCCGCGCGCGATCAGGGCCGTATACGCCGCGTTGGCGTGAGAAAGAATCAGGCAGGGGGGAGACAAAGGGAGCGATTCGAGCACGTTCAACATGGGCAACTCCTTCGTGCGCCGTGGCCTGGGGACGTGGTCCCCTCGCCGCGGCTTGGGCGCATTTTCCTGTCGTCGTTCCCAAGCAGAGCGCGAGAACGAGAAAAGGCGGATCACACGTTCCAGGCAGATAATGCGCGGAGCAGAATAGGGAGAAACCGCTCGAAGAAAGTCGCTTTTTTTCCGCACTCCCGCTCGCTTCGGGATGTGCCGACCAAGCCGAGCCTTTCGGCGAAGACAGAAACGGGATCGTCCGAAGCCGCAACGGCGAGAAGATTCTGAGCGCGATCGTTCTCCGTGCTGTCGGTGTTGTTCATAATTGACTCCCACGAAGCGGAAGTGTTGGCCACGAATGCGAGCATAGCGTCCTCCATAGACTGAAAGCCGTTTGGGATGGATGGTTGAGATACACGGATGCAGAGAAGGTGGATAGCACGCGCCGTGCCAAAGAGGGAAGACTATCAAAAAACGGAGAGGTTTTGTTGTAATCTCTTTTATGTCCACGGTTTCCGCCGCGGAAAAAATGGAGAAAAAATGTCTTGCCGGAAAAGCCGGATATGGCTTGCCCTCCGCGAAAGCGGAATTGTCCATGTTCAGGACAAGCCAATGTCCAGCCAGAGGACAATCTCAACGGGAACGGCTATCAGGTCTGTGCCTAAGTTTGCTGGGACTGGCTTTCTTCATCCAGGCAGTTATCGAGCGTGGTGCGGGAGATTCCCAGGCGCTTGGCCGCCTGCACTTTTTTATCGTCGCATTCGGCGAGGGCGAAGCGAATCATCTCATGCTTCAGGCGATCGCTCAGCATCGCCCACAAGTTGTCCTGCCCCGTGTCCCAAGCCCACTGGATGGCAGTACCCAAGGCCGCGAGGGCATCCTCCCGATCGAGGCTCTTTTTGTCGCGGAGTTGATCGGGTCGCAGCTCCAAGTCGTCCGGCAAAATCTGCAATCCGCGGCAAACCAGGGCCGCCCGCTGAATTACGTTTTTTAGCTCTCGGACATTGCCTCGCCAGGGATAGGCGCGGAGCTTCTCAAGGGCGGTCTTGTGAAAGGTCAGGGGCGGCTGGCCTTCGCCGCGCGGCTCCCGGCTCAGGAACCCGTTGGCCAAAAGCTCGATGTCCGACGCACCTCGCTCGCGTAGAGAGGGGACGGGGATCTCCGCGGCCGCTAGCCGATAATAGAGATCCTCCCGGAACGTGTTTTCGCCCATGGCCGCTTTCAGATCGCGATTGGTGCAGGCGATCACGCGCACTTCGATCTTCAGGACTTCGTTCCCGCCCAGCCGCACCAACTCCCCTTCTTGCAACACGCGCAGGATCTTGGCCTGGGTAGAATAACTCATATCGCCGATCTCATCCAGCAGGATTGTCCCGCCATCAGCTTGCTCGAATTTGCCAATGCGGCGACGGTCGGCCCCGGTGAAGGCGCCCTTCTCATGCCCGAACAACTCGCTCTCCAAGAGCTGCTCCGGAATGGCGGCGCAGTTGACGGCCACGAACGGTTTCGCCGAGCGATCGCTGTAGTGGAAAATGGCGCGCGCGATCAATTCCTTTCCGGTGCCGGTCTCGCCGAGGATGAGCACGGAGAGATTGCTCCTGGCAAGGTCGGCGATGCGCTTGTAGATCTTCTGCATCGGCTCGCTGTTGCCCAGAAGAATCGGGCTGGAGGCTTCGCGCGGGACGGTCATGTCTTGCGGCGGCAGGTGGACCCGCTCCCGATTCAGTCGAATGATTTTCAGCATCTCCTCGATGAGCGGCTCCAGAGTATTAACCAGCTGCTTGGCGTCCAGGGGTTTGACGACATAATCCCACGCTCCCAGCTGGCGTGCCCGGATGGCCGTATCTGGCGTCGTTTGCCCGGTCATGATCAGAACCGGCACAGCGATGCCGCGCCGGCGCAGGTCGGCCAGGAATTCCAGTCCGGACATGCCCGGAAGCCAGCAGTCGGCGAGCACCACCTCAAATTCGCTGTCTTGCAGAACATCGAGCGCTGGCTCGGCTTCTTCCTCGCAACGTACCAGATGCCCCCTTTGGGTCAATTGGTCCTCAAGATAAGCGGCCAAGTGGGTATCGTCGTCAATCAGAAGCAAGCGGGCCATGAATCACCTTCACGGTCTCAAATCGGAAGAGATGGATACCATGGATCTCCTCTGTTGTGACACGGATCGCATGGCGGGTCAACCCAAAGTTTGCGGTCGATGTCCGCAATCCAGCGTCTCCGCAGGGTAAATGGTTGCATTGGCGCCGGCGAACTGGGACAATCCTACTCGGTTAGTGAGGTTTCTTGGGACTATCGTGAAAAGGATCTTTTCGCTTGCGAGACACACGAACACAAGGCGGCGCCCATGACCGATGTATCCGTTCCTCATGCTCGACCGGCCAAGACGATCGAGGAGATCGACATACTCTGGCTCACCGCGGGACTCGGCTGCGATGGCGATACCATCTCTATCACCGCCGCAACGCAGCCGAGCATCGAGGATCTTCTCCTACGAGCTATCCCTGGACTGCCGAACGTAAACCTGCGCAATCCGGTGCTAGCGCGGGAGAACGGCGAAGAGTTCTTGAACTATTTCCGCCGGGCTGCGGAGGGCGAAATCGGGCCGTTCATCCTTGTCGTCGAAGGCTCTATTCCGAACGAAAAGGTGAAAAAAGAGGGTTATTGGGCGGCATTTGGGACCGACCCGGCGACCGGTCAGCCCATCCCTACCTGCACGTGGATTGATCGGTTAGCGCCGCGGGCCTGGGCCGTTGTCGCCGCCGGCACTTGTGCAGCTTACGGCGGCATCCACGCCATGGCCGGCAACCCGACTGGCTGCATGGGCCTACCTGACTACCTGGGCTGGGAGTGGAAATCGAACAGCGGCGTTCCTCTGGTCTGCGTGCCCGGCTGTCCGGTGCAGCCGGACAATTTCATGCAAACCCTGCTCCACTTGCTCTATCAAGCGGCAGGATTGGCGCCGATGATTTCGCTCGACGAAGCGCATCGGCCGACTTGGTTGTTCGACGCTACCGTCCACGAAGGCTGCGATCGGGCCGGCTACTACGAAGAGGCCGACTTTACCGATCACTACGGTTCACCGAAATGCATCGTCAAGCTCGGCTGCTGGGGCCCGGTGGTTCAGTGCAATGTCCCCAAACGCGGTTGGATGGCCGGCATCGGCGGCTGCCCCAACGTCGGCGGCATCTGCATCGGCTGCACCATGCCCGGCTTCCCTGATAAATTCATGCCCTTCATGAACGAGCCGCCGGGAGCGACGCTGTCCCGAACGGCGGTGCTCATGTACGGCCGGGCCGTCCGCGCTCTGCGCAGTTTCACGCGGGCGTCCATGAACAAGGAGCCGATTTGGCGCCATGGCCGTCCTGAACTGACGACCGGCTACCCGGACCATACATCCTGCGGAGCACAGAATGCAGAGTGAAGGACGTGCAGGTTTTCATTCGGCATTTTACATAGGCCATTCCGGGTTTACACTATGTTGGTCGGGGGTTCGATTCCCTCAGCGCCCATTGTAAATGGAATCACATTAAGACTTGTGGTGATTGGGACTACGACTTTCCTAGCACGAGATCCACCACCCAACAGCCTCGCACATGCTCGCCCCCTGACCGGCAGTGAGCGAGGATGTCCTGATCCCTGCAGCCGGCTTCTTCCAAGACATCGGCCAAGATGGGCAGGTGGTCAAAAGCCCGCTCATCGTAGATCGATTGGGCTAACTTCAATACGGTGCCGTCGTTCCACGTCAACCACGACAGATCAACCGCAACAGGACAGAACGGGTTGCCGAAGACACAGCGGACAGCCGCCACTTGCTTCGCCCTTTCCGCCTCTTCAGCGGCGTTCCGGGCGTTGATGCTCGCTCGATCATCACCATCAGGACCGCTCAGGTAGGCGGCGTCTAAGAGTGAACGGGCGGCGTACTTCGCAATTTGCCCAATCCCAGGGAATGCGATGACGTTTAGAGCCGCGATAATCGAATAGTCGATGGGGAACTCTGAGCGTTCTCGCCGCTTCGCTACGGCTACAGCTAGCAGAGCCATCAACTGGTTTCTTAACGGCTGTAGCTTCATCCATCGCCATCCGCTCACTCTGACATCTGCGAACGATTCAGCAGCCTCGATCACCGCCCAATCTTCGTCGGTCATGACGAATCGGAAGCGGCGGCAGCAGGCGACGGCGAATAGTCTTTGCTTCCTTTCACTGACCTTGTCCCGAAGCTGTGCTAGCATCTTCTGCGGATCGGTAGCTTGCAACCACCCCTGCTCAGTCATAGCAGCACCTCACGATTTGCCCAGGCACAAATCCACCACTCAGCATCCGCGTACGGGGGCCGGGTCCACGCAGAACGAAAGTCTTTGAAATGTCACGGCAATGACCAGCAAATAACACGGCTTTCCCGCTCCTATCACGGGCAACCGCAACCCGCACCACGTCTTCAGGGGCGCTCCAAGGAATTTTTTCTCGCCTCCTCGTAATGGATTGTAACGCAGAGTTGGGCTGTCCGATGGATGGCACCGGAATTGCTTTCCTCTCTCCGTATTGTACCCTTAGGGGGTCGATGAACGCTGTTGTTGCCTCTGAGGGCTGCCTTTCAAAATCGAGGAATTGCACGATGGTCCATCGAACGGGAAGTACCGGCGTCTCCAGCAAGATTCATCGGACGGCCAGAGCCGCCAGCCTTCCCATCCGTGGGTCGAACGCGAGTCTGCGAGCGATCGGGGCGACGCACGAGGCGATCACCGCCGCGCTGGAGGATTGGACGCAACTGTCCCGCGTCGTCATCCCTCCGCCGTCGCCGGGTGAGGGCCACTGGGCAGGTGCGCCTCATGCGCTGTTCCGTGACGGGACATTCTGGCTGGCCTATCGGTTGCGCCGGCCCGTAGGGCGCGGTTTCGCTAATGTCGTGGCACGATCGGACGATGGGGAACGATTCCAGACGGTTGCCGTGGTGCATCGGGAGATGTTCGCCGCCGCATCACTGGAGCGTCCCGCACTCGAGATCACCCACGATGGGAGATGGCGACTGTATGTCAGCTGCGCGACACCTGGCACGGCCCACTGGAGGGTCGATCTGATTGAGGTGGAGTCACCGGAGGGCCTGGCGGCCGGTCGGCCGCGGACCGTCCTTCCCGGCAGCGACCGGATGGCCGTCAAGGATCCGGTCATCCACCGCGATGAGTTCGGCTGGCACCTGTGGGCATCGTGCCATCCACTCGACGATCCCGCCCATACGGACCGCATGACGACCCGATACGCGATCAGTGACGACGGTGTGGACTGGCGCTGGATCGGCACGGCGCTGATAGGCCGTGAGGGCCATTGGGATGCGCGGGGTGTGCGCGTCACCGCCGTACTCCCGGATCCCGCGTTTTCCCTCGCCTTCTACGACGGTCGGGCAACCGCCGGCGAGAACTACGAGGAGCGGACCGGCTTGGCCGTGGGCCATAATGGTTTCGAGGGATCATTCGCCGCGGTGGGCGAAACCCCAATCGCGCAGTCTCTTCCTCCGGCACGCGCGCTGCGGTATCTCAGCGTGGTCCCGCTGCCGGACGGCTCTCATCGCCTCTACTTCGAGGCCGGGCGCCCCGATGGTTCGCACGAATTGCGGACGATGCTCGTGCAAGGCAAAACCTCGGACCGTGATCAGGCCGCGGGGAAGTGACTGCTGGGATGCGAGATGGCCTAGCTGGGACGCCCCGGCAAATTTCTGTCAGACGCGGCGAAGGACGCACAAATCACCGCCCCGCGACGCCGATCCACCACCTCGGCTCGGGAGAGCGCCGGCATGGCCCTACCCACCTTCTTTGTGATCGGGGTCCCCA